>ENA-OQEX01001268-OQEX01001268.1-human-gut-metagenome-genome-assembly--contig:-NODE-1268-length-9909-cov-1.558168_pt1 | contig 9909 bp, 12 predicted proteins | sample MGYA00242802_ERZ504649 | MGnify/ENA primary metagenome ERZ504649 (study PRJEB26092, sample SAMD00036194) | human gut metagenome | host: Homo sapiens | study: EMG produced TPA metagenomics assembly of... | reverse complement strand
CGCAAATCTGTACTGCAAAATCTGTCACCCTATAAATGCGCGGACTTTAACAGAGCACTGCACAAGCTCAGCCTTCCTTATACTAAACTGGCAGCGGATGAAACTGCGGCAGAAAAATTTTCTTTGCCGGTCATCCTCAGCAGGCTGGCAGAGAAACCGCAGGGTTACGAATTTACGCTGCCGTATCTTGCTAATGACGGCAGCGAAAAGAACAAACAGATCAACGTCCTTTGGGGCGACGAAGGTCATCATACGATTTGTCTTGTCCGATGTGATGTTACTGATATCATCAGCGCCGAAAAAAATTCCAGATCCGTACTGCAAAATGCATTGGATCTGGCTCAGGAAGCCAACCGCGCCAAAACAGATTTTCTCTCCGCTATGAGCCACGACATCCGCACGCCCATGAACGCGATCATCGGTATGACGGATCTGGCACTTGACGATCTGGATAACCGACAGCATCTCAGCGAATATCTCGATATTATCAAAAGCTCTTCGTCACATCTGCTGACGCTGATCAATGACATTCTGGATATGAGCCGCATCGAAAAAGGCAAACTGAAACTGGCGCGTACCTCGTTCAACTTGTCCGTCGAAATAGACAGATTCTGCAGCCGTTACCAGCTGTTGATGGATAAAAACAGCCTTAACTTCCTGCATAACGCAGAACTTCTTCACTGCAATTGTATCGGTGATACCGCACAGCTGCAGCGGATCTGGGATAACCTTGTCAGCAACGCCTGTAAATTCACACCTCCGGGTGGCACTGTTACCTTCAGCGCCTGCGAGCTCCCTTCAGACAATGAGCGGCTCGGCTGGTATAAATTTACGATCAGCGATACCGGTATCGGTATCGACAGCGAAAGCCTGCAGCATCTATTCGATCCTTTTTCCGCAGCAGCGACGTCATCAGCAAGCATATCGAAGGTTCCGGACTGGGACTTGCCATCGTCAAAAATATCGTCGATTATAAAGGCGGTACGATTTCCGTAACCAGCAGGCAGGGTGAAGGTACGACTTTACTGTTACACTGCCGCTGCACTTCGATACTGCAGCTGAACATCCTGTTGAAAAACCAACGCACACTTTTGGCAGTGCTGATTTTGATTTTTCAGGGAAATCGCTTCTGCTGGCAGAAGATCATCCGATCAATCAAAAGGTCGCCGAACTGATTTTGGAAAAAACGGGTGCGGCAGTCACGATCGTTGAAAACGGTCTGCAGTGCACAGAGCTTTTCACTGGATCTGCAAAGGGCAGCTTCGATGCTATCCTGATGGATATCCAGATGCCCGTCATGAACGGCTATGAAGCCGCCCAGGCTATCCGCAGCAGTATACATCCACAGTCAGCAACGATCCCTATTATTGCCATGACTGCCAACGCTTTTGCCGAAGATATTAAAAATGCGCTGTCAGCTGGTATGAACGCCCATATTGCCAAACCTATCGACCCGCAGAAACTCTATGAAACTCTGGCAGCTTATATCAAATAACAAAAAACACTGTTACGTATATACGTAACAGTGTTTTTGCATTTTGACTACCGCTTGGCCCAGCTCCAGACCTCACGTGTCAGCCAGATAAAAAAGACCCCTGAAAAATCCAGGATCACGTCCGTAACCAAGGCACTGCGCCCCGGAGCATGCAGCTGAATATATTCATCGCTAACGGCTGCTGCCAAACCTAAAAACAAAATATACCCTGTCGCTGTACGATGACTGACACCGAACGCCGCGTAAACATTGCACAGGATCACGCCCAGGATAGCAAACTCCAAAAAATGTGCCAGCTTGCGGATATTATAATCCAGGTTCTGCTGCGGTACATCAATACCGAACCATTTCCCCATACCGGTCAGAATCGAGCCGACCAGTTCACTGGCCCGGTGTGATTCTGCCGCCGGCATAGAAGAATTATAAAAAATAAAAGCTACAAAAACGATCAGTAAAAGCAGCCATACAAATCTTCTCACGGTCTTACTTACCTCGCCTTATAAATTTCTGCTTAACATATCCATGACCATCATATTGCTGACGATGCCAATACCGCCTGGAACAGGCGTAAAAGCGCTGGCTTTGGCGCTGACGGCAGGGTCAACGTCACCTACCAGACCGCCTTCGACAGCATTGATACCAACATCGACGATCACGACGCTTCTTTGACCATTTCAGGTTAATGAAAGCCGGTACACCCACAGCGGCAACGATGACATCAGCACCGCGCAGCACATCCGCAATATCCCTGGTCCGGGAATGGCAGACAGTGACCGTAGCATGCTCCTGCAGGAGCAGCAGCGCCACAGGCTTGCCAACTACATTACTGCGCCCGACAACAACGACGTTTTCCCCTTTAACTCAATACCGTAATGAGACAGCGTCGCCATACAGGCCCGCGGAGTGCACGGTGCCCAGCGGCTGCGCCCTAAAAAGACTTCTCCGACGCTTTTAGGGTTTAAACAATCCACGTCTTTGCTCATAGTGATAGCGGCACCGACAGCATCGCCGTCGATATGCTTCGGCATCGGCATCATCGGCAGGATACCGGTAACATAGCGGTTATGATTAAGTTTTTTGATAGCGGCAATAACTTCTTCCTGTGTTGCTGTTTCCGGCATTGCCAGCACCTTGCTTCACCGCCAAGACTTTCTACCAATTTTACCAGACGGTCTTTATAAACATGCGAAGCAGGGTCATCTCCCACCACAATGATCGCCAGAGTAACTTTGATCCCTTTTCCTTTGCGGCTGTGATTTTGGCTGAAACAGTTTCTCTATATGCATCGGCAACGGGCTTGCCCTTCATCAACAAAGTTTCCATTGCTACAACTCCCCTTAAAACAAGCCGCTGATGACGCCGTCATCACTGACATCGATTTTCTCTGCTGCCGGCACCTTCGGCAGGCCGGGCATCGTCATGATATCACCTGTCAGCACGACTACGAAGCCTGCGCCAGCAGAGATCCTGCAGTTTTTGATCGTCATGGTAAAACCGCTGGGACGACCAAGCAACGTCGGATCATCCGAAAACGAATACTGGGTCTTAGCCATACAGATCGGCAGATTGCCATAACCCAGACTTTCAAAATCCTTCAAAGCAGTTTCCGCTTCTTTAGCATAAACTACATCGCCGGCACCGTAAATCTCACGCGCCACAGTTGCGATTTTTTCCTTTAAGGTCAGCTCGGAAGCATAGATAGGAGCAAAATCAGCCTTGCCGCTTTCTGCCAGCGCAACAACCTCCTTAGCCAGCTCCACGCCGCCGGCGCCGCCTTTGGCAAAAACATCGGACAATGCAACATTGACGCCATGTGCAGCACAATGGCACGTACAGCTTCCAGCTCTTCCGGTGTATCCTGAGCAAAAATATTGATGGCTACTACCAGAGGCAGACCGAATTTTTTAATATTTTCAATGTGTTTTTCCAGATTGACGATACCTTTTTTCACAGCGTCCACATTCGGCGCAGTCAAGTCCGTCTTCGGCACCCCGCCATGCATCTTCAATGCGCGCACTGTAGCAACCAGCACAACAGCATCCGGCTTCAACCCGGCATAACGGCATTTGATGTCAAAGAATTTTTCAGCGCCCAGATCAGCGCCGAAGCCTGCTTCTGTAATCGTATAATCAGCCAGCTTCATAGCCGTCTTAGTTGCCATCACGCTGTTGCAGCCGTGGGCGATATTGGCAAACGGCCCGCCGTGAATAATCGCCGGCACATTTTCCAGTGTCTGCACAAGATTAGGCTTCACAGCATCCTTCAAAAGGGCAGCCATAGCGCCGTGGGCTTTGGTCTGCCCTGCGGTAACCGGGTTGCCGTTATAATCATAAGCAACAATGATCTTGCTTAAACGTTCTTTTAGGTCGTGCAGACTGCTGGCCAGGCACAAAATAGCCATGACCTCAGAAGCAACGGTAATATCAAAACCGTCCTGACGCGGTACGCCATGCGCTTTGCCGCCCAGTCCGACAACAATATTACGCAGCTCGCGGTCATTCATATCAACAACACGTTTCCAAACGATCCGGCGCGGGTCGATATTCAAAGCATTGCCCTGCTGCACATGGTTATCTACCATTGCCGAAAGCAGCATGTGTGCAGATGTGATCGCATGGAAATCACCTGTAAAATGCAGGTTGATATCTTCCATCGGCACCACCTGAGAATAACCGCCGCCGGCTGCGCCGCCCTTAACGCCCATGCAGGTCCCAGAGAAGGTTCGCGCAAAGCTACGATAACGCTTTTATCAATTTTGGCCAGGCCCTGGGCCAGTCCTACGGTAGTAGTCGACTTGCCTTCGCCTGCCGGCGTAGGCGTAATAGCCGTTACCAAAACCAGCTTGCCTGCCGGTTTATCTTCCATGCGGCGGATCAGATCCATAGATAATTTAGCCTTGTAACGGCCATACATTTCAATGTCTTCTTCGCCGATGCCGAGCTTAGCGGCAACCTCCGTGATCGGCAGCATCTTGGCCTGCTGAGCAATTTCAATATCTGATAACATAAATAAACGCCCTCCTCTTCACTTATACCTGTGAACCATCTTGTATATCTTCTGTGCCGACAGATTTTTTCCTGCTGCTCTGACAGCAACCTAATGTATACATTTAAATGTTTTTATTCAAACCAGATTTCCAGCTTCGTACCTTCGGAAACTACTGTTCCCGGAGGCTGCGACTGCTTCCGCGCCCGACCGCTGCCATGCGGCACCAGTACCAGACGTCCCTGCTGGATCAGTTCAGCCGTCTGCCGCATATCCAGCCCGCTGAAATCAGGCAGTTTGATCTTACCGTCTGCCAGTATCTCCATCTGCGGCATCTTAGCCGGAGGCGGCACTGTCGAATTAACAGCGGGATTATTCCGTACATGCTGCTCAAATGACGGCAGTCCTTCACTGCTGCTGGGCTGAATGCCCTTAGCTACAAGGATCTGCTGCAATGTATCGCGGAATACCGGCGCCGAAACCTGCGAACCGTAAAAAGCTCCCTGCGGCGTATCCAGCATGATCAGCATCGCATACTGCGGCTTATCAGCAGGTACAAAGCCCACGAAAGAAGCAATATATTTACCGGCTGCATAACCGCCTGTTTCCGCAAGCTTTTCGGCGGTACCGGTCTTACCGGCAATACGGTAGCCTTTGATCCCTGCTGCTTTACCACCACCGGCAGCGACAACCTGCTCCATCATTCCGCGCATCTGTGCGGCAACTTCCTCACTCATCACCCGGCGCACCACTTTTTCTGCCCCTGGCGCAGAACGCGTCCATCCGGCATCACGATCTTATCGATGATATACGGCTGCAAAAGCTCGCCGCCGTTAGCAATAGCACAGATCGCACGCAGCATCTGCAGCGGCGTTACGGCAATGCCCTGACCGATAGACATGGTTGCAATATCCGGCTGATACATATGATCCGGATTATAAAGGATACCCTCTTCTTCACCCGGCAGCTCTATACCGGTCACACTGCCGAAACCGAACTTCTTGCTGTAATCGATCATCCGCTGTGCTCCCAGCTGCATCCCCAGCTGTACCATACCCGTATTGATAGAAAATTTTATAACATCCTGAAACGGTACCAGTCCCATGCCTTCCCCGTCCCAATTGCGTATCGTACGGTCGGCGATCTGAATACTGCCCGTATCATTGATCATCGTGGTCGGCGTAATAATTTTTTCCGTCAGTCCCATCACGCCCACAATCGGCTTGAAAACCGAGCCCGGTTCGTAAATAGTCGAAACCGCGCGATTAGTCCAGCTGGTAGCCGGATATTTATAAAAAGTATTAGGGTCAAAACTGGGCCGATTGGCCATGCCCAGAATCGCGCCCGTATTCGGGTCCATCAAGATGACCGCCGCACTGGCGGCTTTCGTATCCTTCATCGCCTTATCCAGCGCATCCTCCAGCACAAACTGGATCTTGCTGTCCAGGGTCAGATAGACTGAAGCCATCTTCTGCGGCCTGGCTTTATTGAAACCGCTGTCACCCATGGGGCGCCCCAGCGCATCGACGACCTCCTGCTGCTGTGTTTCCGCACCCTTGACTACCGAGTCCAAAGCCAGCTCGATACCGCTGAGACCGTTATCATCCGTACCGACAAAACCCAGCACCTGAGCCGCCATTGATTTTTTTGTATAATAGCGTTTACTTCTTCTAAAAATGCAGCCCGGGCAGCTTATTCTCACGAATGATCCGTTCTACTTCTGCCGCTTCTTTAGGCTCCATCGTTCGTTTGAGCCAGATGAAGCGTGCTTCTGTTGTAAAATCAGCATATAATTCGTCTGCTTTCATCTGCAGCACTCCGGCCAGCAAATCAGCGGCCAGCCGCTTGACGTCACGTTCCGGCTTCTCGCCCTTTTTCGTCGGGTTATCCTGCATCTCGACCGGGTCGACATACAGAGATTTAGACATAATGCTGACTGCCAGCTCCTCGCCGTTGCAGTCCAAAATGGCTCCGCGCGGCGAATATTTAGTTACCTTGCCGGTAACCTGATTGGCAGCACGTCTGGCCAGCTCTTCGTTTTGAATGACCTGCAGCCAGATCAGCCGCAAAAACACCGTTCCAAAACCAAAAAGATCAGCAGGCCGATAATGGCAAAACGTTTTTTACCGTTTTGCAGCGAAAACTTCTTCATCAGCGCTGCCACCTCCTCAGCGGGTGAAACGACACGCATCTGCGTCCTGCGTGTATCGGGCGACAGCCGCTCCAGCTTTTCACGTTTACACTCGTCGCGATAAACTGAAAGCACCAGTCCGATCGAAGCCAGAGTTATCAGCATCGAAGTACCGCCATAACTGATAAAGGACAAAGGCACGCCGATTACAGGCAGCAGTCCGCACACCATTGCCATATTGCAACCGCCTGTCCCACGATAAGCAGCTGACGCCGGAAACAAGAATAAAGCCCCGTTCATCTTTAGTATTCATAGCAATACGAAAAAATGCCGCAGCCAGTAACAGAAACACCGAAATCAGGATCGCCGCACCCAGCAGTCCCCATTCCTGACAAAAGATAGCAAATGCAAAATCTGTATGCGCCTCAGGCAGATAAAAGAACTTGCCGCTGCCCTGCCCCCACGGCAAACCTGTCAGACCGCCGCTGCCGATCGACATCAGCGACTGTACCATCTGATAGCCCGTATTAGCCTCATCGCTCCACGGGTCCAACCATACTTTAACACGCTGCAGCCGATAAGGGGCCATAATCGCCCCTGCCACCGCCACTGCGCCTAAAATCCCCAACAGACCTACTACCTCACGCAGACGCAGACCTGCCAAAATATACAGACCCACCATCAGCGCTACGGTAATAGCCGCCGTACCCATATCCGGCTGTTTCAAAACCAGAATGCCGTAGATCACCGTCCCCACAAAAGGCCAGACGGTATCCTTATTCAGCAGACTGATCGACTGACGCTTACGCAGCATTTCACCAAGCAGAGCTGCCCCCAGAAGGATCACGGCAATCTTCGCCAGCTCTGAAGCTGAATAGAAATTCCGCCCACATACAACCAGCGCTGAGCACCCTTATTAGTCGTACCGATCAGATCTACTAAAAGCAGCAGGCTGCCGACACCAAAATAGATGCTTTCAGCCAAAAATCGTTGAGCCACGTTTTATACGAAGGCGCACGAAATCCCAGCCACAGCATCAGCATCAGTCCGCTGCGCCAAAAATCAAGTACCGCTTCAGATAATAATAACCATCCTCAAACATATCCCGCGCTTCGACAAAGCTGGCGCTGAACACATTGATACAGCCCACGAGCATCAGCAGTAAAGTCAGGCTGATGATCGCATCCTTGGGATTATCCCAGATCAAAAATCGTTTCTTCATAACAGCCTCTCTTAAAATACCACTTCACAAAAATTTATCGGTGTCCCCAAAGAGCTGAATTTACGCTCATATTCCGTCTGCACTTCATTATCATAATCTGAGTTATGCAGATCATAGCTCAACGCAATGATCTCCAGGCCAAATTCCTTAAATTCCTCAACTGAAAAATCGAACAGCGCTCTGTTATCCGTTTTAAAGCGCAGGTGTCCGCCTTTTCCTAAAAGTCTTTGATATTTCGCCAAGAAATTACGATGCGTCAGCCGGCGTTTGGCGTGACGCGCTTTCGGCCACGGATCGCTGAAATTCAAATATAATTCTTTGATCTCGCCCGGCTCGAACCAGTCCTCCATATGCTCTGCATTAGCGCAGATGACCTTGATATTATCCATCTTATTTTCTTTGGCAGTTTTACCGGGATAATAAGCAATATCGTGTTGCGTTTCCACACCAATAAAAGCCTTTTCCGGATGCAGCTCCGCCATCCCGATAATAAAGCGGCCTTTGCCGCAGCCAATCTCCAGACATAAACGCTTACCGGGAAACAGTTCCTGCCAGCGTCCTTTATAATTTTCCAAATCATGCATCAAAACATATTCACCTTTTAAATCCTGCATTGCTTCTTCGATCCATGGTTTTTTTCTTAGTCTCATACTGACCCGCCTTTGTAAAATCTAAATACAAATCCAATTTATATTATATAACATAATAGAGTTCTAATCATCATTTTTATAAAAAATTACCATTGTATTGTAACCAGAAAAACCTTTTACACCTGCTGCCAATACCCTGTACAAATAAAAAAAGCCTGCCGCGGCAGCAGCAGACTTTTTCTATTTTAACAATAAATTCATTTTACGCTGGCTATTTTTCCCTGATCGCATCTAACTTTTCACGACTGACATCCAATTCATAAGCCACATAACTCCAGTCATGCGTCGTCGGACGATGAGCAGCCAAAATGCTCTCTGCCGTGCTGCCAGAAGCTTGTGCCAGCAGTGCGGCATGCAGCACATCATTCAGCGAGTAATTCTGACGCAGGTAAGGAAGGATGTCCTTTTCTTTCAAGCCAAGTGCAGCGGCAAAATAACGGGCATCATTTCTATCACGTGCCGCTTTAATATCGTTGGGCGTGATACCCGTTAAATATTCTACCCTCGGCCAGCTGTTGTTTTCTTTCAGACGCAGGATCTCATTGATATTTTTCCCGGAAGCCAGTGACAGCAGAGCAGCGTGGCGCAGCTCTTTAAAACCCCAGCCCCGTTCAAACTCCGTCTGCAGAACAGACGCATCAATATCAAAACGTTTACTGATCTTCTGCAGTTCTGCAGTTTCACGTACCTGCGGCGGAACCAGTACTTGTCCCGGAGCTGGCCGTACCGGTTTGGCTTCGGCCGTTTTGAGCCGCAACAGAAAATGTTATGGCTGTGAAAACAGCCATAATAACGGCCGCTAATTTGTTCTTGAACATTGTCAACACCTGCTTTCATACTTAAGTTGGCTTTATTATAATCGCTCAAATTTTACTTGGCAAATAAACTGTACTTCATAAACTTTCTTTTTTCTTAGACTTAACCAGATTATTTTAAAAGTGCAATAGAACAGACCTTCTCTGCACCCTTTATAACTATTTTAAACCCTGCTTTTACCCAAGATTTACAATTTAATTTTCTAAGACATATTGACAAATTTGTGAAATGTGATATAAATATAAATTGTAGTTAGTCTATGCTAACTTAAATATTATATTAGCTAAACCTAACTAACGAATGATGAGGGAGTGAAACCATGCAGAAATTTTCTAAAAAGAGCAGTCTGGCACTGACTCTTTGTATTTTAAGCGCCATAAGCAGCAGCGGTTATGCTGCAGAAAAAAGTGATATGATCACTTATAGTCTGGACGAAGTTGTAGTTACTGCTACCAAAACAGAACTGACGCAGAAAGAAAATCCCCGCAGTGTTGAAGTCATCACTAAAGAGGATATACAAAACACCGGCGCGATCAGTGTGAGGGATGCTTTACGTACTGCCACTAACATTGATATTGTCAGTGTAAACCACGGTGGCGGCGAAAATATC
>ENA-OQEX01001266-OQEX01001266.1-human-gut-metagenome-genome-assembly--contig:-NODE-1266-length-9927-cov-4.564592_pt1 | contig 9927 bp, 14 predicted proteins | sample MGYA00242802_ERZ504649 | MGnify/ENA primary metagenome ERZ504649 (study PRJEB26092, sample SAMD00036194) | human gut metagenome | host: Homo sapiens | study: EMG produced TPA metagenomics assembly of... | reverse complement strand
GCCGCAGCGGTAGGCCGGGGCGTCGGCATGGCGCACGTCCCGGCGCAGCAGTTCCGGCACAGCCACCTCAGTGCCGTTCCGGCGGGCCAGCTGGCGCAGCTGGGCCGCCACCTGCTTCGCGCCGGTGAAAAGGCTCATGTCCCCCGGCACGAGAGGGGTGCCGTCGTCGCAGAGGGCCACCGTCACGGTGGGCAGCGAGGCCAGCAGGGCGCCCATCAGCCGCTTTTCGGGGCGTTGAAGGTGTCGAACTCGTCGATAAAGACGGCCCTGTCCCGCAGGAACTCCGGCAGCTCGCCCCGGGCCAGCGCGGCCTCGAGACGGGATGCAGCCAGCTCCAGCCGGTCGGAGGGGTCCATGCCTGTCCCGGCCAGCAGGGTCTCGTAGCCCTGAAAGATGAGGGCCAGTTCACTGAGCTTGGCGCTGTCGGTGCCGCAGTCCTGCGCCAGCTCATAGAGCTGCCGGCCCGAGAGACCCGCGCTCTTGAGCTCGTCGATGGTCTCGGCGGCCATCTGGCAGAAGGCGGCCGAGCGGCGGTGGCGGTAATAGTAATGGACGTTGTCCTGCAGTTCCTCGAGGGCGCGGCGCACCAGCACGGCCCGGCCCGCGTCGCTGAGGGTCTGGACGGCAGAGCCGCCCTCCGCCGACAGGATATGCTCGGCGAGGCTGGTGAAGGAAAAGCTCTCCACCAGTCCGCTCAGCGCGTCGCCCAGCTCCCGGTGGATGCGGCCCTCGGTAGACGAGGTGAACTGCTCCGGCACCAGCAGGATGCTCTTCTCCCCCGCCTCGGCCCGCGCCCGGATGCGCTGGTACAGCAGGGTGGTCTTTCCGCTGCCGGAGCCGCCTAAAAGTAGTTTTAACATGATGAATCTCTCCGTTGGGTCAGTTTTTTATCGTGGGAGCCAAAAGCCTCTCCCTTTGGGAGAGGTGTCACCGAAGGTGACGGAGAGGGCTAGCCCGGCATGACAGAACCACCGCACAGCGATAAGCAGAAGCCTTTGTCAGGGCGATACCATCGCTGCGCCTGAGTCTCGCTGTCCGCTCCTTGCCCTCTCAGTCACGCCGCGGCGTGACAGCTCCCCCAAAGGGGGAGCCATTGGCAAGCCGGTTTTGGTCGTGCTGGACGCCTGAGGCCCACTGTGCGCAAAAGACCGGGCCTCGCGCTCAGACTTAATATCAGCTATCATTGTACCACAAAATTGCAGCGACATCTATTCTGTGGTACAATGAAGAAAAAATCATCTCAGAAAGAGGACACCTGCATGAAAATTTTAGCAGTAGATTACGGCGACAGCCGCACCGGCCTCGCCACCTGCGACCGCACCGAGTTCCTGACTTCCCCCATCACCCCTCAGATCACCGTCAAGGCCCGGGACAAAGTTGCCGCCAGGGTCTGCGAGGTGGCAAAGGAGATCGAAGCCGAGCTCATCGTCATCGGCCTGCCGCTGAACATGGACGGCACCGAGGGCGAGCGCGCCCGCAAGAGCCGCAAGCTGGCCAAGACCGTTGAGATCTGGAGCGGCCTGCCCGTCCGGATGTGGGACGAGCGCCAGACCACCTGCGCCGCTGCTGACCTCCTCGACGAAAGCGGCACCTTCGGCGCAAAGCGGAAAAGCATCCTCGACTCGGTGAGCGCGACGGTCATCCTGGACGACTACATCCAGTGGCGGAAGGAGCACCCGGGGGAGGTCTGAACGCCCCCGCCGCCCCTGTGGCAAAGTTTCTTTGCGAAGTCCGGACAGTTTGTTGCAAAGCCCACAGAGAATTGTCGTTTTCCGGTTTGTTTTCACAATTTTTCTGAGCCGAATTTGTATAGTTTTCCGGCTTGACAGCACCGGCTCTTCTCCGATAAAACGAGGGCAGAAGAACCCCCTGACCAGATGGCCGGAGAGGACGATTCTTCATGAGAAAAAACAACTGGACTCCCCAACACAAAAACGATTGGAGGCAACCCACATGACAAAACTGAGAAAGCTGACTGCCCTGCTTCTGGCCGGTGTACTGACCCTTCTGCTCCTGACCGCCTGCAGCGGTGGCGGCGGTTCTTCCGGCCCGGAGGCCCAAGCCGAAGCCAAGGTGATGCGGGCCATCAACAACGGCCGCGCCGAGCCCCTGGCCAATGACGATGGGATGCGTACTGTTGCAAACGCCCGTCTGGATGACCTAGATGCCACGTTGAAGTTCAATGCCTTTGGGTACACAGTGTTCAACAAGGTGGATGCCAAGTGGGACGGCGACAATAAGAACGCTACCCTCACTCTGGTCGCTAAATACGACTACAACGATACCACGCTGCAGAAGATCATCGATCAAATCAAAGGCAACGATCAAAACGAAGCCTTGGATTTTGCCCTGAACGGCAACTATACCAAGGCAGGCGTAGTGGCCCGGACCATTCGCGGGCAGACTTATATTGCCATCTCCCTGCGGGTGGGCAGGAATCTCTGATCTCTTCCCGATTTTCCCCGCATCTCGTCTGATTTCCCCATAAACGCAGATCACCCGCCAGTTGGCGGGTGATTTTTTTGCAGCTGTCCTACCGCCCGGAGGGCGGAAAAGCAGCTTCTTATTCGTATTTCGTAATGGTCACGCTGTTGATGGTGATGGGTTCGGTGGGGCGCTGAGCTTCGTCCACGCCGGTCTGGGCAATGGTGTCCACCACTTCCATCCCCTCGTACACCTGCCCGAAGACGGTGTCGGTGTAGTCGAGGTAGGGTGCGCCGCCCGCCGCCTGGTAGGCGCTCACCACGTCGGCCCGCCAGCCGGCGGCGTTCATCTGGTCGATGAGCTCCTGTGTCACCGAGCTGCTGCCCGGCAGGGTCTCCATGACATAGAAGACGCTGGCGCAGTCGCCGGAGGCGTCCGCTGCCGCACAGAGTGCGCCGGAATAGTGGTGGAGCTTATCGGTGGTCTCGGCGGAGAAACGGTTCCCGTTCCAGATGGTGGTGCCTTTGCCGTCCGCGCCCTGCCCGGCCTCCACCACGAAGTCCTTCTCCACCCGGGTGACGGTCAGTCCGTTGTAAAAGCCCTGCTGGGCCAATGTCGTGAAATTCTGCACGGCCTGTGGGGCCTCGGTGGAAAAGAGCACTGCTTTGAACACGCCTGCCGAGGTATCGAACACCGCGATGGTGTCCCCCGCCGCCGGGTGGGTGAACTGCAGCTCTGCCGACTCCACAGCCGGGCGGCTGACCGTCTGCACCGTGTCGGCCTTCCCGCCCTGGATGCTGGAGAGGATATTGTCCGCACTGCACCCGGCCAGAACTGCCGTCAGGGCCAGTGCCGCCATTATTTTTTTCAAGGCTCTCATGATCGGGCCTCCCTGTCCATATATTATAGCAAAGATGGCTTTTCAAAAGCTATCGCTATAGTATATCACATTCCGGCCCGGGAAGCGAGAGGGAAAAGCGTGAAAATTTGTTATTGGATTTCTATGCGAAAAACATCTTGACGAGCGGGCAAAAAAACGCTACACTATAGGCGTACCCGGAACCCACAGCTCAGAAGGAGCAGAGCGGGCAGGGTGTGACAGTTATTCTATTTTTTTTTAGATATTTGACAGGAGAACGTGACTTATGGCAGAAGATATGAACAAGTCCGCCGCTGAGACCGAAGAGGAATATCAGCCTGACCTGATGACCCTCGAGGACGAGGACGGCAATGAGGTCACGTTTGAAGTGATCGACGCTCTGGACCATAAGGGCGTGCATTACCTGGCCGTTGTCGAATACGCGAGAACGAGGAAGACCTGGACGAGGACGCCCAGCTGGTCATCCTGAGTGTCGGCGAGGACGACGAGGGCGAGTATCTCGACGTGGTCGAGGACGATGAGACCCTGCTGGAAGTCAGCAAGCTGTTCGAGAAGCGTCTGAGCGACCAGTTCGAGATCGAGTGATCTTTCAGCAAAGACTTCCTGCCCGGCGCGATTTGTTGCGGTTTATATGATCCTACTAATCATTCAACGGGAGCTTGGAGTTCGTCGGTGGATTGCAGACCTCCCCGTCATGGGTCGACCATGGAGGCTCGATGAGGAAGCGCGAAACCGGAGACAGAGCACCCACCTGTCCGCAAGGGTAGGTTTGATTGCCGCAGACGACCGGGCGGGATTCTTTATAGGTTTTCAAAAAGGCTCTCGTGCCGTATTTCCTGCCGGCATGAGAGCCTTTTTTCTTTTGTCTCTATTCCCCGGTCTCGTCCGTGAACAGGCCCGGGATGCCGCAGACAGCGGCCACGCCCACCAGCGTGAACACGATGCGTGACCAGATGGACGCGCTGCCGCCCAGCAGCCAGCCGACGAAATCGAACTGGAACAGGCCCACAAGACCCAGTTGATGCCGCCGACAATCATGAGGATGAGACAGATTTTATAAAAGGTCTGCACAAAAAGACCCTCCTTCCTTTGGGCAGTATGCCCGACGGAAAGGAGGGTTATGCATTTTATAGGGTCAGCGCTGCTCGAAAGCCTCTCCCTATGGGAGCAACGGCGACGACCGCCGCCAGCGGCCTTGCCCTCTCAGGCGCTCACGCGCCAGCTCTCCCAAAGGGAGAGCCCTTGGCAGGCCGGTCAACTCTAAGCTGACCGCCGGAAGCTCAATATCGCGTAAAAGATAGTGCCTTGCTACAGAGGGCAGCAGCTTCGGAACAATAATCCTTGTCAAGCTGCTGCTAGCCTCTGTAGCAGGGCACTACTGTTTATGATAGATTAAACTTTGTTCATTCAGACGAAACCTGACCGACACGCCAGAGGCTCCCCCTCTGGGGGACTGTCACGCTCGCGTGACTGAGAGGGTCGCCCCTCCTGACAGGCTGGGTCGTATAGACCTGCGGCCAGCGGGCACGGAGGGCGTCGGCGGCGGCTTTGGCTTCGGCCTCGGTGCGGAACACGCCGAAGACCGCCGCGCCGCTGCCGGTCATGAGGGCGGCGACGGCTCCGTTCTCCCGGAGGGCGGCCTTGATGGCCTCGTTGTCCTTGGCCCCGCTGCACTCCTCGAGGGCGTTTCCGGCAGCGGCGCAGACAGCGTCCAGGTCGCCCGCCCGGATGGCGGCTTCCTGAGCGGCGCAGTCGGGGTGGACGCTGCTGCCGACTTGTCGTAGGCCGCGAAAGCCTCCGGCGTCGAGATGCCGTAGCCGGGCATCACCACCGTGAACCAGCACTCGGGCAGGGGCGGCAGTGCCTTGATAAGGTCGCCGAGGCCCTGCACCCGGCAGGTGCCGCCCATGAGGCAAACGGCACGTCTGCGCCGATACTGACACCCAGAGCGCAGAGCTCGCTCATGGACAGGCGGGCGCCGTACAGCTCGTTCAGACCCACCAGAACAGCCGCAGCGTCGGCACTGCCGCCGGCCATACCGGCCCGGACGGGGACGCTCTTATAGATGGTGATGTCTGCACCCGCCAGCAGGCCCGTATAGTGGAAGAAGGCCAGCGCCGCCTTGATGGCGGTGTTGCCCGGGCCGGGCTTGACATTGCTGCCGGGCAGGGCCAGATCGAGGTAGGGACTGCGGCGGATGACCACCCGCTCGTAGAGCGAGATGGCCTGCATGGTCATATCCAGCGCATGGTAGCCGCCGGGCAGGATGCCCACCACGTCCAGCGCCAGATTCAGCTTGGCCGGGGCCAGGACCGTCACACGATCGCGCATGGTTTTTTCCTCCTCACTTGCAGTTCTCGTTCAAAAACTCCCGGATGCGGCGGATAGCCTCCATCAGATGCTCCACGCTGTAGGCGTAGGATACGCGGGCGTAGCCCTCGCCAGACGCGCCAAAGGCGTTGCCCGGGATGATGGCGACATGCTTCTGCTCCAGAAGCTTTGTGCAGAACTCCTCGCTGCTCATGCCGCTGGACTTGATGCAGGGGAAGGCGTAGAACGCGCCCCGCGGCTCGAAGCAGCTCAGGCCCATATCGTTGAAGCTCTTCACCACGAGGCGGCGGCGCATATTGTACTCGTTGCGCATCCGCTCGATCTCGCCGTCGCAGTCCTTGAGGGCCGTGATGGCGGCGTACTGGCTGGTGGTGGGGGCGCTCATGATAGCGCTCTGGTGGATCTTGGTCATGATCTTGATGATGGGCGCGGGGCCGCAGGCATAGCCCAGCCGCCAGCCCGTCATGGCGTAGGTCTTGGAGAATCCGTTGACCACCACCGTCCGCTCGGCCATGCCGGGCAGCGTGGCGATGGAAACGTGGTTCTGCAGGCCGTAGTTCAGCTCCGCGTAGATCTCATCCGACAGCACCATGATGTTGGTGCCGCGCAGAACTTCCGCGATGGCCTCCAGGTCTTCCCGCTCCATCACCGCGCCGGTAGGATTATTGGGGAAGGGCATGATGAGGAGCTTGGTCTTCGGGGTGATAGCGGCTTTCAGGCGTCGGCCCGGAGGCGGAACTCATCCTCCTGACGGCAGGCCACATGGACCGGCACACCGCCGGACAGGGTGGTGATGGGCTCGTAGCAGACGAAGCATGGCTCCGGGATGATGACCTCATCGCCGGGCTGCACCAGAGTGCGGATGCACATGTCGATGGCCTCGCTGCCGCCGACGGTGACGAGGACTTCCTTTGCCGGGTCGTATTTCAGGCCCATCCGGCGGTCGAGGTAGCGGGCGATCTCGGCCCGCAGCTCTTTCAGGCCCGCGTTGGAAGTATAGCGGGTGCGGCCATGCTCGAGGCTTTCAATGCCCGCCTCACGGACGGCCCAGGGGTCTTGAAGTCGGGCTCGCCGACGCCGAGGCTGATGCACTCGGGCATCTCGGCGGCGAGGTCGAAGAATTTGCGGATGCCGGAGGGGCGCATGGCCGCAGCGGCAGGCGCGATCAGTTTATCGTAATCCATCACAGCACGGTGCACTCTCTTTCATCGATTTCTTCGTCCTGATACAGACGACCCTCTTTTTTGTAGGTGCGGAGCACGAAATGGGTGGCCGTGGACAGCACGTCGTCCAGCGGCGACAGCCGCTTTGCCACAAAGAGGGCGATCTCCTGGAAGGTCTGGCCCTTGATGACCAGCTGCAGGTCGTAGCCGCCGCTCATCAGCAGCACGCTCTCCACCTCGTCGAAGGAGGCGATGGTGGCGGCAATTTCGTCAAAGCCGCGGCTCTTCTTGGGGCTGACGTTCAGCTCGATGACGGCTTCCACCCGGTTCACGCCGGCCTTCTCCCAGTCCACGAGGGTCTTGTAGCCCTTGATGATGCCCTGCGCCCGGGCCAGGTCTATCATAGCCGCCACCTCGGCGGGGGATTTATTCAGCATGGCCGCGATGTCCTCCACCGACATCCGGGCATTGTCTTCAAGGATCTTCAGAAGCTGTTCCATCGTTGTCTCTCCTTTGTTCAGCCTGTGGCGATATTTATAGATAAGTATAGCACACTGCCCGGCAGTTTGCATCTGGTTTTTGCAAGTTCTGCCGGTGATAGACATTCTTTTGCCCTTTTCCCCTGCTCTTTTTTCCAAAAAGAGTGTTCATTTTTCGTGAAATCTGCTATACTTGAGGTGAGTAAGCCTCTCCCAATGGGAGAGCCTTTCGTTCTGTCAACATTTATATAGAAGGGGTAGGAATTATGAAAGCATTCATTACCGTCATCGGCCACGACACCGTGGGCGTCGTCGCCCGCGTCTCGGGCCTTTGCTGTGAGCTGAACATCAACATCGAGGACGTCACCCAGAGCATCCTGCAGGGCATGTTCGCCATGATCATGCTGGTGGACATCTCCAAGTGCAGCGTCTCCCACGAGGAGCTGCACCAGAAGATGGACGCTCTGGCCGCTGAGATGGGGATGCAGATCAGCCTCACCCGCCAGGAAGTTTTCGACGCGATGCACACGATTTAAGGAGCAAACTACTATGAGCATGATGAACACCGGCGACATCCTCGAGACCATCGAGATGTTCACGCAGGACAATCTGGACGTGCGCACCGTCACCATGGGCATCAGCCTGCTGGACTGCATCGACCCGGACCCCAGGAAAGCCTGCGAAAAAATTTATCACAAGATCACCACCCGCGCCGCCCGGCTCGTTCCGGCTGTGGAGCACATCAGCGCCGAGTACGGCATCCCCATCATCAACAAGCGCATCAGCGTCACCCCCATCGCCATACTGCTGGGCGCCTGCCCGGACGCCGACCCGGTGGACTTTGCCAAGACCCTGGACGCCGCCGGCAAGAAGGTGGGCGTCAACTTCGTGGGCGGCTACACTGCCCTCGTCCACAAGGGCTTCTCGGCGGGCGACCTGCGCCTCATCGAGTCCATCCCCCGCGCACTGGCCGAGACGGACATCGTCTGCAGCTCGGTGAACATCGGTGCCACCAAGGCGGGCCTGAACATGGACGCCATCAAGCTGATGGGCGAGGCCGTCAAGAAGGCCAGCGAGCTCACCGCCGACCGTCAGTGCATCGGCGCAGCAAAGCTGGTGGTCTTCTGCAACGCACCCGAGGACAATCCCTTTATGGCGGGTGCCTTCCACGGCCCCGGTGAGCCCGACTGCGAGATCCACGTCGGCGTCTCCGGCCCCGGCGCGGTCCGCGCCGCACTGGCCCGGCTGCCCAAGGATGCCCCCATCGATCAGGTGGCCGAGCTGGTGAAGCGCACCGCCTTCAAGATCACCCGCGTGGGCCAGCTGGTGGCAAACCTCGCCTCCAAAGAGCTGGGCGTACCCGCCGGCATCATCGACCTGTCGCTGGCCCCCACCCCCGCCGTGGGCGACAGCGTGGCCAACATCCTCGAGGAGATGGGCCTTGAGACCTGCGGCTGCTGCGGCACCACTGCCTGCCTCGCCCTGCTCAACGACGCCGTCAAGAAGGGCGGCGTCATGGCCTCCAACCACGTCGGCGGCCTGTCGGGCGCTTTCATCCCCGTCAGCGAGGACGACGGCATGATCCACGCCGCCGAGTGCGGCTGCCTCACCATTGAAAAGCTGGAGGCCATGACGGCTGTCTGCTCTGTGGGCATCGACATGGTCATCATCCCCGGCGACACCACCCCTGCCGTCATCAGCGCCCTCATCGCCGACGAAGCCGCCATCGGCATGGTCAACAGCAAGACCACCGCCGTCCGCGTCATCCCGGCCATCGGCCGCAAGGCGGGCGAAGTGCTGGACTTTGGCGGCCTGCTGGGCTACGGCCCCATCATGCCGGTCAACCAGCGTGACCCCTCCGTCTTCATCAACCGCGGCGGCAGACTCCCCGCCCCGATGCAGTCGCTGAAAAATTAAAGAATAATTTTCTAAAAACAGGCCCATCCTCTGGATAAACTTTCCATGAGGGGGCCTGTTTTTTATGTCATCCCGCCGCGAAATGGGGGCGCTGTGCGCCTCGCTGCTGTTCTGTCTTCTGCTGTCGCTGGGGGCAGGCTGGGCGCAGAGCCAGCTCATTACCGCCGATCAGCTTGCCGCCGACACCCTGCGGCTCCACATCCGGGCCGACACCGACTCCGTGCGCGACCAGAGCGCGAAGCTGGCTGTCCGGGACGCCGTGCTGGCCCTCACCGACGAAGCCTGCCCGGCGGACAGCCGGGCCGATGCCCGGGCGTGGGCGGCGGAAAACCTCGTCCGCTTCGAGCTGACGGCCCGCCAGACACTGGCCTCTCTCGGCATCCGCGCACCGGTGAAAGCCTGCCTCGTGAAGATGTACTTTCCCACCCGGCGCTATGACGGCGGGGCTCTGCCCGCCGGGCGGTACGACGCGGTGCGCTGGACATCGGGACGCGGCGGGCGGGCCGGAACTGGTGGTGCGTGCTCTACCCGGGGCTCTGCCGGTCAGCCTGCGGCGGGTACGACACGCCTGCCGAAAATGACCTTGTCTGCGGGGAGTATATCGTCCGGTTCCGGTTCGTGGAGTGGTGGGGCGGCCTCACCGCGCCCCGGGAGGACGTGGTGCTGGCCGGGTGAACAGGCCATCGGCACGCCGCATAGGATGAGCGCGGAAGGAGTGTGACAACACTATGGC
>ENA-OQEX01001265-OQEX01001265.1-human-gut-metagenome-genome-assembly--contig:-NODE-1265-length-9929-cov-1.332891_pt1 | contig 9929 bp, 11 predicted proteins | sample MGYA00242802_ERZ504649 | MGnify/ENA primary metagenome ERZ504649 (study PRJEB26092, sample SAMD00036194) | human gut metagenome | host: Homo sapiens | study: EMG produced TPA metagenomics assembly of... | reverse complement strand
TTATAAAACTGTTTCGCCGTCGATGGATATTCTGGTTTCAAGCAATTTGGAGCGTTTGTTGTACAGCATTACTGAAGACGTGCCGCAAAGGTGTCGGAATGGATGCAGCAGCTGACGGCCAATGGAACTTATAATGTCGGAGAAAAGGTCAACAACAGGATTCTGGAAGAATTCTTTGGAGCCTGGGTCGATGAGCTGGAAACGAAGGAAACCATCAGGCGCGTTTTCAATGATAATGAATATTTGATGGACCCGCATACTGCGGTAGCCTGGCGGGCCTGCGAAAAGTATCGCCTGGTATCCAGCGATGATACATATTGTATCGTGCTTTCTACGGCCAGTCCGTATAAATTCAGTGATGTGGTGCTGGAAGCTGCCGGCAGTGAGGAGGACGCTAAACTGGAGCCGTTTGACGGTTTGCGTAAGCTGCATGCTTTGAGCGGCTTGCCTATACCGGAGCCAATGCTGGCGATGGAGAAAATGCCGATCCTGCATCAGGAAGTGATCGAATCTGCCGATATGAAAAAAGCGGTGGAGACGGCACTGAAACTGTGATGTACACAGCTTTGATAACAGAATTAAGCGCTTACTGCTTCGGCAGTAGGCGTTTTTTATTTAGTAAAGTTTGATATAAAATGTATAATTATTACTTTTTTTATTTAATATTGAAGGAAAAAGCAGGGATTTTGAGGTAAATTCTCGAATAATTACTGTTATAAAAATTTGTAGAGGTTAGGAGCTGAAGAAAATGCCATATTTGTTTTTTACTTTATTTATCAGTGTTATTGTGGCTGTGTTTGCAGTGCAGAATGCTGTTAGCGTGTCGCTTAATTTTGCTGTATGGACGATGCAGACGAATTTAGTGATCGTTATTCTGGGTTCGGCCTGCTGGGTGCTTTGGCAACCTTGTTTTTTACCCTGATGATGAAGGCGAAGCATTATCTGCAAGATAAAAAGACCCGCGAAGAGATGGCGGCCCTGCAAAAGGACAATGCCAAGCTGCGTGAGGAGGTTGCGATGCTGATGCATACGCAGAAATTACATAAAGAAGCTGCTGCTAAGGCTGAACCGGCAGTAACGGCGGCAGACGAATGAGGAAACGAAAGATTTGGCAGTTGCAGAAGTGTGACAGAGAATATGCTGCAGGCATAGCTGCCGATCTGGGGGTTTCGCCTGTGGTGGTCAGCGTGTTGCTGAACCGGGGCGTCAGGGAAAAAGAAGAGATCAGAGAATTTTTGTTCGGCAGCGAACAGCCGTTTCATGAGCCTTTGCTGATGAAGGATATGCAGAAGGCCGCCGAGCGTATTTTAGAGGCTGTAAAAAACGGTGAACAGATCACTGTTTATGGCGATTATGACGTTGACGGTATCAGCGCCAGTTCATTGCTGTATTTGTATTTGCAGGGGCTTGGCGCCAAGGTCAACACGTATATCCCCAAAAGAAAAAATGAAGGCTACGGACTGAACAACGAAGCGCTGGCGTCTTTGGCCGAAGCAGGTACGACGCTTTTGGTGACAGTTGACTGCGGTATCAGCGGCGTAGACGAGGTGGCTGCTGCCCCGGCAGGGCTGGAGATCATCATTACCGATCATACACGCCGCCGGATGTTTTGCCGGCGGCTTACGCGATCGTTAATCCGCATCAGCGCGACTGCAGATATCCGTTTAAGTATCTTTCCGGCGTGGGCGTGGCTTTTAAGCTGTGTCAGGCGCTGCATCAGATGCAGCATTTGACGGAGCCCTTATGGTCGGAGCTGACCGAGCTTGTGGCTTTGGGCACGGTAGCCGATATCGTGCCGCTGCGCGGCGAAAACCGCGCGCTGGTGAAGCTGGGGCTGGCGGCGATGGAAAATACCGGGATCGTAGGCTTACAGAAGCTTATTGAACATAGTGGCTGTCCGCAGCAGAATATTTCGGCTGAGAACATCGGCTTTATTCTGGCGCCGCGGCTGAACGCTGTAGGCCGTTTGGAGCACGCTCAGTCGGCAGTAGAGCTTTTGGTTACTGACGATGATGCTAAAGCAGATATGGTTGCCGAACAGCTGAATGCTGAAAATGCTTTGCGTCAGGAGATCAGCCGCAAGATATTTATTGAGGCTGAAGCGATGCTGGCACAGCAGGAGCGGATCGAAACGGCGATCGTGCTGGCTAAAGAGGGCTGGCATGCGGCGTGATCGGTATCGTGGCTTCAAGGCTGGTGGATAAATATCATTTGCCGACGATTTTGATCAGTATTGACGGCGAGGCTGCTAAAGGCAGCTGCCGCAGTATCCCGGCCCTGGATCTGTACAGTGCTTTGAACGAGTGCAGCGAATTGCTGCTGCAGTTTGGCGGTCATCATCAGGCGGCTGGTCTGACGCTGCGCGCGGCAGTAGAGTCTTTTAAAAAGCGTTTTCTGGGTGTGGTCAGGGGGCGGTTGGAACCTGCTGATTATCAGCCGCGCCTGAAGATAGAGTGTCTGCTGGATAAAAACGAGGAGGTTTCGCTGCAGCTGGTCAGGGAACTGGCGATGCTGGAACCGCTGGGCTGTGATAACCAGCCGCCGTTGTTTGCCTTTAAGGATGCGGTGGTGCATTATCCCAAGGCTTTCGGACGTGATAATAACCATCTGCGTTTTTATACCGATTACGGCAAGTACAATTATCACAGTATTATGTGGAACGGTGCGGCTGATTTGGCCTGCCTGTATAATAACGCGGTTGTCGATCTGGCGTTTATGCCGAAGCTGAACGTCTGGAAGGATAAGGAAAGCGTGAATCTGCAGGTGGTTGATTTTGACCAGGCGCTGCAGGTCTATGATTATCGTAACTGCAATGTCAGCAAGGAAACCGTACTGAAAAATATTTTACAAACAAGCAAAAAAACAGTAATATATGTAAATAACACCGACTTTGCGCCGGGATCTGTAAGTATGATGCCGGACGTGCAGGTGCTTGCTTATGGTGAGCAGGCCGAGGCGACGGCAGAGAATATTATTTTTTATGATTTCCCGCAGCGGGAGATATTTATAAACGGTGCTTTGCCTGTGCCTGATAGAAGCGGTAAACGGCTGCTGCTTTTATATACCAGGGCTGAGGCTGATAAACAGTGCGCAGAGCTGGAAAGCTTTATCCGGGACGAAGCCGGCTGGTACACGCTTATAAGGAACTGGCCTATCACGCTGCGCCAGCAGGCCGTTATCGACAGGGCTGATTTGCTCCGGTCGGCCACCGATATTTCGGAGGAGGCCTTGAAGGTGTTTGAGGAGCTGGATTTTATCCGTGATGAGCATGGTAAGATCAGTTTTGGTAGTTTGCAGAAAAATGATTTGCAGAATTCGCCGACGTTCAGGGGATTGCAGGAAGAGGGACGGGCGGCTTTTGCAAGCTGTCAGAGAAATATACAGATCAGTCCGGAGGAGATCATTGGGCTGTGGCAGGGAAACAGATTCAATAAATAAGGAAGTGCTAAGATGCCTGAAACAGGAAATGTTGTTTGTGTGGAGGATTTTTTGCGACGATCGAAAGCTATTTGAATAAGGAACAGGTGGAGTTTGTACGTAAGGCTTATGACGTGGCTGCTGAGGCTCATGCCAGCCAGCGCCGCAAGTCGGGCGAGCCTTATATCATTCATCCGCTTGGGGTAGCTACGATCTTATCGCAGCTCCAGCTGGACGAACTGACCTTGGCGGCAGCTTTTTTGCATGATGTGGTGGAAGATACTGAGATCAGCTGGATTCCCTGAAAGAGAGCTTCGGCAGAAGGTAGCCGATCTGGTGGACGGCGTTACGAAGTTAGGCAAGATCGAGTATATTTCCAAGGAAGAGCAGCAGATCGAAAACTACCGTAAGATGTTTCTGGCGATGGCCAAGGATATCCGCGTAGTTATGATAAAACTGGCCGACAGGCTGCATAATATGCGGACGATGAAATTTATGCCGGTGCATAAGCAGCAGTCTATTTCGCGCGAACGATGGAGATATATGCGCCTTTGGCTCACCGTTTGGGTATTTATACCATTAAGTGGGAGCTGGAGGATCTGGCGTTCCGTTATATGGAGCCGGAGATCTATTATGATCTGGTCGAGCAGGTCAAGGTCAAACGCCGCGAGCGTGAGGCAATGGTCCATTCTGCTATGGGTGAGATCAAAGAGCATCTTGATTCGATGAATATTACGTGCGAGATCCAGGGGCGGCCCAAGAATTTTTACAGTATCCATAAAAAGATGCTGCGCGACCATAAGGAACTGAGTGAGATTTATGATCTGCTGGCGATCCGTGTGCTGGTAGACAGCGTTAAGGACTGCTACGGCACTCTGGGCGTTGTGCACAGCATGTGGCGTCCTATACCTGGGCGCTTTAAGGATTATGTTGCTGTACCGAAGTCGAATATGTACCAGTCGCTGCATACTACGGTGCTGTATGGCAACGGGCAGCCGCTGGAGATCCAGATCAGGACTTTTGAGATGCACCGCATTTCTGAATATGGTATCGCGGCCCATTGGCGTTATAAGGAAAGCGGCGGCAGCAAGCCTGCTCCGTCTGCCGGCGGTGATAAAACTTTTGATGCCAAGCTGTCATGGCTGCGTCAGCTGCTGGAATGGCATCAGGATATGAGCGATTCACGTGATTTCGTGAATACGGTAAAGATGGATGTTTTTGCCGATGAGGTGTTTGTATTTACGCCGCGCGGCGACGTTATTGATTTGCCGGTAGGCGCTGTGCCGATCGATTTTGCGTACCGTATCCATACGGATGTCGGCAACCGCTGTGTCGGCGCTAAGGTAAACGGACGTATCGTACCGCTTGATTATAAGCTCAGCAACGGCGATATCGTCGAGGTCATTACTTCGAAGCAGGCAGCAGGCCCCAGCCGTGACTGGCTGAATATCGTCGGTTCTTCTGACAGCCGTAACAAGATCAAATCCTGGTTCAAGAAGGAGCGGCGTGAGGAGAATATCATCAAAGGCCGCGAAATGCTGGAAAAGGAATGCAAACGTCTGGGTTATGACACCAAGATTTTGCTGAAAAGTGATAAACTGAAGGACGTCAGCGCCCAGCTGCGTTTAGAGAACGAAGAAAATTTGATGGCGACTATCGGTTATGGCGGGATCACGCTCAACAGTGTGATGTCTAAGCTTGTAGAGCTGTATAAGAAAGAGCAGAAGCTGACGACAACGAAAGACCTGTCGCAGCTGCTGGCCGAGTTGAAGCCGCGCCGTTCTAAGGCTAAGTCCAGTCATGGCATTTTAGTCAAGGGCGAAGAGGGCATTATGGTCAAACTGGCGCGCTGCTGTAATCCGATCCCGGGCGATCCGGTTATCGGGTATATCACCCGCGGCAGCGGTATTTCGGTGCATCGCAGGGACTGCCCCAATGTAATGAGCAATAATCCTGAGGAGCAGAACCGTTTGATAGAGGTAGCCTGGGACATTGCGACAGATTCTCTGTATAAGGTCAATATCATTATCTCTGCCGGCGACAGGCCCGGTATGATGGCTGATATTATGATGGTGATGAGCGAATCGAAGCTGAATATCAATGCGCTGAATTGCCGTATCGATAAGCATAAGATGGCGAATATCAGTATGGGTATTGATATCAGTAATCTGGAACAGCTGGATAATATTATGAATAAAATAAAACGCATGAAAGGCGTTTACAGTGTGGAAAGAATGATTTCCAACGGACAGGGAGGCTGACGTGAGAGCAGTTGTACAGCGTGTAGACAGCGCTGCTGTCGAGGCAGAAGGCGCCATGGTAGGCAGTGTTGGCAAGGGCCTTTTAGTACTGCTGGGGGTCGAGAAGGAAGATACAGACAGGGATTTGGAGTATTTGCTTGATAAGGTAGCTGGTCTGCGCATTTTTGAGGACGAACAGGAAAAAATGAACCTGTCGGTAGCAGATGTGGGCGGCGGGCTTCTGGTAGTTTCACAGTTTACTTTGTACGGCGATTGCCGCAAGGGTAAACGGCCGTCATTTGATAAGGCGGCGGGTGCTGAAATGGCCAATGCTTATTATGAAAAATTTGTGGCCGGTGCACGGGCGAAGGGGCTTAGCGTCGGCACCGGGAAGTTTCAGGCGCATATGCTTGTGAGCCTTGTAAATAATGGCCCAGTAACGATTTTATTAGACAGTAAAAAGAATTTTTAGGAGGTTCGACATGAAGGTTTTAAAAATGGAAGTTGGTATGCTTGGTACTAACTGCTATATAGCGGTCAACGAAGCTACCGGTCACGGTGTTGTTGTTGATCCGGGCGGAGACGGCGACAGGATCGTTGCCGCGATCAAAAAAGAAGGTATCACTATTGATGCGATTTTTGTCACACATGGTCACAGCGACCATATCATGGGTCTGGACGAGGTGCGTAAGGCTACCGGAGCCAGAGTTTATATCAGTGAGGAAGATGCGGAGATGCTGACGAAGGCGACCAGCAATCTTTCGGCATATATGGGTATGGACGCAGCTTTTGCGCCTGCTGATAAAATTTTTAAGGATGGGGAAACTGTTACCGAAGCCGGACTTGATTTTAAAGTGCTGGCAACTCCCGGTCATACCCGCGGCGGCGTTTGCCTTGTCTGCGGTGATGTGGTGTTCTGCGGCGATACGGTGTTTGCCGAGTCTATCGGCCGTACTGATCTGCCGGGTGGCTCTTACAAACAGATTTTGAATTCTATCAAAGATAAAATCCTGGTTTTGCCTGACGAAACAAAGCTTTTGCCGGGACATGGACCTGCAACTACAGTGGATGGGAGAGGCGCAGAAATCCGTTTCTGCAATAAGTAAGCAAAAAATGATCAAAAGTATCAAGCTGCTGAGAAACAGTACAACTTTTAAATTGGCAGTAGCGGCGGGCGTATCCTTTATTTTATACGAGCTCGCTACGTTTCTGTTCCCTATTCTTTTAGCGATAGGTCTGGCGTTTGCCTGTACCCGGTGTCGAATATGTTTTCCAAGATCACCGTGGGACAGGGTACTATCCATTTGTCGCGTGTGGTGGCGATCATCCTGGCCTTTATGGCTTTTGGCATGTTTATGTTTTTTGCCGTTACTTTTATTTTGCTGCCTTTGTTCGGGCAGATCAATGATCTGGTGGCGAAGCTGCCTGATTATACGACAAAAGTCGAGTCTACTAATATGGACTGGTTACTGAAGGATCCGTCACAGTATCCACGGCTGCCATACAATTTTGAAACTTTGATCGACGATGCGATGACCTGGGTTATGGGTTTTATGGGAGGTATTCTCCGGAATTTGTTTAAATCGACGATGGACATTATTGCCAATCTGGTTGGTTTGATCGTCGTTCCGTTTTTAGCTTTTTACTTTCTGAAGGACTGGCGTGAGCTGCGTCTGATGATGATCAATTTGTTTACTTATGATACGCAGCCGAAGGTGGCGCATATTTTGGATGAGATCGGCAGGAAGCTGAGCGCATATATCCAAGGGCTTGGTAAACTGAGCCTGATCGCGGGTGCGTGTATTACTGTGGGCGTGGCGATACTGGGGATCCAGTTTCCGCTGGTTTTGGTTTCCTGGCGGTCATGGCCGAGACTGTGCCGGTGGTTGGTCCTTGATGGGTGCTGTGCCGGCGGTATTTATCGCGTATTCGCAAAATACTTCTTCGGCTTTTTCGGTAGCGCTGTTTTATCTGTCTTTTATCAGATCGACGGCAATATCCTGATGCCCCGGATCATGGGCAGTAAAATCGACCTGCATCCCGTAGTTTTGATTTTGAGCCTGCTGATCGGTGCCAAGCTGTATGGTATTTTGGGTATGCTCTTTGCCGTGCCGGTGGCTGCTGTATACCGGGTCTTGTATAAAGAATTATGGCATAGTTCTGACGAACCTCGGCCAACAGAAACTGAGCAGTAAAAACGATGATGATTAGTGATTATAGATTAGAGCAGAATTTACCTTATGATTTAACGCGGCCTGTCGCTGAGATGGCCGCGTTCTTTGACATTTTACCGCAGTCTGACAGTACTGATGTGCTTAAATCGTGCAGGAAGCTGATGGCTGCGTGGCGATTTTGCGAGACGGAAGACGGCACCAGAAGAGTAAGCAGGCCATTTACAATTTTACAGGATGTACGGGGCGAATGGGTGCGCTGCGCTAAGCTGGCGGTGCTTGATGTGCTGAGACAGGCTGTGAGGTGCAGTCTGGTGATGCCGTGGGGAATTTTGACAGGCGTACGTCCGGGAAAACTTGCCCATAAGCTTTTAGACAGCGGGTTAAGCTGTGACGAGCTTCCGCAGTATCTGGAGCGTCATTACCTGCTGCCTCACGGACAGGCGCAGCTGCTGACAGAGATTGCCTGCGGCAAAGACAGCTTTTACCGGCTGCGGAAAAGCAGGTCGCATTTATATCGGTATTCCTTTTTGCCCTACGCGCTGTTCTTATTGTTCTTTTCCATCGGGAATTGTGCCGCTTGAGGAAGAATTACAGCAAAAGTTTTTAAATTTCATTGAACAAGATATGCTTACTGTGGTACAATTATTAAGTATGTATAGCCTAAATGTTACTGCTGTTTACATTGGCGGCGGCACGCCGACCAGCCTTAGTGAAACGGCGTTTGCACGGCTCATCGCGCTGACGGCGCGGCATTTGCTTTTGCCTGGGGTGCGCGAGTTTACAGTGGAAGCAGGACGGCTGATTGTTTCAGTGCCGAAAAGCTGAAAGTTATGGAAGCCTGCGGAGTGAACAGGATCAGCGTCAATCCGCAGACTTTGCACGACAAAACTTTAAAAGCAATTGGCCGCAGTCATACGGTGCAGGATTTTTATCGGTCCTATGACCTGGTACGGCACAGCGGCATCAAAACTGTCAATACCGATCTGATCATCGGGTTGCCTGGGGAAACGGCTGATGATGTGCGGGCTTCGCTTGACGGCATCAGGGCTTTGGCTCCTGATAATCTGACAGTGCATACCTTAACGCTCAAAAAAAGCGCCCCGATATTTGGTGCGCAGTTCAGCAGTCTGACGGCTGAGGATGCAGAGCGCTTGTAGCTTACGGCGGCGAAACTGCTGCAGCAATGGGGATGCTGCCTTATTATTTATACCGCCAGCATTACATGCTGGGTAATCTTGCTAATATAGGCTATGCTGCTTCAGGCAGTGCCAGCCTTTATAATATTCAGATGATGGAAGAGCGTCACGTTGTGCTTGGAATCGGGCCGGCGTCTGCGACTAAAGTGCCGCAGGCAGACGGGCATCATCTTAAAAAGCTCAATATGCCCAAAGATATCGGGACATATACGGGTAATCTGCCGCAGCTGGCGCATAAACGCAGCCTGCTTTTTGCGGATGAGGAGGAATAGATGTGTTGACCACAGCACCGAGAGGCACGAAAGATATCCTGCCGCGCGATGTGGAAGCATGGCGTTATCTGGAACGCACTATGCGTGAGATTTGTGCCCAATATGGTTATCTGGAAATCAGGACGCCTGTTTTTGAGCATACCGAGCTGTTTTTGCGCGGTATCGGTGAAACGACAGACGTTGTTGAAAAAGAAATGTACACTTTTACTGACCGAGGTGAACGCAGTCTGACGCTGCGCCCCGAAAATACGGCTTCTGCCGTCCGGTCGTATGTAGAAAATAAAATGTATGCCGATCCGGCGCCGACAAAGCTGTTTTATATCGGGCCGATGTTCAGGTACGACAGGCCGCAGGCCGGGCGTTACCGGCAGTTCCATCAGTTTGGCGTGGAAGCGCTGGGCGTAGAGGGGCCTAATATCGATGCCGAGATCATTTTACTGGCGGTACAGATTTTGCAGACTTTGGGTTTAAAAGATTTGAAGCTGAAAGTAAATTCTGTCGGACTGCCCGAAATGCAGACCACTGCACAGAGAGAAGCTGACAGGAATATTTCCGGCCGCATCTTGGCGAGATGTGCAAGGATTGTCAGTCACGTTTCGACCGTCAATCCATTACGTTTACTGGACTGCA
>ENA-OQEX01001264-OQEX01001264.1-human-gut-metagenome-genome-assembly--contig:-NODE-1264-length-9933-cov-7.950133_pt1 | contig 9933 bp, 14 predicted proteins | sample MGYA00242802_ERZ504649 | MGnify/ENA primary metagenome ERZ504649 (study PRJEB26092, sample SAMD00036194) | human gut metagenome | host: Homo sapiens | study: EMG produced TPA metagenomics assembly of... | reverse complement strand
CGTCCGGCACGATGAACTGCCACGGCTGGGGCAGGATGGGCAAATCTTCATACTTCCACTTGCAGTATTTTTCATCGTACTGGCCCGCTTCCGCAAAGGACACCAGATGCCCGATGCACCAGCTGACAAGATACCCGTCGCCCTGCCAGTAGCCGTTTTGCTTTTCATCGGCCCCGATCACGGTGGCAATGCTGCGGGCAACACTGGGCTTTTCGGTAATCACCAGCTGAAAGCTCATGTTTCATCCTCCTGTCCGTCCTCCGAATGAATCTCATTTCAGCAGGTTCCTCGTCTGCATCCTCGTCCTCGCCAAAATCGTATTCGTCCAGATCATCGTGCCCGGTGGTATCGGTCTTGGGCTTGCGGAACTTGAAATAGTAGAGTGCTACACCACCGCCCGTCAGAGCCAGCGCCAGCAGAATCATCAGACTGCCCATGTTGGATTTCGGCTTTTCCTGCGGCGTTTCGGTGTCGGTTTTCACAGCTTCCAGGGCCGTGCAGCTCCGCAGGCTCTTTTCACACAAGGGGCAGTTTTCGTTCACGTTTCCTGCCTCACATTTCACCGTGCAGGTGCAGACCTCGGTGGTCTGCGGTTCTTCATCCAGCAGGGCCAGCAAGTCGGCATCGTCCACTTGGTTCAGGAAGTGAACGGACGTTTCCTTGTCCTCGTTGGCACGGTCAATGAGAATGTAATAATAATTCCCGGCCTTGGTGGTCACAGTGATAAGCTGCTTGTCGCCGTAAAAGTCATCCACCAGTGTTGCATTGCCCTTGGGCGTGATGGGCACACCCTCCGGCTCCATGCCGCCCGTAGTGGGTTCTTCTTCGATAATCTCCGGCAGAGGTTCCGGGGCAGGGTCAGTACCGCTTGCGAAAGCGGGCATGGAAAAGGAGCAGAGGCAGAGCAGGATAGCCAGCAGTCCGGCAGCGAAACGGTTCCAGTTGTCAGGTTTCATCGGCGGCATCCTCCTGTTTGTGGTACGGGGTGACGGTAGGAGCGGCGTTCAGCGCACCGCTGCGCAGGAAGGCCGCAAACTCGTCCGGCTTCATATTCATGCTGCGCACCAACTGAATGATCTGCAAATTTTCCTGTTCGGTCTTTTCAGCTTCCAGTTCTTTCAACTGCTGCTGGTATTCGCTGATTTTTTCTTTGAGCCGTTCAATGTCGCGCTCAATGCGGGAAAGTCTTTTTGCCATACAAAATCCTTTCTGGCGTCACGGTAAACGCCCATAGCTGTAAAAATGTTCTTGCCAATATTTCGAGTTGAGGTTTGTGTAAGAGATCGGGTCGCCGCAGTGCAGCATGATGGAATTGCCCACATAGATACGCAATGCTCACGCCGGGGGTATCGTAGGTTCCCTTGAAAAACACAAGGTCGCCCGGTTTGACCTGTGCGGCCGAAACAGGAGTACAGAAGTTGTAAAGGCCCTGTGCGGTCTGACGGCCCACGTTCCAGCCGGAGTGATTCAGCACCCACGAAATGTAGCCGCTGCAATCAAAGCTGGTGCTGGGCGAACTGCCGCCCCACACATACGGGTAGCCAATGTACTTGGTTGCTTCCTCCATCATGGCAGCGAACTTATCATCTTTGAGAGCTTCCGGGGGAACATCGTAGTAGGTGGGCTGCTTGATGGTGGACGCATTGGGGTACTGTGCCTGCCCGAACAAATCCGGCCGGTTGCCCAGCGTGCGCATATAGAGCGAATAGGCACTAAGCTGTTCCTCGGTCAGTACTTCCACAGGCAGATGAGATAAATCCTTGTTCTTCAGCTTGACCGTGCAGATGTAGTATTCATACGGTTCTTGGTAGGTGATAACTTGCGGCACACCATACGGGCCAATAATGACCATCATTTTTGTACGGTAACGTATCTGCATGGTCACGGTTTCGGTCAGGATATATTGCTTTTCAAAGAGCATTTCAAGTTCACTCTGCACCTCGCCAATGTAAAAACGCCGTCATGGAGTGCGGACAAAATCGAGATCAGCACATAGGGGTCATGCTCGATTTCGTCCAGATAAAAGTGGTATTCATCGTAGTTGTGGGTGGCCTCGTAGGTATCGAGATACCGTTGCAGTTTTTGTTCCAGCTTGGCGTAGGCTTTCTCCGCACCCAGCATATCCTTGTCCTTGGAAAAGTAAGAGGATGCCGTCACGCCGGTTCCAGCGGTGCCCGCCATCACGGTGCAGGACTGCAAACCCGTTATCAAGAGCAGAGCCAGCAGACCGAACACCGCCACGATCAGAATAGTTTTCCAGTTCCGGGCCGCAAATTCGGCTACCCGTTCGCCGCCCTCGGCCGCCAGCTTTGTTACCCGGAAACCGTTCTCTGCGGTGGTGGCTGCACCATGCGCGGCGGCTTGTCCGGCCTGCCGTGCAGCTTTGGCATACTGCTGTTTGATACGCCGTTTCTGCCACATCCGGGAAATGGGGTTGCTGGCCGCCTGTGCAATTTGCGGATTGTCTCGCAAGGATTTCTGGTAAAAGTATTCTGCATTGGCAGACATGAGCTGACGCTCTGCCTTTTCCACGGCCTTGTAGGGCTTCATCTTGTGGTGCCGGATGCCGCTGCGGATGACCTTGGCGGTCTGACGCTCCACCAGTTCTTCACCTTTGTGGCCGCCCTCCACGCCACATTTTCGTGTTCGACCTCGTGGATTTTTCCGTGAGCGAACAGCAATGCTTCCGACAGCGGGCGGCTGGCCAGGTTTGGTTTCAGGCTGGGCGGGCCTTTGTCCTGCTGCTCAAACCGCAGGGTGGATTTTGCCTTGCCGCTGGCTGCATCGTAAACTTTTTCCTTGACCGGGACACGCTTCTTCGGCAGAGCGGCGCGGGCCGCATCCAGCTTGTCGGCCTTTGCTTCCGCCTTGTGGATGTACGGCTGCAACTCCGGGTCTGCCCGTTCGTCCTCGGTCAATTCCAAACGGGCAGCGGAACGGTGCAGACCATCTTCACTTTTGGCGGTGGCCGCTGTTTCTGCTGCCTTTTTCGCTTTCTTTTTATTTTTATGCCCGTCCTTGATGTCCTCGGCCCGTTCCAGAATTTTTTCGGCCTTGCCTCGGCATCCGTGGAATAATCCTGTTCCGCTTCCCGGCAGGAAACATTCTCCACAGTGCCGTCAGCCTGATTTTCTACCACCAGACCGTCACGGGTCATGGTCTGGGTGACTTTGGCTTTTGCCTGCAATTCTTTCAAGGTTCTTCACCTCCCATCGGACAGCGGCCCGTTTCAATGTCCGCAATGTATTTGAGAATCGGGAACACCTGCGGCGGCGAAACTGCATTGCCCAGTGTTTTCATCCGCTTGCTGCGGTTCGGCACCTCTTCGGTCAGGCGCGGGATGTCGGCGGGTTCTTCGGCCCAAAGGGAATGTCCGTCCATTTGCGCGGGAAACCCATCAGCCACTCTACCCAGTCCGGGTTGAGGTAGGGCCTTTCCAGCGTGGTGGGGGTCATGCGGTAGACCACATGAGAGAGCCGCGCCGTCCATGCTTTGCCATCCTTGTTCATCTTGCGGTAACTGCCATTCGCAGAGATTTGGATGTCCAGCCCCTTGCCCACATCCCCGGTGTCGCTGGCAAGGGGCGTGGGAAGCAGCGGAGCCGATGATGAATACCCGTTTCCGTTCGTGCCACGCGCCAACGGCAGCAGCAGGTAATACGAAAACCCGAACATCGTAACCTGCCTGCTCCAAGTCAATGAGCGTTTTGTCGAGCCCCATACGGAGGAAGCCAGCAACATTTTCTCCAAGCACCCAACGGGGCTGCAATTCCCGGATGACCCGCAGCATTTCGGGCCACAGGTAGCGTTCATCGTGGAAGCCGCGCTGCCGCCCTGCGGTGGAGAACGGCTGGCACGGGAAGCCGCCTGAAATGAGGGTGACGGTGCGAAGTCCTGTTTTTTCAAAGAAAGCCTCCTTTGTTACAGTGGTGATGTCCTGAAAACGGGGCACTTCCGGCCAGTGGCTTGCCAGCACAGCGGCGGGAAATGCCGCCCACTCGCATTGACAGACAGAGGTAAACCCCGCTGCTTCCGCGGCAAGGTCGATGCCGCCGATGCCGGAAAACAAGCTGAAATGTGTTAAGCTCATAGCTCCACCACCTCGCCGAGCCGGGTGGTCATAATTTTATAGAGCTGGGTATTTTTCGGAATGGGATTGGAAAACGGCAACACCACGTTCTCAAAAATCAGCAGTCCTTCGCCCGGTTCGGAATTGTCAATGTACTTCTGCTGGTCTGCGGAGAGGTTCAGCCGTTCCGAAAGGATTTTGCGGTCGCCGGATGCCTGATTCAGCAGCGTGATGAAGTCGCTGTTTTCCAGAATGTTCTCGATCTCCGGCGAAGAAAGAAGGTCCTTCACATTCTGGGTGGCGCCTGTGGGCACGCCGCCCCATTTGCGGAAGCGTTTCCAAATCTCGGCACTGTATGCGGCGGTCTGTTCCTCTTTCAAGAGCAAGTGGAACTCGTCCGCAAAATACCATGTGGCCCGGCCTTGGCTACGGTTCTGGGTAACGCGGCCCCATATCTGGTCTTGGATAATGAGCATCCCCAGTTTTTTTAACTGCTTGCCTAACTCTTTGATGTCAAAGGCCACAAGCCGGTTGTGGATGTCCACATTCGTTTTGTGATTAAACACATTCAGCGAGCCGGACACATACAAGTCCAATGCCTGCGCTACCCGGTCCGCTTCCGGCAAGTGCTGGTCGAGCAGGGCTTGGTGGAGGTCAGACAAAATCGGCATATTCTCCGGGCAGGGATTCGCCAGATAGGGGCGGTAGATGGCTTTCACGGCACGGTCTATCACGGTGCGTTCAATCGCTTCCAGACCTGTTTTGCCGCCCATGACCAGCTCACAGAACGACAGCACAAAATCCGACTTCAAGGCCAGAGGGCTGTCATCTTCGGAATAATTCAGGTTGATGTCCAGAGGATTCACATAGTCCTTGCTGGTGGGCGAAAGTTTGATGACCTGCCCATGCAGCCGCTTGACCAGCGGATAATACTCGGCCTCTGGGTCTGAAATAAAAATATCGTCAGCGGTCGTTAAAAATACACTGACGATTTCGGACTTGCAGCTCATGGATTTTCCGCTGCCGGGCGTGCCCAGCTTTAGGCCGTTGGGACACCGGGCCTGCTTGCGGTCCAGCATGATCATGTTGTGGGATTTTGCGTTGACGCCGTAGTACATGGCCGCACCGCTCTGGAAAAGCTCCTGCGTCACAAAGGGCACGAATACCGCCACGTTGGAGGTGGTGAGGCTGCGCTGAATCTTTATCTGGTTGATACCCAGCGGAAGGCTGGACACAAGGCCCTGCTCCTGCTGGTAGTCCAGCCAGACGAGCGAGCAGTTGTACTTCTGTGCCACACCTGCGGCTTGGAACACATCGTTGCCCAACTTCTGCTTGGTGTCGGCCACGTTCAGCACCAGAAAAGTCAGCATGAAAAGCCGTTCGTTCCGGGTCTGCAATTTGTTCAGCAGCTTTTTGGCATCCTCGCCGTAGGTGGCAAGGTCGCTGGGGAGGATATCCATGTCGTACCCGGAACGGACAGCCTTTTTCTGTTCCTGAATCTTCATAGCATCAAGGTCTGTGATTTTCCGTTTGATGGTTTTGATGGCCTCGGTCTGGTTAATGGCCTGCACATGGAGATTGACGAGAATCCCGCTTTCCGTTTTGAGGAAGTCGGCCAGCATTTCGTCCGAAAGTTCCGGCGCAAGGATTTGTAAAAAGCTCACGCTCCATACTTGCCGCCCAAACCAAAGGTTTTGGCCGTGCCGAAGCAGAGGGAGGATGGAGCCACAAAGTCCTTGGTGGAGAGGCCGGAGGGAGCCAGCCAGTCCCAGTCAAAGCGGAACGGTTCGCCGTCCGGGTGGAAGATGTCGTGCAGCACCTCCAAACGCTCCTGCCCGTCCATAACGTGTGCCACACAGCCCATGGTCTTGAAATAGCCCAGCAGGTCAAGGCCAATGCGAGTCAGCCGTGCCCGTGCGGTTTTCAGGCTGTCGGCTCAATGGTAAACGTCAGATATTTGGTTTTGACAATGCCGTTGTTTCCGCTGGCAAGCTGCTTTTGCAGGATGGCGGTGTACTCGGCGCGGATGTCGTCAAAATCATCCCCCTGCGGTGCGATCTCAAAACTTTTTGCGTACTGCACCGGGTCAACCTTGCGATTGAGAAAAGACAGCTGCACATGGATGGAAGCATCCACATAGTTGTACAGGTCGCACAGGTGTTCAAAGATGGCGGTTCTTGTTTCCGGCTGGGCCAGCTGATAGCTGATGTCCTCAAAGGCAATGCACTTGGAGAACGTGCGTCGGTCAATGCGGCACACACCGTCCGGTAGATGGCCTCATACGGGATGGTGGCCTGTGCCGTGCGGGGTTTACCATCCCCCTTGTACTTGCGGAGAACGGCATCAATTTCTTTTTTCTGGGCGCGGGTGAGCTTTTTGGGCTTTTCGGTTTCGCGGGGTATCGTTTTTCTGGACAATGGCCTTTACCTCCTGTTCCATTTGGTATTGCCGCACAAGGGCGGCGTAAGCATTGTTGGTCTGATAGGGCCTTTCCTTTGGACGGATAAAGCAGCACTGAATCATTTGCTGAATCACTACTTCAAGGGGCTGGCCGTGCCGCTCAAACAGAGCGAACAGCAGTCCCGGCAGCATGGCAAAAATCATCAGCAACGCCGCTGCACTGTTGGAAAGATAGTTCCGGGCCAAAAAATAAAGCGGTCCGCCCGTTAAAAGCGCACCGCCGAAGCAGACCATCTGCCGCTTGGTCAGCCCGAATAAGACTTTGGATTTTACATGGGTCAAATCTTTGGGAACGGTCACATACGCCATTCAAACGCTCCTTTCTCAATGGGCACCGAACACGGATTTGCTGATGCTTCCGGTCTTGAACAGACAAAAGCAGAGCAACACAGTATAGCCCATGCAGCCCCAGATGGCCCCGGTAATGTCCGCTGCGCCTGAAATGTTGCGTATCAGCACCGCGTAAATGCCCACGACAATCATAATCAGGAATGCTTGGAAGCCCAGTGCCAGCAAGGACTTCAAGTAGTTCTGCCAGTGCTGCGCCACTCGCTGCTGCCCATGGTCGCCAGCGGGATAGGCCCCAGTGCGGTCACAACATAAATCTCGATCATGCGGCCGTAGGTCACAAGGAAAATACAGATAGACAGGATGTTCATGGTCAGACCCACCACAAGGGTCTGGAACCACAGGCTGAGCAGACTGCCAATGGTCATGCTTTCCAGCTGAAATTCCAGTCCGGGTATCAGGCGGTCAAAGTGGATGGATGTTTCGCCGATGATCACGCCGGAGCTTTGGTTGACAACGCTCTGGGTGGCATCGAACACGCCCATGACGATATTCCATGTGTTGCTGACAATGAGGATGGCAAAGGCAGACTTGAAAATCCAGCGGAAGAACATGGAGGTGTCAAAGTCGTGCATATTGTTCTTTTCGGTAATCATCTGGATAAGCTCATGGCACATCACAAGGGCAAGGATAGCCGCTGCAATGGGCAGCACCACCGTTTCGGAAAGACTGCGCAGCATATTGAAAATGCCGCTGTTCCACGCCTGCGGGGTAGAGCCGACATCCGAAGCGATTTCGCCCACCTTGGCGTTCACGTTATCGAACAGGCCGGAGAGGTTGCCCGTGATGCCATCTATCAAAATGCCCTTTATCCATTTCTCGATGATCTCACTAATCAAGCAAAGATACCTCCTTTCCCGCGCCCTCCCATGTGAGCGGGAGAGCGCGGTGGGGTCTCAAAGGTGGATGTACGGATAAGTTGAGGTTAGCCCAGCAGCCCGGACAGCAGCGGGACAAGGGTCACGCCGATCAGGGCAACGCCGCCGCCCGCGACCAGCTGCTTGACGCCCTGGCTCTTGCTGCCGGGGTTATCCTGTCCATAGCCCTCCAACAGGTTGATGCCGCCCCAGACACACAGGGCACCGCCCAGACCGACCACGATGGTCTGCAAAGTATCGACTGCGCTGTTGAAAAATTCCATAAGGTCCTCACTTTCTGCCGCTTGTTCTGCGGCACTCAAAAATAAAATTATTCGGCTGCATTTTCATCCGACAGGTCGATTTCGTACAGGTCAAAACTTTCGTCCTGTGCGACTACCTGCTGCCGCTTCCGGCGCAGGGTGGATAAGAACCTGTCCACATCAAAGGTGTTCTTTTTGTCCGCATCTGCAAGGTACTTGTAGTGCGGGTGTTTGGTAATGTCGAACTTCTCCGAGAAGAACGGCCTCACGCCCCGCAGCTGCAAAATGCACCTGCCGCCGTCCATGATTGCGATTTCGTCCTCTGACATCAACGCCTTTCCTAGTTTTTGATAGTTCAGTCCGTGGGAGGTTTGAGAACCCCGGTTCTCGCTGGTGTTGAAACTGTCGATAGTCTCTTTCCCCAGCGCATCGGAGATCTCTTTGGCATTCTTGCCCCGCCCACTCAAAAAGAGAACAGAATCGCAGTTGTCCGAAATGATTTCGGACGCATCTTTGTAGATGGCTTTCAGCTGCGACTGGCTCTGCAAAATGATGGATGCCGAGATTTCCCGGCTGCGGATGGTGGCGATCAGCTTGTCGAAGTTTGGAATCTGCCCGATGTTGGCAAACTCGTCCAGAATTAGCCGCACATGGACAGGCAGCCGGCCGCCGTATTTATCATCCGCACGGTCACACAGCAGTTGATAAGCTGGCTTTGGAGCATGGCAAGAATGAAGTTGAAGGTGGTGTCCGTGTCGCTCATAATCAAAAACAGCACGGTCTTTTCATCCCCGATGGTGTCCAGCTCCATTTCATCGTCCTCCATCAGTTCCCGCACTTCCCGGATGTCAAATGGGGCTAAACGGGCACCGCAGCTCATCAGGATGGAGGAACGGGTCTTGCCCGCCGACAGCAAAAACTTTTTGTACTGCCGGACGGCGAAGTGGTCCGGGTCTTTCTGTTCCAGCCGTTCAAACATGAGGTCCACCGGGCTTTGAAACTCCGGGTCGTCCTCGCGGGCTTCACTGGCATTTATCATTTCCAGCAGGGTGGTGAAGTTCATTTCCTCTGCCGGGGCCTCGTACCAGATGTATCCGATAAGCGCGGTGTAGAACAGCCGTTCCGACTTCACCCAAAAATCTTCTGCCGATTTTTCGCACTCGCCCTTGGTGTTGGCGATAAGCGTATTCACCAGCTTCAGCACGTCCTTTTCCGAGTGGATGTAAACAAAGGGATTGTACTTCATGGACTTGGAAAAGTTTATCGTGTTCAGGATTTTCACCCGGTAGCCTGCCCGCTGGAACATTTGGCCTGTTTCCAGAACCAGAGTCCCTTTCGGGTCTGTGACCACGAATGAGGTGGGATAGTCGGAAGTAGGAAAGCATTGCATGAGATTGGGCTTGACGTAAAACCGCGTCTTGCCACTGCCGGAGCCGCCGATCACCAGCACATTCTTGTTCCGGGCCGTCTTGGGGTCTTTGGGCCGCCCGGTCATGGTCAGGCGTTCGGTCTGGGTCAGCAGGATGTTGTTTTCAAACTTGGGGTCGATGTACAGGGCAATGTCTTTGGCGGTGCCCCACCGGGCAGAGCCGTATTCTTCGCCCTTGCGGTACTTCTTGGCATTCTTGCCTTTGCTGTACACAATGAGCCGGACAGCCACCGCTCCAACAACGCCCACACACAGGTCAAACGGATGCAGGCTGGGTAGCGGGTTTGCAAAGGCGGCGGAGATGCCGTCTGTCAGGTGGAGCAGCTTTGCCGAAGCATCCACGCCCGCCGCCAGACGGTATGCCTGCCCGCATTTGGCGAACAGGTACACGAACAGCAGATACGGCAGATTCAGCACCAGCAGCTTTTCAGTTCAGGCTTCATCGTTCCAGCCCCTTTGCTTGATTTTTTCTTTGGCGCGTTTCGGCTGCTGGGCCGCTTTCTGTTTA
>ENA-OQEX01001262-OQEX01001262.1-human-gut-metagenome-genome-assembly--contig:-NODE-1262-length-9964-cov-2.501271_pt1 | contig 9964 bp, 15 predicted proteins | sample MGYA00242802_ERZ504649 | MGnify/ENA primary metagenome ERZ504649 (study PRJEB26092, sample SAMD00036194) | human gut metagenome | host: Homo sapiens | study: EMG produced TPA metagenomics assembly of... | reverse complement strand
CGTCTGTATCTGTTCATAAGCAAGACCCGGATGGATGATAAGAAACAACGATCATCATGCCACACCAGAGCAGATTGGAGAGAACATCCCCAAAGGTGCAGTAAAACACACAAAGCGGAATGCCAATCAAAGGGGCAATCAGGGCTTTTCCTGTCAAAAATCTTCTTTCCCCAGCAGAAGAAAGGGTGTATTGCAGAAGATAAAGGAAAATCACACTGGCTACCCAGCCGAACTCTGACACATAAAAGACCTGCGGCGTTTCAGAAAACAGAAGCAGATACAGCGTCCAGTAAAGAGAGCCAAGGGCAAAGCAGCCGTAAAAACAGGTCAGCAGGAAACAGGTCTGTTTTCGATCTTTCAGATACCAGATACCACTTAGACAAAAGCCCAGCAGGGTGACAGCGAATTGAAAAAGATTACTGATCAGCTCCATCCCTATTGTCCCCCTTTTGTTCCTCCGTCTGCTCCTCTTTGTCCATCTGGCGGATGCGGAAGCACAGAATAGTCACGCAAACGCCGAGAATAAAAGCGAGCAGTCCGATTACCATATATCCCAGTGCGGTGCCGCCGCCTAAAATTGTTGCTGCCGTTTCAAAGCCGGAAGAAGTACCGGGCGTAATCTGTCCGACAATACCTGGCATAACAAAGGAAACCCCAACGATCACTGCAAGACATGCCGCTATGCAGAATGCGGAGACAATCTGTCTGTACCGCAGTCTCTGCCGTCGTTCTTTTTCCTCAATACGCCGTTTTACCTCAGCAATCCGTTCCTCATTTTTCAACATCTGTAATACCCTCCCGTTGCAATAATCCACGTAAACGCTCTTTTCCCCGGTACACCATATTTGTGATCTGCTTCACACTTTTTCCCATGACCTTAGCAGCCTGTTGATAGCTCATACCCTCAAAATAGGTCAGATAAAGAGCCTCCCGATAATCTGAATTTAACTCGTCCATGCAGAGATGCAGGATCTGATTTCGTTCCTTTGTGCGGATGACCTCCTCCACCAGTGTCTGCGCCTCCGGTTCTCTGGTCAGGTCGTCAAGACTGAAGATAATCCGCCGTCTGCTTTTATGGCGTAAAGCATGTGCCGCGCTGCTTTATAGAGGTAAGCCTTAAAGCATCCATCCCGGATGCGGGGCTTTTTCGTAAACAGCCAGGAAAAGGTTTCCATCATTAAGTCCTCCGCTTCGTGGACGTCATGCAGATAACCATCAATGTATAAGGTCAATGGGTCGCCGTATTTTTTTATCAATAGTTCAAGTCCTGTCTCGTCACCGCTCAGATATTGCCCATAAAGCTCTTCATCAGTAGCCATACCGTTCAATTCCTTTCCCCATATTACTCCTCTGTTGTCAGGTGTAATCTCCGGGCTTCTTTCCTTCGTTCTTTTGATAAGCATAGTATACTTTTGTTTACAAAATACGTCAATTGTTTATAGCAATTCTACAAAATAATGAGAGCCACGGTCTGCACTCTGATTCAGAATACAAGACGTGGCTCTCCTGATCATAACCGGAAATATAAAACTGCGGTCTTCAGTTCATGAGCAGATGACTATGATCCGGCATAGCTTGAATGCTGATTCATCACATCGCCCCTTCTTTGTGGAAAACGGATATTAAGAGAATTTTACAACCTTTTTTACAACTTTTGAAGGGTTCCCGTTTTACTGACCGCGTAAGCATAAACCGGATATTTGTCCATGCGCTTATAGGAAGTGAATTATCTCGGGTTGAACATAATTCTTGTTAAAATAACTGAGTGTATCCTTATGTTTTTTAAATGCAACGCCTTCTTTAGCAAGAATTGCACAGATTGTATGAAAGATGCTGTAATATGCACGATTATTTGCTGCCCGGAACTGTCCTGCCTCAAATGTAAGATAAGCAGACTCCAAATCTTCTTTTGCAACATTTAAGCGATGACGAACTACATCCATCTTTGTTCCTATGTCAAGCGAATCAGGCTGCTTCATATAAGACTACCCCCTCTTTCTGCACATTGGAATAAAAAGGATAGGATGTTACCCACTTTCTGAAATGCTGGAGATTTTTCACAACAGGCATCATCCAGATATCGTAATCAACATTATACTCATAACCAAGCTCTGATAATTCATCAGAATAGGCATCCATTTCTTCCGGTGACAAATCTACCAGCAGCATGATATCTATATCAGAATCCGATGTATAGTCGCCTCTTGCGTAGGAACCATATAAAATAACACTCTTAAGATATGTGCCGTAAATTTTTTGAGCTCCAGTAAATACTGAGTAAGTAGTGTATGAATTGTCTGGGCATGCAAAACCCTCCTTTCTGTTGCTCTTTTGTGTTCATATTCTGTATTCATTTTACATCAGCTTTATTACTCTGGCAAGAATCTTATTCACCCGCCGCTGCCTTCTGATGCAGCCTGCCAACTGCCAGAAAGTGCTGCATCCAGTACGCATCTGTATAGTCTGAAATCTTTCCCGGATTTCCAAAATGTGCAAATTTATTATTTCCCAGTATGATCCCTACATGGCTTGCACCTGCGGTATTATAGGTTCCCTGAAAAAATATCAGATATCCAGGTTTTGCATCTGCTTTTTTTACTTCTGCACAATAGGCACGCAGGTCATCTGCTGTAGACCTGGGGCATGTTTCCCTGCACATATTTGATCAGTTCATTGTACATATTCATAAATTCCCTATCAGACAATTCTTCTATCAGTCTCGACCTTTATCCCTAACGACTTACTGATAAATATATTGATCTTCATGCGTATATTCGCAGTAACATTCTGAACAAATTTCCTCCTTGCGACCTGACTTCTCTTTTTGCAACCTTATGGATAATGCTTTTATTTCGTTTTTTTATTCAGAAATGAAATCATCCTATCGAAAGCATCTTTTGCAATGGGGTCAGTACGTTCTGCTGAAACAAAACAGTGAGGTTTTGTAAGTCCGTATTCTATATACGGATCGATATGAAGATGCTCGCAGCCGAGTTTATTCAGTTCCTCGTGCATTACTTCCATATCGTGTCTGTATTCGCTGCCAAGCAATACAGCGGCAGGGTAATCCGCAGTAAGATTTTGAATATTATCGTATTGCTTTATTTCTTCTTCCAAAAGATAGATGCTTCCTTTGACATAGTTTCCTATAATTATTTTGGCTGCCAAAGAAAATGCTTTGTAGTCGAGGGGGGCGTCGTCTATCACAACTGCCTTTACCTGTTCGGGTTTCAACGCAGGCGTAATCCCAAGCAGTTCCGCATATTCAGGATTGGTTATGATACTGCCGAGCTGGCTGGCCATGATAGCCCCTGCTGATGAACCCATAATTACGACATTGTCCATATTCAGGTGATATTCATCGTCATGTTCCTGTATATAGGCAAACGCTCTGTTTGCTTGAATCAGCGGAACCGGAAACCGGTAATCCGGAACGAGCGCGTAATCTACATTGACAATATTGTATCCGGCGGCGCAGATGTCATCCAAAAGATAGGTCGCTTCTGTTGCCGCCATAGGGTCGCCCATATTCTTGCTCCCGGCAAAGAAACCACCGCCGTGAAAATAAAAGAGCGTAGGACGATCGACATCTCTGTTTTCATCGGAATAAGTTATGTCGAGAAAGCCATTCGGATATTCGCTATCATAATTAATTTCGCTGATAAGATATTGTCCGTTGTCTTTCTTTCCGCTAATGGCTCATAAATGATTCGTATGAATTGATCGGGTTATCGCCATACGATATTTTTGCAGCATCCCAATCACGATTTGAGTATTATTTGTGGCGATAAAATAGAGTGTCAAGAGCAAAACTATCAACGCTCCACATATTGATAAAAAGATTTTTCGTCCCTTATATTTCTTTTTTAGAGTTGCCTCATCCATTTTCAAAATCTCCATTTCTAGAAAAACTCGATTTCATACATCCTTGTTGTATCCTTGTTGTTCAGAATAGTTTATACATTTTGCCTTTTTGTACGACTTTTGGCATCGCCGACTTTAAGAGTTATCGTACAACCAATCATAATCAAGAACATGATTAGTAGAAATTTCGGGAAGATGGCGACTCCGGTATAAGTTGTTACTACACCAAACAATATGGGCGTGAGCATAATACTAAGATTAGAAAATGCCATCTCAATACCGATGATAGATTGAGAGGTTTCTTTACTATATAGTCCAGGAGTAAGATGCGTAATGTTGGGGAATATCGGGCCATTTCCAAGTCCGATTAGAAACAGACCGAGAGCAGTGATTATTGCGTTGGTTTGCATTAGTAACAAAATAATTGCTACAAATATAACTGCCTGTCCAGAAAAAATGATTTGCCAGTCAGAATATTTTATGGTAAGTAAGCCTGAGAGAAGCCGACCAACAGTCATGCCAATAAAATAAAAAGTAATTAATGCTGCAGCTACATCTGCTGACATACCGACGCTTTCGGATAAATAAGTGCTACCCCAAATCAGGCAAGTAGATTCCAAAGAACTGATTCCCAAGAATACACGCAGGATGCCCAGATCTTTCTCCGTCTCAGCATCTGGGATAAAGACAACACTCGAATGGGTTCTTCCTGCGGTAACGCCTGTTTTACCTTTTTCCAAATAGGCAAACTGATCACAGATAGAGCTGCAATGGTAAGCTGAATGAAAAATACAGTTCGATAACCACCACGCCAATTCATATTGTCTGACAATGCAAGAGACATTAAGTAAGGACTAACAGTAACACCGACTCCATAAAAACAATGTAGGAAATTAATTTGCATAGAAGTGTAGTGCAAAGCTACATAGTTATTTAGTGCAGTATCAATGGAGCCAGCACCAATTCCCAACGGAATCCCACATATGCAAAGCCATAGAAAATTGTGTGAGCAAGAAAAGCCCAGTAATGCAATGGCTGTGAGACTAGTCGAAAGTACTGTTACGCGTGGAGTACCAAGCTTTGCGATGACTCGCGTACTGAACAGGCTTGAGAAAACCGTTCCACAGGAAATGATTGATGAAATAAAACTGGCATAAGAAACGGGAACAGACAATTCACTGTAAATTGCTGGCCATGCCGCGCCAAGCAGAGAATCGGGAACACCCAAGCCAATATAAAAGATGTAGATGAAAACAAGTAGTATAGTTGCCATGTATGTACCTCCATATTCTATAGCAATTCCAGAAAATAATGCAATCAAGACAGTTCAGCAGAGTGCGAAGGACAAGGAAGGTATCTGCAGGCGTGCTGACGCACGGCAAAGATATCTGACGCAGGACTTCACGCTCTGATGGGCTGGATTGCTTGCATTATTTTCTGGAATTGCTATAAATGCTTTATCGTATAATTTTATCACAAGAAATAGGTTGCTTATATAGATTTTTTTCTCAAATCATGGTAGTATTTACCCATATACGAGAGGAGCATTCTATGGAACAATTAATACTCGATCATATGCTAAAAGAAGAATTTTCTTTTCCAGATCCTTCATTCCCTATACAATTTTATATTGATGACCTGCATCAATGGCCCGATGGGCAGGTACCCCTGCATTGGCATTTTGGATATGAAATTTTTTCTGCTTTCAATCAAGAAGTGACGATACAGGTCGGGGAAAAACGCTTAACACTTTTGCCCGGAGAAAGCATTTTAATTGGAGGCGGACAATTACATAGATACAGCTTGACTGATTCAACTCGGGAATGTTTGTGCCCGAACATTGTTTTACGGAGAATGTATTAGCCCCATTGACAAGCACAATTTTCCAGAAATATTTTTACCCTCTACTCCACGATCCCAGCTTGCCGTACATAAAGTTATCGCAATATGTACCTTGGCAAAAACAAATGTTGTCGTGCCTCTTCCGAGTTTATCAGCTTATCGGAGGAGAAGCGGTTTATGCTATACCGCATTTCAGCACCTACTTATCAAAACAAAGTCATACAGAATGTCCAGAATTGGAAGTACATCAAAATTTATTTGAATTTTTCAAGATACTGTATAATAATCAATCCGAATTCCCTCATTCAAAGATTCAACCACTGGATGCTAAGACACAAATTCGGATACAACAAATGATTCAGTATATTCAAAAGCATTTTTCCGAAATGATTACACTTGAAGATCTGGCGGCATCGGCGAACATCAGCCGGAGCGAAGCTGGTCGATGCTTCCAAAAGTATTATGCTGATACGCCGATGTCTTATTTGATTCGCTATCGTTTGCAGCAGGCTCAAAAATTTTTATTAACATCAACGTTGTCTGTTAAGGAAATCAGCTGTCAATGCGGTTTTTCCGACAGCAGTTATTTTGTCAAGATTTTTCGAAAACATATGAAACGAACACCAGCTGAATATCGACGGGTATATCAACTAACACATCAAATTTGAATATTCAAATTCTTTCTGTATCCATTGTTGCTTTGCCGTTGGTAGAGGTCTGTGCTGTCTGGCAGAAATAAGATTTAGTGTTTGCTTAACCATAACACTTATTTCTTGAATTGAGTAATACTCAATTTAAAAATATTTCAAAACATTTCTATACGATTTCAAGCGATTCCTAAACAATAATTCTGTGTTCCTTTTTTGCATTAAAAAAAGCTCCAAAAACCTTATAATCACTAGAAAACACAGTGTTTATAAGGCTTTCAGAGCCTTTAGAAACATTTATTAAAACTTTATTCAGCCTTTATAGCCCAGCGCATCTTTGTGGAACGGGCTCTTGGGTTCTGTGTGCACTCTTTGGCTGAGGGGCGGATCACATCTTTTGCATAGTCTGAGTAGATTCCCTCCTTGTATCCTGCTTTAAGCGCTTTCTTTACCAGCTTGTCCTCACCGGAATGAAAGGTAAGGATTGCCACTCGTCCGCCCGGACGCAAAGCATCCGGAAGCTTCTCCATAAATTCATACAGTACTTCGAACTCATGGTTGACATCAATACGTAATGCCTGGAATGTTCGCTGGCAGGTCTTCTTAATTGTCTCTTTCTTTTCCTTTTCAGGAAGGAAATCAAGAGTTTTTTCGATTACCTGACGCAGTTTTGTGGTAGTATCAATATGATTGCCTCTGCGAATCTCATCGGTAATGGCTTTGGCGAGTTCCTCACAGTATGGTTCATCAGAATTTTCACAGAGCATTCCCGCAAGCTCCTCTCTGGAAATGGTATCCAGACGCTGGGCTGCACTGATGCCGGTTTCCTGATTCAGGCGCAGATCCAGAGGTCCGTCTGTTTTAAAAGAGAAACCTCTTTTGGGGTTATCAATCTGCATGGATGAAACACCGAGATCTGCCAGAATAAAGTCAAATCCTCCAACCTCTTTGGCAATCTCATCAATGGTGCAGAAGTTCTGAAGCTTTACTGTCAGCAGTTCTTCCCCGAATCCCTGCTCTGCCAGACGTTTCTTTGTTTTGGCGGATTCCTCAGGGTCTACATCTGTTGCATAAATATGGCCCTTGCCATTCAGACACTGAAGCATCGCTTTCGTATGGCCGCCATAGCCCAATGTGGCATCAAATCCGGTTTCTCCCGGCTGGATATTAAGAAAATCAAGGATTTCCTTAACCATAATGGAGATATGCATTCCTGCCGGGGTATTTCCTTTCTGAATCACGTGTTCAATGGTATCTTTATATTTTTCAGGCTGTAATTCCTTGTATTTCTCCTCGAATTTCTTCGGATATTTTCCTTTATAACGGACACGTCTTTTATGTGGTGTCTGGTTCTGGTTTTCCATAAATCCCCTTTTTGTTTTTTATTCCTGTGTGATACCGGTTACTTCATAGCCGGCTTCTTTGATCACTTCGCGGATCTTATCCTCGTTCAGTTTCTCCGGAGTATGGATCACTGTGGTTCCTTTTTCATGGGAGGAAACTACATCTTCCACTCCAAATGCCTCTTTTACTGCCTTTGTCACATGTGCTTCACAATGTCCACACATCATTCCTGTTACGTTTACTGTGATTGTTGTCATTTCTTTGTTCTCCTTATTTTCTTTTATATTTTCCTGATCTTTTGGATCATGAATTTCACTGTTGCAAAAGTCTGGATTCTCTGCCTTTAGACTTTTGTTTTCTGTTACGTTTTTCATTTCTGCATTAGCTGAAATATAATGGATTTCTTCCACATTCTGTTTATTTTTTGTCTCTGGAAGCATCATGTACCTTAAAGAGATTCAGTCTCAGTGCATTGGTTACCACACAGAAACTGGAAAGGCTCATGGCAGCTGCACCAAACATGGGGTTCAGTGTCCATCCGAAAATCGGAATCCATACACCGGCTGCCAGTGGAATACCGATCACATTGTAGAAGAATGCCCAGAAAAGATTCTCATGGATATTTCTCAATGTTGCCCGGCTTAAACGTATGGCAGCAGGTACATCACTGAGCCGGCTCTTCATTAATACCACATCTGCGGCATCAATGGCAACATCTGTTCCTGCACCGATTGCAATACCGATGTCTGCCTGGTAAGTGCAGGGCATCATTGATTCCGTCTCCTACCATGGCAACCTTTCCTTGTTCCTTCAGAGAACGGATCACACTTTCCTTGCCATCCGGAAGAACACCTGCAATTACATCGTCCACTCCTGCCTGTGCTCCGATCGCTTTTGCTGTGCGTTCATTATCACCGGTAAGCATTACTACCCTGATTCCCATGTTCTGCAGTTCTTTTATTGCCTGAGGACTGTCCTCTTTTATAACATCTGCCACTGCGATCATGCCGAGAAGCTTCCCGCCTTTTGCAAAAAGAAGTGGTGTTTTTCCTTCTCCTGCAAGTTTTTCTGCCTGCTTCATCAGTTCCGGTGATACAGAGGTTTCATTGCTGATAAATTTCATATTTCCGCCTGTAAGCACTTCACTGTTTAATGCTGCACGAAGACCGTTTCCAGGAAGAGCCTGAAAATCAGAAATCTTCTGCAAAACAATCTTTTTCTCTTCTGCTCTGGCAATAATGGCTTTTGCAAGAGGATGTTCACTCTTCTTCTCAAGCGCATAGGCATAACTTAAAAGTTCTTCCTCTGAGATTCCCTCTGCAGGGACCATATCTGTCACCTGCGGTTCACCCTTTGTGATAGTTCCTGTCTTATCTAATGCAACAATCTGGATCTTACCTGCTTCCTCCAGGGATACTGCTGTTTTAAACAGGATTCCGTTTTTGGCCCCCATTCCGTTTCCTACCATAATGGCAACCGGTGTGGCAAGTCCAAGGGCACAGGGACAGCTGATGACCAGAACAGAAATACCTCTGGCAAGTGCATATCCGAACTCTTTTCCTGTCAGCAGCCAGACAATGGTGGTGACAACCGCAATACTGATAACTGTCGGAACAAAAACTCCGGAAACCCTGTCTGCGATTTTGGCAATAGGTGCTTTTGTTGCAGCCGCATCACTGACCATCTTAATAATCTGGGAAAGAGTAGTGTCCTCGCCTACCCGGGTAGCTTCGCATCTGATAAATCCGGACTGGTTTACGGTTGCAGCAGAGACTGCATCTCCCGGATTCTTGTCAACAGGGATACTCTCCCCTGTAAGTGCCGCCTCATTGACAGCACTGTTTCCCTCAAGGACCACTCCGTCCACCGGAATGTTCTCACCGGGACGTACCACAAAAACATCACCTTTTCGGACCTGTTCGATGGGCACCGTAGCCTCCTGTCCGTTCCGGACAACAACTGCTGTCTTAGGTGCCAGCTTCATCAGACCTTTCAGTGCATCCGTTGTCTTTCCCTTAGATCGGGCTTCCAGCATTTTTCCAACTGTGATCAGGGTAAGGATCATGGCTGCAGATTCAAAATAGAACTCCATCATGTAATTCATAACTGCTGCCGAATCTCCGTCCACCTGTGCCCTTGTCATTGCAAAAAGTACATAAACACTCCACAAAAAGGATGCCATGGAGCCAAGTGCCACAAGTATCCATATTTGGTGCACGATGCCACAGACTCTTAAATCCGCTGATAAAAATTACTGTCGTAATGAC
>ENA-OQEX01001261-OQEX01001261.1-human-gut-metagenome-genome-assembly--contig:-NODE-1261-length-9975-cov-2.656885_pt1 | contig 9975 bp, 15 predicted proteins | sample MGYA00242802_ERZ504649 | MGnify/ENA primary metagenome ERZ504649 (study PRJEB26092, sample SAMD00036194) | human gut metagenome | host: Homo sapiens | study: EMG produced TPA metagenomics assembly of... | reverse complement strand
TCCGGGCTACCGGTACGATGATTGCAGGAACATACCGTACAGCACAATGCCCATGGCGTCAATGATAAACTTCGGCAGGATCTGTCCGGCAGCAGCACCCAGCAGTGTCCCCAGTACCCAGCCCAGGAATGCAATGGCAATCAGCCGTACAGATATGCCGGGCAGATCATTCCCGGCTGGGAAGAGGCAACGGCGAAGATTTCGTCAGTGATGCCGAACGCCGTTGTCATGCGCTGGGGCAGGTGAAACTTTTCGTCCAGTTTCTGGGACAGGGAAAAGCCCATAAGGGCATAGCGGAAGTTGATGGTCAGCTGGGTAAGCGCCATTTCCAGATAAGAACCGCCGGCAGCGATAACACCTACGCCGGCAGCCTGTCCGGCGGAGGTAACATTGGTGACAGAAATTGCCACGGCGGCAGGGATAGAAAGCCCGGCACGCACCGCCAGGATGCCGAATCCAAAGGAGACGGAGAGATAGCCAGGGCAATGGGAATGCCCTGGAGAACGCCTTTTCGAAATGCTTTGTTCAAGATGATGATGTCCTTTCCGGAGCCTGCGGACAGGCTCGTATCAAATGTCACAGCCATAACGGCACAGTAACTTTTATTATACCATAAACCGATGGGAAATGCAAATTTTTTCTGTCGGTTTTCTTTGTGGGGAAAATATGCAATATATGGAGAATCGTCTTGTGCTTTCTTGTGAAATGTGATATAATGGAAATATATGAAGAACGAGGACATTTTTCGAAAGTATGTTTTTGAGGTGATGAAAATGTGGATAACACTGCTTGCGGCGGTCATGATTATGGCGGCGTACTTTCTCATTTTGTATGGCGGTGTCGGATTTGTTCAGGATAAGCGGTTCTTTTCCTCTGCGCCAAAGGAAATCTGGCGGCAATTCCCGACACAAAGGAACGGTTTCGGGGCGCTCACATAATTGGCTGGCTGATTATCGCAGTTGCACTGCTCACGTTTCTGGGCGCAGCCGCTCTTGCGATAGGGGACGGAATCAAAAATGATTTTGGTTTTCTGCAATTCTTTGTACGGTTTCTTGTGATGCTCTATCTGATGGAAGTGTACGACATCTTCTTTTTTGACTGGGTACTGCTCTGTCACTCGAATTTCTTTCCCTACTTTTATCCGGAGCTGAAAGGCATCGTCGGGCCGCATATGTTCGGATACAACAAGAAAAGCCATATCATCCACTTTATCGTGTACATTCCTGCCTGTGCCTTGGTTGCATGGATATGCACGCTTTTTTGAGAATCAGACGTTGCGAGGAGAGAAAACATGAAGAATACACTTAATGTAAAAGTACTGTATCACTTTTATCACAGCGCAGTAAAAGCAGAGCTGAAGAGACGAGGTTTTTCCAAGGATGTCTCCGGGAAGATCAATGAAGAACACAAGAAGATCATCGGAAGGGCAAAAGAAATCGGAAAATCCCGGCTTTTGAGTTCTTACATTATGGCGACCTATTCATTGCAATGAACCGGAGTACCGGAAAGCCGGCTGAGGAAAATTATGAGATACTTCGTGACGGACTGTGCGCATCGAAGTTATTCCACAAGGCAATCGGGGATGTGGAGCATTATTTAGACCCGAAGAAAATGCCGGGCAGACTGCAATGGTCTGCGGACAGCCATAAGCGCCGCTATGAAACGACTGGGTCGTTGATATTCTGCCGGGAAACGGGGAATATGACCTGGGATATGACTATCATGAATGCGGTGCGTATAAACTGTGCCAGGATGAGGCTGCCCGGAACTGACCGCCTATATGTGCCGGATGGACTATGTGCTTGCGGATATTATGAATATGAAGCTGGTGAGAACCGGGACAATTGCAGAAGGTGCGGCATATTGTGGTTTTCGGTACAGCAGACGAAATGATACAGAGCATCAGTGAGGTGTTATCACAATGAAGATCAAACAGCAAAAACAGATCAGAGCATTTTTAGAAGAGGAATTCGAAAGCGGCAAAAGCAGCGCTTTGTTTGATGCGCAGGAGAAATCGCTCCGGACGCTGATCGAAAACACAAAGGGTAAGTCGAAAAACCAGATGAAAACGCTGACGCAGACCATTCTGCCACGCATTGCGCTGTACCTGGCACTGCAAAAGACCGGCTTTTCCCAGGAGGATGTGTTCCGGCATATGCGGAAGTATATGATGGACAAAGTTGCTGCAAAAAAGCATTCCTCCACGGCAAAGATGGAACTGGTGCCGGGATTCTACGCCATTTACAGCAGGGTCTTTCTCAAGATCATGCGTACCACCGATTTGCAGGAAAGCACGCAGGCAGCCGGCAAGAACTACTTTGACATCACCATCACAAAGTGTCTCTGGCATACCGCCTGTGTGGAAAACGGCTGTGCGGAGCTGTGCAGTTTGTTTTGCGACGTGGATGACGTGACCTACGGCGGCTTAAAGAAAATCAGCTTTTCACGAACCAGACCTTAGGCTACGGCGGCAGCTGCTGCGATTTTCACCTTTTTAAGAAGTAAGCTGGTACGTTTATCGCAATTGCGGTATTCCCACCAATCGTCCTATTTATGCAAAACGCAGCAAAACCACACACATTCTATATGCAATCTGCCGAAAGCAAAAAGAAGATGCGGAAAACACTTGACTTTTTTCCGGAAGTGTGGTATAATTCATATCAAACAGATAGGTAATATAGAAGTTACCGGAAAGGGAGTCATATCATGAAAGTTTATCAGAAGATCACAGATCTGATTGGCGGTACACCGCTGCTGGAACTGGCAAATCTGGAGGCAAAAGAAGCACTGCCGGCAAAAATCTATGGCAAGATGGAATATTTCAATCCGGCAGGCAGCGTAAAAGACAGAATCGCAAAGGGCATGATCGACGATGCTGAGGCAAAAGGTCTGCTGAAACCGGGCAGCGTTATCATCGAACCGACCAGCGGTAATACCGGAATTGGTCTGGCTTCCATTGCGGCTGCCAGAGGTTATCGTCTGATTATCGCAATGCCGGAGACCATGAGCGTAGAGCGTCGCAATCTGATGAAGGCATACGGCGCAGAGCTGGTGCTGACAGAGGGCGCAAAGGGCATGAGTGGTGCGATCGCCAAGGCAAAGGAACTGGCAGAAGAGATCCCGAACAGCTTTATTCCGTCTCAGTTCACCAACCCGGCAAATCCGGAGGTTCACGAAAAGACCACCGGCGTGGAGATCTGGGATGACACAGACGGTACCGTCGATATCTTTGTTGCCGGCGTCGGCACAGGCGGTACGATCACCGGCGTGGGCAAGTATCTGAAGTCCAAGAACCCCAACGTGAAGGTAGTTGCAGTTGAGCCGAAGGGTTCTCCGGTGCTGTCCGAGGGCGTTTCCGGTCCGCACAAGATCCAGGGCATCGGGGCAGGCTTTGTGCCGGAAACACTGGATACCAAGGTTTACGACGAAGTCATTGCGGTTGAGAACGAAGATGCGTTTGAGATCGGCAGAGAAATCGCCAGAACAGAGGGCGTGCTGGTGGGCATTTCTTCCGGTGCGGCAGTCTGGGCAGCCATCCAGCTGGCAAAGCGTCCGGAAACAAGGGTAAGACCATCGTTGCACTGCTGCCGGATACCGGTGAGCGTTATCTGTCTACCCCGATGTTCTCCTAAGAGAAAGCAAAGCAATAGAAATTTAAGCCATGAGGAACAAAGCAGTTCAGTTTCCTCATGCTTTTTTGTTTGCATTTTCCGGCGGAGTATGGTATACTAAAATATAAATGATTCTGGTATGGAGGTGAGACTATGACGGCAGATATGGGCTGGGGCGAAAGCTGGAACTGTTCCTGCTGGATCTGCTCTATCCCAACGCCTGTCCCTGCTGCGGAAAGTCGCTGCCCTGGCAGGCATACCTTTGTGAGACCTGTCAGACCGAACTGCTGGCATATCCGGCAGATGCCTTTTGTTCACAGTGCGGAAAGCCTGTCCATGACTGCATTTGCGGCGAAGGATTGGCGTATGACCGGGCGGTGGCACTGACGGTATACGAAGGTGCTGCCCGGAAAGGCGTCCTTTCCATGAAATCCGCAGTCAGTCTCCAGTTTGGCAGATTCTGCGGCGCAGAACTGGGGAAACGCATCCTGGCGAATGATGCCTTGTCCGGCTATGATATGGTTGCGCCGGTTCCTATGTCCAGACGCAAGCAATTGAAACGCTGCTGCAATCCGGCGGCAGTCCTGGCGAAAGAAGTTGCCGCCATAACACGTATCCCATACCGAAAAGACCTTTTGCATGACAACGGCACGGGACGGCAGCAGCACACCTTGTCTGCGGCACAGCGGCGGGAAAACACCGGGCAGTTTTCTGCTGGGACGGTTTCACTGAAAGGCTGCCGCATCCTGCTCTGCGATGACGTTCTCACCACCGGCAGCACCATGAACCGATGTGCGGCGCTGCTGAAAGCCCAGGGAGCGGCAGAAGTGGCTGCTGTTGCCGCAACAACGACACAACTGAAAAAGACAGAACCAGACGACTGATTTCCACCCAACATACCCAGAAAGGAACGAAACATGAATTTGATTCTACTGCTGCTTTCCCTTGTGATGATTGCCTGCATTCTCTGTAATAAGCTGACCAGCAAAATCGGAATCCCTATGCTGCTGGCATTCCTGGCAGTGGGAATGCTCTGCGGCGTGGACGGCATTTTACATATCCGGTTCGACAATTATGCCATGACGGAGACGCTTTGTACCGTGGCGCTGATCTTCATTATCTTTTACGGTGGTTTCGGCACAAAGTGGAGCGCTGCCAAACCGGTTGCCGGAAAATCCGTGCTGCTGTCCACGCTGGGCGTGTTTCTGACGGCGTTCGGTGTCGGTGTATTCTGCCGGTTTGCCCTGCACACCAGCTGGATGGAGGGCATTCTTATGGGTGCAGTCCTCGGCTCTACGGATGCGGCATCCGTGTTCTCCATTCTCCGTTCCAAAAAGCTGAACCTGAAATACGGGACGGCATCCCTGCTGGAAGTCGAAAGTGGCAGTAACGACCCGGTGGCATATCTGATGACGACCATTCTTCTGGCAATGATGACCTCGGAGATCACGCCGGGGAAGATGTTGTATATGATCTTCGCCCAGATCGTCTACGGCGTGGGCATCGGCGCAGTCCTTGCGGTATGCACTGTCTTTTTTCTCCGGCGCTTTCGCTTTGAGGTCTCCGGGTTTGATACCGTTTTTATGGCGGCGGTGGCAATCTTGTCCTATGTGCTGCCGGTGCTGGTGGGCGGAAACGGCTATCTCAGCGCCTATATCGCCGGCATCATTCTGGGAAACGCCAAGATCCCAACAAGAAAAACCAGGTGTTGTTTTTCGACGGCGTGACCAGCTTTATGCAGCTGATGGTGTTCTTCCTGCTGGGACTGCTCTGTACACCGTCCCGGCTGGGCAGTGTGATCCTGCCGGCGCTTGCCATCGCTGTGGTGCTGACTTTCGTAGTGCGTCCGCTGGTGGTGGCGCTGCTGCTCACACCGTTCCGTTCAAAGCTTTCCCAGCAGCTGCTGGTCTCCTGGGCAGGACTGCGTGGCGCAACTTCGGCAATCTTTGCGCTGACCGCAGCCGCCAGCGGGGCAGTGCTGCAATACGACCTGTTTCACCTGGTATTCTGCGTGGTGCTGTTTTCCATTGCACTCCAGGGAACACTTCTGCCGCTGGTCTCCCGAAAGCTGCACATGATCGACGAGTCAGCGGACGTTCTGAAAACATTCAACGACTATACAGAAAAGAAAGAACTTCAACTGCTGCGTCTGCCGCTGGAGCCGGGAAACAGCTGGATCGGGCAGCCGGTCAGTGCGCTGCACCTGCCGCCGGATACCATGCTGGCGACCATCCTCCGGGACGGGGACAGCGTTGTGCCACGAGGGGACACGGTGCTTTGCGAAGGTGATGTGGCAGTACTGGCGGCAGGACACTGCGGCGGCAAGCTGCAAAATGTCCAGCTCAGTGAAATGGAGATCACAGCCGACCACAGCTGGAACGGCAAGACCCTGGCGGCGCTGCGGCTGCCCCAGGAGGAACTGGTGGTGCTGGTGCGCCGGGGCAGGGAATCGCTGATTCCCCAGGGCGACACGGAAATTCATGCCGGCGATGTGCTGGTAATGTACGGAAAGTAAGAGGAAATACATATTTTGAAACGAATCAATCTGAAACAAGTCAACTGGATGAAAGCGCTGAAAATCGCCGGCGGCCGGCGTGGCTGCCATTCTGCTGGCGGAGGCGCTGGGACTGCAAAATGCGGCATCTGCCGGCATTATCACACTGCTGACCGTGCAGAACACACGCCGGGAAACGGTGATGAGCAGCGTGCGGCGGTTTGCCGGATTTGGCATCATGACCCTGCTCAGCCTGCCGATCTATCACTTCTGCGGCACTGCGCCTGGTCGTTCGGCATTGTGCTTTTGCTGCTCCTGCTGCTCTGCTATGCCTTCCGGATGGACGATGCAACGCCCATCAACGCAGTTATGGCGACCCACTATATGTTTGCCGGCGGCGTGTCCATCGGTATGGTGGGAAACGAAATTCTGCTGCTGGTAATCGGCAGCGGCATCGGCGTCTGTCTCAACTGGTTCATGCCCAGGAATCTGAAAAAGATTCACGAGATGCAGCGCCAGCTGGACGAAGAAATCCGGGGCATCCTGGAACGGATGTCCGTGCGCCTGCTGGAGGTAGACCATACTGGCTATGATGACAGCTGCTTTGCACGGACAGAACGCCTGTCTGAGGAACTGCGCCGGGAAATTGACCTGTTTTTGCAGAACCAGACCTGGCAGGACGATATTTACTTTATGCGCTACACTGCCATGCGCCGGGAACAGTGCCGGGTACTGCAAGTGATGTACCGCCAGCTGCTGCGGCTGAATCAGATTCCGGAGCAGGCGACACCTTTGTCTGCATTTCTGAAAGAGATCGCACAGCATTTTCATGAGGGAAATGACTGCACGGCACTTCTGGAACAGCTGGAAGAGCAGTTTGCGGCATACCGCCGGGATGCCCTGCCGGAAACCCGTGCGGCATTTGAAAACCGGGCGATTCTCTACAGCATCCTCACAGAACTGCGCTCGTTCCTGGAGATCAAGCAGCGGTTTTATCTGGCGCTGCCGGAACAGGAACGCAAGCAGATGTTTGAACGGCTGACCAGAGACATCACTCCGCCGGCACAATTGCAGTGATATTCCCGGACAGTTCCGGGTAAACAGAGACTGTCCCGGCGTTTCGTGCTTCGCCGGAGAGCATCCCTGTATCTACAATGAATTCCAGAACATTTGCACCGCTTTCGCAGCTGCGATAGCGGTGCGTTTTGTCTGTGTGCTGGTCTGCTTTGATATCGCCCACCCGAACGGTAAATTCGCTGCCGTTTTCCAGCGTAACGGCAAACCGCTCACCGCAGCCGCTTTCCAGCCAGCCTGTCCCCATGGCGACCAGATAATCGTCCGCCATGCGCCGCAGTCCCCGGTCATCTGTCCAGGCGTTCTGCTCCATGGCGTACTGGACGGAGTCGGTGTTCGTGATGGTGCGGTAATCCATATAGGCTTTGAACCAGGTCTCGTGTTCCTGGAAAAACGGGTCACTTTCCGGATGGTGGAGGTTACTGCGACAGTTGTTTCCGACTCGTGGCAGCTGTGGTTTCGGGCGGTATTGTAGTAGTGGCTGTGGCGGTCAGAACAGTAACCGCAGTTGCCACGGCGGCAGTTGTCTGCGTCTGCGGTGACTGTGTCTCCGTAGGCGGTATGGACATCGCCGGTGCAGTCTCCGCCGGCGTCGGCAGGGGTTCCAGCGGCATCACATCCACCGGGCGAATCGGGGAAGTTTCTGGGATGGCGTGGGTCTGGGGCAGCAGAACATTGCCCAGGGCAGGGATCTGGTGAATGGTCAGCGTACAGAGACACCCGGCACAAAGAGATGCCAGAACTTTAGAAAATTGCAGCATGGATCATACCTCCTGTTCGGTGAAACGGCGTTGCGTATCGTCCAAGCATATGCGGCAGTGTGGAAAAGATATGCAGTATGACGACGAAATTTGTGCGTATCGTTAAATCTAAACTGTTCAAATTTGTCTGATATCACGAAATCTACGGATTTCCGGAAAGCACTTGACAAATGAAGCAAAAATGCGTATACTAAAAACAATTAAATTCCATGAGCAAAAGTAAGTAGCCGGCAAAACGGTAGCACAGAGAGTCGGGGACGGTGTGATCCCGATGTATACGCTGTCTGGTGAATGGGTTTGTGAGAAGCGAGGCGAACGGCATCTGCCCAGTAACTGATGCCGCAGCTCCTGCGTTATCGGGAGAAGGATATATCCGGTGTATCATACGGCGTATCTGAGAAGAGGGAAATGAACAAGGCATCATTTCTGAAATTGGGTGGCAACACGTAGACAACAAGTCTGACGTCCCATGTGAATGGGATATCAGGCTTTTTTTATTTGCATAAAGGAGTGAACGCATCATGTTAAGACCGTCATTGGAAGAGGTAAAAGCGCTGGCGAAACAGTACAACACCATTCCGGTATTCTATGAGTTCTCGGCAGACAACCAGACGCCGCTGAACATTTACCGGGCATTTTCCCAGGAGAGCCGCAATTCGTTTATCCTGGAAAGTGTCAGCAACGGCGTGCAGTGGGACCGCTACTCGTTCGTTGGCTTTTCGCCGAAGGAAGAAATCCGGATCACCGGAAACACCGCTGAAATCCGCAGCGGCGAGAAGAGCGAGACCTTTGAGGTAGCACATCCCATTGCATTTCTGAAAGAACGCATGGCGGCTTATCATTCTCCGGTGCTGGAGGGTGCGCCGAATTTCACCGGCGGTCTCATCGGATATTTCGGCTACGACACGGTGCGCTATATGGAGAAAAAGCTGACCAACGTGCCGGAAGATGACATCCATATGCCGGACTGCCACCTGTTCCTGTACGAGGAACTGCTGGCATACGACCACTTGAACAGCAACGGCATTGTGATTCTGAACCTGCACACAGACGGTGACCTGGGCGCACAGTACGCCGCAGCACAGTGGAGAGCCGAGGAACTGGCAGACATCGTCCGCCACTATAATCCGCAGCCGCAGGAAAGACGGCATCACGCGAATCGGTGGTTCGCTCCAATCTGACAAAGGAACAGTACAGCCAGATGGTACGGGATGCCAAGGAATATATCAAGAACGGCGATATTTTCCAGATCGTGCTTTCTCAGCGGTTCGAGATCAGCAATCCGCCGGACAGCTTTTCCGTTTACCGAAAGCTCCGTGCGACAAATCCGTCTCCGTATCTCTACTATTTCCACACCCCGGATTACGATGTGGCTGGCGCATCCCCGGAGATGCTGGCAAAGGTGACCAACGGCGTGATCCACAATCGTCCCATTGCCGGAACAAAGCCAAGAGGACGGACACCGGAAGAGGACATCGCCAACGAAAAGGCACTTGCCGCAGACCCCAAGGAACGTGCAGAGCACACCATGCTGGTAGACCTGGGACGCAACGATGTGGGTAAGGTCTCCGAGTTCGGCAGCGTCGAGGTCACACGCTATATGGTGACGGAACGGGCATCCAAGGTAATGCACCTGGTTTCCGACGTGATCGGAAAGCTGCGCCAGGATCAGACTGCACTGGATGCACTGATGGCGATTCTGCCGGCAGGCACGCTGTCCGGCGCACCGAAAGTGCGTGCCATGGAGCTGATCGACCAGTTCGAAAACCGCAAGCGTGGGCTTTACGGCGGAACGGTCGGCTATCTGGGATTCGACGGCAACATCAACACCTGCATTGCGATCCGCACCGTGCTGTTCACCAACGATAAGGCTTATGTCCAGGCAGGCGCAGGCATCGTGGCAGATTCCGTACCCGAAAATGAATACTATGAAACCGTAAATAAGGCTCTGGCAGTCATCAACGCCATCAAGGAGGCAGAACAATGATTTTATTGATCGACAATTATGATTCATTCACTTACAATCTCTATCAGT
>ENA-OQEX01001260-OQEX01001260.1-human-gut-metagenome-genome-assembly--contig:-NODE-1260-length-9976-cov-2.217281_pt1 | contig 9976 bp, 15 predicted proteins | sample MGYA00242802_ERZ504649 | MGnify/ENA primary metagenome ERZ504649 (study PRJEB26092, sample SAMD00036194) | human gut metagenome | host: Homo sapiens | study: EMG produced TPA metagenomics assembly of... | reverse complement strand
GACAAACTAAAATAAAGATTGTATAGTATTCATATTAAATCAATATGAAAACAGGGAAAACAAAAATTCCATTAGAAATATCAGATAAGAAGGTGACAAGACATGAAACAAATCTTATGTTTCGGTGATTCCAATACATACGGTTTAATCCCGGGAACTGCTAATCAGAGATACGGATGGGGTACCCGCTGGACCAGCATCCTGGATGATAAAGTAAGAACAAAAGGCTACAGAGTAATCGAAGAAGGACTCTGCGGAAGAACCACCGTATTCGATGATCCATTCCGTACAGAAAGAAGAGGAACAGAAATGCTTCCGGCAATCCTTGAGAGCCACAGACCAGTAGACACTATCGTTCTCATGCTTGGCACGAACGATTGTAAAAGCGTATACAGCGCAACCCCGGAAGTGATCGGACAGGGGATTGAACAGCTCCTTGATCAGATCAACACTGTAAACCCGGATGCTAAAATATTACTGGTATCTCCAATCTACCTTGGGGAGAGAATCTGGGAAGAGGATTTTGATCCGGAATTCGATAAGAATTCTATCGAAGTATCATGGAATCTGCCCAGGGTGTATGAGAAAATCGCCAGAAGAAGAAATATTTCTTATCTTCCGGCTTCAGAATTTGCCCGACCGGGAGAAGCCGATCAGGAGCATCTGGATGAACTGGGACATAGCAGACTTGCAGATGCAATTTATGAAAAGCTTGCAGGATGAAGCCTGAAATGTTATGATAGTTCACAGATGTGCAGATGTAACGCTTTAACTAAATCAAGTAAACTACCTGCTTTAACCGAAATAGCAGTGGATTGAAAAGTAATAAGCGGCACAGGCACACCAGAGCGTTCTTCAAATAATGCTCTAAATACATAATAATAGAAGGAGTAATAAAGTAACCATGGATTTTGAGTTTATCCGCGAGCAGACACCTCTTTATATTGAGGCAGCAAAGCTTACACTTCACATGGCGGTGATTGGTGTGCTGCTTGCCATTGTGGTTGGGCTTGTCTGCAGCATGATTAAGTATTTCAGGATTCCTGTACTTCGTCAGATCGTGGAATGTTACATTGAACTGTCCAGAAATACACCATTGTTGATCCAGTTGTTTTTCCTGTATTTCGGTCTTCCGAAAATAGGGATTGTCCTCAGTTCAGAACAGTGTGCGATCACAGGACTGACCTTTCTCGGAGGCAGTTATATGGCAGAAGCTTCCGAAGCGGCCTGGACAATGTTCCGCCCATTCAGGTGGAATCCGCATTAAGCCTTGGAATGAGTAAGAGTCAGGTATTTACAAACATTATCCTGCCCCAGGCGGTATCCAATTCTATTCCGGCATTCTGTGCAAATGCGATCTTTCTTATTAAGGAAACCTCCGTATTCAGTGCAGTAGCACTTGCAGACCTGATGTTTGTGACAAAAGACCTGATCGGAATTTATTACAAAACAGATGAAGCCCTGTTTATGTTGGTAATCGCATATCTGATCATACTTTTACCAATCTCACTTATCTGTTCATTTGTAGAAAGGAGAGTCCGCTATGCAGAATATGGGGATTGAGGTTCTTTTTAAGGGAATCAACTCATTAAGACTCTGGCAGGGCTTGTGGGTAACAATAAGAATTGCACTGATTTCCATGGTATTTTCCATAATCCTTGGATTTCTTCTTGGGATGGTAATGAATATCCCAAATAAAATCATTAAGTTTATCTGCCGCATTTACCTTGAAATAGTAAGAATCATGCCGCAGCTGGTGCTTTTGTTCTTGGTATATTTCGGAGCGGCCAAGCATCTGGGGATGAATCTTTCCGGTGAGACAGCGGCGGTCATTGTATTTACATTCTGGGGAACTGCTGAAATGGGTGATCTGGTGCGAAGTGCGCTGATCTCCATTCCTAAACACCAGTATGACAGCGGATACGGTCTTGGATTAAACAAATGGCAGGTCTATCTTTATATTATCCTTCCGCAGACTATAAGAAGACTTCTTCCATCCGCAGTGAATCTTCTTACCCGAATGATCAAGACCACATCACTGGTAGCTCTTATCGGAGTAGTAGAGGTGTTAAAAGTTGGAAAACAGATCATAGATGCATCACGTTATACAAATCCGACAGCGGCCCTCTGGGTATACGGTGCAGTATTCTTTATGTATTTTATCATATGTTTTCCATTTTCCAGACTCTCCAGAGTACTGGAAAAGAAGTTTGCTGATTAATAGAGAAATGAGGATAAATGAATGGGACAGCCGATTTTAGAAGTAGAACATTTAAAGAAATCATATGTAAACAATGTTCCTATTCTGGATGATGTTTCCTTCTCTCTGCAAAAGGGAGAAGTGGTGGTGATCGTAGGACCTTCCGGATGTGGAAAAAGTACCTTCCTGCGATGTATCAACCGCCTGGAAGAGATTGACACCGGTGTACTGAAGCTTAACGGTGTAAGCTATAGAGAAAGAAAAAAGAATATAAGCAAAGTCAGAGAGAAGATAGGAATGGTTTTCCAGAGTTTATGATCTTTTCCCGAATATGACAATTTTAAATAATCTTCTTCTGGCACCAATGAAAGTACAGAAAAGAAATAAAGAAGAAGTGAAAAGGAAGCGGAGCAGCTTCTTGACAGAGTTGGTCTTCTGGATAAGAAAGATAATTATCCAAGGCAGCTTTCCGGTGGTCAGAAACAGCGAGTTGCCATTGTACGTGCCATGCTGATGCATCCGGAGATCATGCTTCTGGATGAGATTACAGCAGCACTTGATCCTGAGATGGTAAGAGAAGTACTTCAGGTAGTACTGGAACTTGCAAAGACAGGAATGACCATGCTGATCGTCACTCATGAGATGGAATTTGCCCGTTCCGTAGCAGACAGAGTGATCTTTATGGATAAGGGAAACATTGTAGAAGAGAACACTCCGGAACAGTTCTTTGATAATCCGGAGACTGACAGGGCAAAACAGTTCCTGAACAGTTTCCATTATGAAACAGTGAAAAAATAGAATAGAGGAAAACAGAATATTTTATAAATCCTGAAATGGATGATAATATCCATGAAATAGCAGGATATCATAAGAGCTGGTTATAAAAATTATAATAAAATCAAAATTTTTTTAAAACATGGAGGAAAAGAACATGAAGAAAAAAATATTAGCAGTCTTATTAGCAACAGGTGTAGCAGCAACAACACTTCTTGGTGGAAGTATTCTTGTAAGTGCGGCAGATGACGGTGGAAACACTGCACAGGCCCGTACTCTGGATGAGATCAAAAAAGACGGAAAGATCAAAATCGGTGTATTCAGTGACAAGAATCCATTTGGATATGTAGATGAAAACGGTGATGTTCAGGGATACGATATTTACTTTGGAAAAAGACTTGCAAAAGACCTTCTGGGAAGTGAAGACGATGCAGAATTTACTTATGTAGAGGCAGCAAGTCGTGTAGAATATCTGCAGTCTGCAAAAGTAGATGTGATCCTTGCAAACTTTACAGTAACCGATGACAGAGCGGAGAAAGTAGACTTCGCACTTCCATATATGAAGGTAGCTCTTGGAGTTGTTTCTCCTGATGATGCGCTGATCAAAGATGTAAAAGATCTGGAAGGTAAGAAGCTGATCGTTGTAAAAGGAACTACAGCAGAAACATATTTCACAGAAAACTATCCGGACATTGAACTTGTAAAATTTGATGAATATCAGGAAGCATATGATGCACTTCTGGATGGAAGAGGAGATGCATTCTCCACAGATAACACAGAGGTTCTTGCATGGGCTCAGCAGAACGAAGGTTTCTCTGTAGGAATCGAATCCCTTGGTGATATCGATACAATTGCACCGGCAGTACAGAAAGGTAATACAGATCTTCTCAATGCAATCAATGACGAAATCAAATCTCTTGCAGACGAACAGTTCTTCCACAAAGACTTTGAAGAAACTCTGAAACCTGTTTATGGTGACAACATTGATCCGGAAGATCTGGTAGTTGAAGGTGGAGTTGTAGACAGCGAAGAAACAACAGAAGATGCTGACAAAGAAGATGCAGCAGACACAGATGAAGCATCTGATGATACAAAAGACGCAGAAACAACAGAAGAGCCAGAAGAAACTGAAGCAGCAGAAGACGCTGAATAATTATTTGTAAAAACGAACCGTAACTGTAAAAATGCAGGACGGTTACAAAATCACATAACGTAACATAAATTGATATTCTCATAAGTATTGATTTATAAACAAAAGGAGAGGTACTCTGAAGGATAAAGATCCTGCTGAGTGCCTCTCCTTTTTGGGTAGAGTTAACTTTTGCTTCAATTATGAAAATCTTGCATGCGGGGAACGGGATCAGGAATGTTCAATCAGCTCATTTAAGGAATGGAACGAATATCCCATATCTTCCCACTTGTTCAAGAGTTCATCCAGAATCTGCGCGTTAGTAGAAGATGTGCTATGCAGCAGAACAATAGCACCGGGATGAATTCGTCTGGTCAGCTTTTCGATAGCCTCCTGTGGATCTGGCTGATTATCCTGATACCAGTCCACATAAGCAAGACTCCAGAAGAAGGTATGATATCCCATTTCTTTGGCCATAGACAGATTCAGGGTACTGTAAATTCCCTGCGGCGGCCGGTAGAATTTGGTCATTTCCTTACCGGTAATTTCTTTATAAATATCTTCTACACCAGACAGTTCTTTTTGAAAAGATTCCTGCGTGGAAATCTTTGACATATCAGGATGTGTCATCGTATGGTTTCCAACAATATGTCCTTCGGCTTCCATCCTTTTTATCAGCTCCTGATTTTCAGAAATAAAATTTCCAACCACAAAAAATGTAGCAGGTGCCTGATGTTTTTTCAGTGCATCCAAAATAGCATGAGTATTTCCATTTTCAAAGCCTGCGTCAAAGGTGAGATAGATTTTCTTTTCTTCGGTATCTTCAGCAAAAAAGGCATTGTACTGAGCCAGTTCTTCTATCGTTGCATTTCCAACAGGACGTTTGCCTTCTTCCTGAAAACTGAGTCCCCAGTTGGAACTTTGGGCAGAAGCAGCAGTCTGTCTGGCAGTGTTGTGCGATACGATTTTTCCTATAGAGGAACCTATAAATGCACAAGCACAGAAAAGAAGAAAAATCTTGGTAAATCTGGAAGAGAAAATCCGAGTGGAAGATATGTATTTGAGATGCATAGAGAGTATTAACCTCAGAACGGAATGATATTAGTTTAATATATGAGAAAGAGGGGAGCTATAGAAGCTGAATGACAAATAAAAGAGCCACAGATTTATATTTCATCGTGGCTCCTGTTAAGATTCTGTATCCAAGGATGATACCTCACTTTCTGTAAAATAAATTATGAAATTGTATGAATTTGAATTATGAAATTAACGGTTCAACTTACTGTCCCATTGGTCTGTACCTTCCTTTTATAGTTTCATAGGGTAAATCGTTAAGTTTTCATTGGACTGTACCTTCCTTGTTTGATAGGAACTACTTATAAAACTTAGTTGGATTTAAAAGCTTAAGTTCTTGGTGGTCCGTACCTGCCTTTCTTATAAGTCATGAATTTGAAACTTTGCTATTCTGGTGGTCTGTACCTCGCTTTCTTAAATTATGAAGAAAAGATTATGTTTTCGGTGGTCTCACTCCTTTACTTTTTTGTTTTTCGTAATCCCTTTTGTTTTATGAACTTAATATAACAGATAAAGAATGAAATGTCAAGAATGAAAATAGAAAATTTGCAAAAATATTTAAAAGATAATATCAAAATTATTTGAATTGATAAAATATTCTGAAAATAATAATGAATATAGACAATGCATAGCCGGAAGCATATTGGGTAAAAATATGGTTGTAAAGATATACAAGATTACGTTACTGTTCACGCCGTTCTCAGTGACGTATTTTGACTTGAGGTTTAACTGTAACTGTGAAAATATGGAACAGTTACCGGTTTATTAAAATGATCAGGAGGTTCTAATATGTTACGTTATCTGCCTGTAAGAAGGGTTCATGCAAGACAGGTACTTGATTCCAGAGGAAATCCTACAGTGGAAGTAGAAGTAACAGTAGGAGAAGGTGTGATCGGGATAAATGGATATACGGGAAGGGCAATCGTCTTCGGGAGCTTCCACAGGAAAGTTCGAGGCAGTGGAGCTTCGTGACGGAGAAAAAGGTTGCTACACCGGACTTGGTGTCCGCAAAGCAGTGGAGAATGTAAATACAAAGCTGGCAGAAGCAATTCTTGGAGAAAATGCTCTGGATCAGTCCTATATTGATAAAAAAATCATAGAAACAGACGGCACAGACAATAAAAGTAATGTAGGGGCAAATGCGGCACTGGGAGTATCCCTGGCAGTAGCAAGGGCGGCAGCAGCAGCTCTTCGCGTTCCTTTATATCAGTATCTTGGCGGCTGCATACCAGACAGATGCCTGTACCGATGATGAATATCTTAAATGGGGGACGTCACGCTGACAATACGGTGGATTTACAGGAATTCATGATCATGCCGACGGGAGCGGAAAATATGGAGCAGGCGATCCGAATGTGTGCGGAAGTATACCAGTTTCTCAGAATTATCCTGAAACAAAAAGGTCTGTCAACAGCAGTCGGGGATGAGGGAGGTTTCGCACCGGATCTTTCCGATTCAGAAAGCGTCCTGGAAGTGATTCTGGAAGCAGTAAAAAGGCAGGGTATGAACCCGGAAAGGATATCAGCATTGCAATTGATGCTGCGGCAAGTGAACTGTACGATGAAGAAAGAGGCGTTTATGTTTTCCCCGGAGAAGGAAAAATGAAAGGGGAAGAAGTTCTCAGGGATTCCGGCGAGATGATAGAATATTATGAAAAACTTACAGAGAAGTTCCCGATTGTTTCCATTGAAGATGGACTTGAGGAAGATGACTGGGAAGGCTGGAAACAGATGACAAAAAGACTGGGAGATAAAATACAGCTTGTAGGTGATGATCTGTTTGTCACGAATATCAAACGTCTTGCATGTGGAATCAAACTGGGAGCGGCAAATGCCATTCTGATAAAATTAAACCAGATAGGAACACTTTCAGAAGCATTGGATGCAGTGGAAATGGCACAGAAAGCGGGATACAGGGCAGTAATTTCTCACAGATCAGGAGAATCGGAAGATTCATTTATCGCAGATCTGGCAGTTGCCACAGGTGCCGGCCAGATTAAGACAGGTGCACCCTGCCGTTCGGACCGAAATGCCAAATATAACCAGCTTCTTCGTATCCATGAGGCCTTGGGAGAACTGGCAGTGTATGAAAATCCTTTTAAAGAAAATGAAAAAAATTGTTAAGAAACCTGACAAAAACTCTGAATTGTGGTTGAAATCCCCATCCGGCTATGTTACAATGAAACTCAGTTGATTAGGAGGTGTAACGAAGTGCAGATTATTAAGATCATTCTGAGTGTCATTTTCATAATAGATTGCATCGCTCTTACAGTAGTAGTTCTTATGCAGGAAGGTAAGCAGCAGGGACTTGGTGCTATCGCCGGAGCAGCAGAAACATACTGGGGTAAGAACAAAGGTCGTTCCATGGAGGGCGGACTTGTTAAGGCAACCACTATTATGGGAATTTTATTTTTTGTAATTTCTGTAGCATTAAATATGCTTGGTTAATCAGAAAAGAAATTTGAAACACTCTTGTTATGTGCAAGAGTGTTTTTTGTGTCATAAAGAGCTGAATCAGATAAAAGTCCTCTGCGGAGGCTGTGAGGAGTAATATGAGTAAAAAAGATATGGACAGAAGAAAAAAGTTTATCCTGGAACTGATGGGAGATCCTATTTATCAGCCAATGAGACTCCGCGAGATTTCTTCTCTTCTGAGACTTTCAAAAGAAGAGAAAAGAGAGCTATATGATGTTCTGGACGAACTTTGCGAGGAAGGAAGGTATCTGTAGACGCAAGGCAGATATGAAAAGGTCAAAGGAAAATGGAAAAAGAAAAAAGATGACCGTTATTACGATGACCGAAGAGAAGAATACGGATCAGAGTATGGCAGAAAGAAGAAAGATAAAAATAAAAAAGATAAAAATAAAAAAGAGCAGCCGGAGGGAATCCAGGCTGAGGGAACATTCATCGGACATCCCAAAGGTTTCGGCTTCGTAGAAATCGAAGGACAGGATGAGGATATCTTTATTCCTGAAAGTGATACAGGAACAGCCATGCATCAGGATAAAGTAAGGATCATCATCAGAGATGACAAAAAAGAGGGAAAACGCCAGGAAGGTGTAGTTGTGAAGGTTCTGGAACGTGGTATGCCTGAAATTGTAGGAACTTACCAGTTAAATCGGGATTTCGGTTTTGTGATCAGTGATAATCCGAAATTTTCCAAAGATATCTTCATTCCGAGAAAAGAAGCAGCAGGAATTAAAAATGGTGATAAAGTAATCGCGGTGATCACAGATTACGGCTCCGGAAATAAGAATCCTGAAGGAAAAATTAAGGAGAATCTGGGAAATATCCGAACACCGGGGACAGATATTCTGGCAATCGTCAAGAGCTTCGGAATCCCAAGTGAATTTCCTGAGAAAGTAATGAAGCAGGCTCAGCGTGTTCCGGATCATGTGCTGGATGCAGACAGAGATGGAAGACTGGATCTGAGACATCTGCAGACAGTCACTATTGACGGCGAAGATGCCAAAGACCTGGATGATGCGATTTCCCTGACAAAAGAGGGGGCCATTTACCATCTGGGAGTCCATATCGCAGATGTAAGCAACTATGTACAGTATAACAGTGCTTTGGACAGGGAAGCACTGAAACGTGGAACCAGTGTTTATCTGGCAGACCGCGTTGTGCCAATGCTGCCGGAACGTCTTTCAAATGGAATCTGTTCCCTGAATCAGGGAGAAGACAGACTGGCATTGAGCTGCCTGATGGACATTAATGAAAAGGGGAAGGTAGTTTCCCACCAGATCGCAGAAACAGTGATTAACGTAAATGAGAGAATGTGCTATACTGATGTAAAGAACATTCTTGAGGACACAGACGAAGAAGCAAAGAAACGGTATGATGCACTTATCCCGATGTTCTTTATGATGAAAGAACTGTCCGGAATCTTACGAAACAGCCGCCATCACAGAGGTTCCATTGACTTTGATTTCCCGGAGAGCAAGATTATTCTCAATGCAGCAGGAAAAGCAATCGATGTTAAGCCATATGAAGCAAATGTGGCAACCAAAATCATTGAAGATTTCATGCTGATGGCAAATGAGACTGTGGCACAGGAATACTGCACAGAAGAGATTCCGTTTGTATACAGAACCCATGATAACCCGGATCCGGAGAAGTGGAGAGTCTTCTGACATTACTTCACAATCAGGGTGTGAAGATTCAGAAAGCAAAAGAAGAAATCACGCCAAAAGAAATCCAGCAGATCATCGAAAGTATCGAAGGGCTTCCGAATGAAGCAATGATCAGCCGTCTGGTGCTGCGTTCCATGAAACAGGCGAAATATACCACAGAATGCAGCGGTCACTTCGGACTGGCAGCGAAATATTACTGCCATTTCACATCTCCGATCAGAAGATATCCTGATCTGCAGATCCACAGGATCATTAAGGATAACTTACGAGGCAGACTGATGCGTGAAGGCAGAACCGAACACTATGCTGAAATCCTTGATGAAGTTGCGAGGCAGTCCAGTGTATGCGAACGCCGCGCAGATGAGGCAGAGCGTGAATCAGACAAGCTGAAGAAAGCAGAATACATGTCCTACCATCTGGGAGAAGAGTTCGAGGGAATTATCTCAGGTGTTACCGGCTGGGGACTTTATGTGGAACTTCCGAATACTGTAGAGGGACTGGTTCATGTCAACACACTGCGTGATGACTATTATGTTTTTGATCAGGAGAGCTATGAACTTTGCGGTGAGATGACAAAGAAAGTGTACAAGCTGGGAGATAAGGTTCGTGTCCGTGTGGCAGATGCAGATAAGATGCTCAAGACTGTAGATTTTGAGCTGGTTTC
>ENA-OQEX01001257-OQEX01001257.1-human-gut-metagenome-genome-assembly--contig:-NODE-1257-length-9999-cov-2.886649_pt1 | contig 9999 bp, 12 predicted proteins | sample MGYA00242802_ERZ504649 | MGnify/ENA primary metagenome ERZ504649 (study PRJEB26092, sample SAMD00036194) | human gut metagenome | host: Homo sapiens | study: EMG produced TPA metagenomics assembly of... | reverse complement strand
CAACATCCAGTTCGTACAGACCGGCATCTACACCTATGATATAGAGCTGGAAAACGACGGTGTCCGGAATGCTTTGCTCTCCGCTCTGCTCCAGCACGGTCTGGAAGTCCTGGAAGTCTCTGCCGAGAAGAAGAATCTGGAACAGGTATTCGTCAAGCTGGTCAACCAAAAGACAAAGCACTCCAGTCTGGAAGATCTGCTCAGCGAAATGGACGAAGAGGCTGCCCAGAAGAGCGGCGATGCACCGGCAGCCGATGCAGACACAGCAGACAGTACGCAGAAAGAGGAGGAATAACCATCCATGTTTGCACTATATAAAAAGGAATTGCAGAGTTACTTTCTGTCTCCTATCGCCTATTTTGTCATTGCCTTTTTCATGGCAACATTTTCGCTGACCTTTATCCAGGACATCGGCAATGTTTCATCATCTACTTATACATTCTCTTCCCGTCCATCTTTTACGTGAACATTTTCTATTTCATCTTCCTGTTACCGCTGCTGACCATGCGGACATTTTCGGAAGAGCGGAAAAACGGCACGGAGACCCTGCTGCTCTCCAGTCCGCTGAATGTTACCCAGATCGTCATGGCGAAGTTTCTTGCCACTGCCACCATCCTGCTGATGATGCTGGTCGTCTCTCTGTTCTACCCCATCCTCACCTCCATCTACGGCCGTGTGATCTGGTCCAGCCTCATCTGTACCTACATCGGATTCTTCCTGTTCGGTCTGGTCTGCATCGCACTGGGCATCTTCATCTCGTCTCTGACGGAAATGCCGCTGCTGGCAATCCTTATGAGCGAGCTTGCCATGCTCCTGCTGATGCTGATGGACAATCTGAGTGTAAACTCGTTCCTCTCCAGCATTCCGGTGCTGTCCGATGTGCTGAGCTGGTTCTCCAATCAGACGAAGTTTTATGTATTCTCCCAGGGACTGATGCGATTCTCCGATCTGCTGGGTTATTTCACTGAAATCGTCGTATTCCTGATCTGGACTATTATTTCCATTGAAAAAAGACGCTGGAGCCGGAGGTAACTTGCCATGAGTCAAAACAACAAAGAAAAACATTTCCACAACTGGAAAAACACCAAATTTGCCGGCATGGCATGGATTCTGGCAATCCTGGTCCTGGTCATTGCCATTGTATTGAATATGATTATCTCCCGGCTGGATTTCAGCTGGGACATTTCCCCGAACAAACAGTACAGTCTGAGTTCTACCACAGAAAAGTATCTGGATCAGCTGGACAGCGAGGGAAAGACAGTAGACTTCTACGTTCTGACCACGGAAGAGAGCCTGAAAAACGACATGGATTCTCTGACGCTGTACCGTGCGCTGGAAGAATATGATGCACACAAGTCCATCAACCTCATCTGGGTCGATCCGGATACGGACAATGACACCATGGAAAAGATCAACTCCGACAACGCCTTCACCCTTTCTACCGGTGACATGATCTTTATCTGTGACAACGTAAAAAAACGTATTCCAGGTTCTTCCATGTACACCACTTATACAGATGACAACGGCAACACCACCGGCGAGGACTTCAAGGGCGAAAACCTCATCACCGGCACCATTAAGGGTGTAGCAGAAAACCGTACGCCTACCGTTACTTCCTGTCCGGTCACGGCGAAAAATCCCTGGACAGCTACACTCGTTTTACGACTAACCTGACCAACTACAACTATGCTGCAAAAGAACTGAACCTCTCTGAGGCAGATGCTGTGCCGGAAGATGCAGCCCTGGTGCTGGTCGCAGCACCCACCAAGGATATTACCGACGCAGAATCCGAAAAACTGAACGCCTATCTGGACAACGGCGGCAACATCAGCCTGCTCATGTCCCCCAACGGCGGCAGCTTTGTCTACACCAACCTGGAAAAGATCATGAAGGACTATGGCTTCTACATGGACTACGACCGGGTTTATGAGACAAACAACAACTATCACATTTCCGGTGACGCCTATACCATTCAGTGCGAACTGAACGAACTGGAAGACGACAGCGAGGCGACCGACCTGACCTCCGCACTGGTGATCAGGGGCTGTACACCTTTATGCCGGAGTCCCGGAGCTTCCGCTATAATGACGAAGGCGGCAAATACACCATCGCTCCCCTCATCACCTCTTATGACAGCGCAGTCGGCGAACCCTACGGCGGCACAAGCGATGACCCGGAGGAAGAAAGCGGTCAGCTCCTGCTGGCGGCACACTCCACCAGCGTGGGCAGAAACGACTCCAAGATGGTGGTATTCGGAAACGCTGAGTTTATCGACGATGAACACGTCAGCGACGATACCGTTATCGTGCCGGTATATCTGTTCCTCAGCACCATCAGCTGGATGTACGACAGCGATATCAACATGGACATCGCAACCAAATCCACGACAAACGACTACATTTCCCTGCAGGATTCCGGATTTGCACAGCGTCTGATGGTAGTTCTCACGGTAGTACCGATCGCAATTATGGCAGTGGGTGTCGGCGTGTGGATCAAGCGCCGTAACTCATAAGCACTGTCTGAGGAGGCAAAACAATCATGAAAAGACAACTCATCATCGGACTGGTGCTGGTACTGCTCATCGGTGTGTGTTTCGGCACATATTTCGGCATCGACCACTATCAGACCCAAAAGGAAAAGAAGGCGGCAGAAGAGGCTGCGGCACTTCAGCTGAGTTCTTTCACGTCCGACGATGTGACCAAGCTGGTGCTGCATACGCCGGAACTGGACTACACCATCGACAAGGATGACGACAGCAAGTGGCAGGTTGCCGAGGGCAGCACCCTGCACATCAACACCTATTATATTGATGCACTCTGCACTTATGGCTGCGGAGTGACTGCCACAAAGGATCTGGGCGCTGCGGATGAAAAGCAGCTGGAGACCTATGGTCTGTCTGATCCGGTTTCCATCGCCTACTACACAGACGATGCGGACAAACCGGTCAAGACACTCTACGTGGGAAAACAGAACCCCACAAACACCAGTTTCTATATGATGCAGGATGATGATGACCACGTATATCTGGTGGATTCTGACACTGCCGGCTATCTCTATGTGACCAAGACGCAGCTGCGGTACCGTTATCTGCTGGACGATCTGAGTTCGTCTTTCACTGCGCTGACGCTGAAACGTGGAGATGAAACGGTCTACACATTCCAGGACATGGACGGCAACTCCGACTGGCAGCTCACAGAACCACTCAATCACCCCCATCGGCAGATAACTCCAAGCTGTCCAACCTCTTCAACAACATTACAGAGCTGGAGGCAGACGACTTCGGCGACAGCGATGTGACAGCAGACAAGTATGCCTCCTATGGCTTTGACAAGCCGGCATACACATTCCAGCTCACCCAGGCAAACGGTGACACTACTACCCTGCTGGTAAAGGAATTTGACCCGTCTGTTTCTTCCTATGTGGATTGTCTCCGGGTGGAGAGCAACGAGATCCTCAAGATGGACTCCAACTACCTCAGCTTTTTGGAGGACAATGCCTCGGATTATATGCTCAGCACCGTATATAAGGTGAATCTGACAGATATCTCTGCTTTCACCGTGCAATATCACGGTTCGTTCAACGATACCACCCTGGACATCGACCGTAGCTTTACGGCGGACAGCGACAGCGAGACCTACAGCTGTGACGGAAAGCAGATCACAAGTGCAGACACGGAACTGCTGGAATCGTTCCAGACATTCTACACTGCGCTGTCCAATCTTTCCTATGAGTCACTGGACACTGTCGCAGATGTTCCGGCTGACACCGACCCGGCGCTGCATCTGACTTATACCATGAAAGACGGCAGCACCCATACCATGGATCTGGTGAAGAAAGACGACACCACCTACTGGGCGTTCATCGACGGAACATTCACCCACGCCGTTGTGCGCCAGCGTGCGCTGAGCGGCGAGGACAAGGTATTGGTTGCCTATACCGCAATGGAAAAGCTGCTGGACGCTGCCGCAGCATAAACGACCGCACAAATCCAGAAAGAGGACACCGGCTGTGACCGATGCCCTCTTTTTTCTGCGCTGTACCAGGCTTTTTTCATGAAGAATTCTTAAAATCCATTGACAAAACGGTAAAAATGGATTATAATTGTAGAGTGCATATTGTTTTCATGATGCAAGGTCTTTCGAAAAGACAATGATATTTTAAGCGGCTTTGTGCAGTGCCACTTTTCCAACAGAGGTGCAGCAATGAGAGTTCACAAGAAAAAGTCCCGCAGCAATTCAAAAATCTGGATCAATGTCTCCATCGGCGTTTTATGCGGATTCATTGTTCTGGTTTTTCTGATCGTTTTACTGACACAGACCGGAAAGCCGAAAATACAGCAGCAGATCCCTGCGGCAGTCAATGCCCAGAACACTGCCGCTCAGGCAGAAACAGAACCGGCAACAGAGGCTCCCACAGAACCGGAGACTCTGCTGGCATATCCCACTGCTGCGGAGAATGTGACCGAACTGACGGCAAACAACATCTCCAGCGAACACGCTGTTCTGCTGGACGTGGACAACAACACCATTCTGGCACAGCGTGACCCGGATGCACGCATCTATCCGGCATCCATGACCAAGATCATGACACTTCTGGTGGCAGCGGAACACATCGAAAACATGGACGACACCTTCACCATGACGTATGACATCATTGCGCCGCTGATCGATGCAGAGGCATCCCGTGCCGGATTCGAAGAGGGCGAGACCGTTCCGCTAAAAGATCTGATGTATGGCATTGCGCTGCCTTCCGGTGCAGATGCGACCACGGCGATCTCTATCTATCTGTGCGGCTCGGAGGACGAGTTTGTTAAGCTGATGAACGAGAAGGCGGAAGAACTGGGACTGGAAAACACCCACTTCACCAACGCCAGCGGTCTGTATGACCCGAATCATTACAGCACAGCCACCGACATTGCCATGCTGATGAGCGCTGTGATGGAAAATGACACCTGCCGTGAGATTCTGGTACCTATCAGTACACCACCTCGGCAACAGAGCAGCATCCGAAGGGCATTCCGCTGGAAAGCACCATGTTCAGCCGGATGTACGGCAACGAAGTGACCGGCATCACCATTGAGGCAGGCAAGACAGGCTATACCGATGAGGCAGGGCATTGTCTGGTCAGCTATGCCACCGATGCGGACGGCAAACAGTTTATTGCCGTGACTGCAAAGGGTCCCACCTATTGGAGAGCGGTTTTCGATACGTTCGCCATCTACGGTCTGGTACATGACGGCTATCCCATGCCCGACAACCTGGCTGCACAGGAAACCGATGAAAATGGTTCTGCCATTGATCCGACAGAAACTTCCACAGCTCCGGCGGCATAAACCGGAACGGTAATTTTTACAGGAAAGGAGGCTGGTTCCACGCCATGAGCAACCGGAAACAGAGACACCTCAGCCCCGCCGGCTTTCTCCTTGCGCTGGCGCTCCTCATCGTAGGAATATTTGCAGCAGACTATGTCTACCGCCTGTTTTTCCGGAGCAGTACGGAAAATATCATCGGAACCGGCGGCTTTTCAACCACATCTTCCTCCTCCGGAACTGCGTCAGAGGACGGAGAAAATGCAACAGATTCCACAGAAGAGACCCAGCCCAGCGGCATTGTGCTGCAGCTGACAGCAGCCGACCAGGCAAGCGGTCCGCTGGTTCTGCAGATGCGTCCCATCCCTATACCGGCACTTCTGTATGGAGCGATTTTTCTGCGGTAACAGACGCCAACGTCAAAACACGCAGCACTTCACTGCAAGTTCAGCCGGAGATCATCCAGCCCATCTGTGAGCTGTTTGATGCCTATGCGGCGGCAAACGGCTATGCCAATCTCCAGATCTACAGCACGTTAGACGGCACGCTGGACAGTACCTCCATCTATACCAATATTCTCCCCGACCGCAGTACCGGTTACGGATTCGACATCGGACTCATCACCAGTACGGGAGAAGTTGTCCCCTATATCACCAAGTGCAACGAGTGGATGGTGGCAAATTCCTGGCAGTACGGCTTTGTGCTGCGCTATCCCAGCGACAAGACAGATACCACCGGAACTGCCTATGCACCGCACCATTTCCGGTATGTGGGAAAAATCCACGCTGCGATCATGCACGAGAACAACTTCACGCTGGAGGAATATCTCAATTATCTCCAGAACTATCCGGTAGAGTCGGGCGGTCTGTCCTATTCGGACGGCACACAGTCCTACAGCATCTACTACGTTCCCGCTGATGCCAGCGGCACGACCAAAGTTACGCTGCCAGAAAACACAGTCTATACTATATCCGGTGACAACCGAGGCGGCTTTGTTCTCACCATTACCAACGGCGCAGCATCCGGTGACACCAGGCAGCGGAGACGACAGCGGCAGAAACGACAGCCGCATATTAAACTGCATCCAAAGAAAATACAAATCCCCCAAAGACGGCGTTTCACCATCTTCGGGGGATTTTTGTAGTTTGTGTATTTGCTTATCAGTTTTTCAGTACATCGCTCCAGGAGACATCCATGCCAACGCCGTGCATCGCAATGTACAGCATTAGATAGAACAGATCCTGGGTGTCCAGCACGCTGTCGTTGTTGATATCCATAAGCAGGATCAGCCAGCGGTTTACGTTAGGATTTTCATTAAAGACTACGTCCTTTTCGCCAACTGCTCTTCTTGCAATGTACAGCATCAGCTCGAACATATCCTGCGAATCCACACGCCCGTCCATATTGGCGTCGCCACGCACTCTGGGCAGCTGCTGCGTTTGTTTGGTCGTGGTTGTCGCAGAAGTTGTGGTGACTGTTGTCGTCTGTACTGTTGTAGTTGTCGTGGAACTGGAAGTCGTTGCAGAGGCAGACGTGGTGTACTGGTCTCTGTCCACGAAACTGTCAGCGTTGTACTGCCTGTGGTTTCTGTGGTGCTGCTTGTATTTGTCGTCGTTTCTGTTGTATCCGTTGTTGTGGTAGTTACGGTAGTGCTGGTTGTGGTTTCCGAGGTCGTTGTCTCCGTTGTTGTCGTCACTGTGGTAGTCGTCGTCGTGGTCGTCGTTTCGGTCACAGTTGTGGTTTCTGTTGTTGTCGTAGGTTTGGTTACCTTGGTGTAGCTTTGTGTCGTAGCGCTAGTGGTTGTAGTAGTTTCCGTGGTTGTCGGTCTGGTCTGCTTGGTATATGTTCCTCTGGATGTCGTTGTAAAGGGTTCTGTGGTCGTGGTTGTGGTAGTCGATGTGGTCGTTTCCGCAGAAGTGGATGTTGTGGTAGTGGTTTCTGTCGTTGTAGTACTGGTCGTTGCGGGCGCAGTCGTGGTTGTTGTGGTCTCTGCGGTGGTGGTAGTCGTTGTGGTCGTCGTCGTCGTTGTCACAGTCGTTGTTGTAGTAGTGACCGGCTTTTCCTTTGCGGTAATGGTAACTGTACCAAGAACCGTTTCGTAATTTTCGCTGTCCGCCGGGACAAATCGCCATTGCAGGCGGTTTTCTCCGGATTTCAAGGTGTCGGAGGTATCCGCCGCCCAGGTCAGCACACCCGGCGTATTGGCGGAATCCAGACGAATCGGCGGCACAGCATCACCCTCTGTGTAAGAAACGCTGTCATCCCACACAACGGAGACCTTGGGTACGCCCTTTTCGATCACAAATTCCAGCGAATTGCTGCCGCTCCAATTGGTATCCGGCACAGGTGCAATGCGAATCGTTCCCCTGCCGGCGTTTATGTTGTTCTCATAGGAAAGGAGATAATCCGTTCCCTCCCTCAGGAGATGGTCTCCCACCTTCACCAGAACCTTTGGCGTCAGTTCCTCGCCGGTGTAATAGATTCTCTCCGTATCAGCCAGAGTGACTTCTGCCGCATTCAGCGGAATCGCCTGCAATCCCACAGAGAGAACTGCCTTGACATTCGGGTTGCCGGTGTCATAAACATAGGTGATATCGTTCAGCGGATCGTCTGCCACAACCTTTGCACCGTCCACCTGCGCATTGCTCCAGTCTGAGGCACGCTCCATGAGGAAACGGCTCCACAGCGTAGGCTCCAGGTACAACTGCCTGCCGGAATACTGCGGCGTTTTCAGCGTACGGCAGCCGGTCAGATCACAGCTGGTCATGGGTGCCTCTTCTGAGAGATACAGAGACAAAAGCGGATTGTATCCGGCGTTCAGCACATTCAGTTTCTTCAAAGTGGAAAGTATCAGCGCACTGATCTGGTTTCCGGAACAGTCCAGCTCTTCCATGCTGGTCTGGTCTGCAAGTTCCAGAGATTCCAGCTGGTTATCCGCACAGGAAAGCACTGTCAAGTTTGTACTGCCCAGCGAAATACTTGTCAGTTCGTTTTTCTGGCAGTACAGCTTTTGCAGCACTGTGCAGCGCCGTGTGTCCAGTTTTGTCAGCTGGTTGCTGTCACAGTAGAGTTCTTCCAGCGTTTCATTCCGCAGCGCCAGTCCCGACAGCGCATTGTCGCCGCAGTCCAGCAGTTTCAGTGCGGACAACGCTGTCACATCCAGCTGTTCCAGATGGAGTCCCCGGCAGCGCAGTTCCGTCAAGCTGGTAAACCGGGAAACATCCAGTTCCGTCATGGCGTTCTTGCTGCAGTCCAGGGATGTCAGCGTGTCCGGCAGCGGAGACAGATCTGTGATCCGATTCTCGGCACAGTTCAGCTTTTTCAAGTTGGAGAAGTTTTCGATGCCAGTCAGATCTGCGATACCGCAGCCGGAAATATCCAGCTCTGTGACGATCTCCTGCTCCGACTTCTGGAGCATCCCATCCTGATTGCGGTCCAGTTTTTCCATGACATATACCCGGAACGCATCATCCGGAAAATGCTCGGCGTCAATCGCAATGGAATCCTCTTCCATTGCCTGCGGCACAAGCGTAAAACGTACCGTTCGTTCCAGATCATTGGCGTCGATGCAGTAGTCATACTGCACCTCTGCGGAAATATCTGTCACAGTCAGCAGCGTGCCGTCACACACGGCATTCTGCCAGCTGTCCTCCGCTGCAAACTCCGGCGCAAAGCCATCTGCAAGCGTTGTCAAATCCAGCTGACAAACAGCATTCACTGGCACATTGCGCCGGTTTCCATCTGCCGACAGTGTTTGCAGCTGAGACAGTCCCGTCACATCCAGGGCGATCAGCTGGTTCTCACCGCAGGAAAGCTCTTCCAACGACAGCTGCTTGGAAACGTCCAGTGATGTCAGTTGGTTCCGGCTGCAGTCCAGACGGGTCAGCTGCCGTCCGGAAAGATCCAGCGAAGTCAGCTGGTTTCCGTGGCAGTCCAGTTCCTGCAATGCCGACAGTCCCGAAAGCGACAGTTCCGGCAGCTGGTTCTCGGCGCAGTTCAGACTGTTCAACGTTTCACAGCCATTGAGGTTCAGCGCCGTCAGCTGATTCTTGGAACAGTCCAGGGTTTCCAGGCTGCTGCTGCGTGGCAGGAACAATGCTGTCAGTGCCGCATTGGCACAGCGCAGTGTTTTCAGCTGGGACAGTGAAATCACGGACAGACGTTTCAGCGCTGGGTTATCGCCGCAGGACAATGTTTCCAAAGCGGTGAAGTACTCCACGCCGGTCATATCTGCGATGCCCTTTCCAGAGGCGTCCATTGCTGTGACCGCCGCAATCTCCTCAGCGGAAAGCAGTTCATCCTGGTTCTGGTCGTACTGACGGACAAACGCCCGGAACACTTCGTCCGGGAAATGCGCCGCATCAATGGGGATACCTGTCTCCGTCTCCTCAGACGTTTTCAGCAGCAGGGTGAATGTTACCTTCTGGTCCTTGTTCGATGTGGGATAATAGGTGTATGTGATGTTCTGGGACGGGTCAGCGGCGTAGACTGCATCGCCGTCTGTAACAACATTTGTCCAGCTGTCTGCATCCACACGGGAGATCTGGAAATCGCCGGGCAGATCAGAAAGGTAAAACCGATTCAGCGAATCCAGCTGGACGGTATAGCGATTCCAGGTGGCAGACAGCTTTTCAGCGTCACCTGGTCGAAACTTGAAGTGAAGTCAGCTGGTTGCCAATGCAGAGCAGATC
>ENA-OQEX01001256-OQEX01001256.1-human-gut-metagenome-genome-assembly--contig:-NODE-1256-length-10000-cov-2.274385_pt1 | contig 10000 bp, 11 predicted proteins | sample MGYA00242802_ERZ504649 | MGnify/ENA primary metagenome ERZ504649 (study PRJEB26092, sample SAMD00036194) | human gut metagenome | host: Homo sapiens | study: EMG produced TPA metagenomics assembly of... | reverse complement strand
ACAAAATACAAAATCCCGTTATTTCTGGTTACAATCCAGATCCGTCGATTTGCAGAGTCGGGGATGATTTTTATCTTGTAAATTCAACTTTTGAATTCTATCCCGGAGTGCCGGTTTACCACAGTAAGAATCTTGTGAACTGGGAACTGATCAATTACTGTCTGAGAGATAAAGAGCAGCTTTATCTGGACGGTGTTCGGCCGTCAGGCGGAATTTATGCGCCGATGCTCTGTTACCATAACGGTGAGTTTTTTATGACCACTACCAATGTGTCACATAAGGGACATTTGATTGTACATACCAGCGATATTTATGGGAAATGGTCAAAGCCGGTATGGATTGATCAGGGAGGGATTGATCCTACTTTGCTGTTTGATGGTGAAGATGTTTACTTCGCCTCTACTTCCAGAGATAAAGATGACAGGGATGGAATTTTTATGTGTAAAATCAATCCATACACAGGAGAAAAGCTGTCCGAAAGTGTATGTATCAGTCATGGATGCGGCGGAATCTGTCCGGAGGGACCTCATATTTACAAGCTGAATGGAAAATATTATTTGCTTCTTGCAGAGGGTGGCACAGAATATGGACATATGGTTACCATGCAAAGAGCAGATTCTCCATTTGGACCGTATGAGGCGTGTCCCCATAATCCGATTCTCAGTCACCGGGATAATCCGGATGGCTCTATTTCCTGCACTGGACATGCTGATCTGGAAGTAGATCAGAATGGAAACTGGTGGCTGGTTTGTCTGGGAATCCGGCCTTCTTGCACTCCGCAGCGAGGTCTGAAACTTCATCATCTTGGAAGAGAGACCTTTTTAAGCCCTGTAATCTGGGATAAAGAGGGTTGGCCGGTTGTTGGAAACGATGGCAGAATCGCTTTGGAAATGAAGGGACCACTTCCAGGCGACCAGGTGCAGCCGATATGCCGGGATTTTACAGATGATTTTTCGGAAGAGAAATTCAGCCTGCATTATAACTGGGTTCGAACTCCACATATGGAAAATTATGTGCGTGATACCGCTGCCAGACGGCTTATTTTGAAAGGAACAAGCGTAACTTTAAATGACACGGATACTCCGACATGGGTCGGAATCAGGCAGAAGGAATTTGATGTTGAGGCAGATGTTGTGGTGAGTCTGAAAGGAAATTTTTCAGATGCCTGTCCGGTTTCCCAAGACAGCAACGTCAAAGGTCTAAATAAAAGAGTGGGACTGGGTACATTCTACAATCAATTTTATCATTATGAAATTTACTTAACCAGAGAGGACGGACAGTACAAGGTTTGTCTTTCCAGGCATATTCATGATATGTTTGCAAGAACAGCTGAGAAGGTAGTATCCTCTGGGGAAAATATTCATTTTCGTATTATCGGTAATCCTCTGGAATATGATTTCTGGTACAGCGAAGATGGAAAATACTATGAGAAGCTGGGCTGCGGTTCTACTGCAGGGCTGGCTACAGAAGGAACTATGTACATGAGCTTTACCGGAACTTATATCGGAATGTTCTCAGAAAATGCGGAAGGGCATTTTAGAAATTTTTCAGTGAAGATAAATAAAAATTAATTGCTGAATAATCAAGGTTAACGGAACCCCTTGCCGGGCGGGATCGCACTGCGGCGCAAATATAAATGTGGCCGGAGGCGATCCGCTGCAGGCAGAGAATTCTGTAAATTGTGACGTACATCTTACAGAAATCTTTTTCAAACAGAGACTGTGAGAAAAAGTCTGTAAATAAGATTTTTCTATGATATGCAAGGGCGGTGAGCCTGAAAATCAGGCTTTTTACTCTTCAAACACGCTTTAATCAGATCGTGAAGCGCTCTCTTGAAGCTGATAAATAGTGCCAAATCTGACTGGCAAAATGCATGGGGAAATCGAAAGATTACTTTTCCGCATCTGCAAGATTTTTCTTCAATTCTATCATTTTATCACGCAGCTCTGCTGCCTGCTCGAAATTCAAGTCTGCAGCAGCCTGGCGCATCTGTTTTTCCAACTGGGAGATCAGGTTCTTCAGCTCTTTTTTGCTCATGGATTCCGGATCCTTCTTCAGCTTCACTTCAGTTTCAGCAACTGCCTTGGAAACTGCAATCAGATCACGGACTGCCTTCTTAATAGTAGTAGGAGTAATTCCATGCTCCTTATTATAGGCTTTCTGGATTTCCCTGCGACGGTTGGTTTCCTCAATGGCATTTCTCATGGAATCCGTCATCACGTCTGCATACATGATAACGTGTCCTTCGCTGTTTCGGGCAGCACGGCCAATGGTCTGGATCAGGGAAGTCTCAGAACGAAGGAAGCCCTCCTTGTCTGCATCCAGAATAGCAACCAGAGTGATCTCAGGAATATCAAGTCCTTCTCGCAGAAGGTTAATGCCTACAAGCACATCAAATACATCCAGACGCATGTCGCGGATGATTTCTGCACGCTCCAGGGTATCAATATCCGAATGAAGATAACGGACACGGATTCCCACATCTTTCATATACTGGGTAAGATCCTCGGCCATTCGTTTGGTGAGAGTTGTGATCAGCACTTTGTTTTTTCTGGAGGTTTCTTTCGTTATTTCAGAAATCAGGTCTCTATCTGTCCCTCTACAGGGCGCACCTCCACTTTCGGATCCAGAAGACCGGTAGGACGGATGATCTGCTCGGCGCGGAGAAGCTCATGGTCGTATTCATAATCTCCCGGGGTAGCAGATACAAACAAAACCTGGTCAAGTTTATTCTCAAATTCTTCAAAACTCAGAGGGCGGTTATCCTTGGCAGAGGGCAGACGGAAACCATAGTCTACCAATGTCTGTTTACGGTTCTGGTCGCCAGCATACATAGCGCCAACCTGTGGGACTGTCTTGTGCGACTCATCAATAATAAGAAGAAAATCATCCCCGAAATAATCCAGCAGAGTATAAGGTGGCTGCCCTGGCTCCAGTCCGGAAAGATGACGGGAATAGTTCTCAATACCGGAGCAGAAGCCGGTTTCTTTCATCATTTCAATATCAAAGTTGGTACGCTCGGAGATACGCTGGCTTCCAGAAGCTTGTCTTCGCTTTTAAAGTAGTCTACCCGTTCTTTTAATTCCTCTTCAATGGCAATGGCTGCTTTCTGAATCTGCTCCGCTGGTACTACATAATGGGAAGCTGGGAAAATACCGATGTGCGCAAGCTGACATTTGATTTCTCCGGTGAGCACATCAATCTCAGAGATACGGTCAATCTCATCTCCGAAAAACTCCACTCTGACAGCGGTATCTGAGCTGTTAGCCGGAAAAATCTCCAGAGTGTCGCCACGGACGCGGAAGGTACTTCGGTGGAAGTCCATTTCATTTCGGGTGTACTGAATGTCGATCAGCTCCCGGATAACCTCATCACGATCCTTAGTCATGCCAGGACGCAGGGAAATCATCATGTCCTGAAATTCCTGAGGAGAACCCAATCCATAGATACAGGACACAGAAGAGATGATAATAACATCTTTTCGTTCTGACATGGCGGCAGTGGCAGAAAGACGGAGCTTGTCAATTTCATCATTGATCGCAGAGTCCTTGGCAATATAAGTGTCAGAAGAAGGCACATATGCTTCTGGCTGGTAATAATCGTAATAGGAGACAAAGTATTCCACTGCGTTCTCCGGGAAGAATTCCTTAAACTCACCGTATAACTGTGCTGCCAGAGTTTTATTATGGGCCAGGATCAGAGTAGGCTTATTCAGCGCCTGAATACGTTTGCATAGTAAAAGTTTTACCAGAGCCGGTGACACCAAGCAGCGTCTCAAACTGATTTCCCTCTTTAAATCCCTTTACCAGTTTCTCAATAGCCTGTGCTGATCGCCGGTTGGTTTATACTCGGAATGTAATTCAAAATGATCCATATGAGTCCTTTCTTTTATAAAATCAAACACGCTTTAACTGTTTTCAGTATAGCATCCTTTTTTATAAAAGTACAGCAGAATCGAATATTTGTTCTGCCCTCTGAAATGTCAGAAGCATTCCAAAACTTTAATTGACAGACATACCTATAGTGCGTTATCTTAAAAAAGAAAAGCGTTATTGTTCACGACCTGACCAGTAACACGCTTCGCGATGCGCAGAAATCATGCAGAATTATTAGGAGTGCCGGAAATGGAAGAAAAACAAAAGAATAAAAGATATGTGCTGAGGAAGCTTTTTTTGCCTCGTTATATCTTAGTACGTTTACTTTTGGCGGCGGATATGTGATCGTTACTTTATTGAAAGAGAAATTTGTGGATCAATATCACTGGATCGATGAGGAAGAAATGCTGGATCTGGTGGCAATCGCACAGTCATCTCCAGGAGCAATTGCAGTAAACGGAGCAATTGTGGTGGGATACAAGCTTGGGGGAATACCGGGAATGCTGCTGTCGGTTCTGGGGCTATTATTCCGCCAATGGTGATCCTGTCCCTGATTTCCTTGTTTTATGATGCATTCTGCTCTAATTATTATATAGCAGCTCTTTTGAAAGGCATGACTGCGGCGTAGGTGCTGTGATCATTTCTGTGGTATACGACATGGGGAAAAACGTGGCGAAATCAAATGACTGGGTAAATGTGGTTATTATGGTCATCAGTTTTTGTGTAAGCTATTTTCTGAAGGTAAACATTATTTATATAATACTTATTGTGGCTGTATTTGGATTTGCGCGTACACTTGTGAAGGAGGGCAGCAAAAAATGATTTATCTTCAGCTCTTTTTCAGCTTCCTTCAGATCGGTGCATTAAGCTTTGGAGGTGGATATGCAGCAATGCCTCTTATACAGGAACAGGTAGTGACTATGCATGGCTGGATTTCCATGGAAACTTTTTCGAATCTTGTGACCATTGCAGAGATGACTCCTGGTCCTATTGCAGTAAACTCCGCAACCTTTGTAGGAACCAGGATTGCTGGTCCTGGTGGCGCAGTGGTGGCTACTCTTGGCTGTATTTTACCCTCCTGTATAATTGTAACCCTGCTGGCATATATTTACACGAAATACCGGAAAATGTCCCTTCTCCAGGGAACTCTTACATCCCTTCGCCCGGCGGTTGTGGCCATGATCGCAAGGCAGGAGTTACCATTTTAGTATCATCTTTTTTTATAAATGGTGCAGTGGAACTGTTTCGGGAAAACATATGCATTCGAATGGTGGTGTTCTTTACTGCCGCACTGGTGCTTTTAAGAAAATTTAAAATGAATCCTATTCTGGTGATGGTTTTGTGCGGTGTGGCAAATATGGTGTTTTGCGCGGCTGCCGGAAGCTGACTGGAAAAGATATGCCAGCTGACTTTCGTATATGGTGCTGCCGCAGGTAGGCTGCACCTGTGTTTAGAAGAAAAAATAAGGGGGATAACAGATTGAACATATGTGTATATGGCGCTTCAAGTGCACTGCTTAAAAACATTTATTATGAAAAAACAGAAGAGCTTGGAAGAGCAATGGGAAAAAGAGGTCACGGTCTGGTGTTTGGCGGCGGGGCTACCGGAATGATGGGAGCAGCAGCCAGAGGCGTGGCAGCAGAAAATGGTTACATACTTGGAATTGCTCCCCGATTTTTTGACCAGCCTGGAGTTCTGTATGAGAAATGCACGGAATTTATTTTCACAGAGAATATGAGAGAGCGCAAAAAACTTCTGGAAGAAAAATCAGATGCTACGATCGTAGCACCTGGCGGAATTGGTACCTACGAGGAATTTTTTGAGATTTTTACCTTGAAAAGCCTGAAACGTATTGACCGCCCAATTGTACTGTATAACATTGACGGATATTATGACAAGATGAAAGCATTGCTGGAGTACACAGCAGAAGAGAAATTCATGGATTTTTCCGTGCTGGATCTGGTAGTCTTTCTGGATGAGCCGACAGCAGTTCTTGACTATCTGGAAAATTATAAAAAATAGAGGCTGCTATTCAGCAGGGGCTGTTTTGCGAAACATATAACTGTGAAGGTGCTGAACAGTTACAAAACGGACATGTCGCCTATGGGCGGTATTCCTATATAGGAAAGAAGATGCCAGGGAAAATTTTCTCAAGGCATCTTTTTCATTTATGCGGCAGCAAACATAAGACTGCGTTGGCAGATACCTGATAGTATCCTTGCTGTCCAAAAAAAGTATTGCAGTAAGGAGAATTTAGCCAGAATGGTAAAGTATAGGGTAAAAACTATCAAAAAAGATGAAAAAAAATTTGTAAAAAATATTGACAAAAGGAATACTGAGGTGTATCTTAAGAACATAGATGTTAGCACTCCTAAATAATGAGTGCTAACAAAAGGAATTCGAAGAAGCCAGACGGAAATCAGAATCAGGTTTGACCGTCTGCTTTTCAGGAAGGAGCAGATATTTCATGGATGAAGTATTAGATGAGCGCAAACGGAAAATACTGAAAGCAATCATCAAAACTTATATGGAAACAGGTGAGCCTGTAGGCTCCAGAACTATTTCCAAGTATCCGGATCTGAATGTCAGCTCTGCTACCATCCGAAATGAGATGTCCGACCTGACGGATATGGCTACATCGTACAGCCCCACACCTCAGCCGGAAGAATTCCATCAGATAAAGCTATCGCCTTTATGTAGATGAGCTTACCAGGGAGAAGGAAGCCGAGATCGCAGAAATCCGTGATCTGATGATTGAGAAATCAGATAAGATGGATAAGGTGCTCAGGCAGGTGGCGAAGGTTCTTGCCACGGATACCAATTATGCGGCTATGGTTGCGGTTCCCCAGTATAAGGGAAGCACCCTGAAGTTCATTCAGCTTTCACGAGTCAATGAGCGGCAGCTGATTGCCGTAGTTGTATGTGAGGGTAATGTCATTCGGAACCAGATCATTAATATTGATGAGGAGATGGATGATCAGACGATCCTGAAGTTGAATCTTCTTCTTAACACGAACCTGAACGGTGTACCCATCCAGGACATTAATCTGGCATGATCGCCAGATTGAAAGAACAGGCGGGAAGCCACAGCGGTGTGGTTGCAGATGTGCTGGACGCAGTTGCAGCTACAATTCACGTGGACGAAGAAGATATGAAAGTATATACATCGGGAGCAACCAACATATTTAAGTATCCAGAGCTTGCAGATACATCCAGAGCCAGTGAGCTGATTTCCACTTTCGAGGATAAGCAGGAACTTGCGGATATGGTCCGTGAGGAAATGGGAGACTCGGAGAACACAGGAGTTCAGATATACATCGGGGATGAAGTTCCGGTACGTACCATGAAAGACTGCAGTGTGGTCACAGCTACTTATGAGCTGGGAGATGGAATGCGTGGAACTATTGGAATCATCGGTCCCAAGCGAATGGATTACGAGAATGTAGTGGACAGCTTAAAGAAATTAAAAGTCCAGCTTGACGAAATGGTAAATAAGAAAACCTAGAAAGGCGGTTGAAAGCGTGTCAGAAGAAATGAATAAAGAAGCCGAAGTACAGGAAGACGCAGTTGACATTCCGGTAACAGACGGAAGCGAAGAAGAGGCAGCAGATACAGCCCAGACAGCAGAAGAGGAGACTTCCGAGGAACCTGCACAGACAGAAGAAACTGAGCAGTCAGATCAGGAAGCCGAATCTCAGAAGGAACCGGAAACCAAGACAAAAACTTCTTTCTTCGGTAAGAAGAAAAAAGAGAAAGATAAATTTGAACAGCAGGTCGAGGAGCTTACAGACAGACTGAAGCGCAGCATGGCTGAATTCGATAACTACCGTAAAAGAACGGAGAAGGAGAAATCCAGCATGTACATCATCGGAGCCAGGGACATCGTTGAAAAAATGCTTCCGATCGTGGATAACTTCGAAAGAGGTCTTGCACAGGCACCGGAGATGATTCATTTGCAGAAGGCATGAAGATGATCTACAGGCAGATGATGACAGCTTTTGATGAGATGGGTGTGAAGCCAATCGAAGCTGTAGGTAAGGAATTTGATCCGAATCTGCATAATGCAGTGATGCATGTGGAGGACGAATCCGTTGGCGAGAATATCGTCGTAGAGGAATTCCAGAAGGGATATACTTACAAGGATTTCGTTGTAAGACACAGTATGGTAAAAGTTGCTAATTAACAGAAAGCAGCTTGGAGAATCAAACTTCATCGACATTTTCTAAAAACAAAGTATAAATGTTACTGTTCGTGTAATGGACAGCAACCATGAATTTTTAAACAGGAGGAAAATTATCATGGGAAAAATCATTGGTATTGATTTAGGTACAACAAACAGCTGTGTAGCTGTTATGGAAGGTGGACAGCCGACCGTTATCGCAAATACAGAAGGATCCAGAACAACACCATCTGTTGTAGCATTCACAAAGACAGGTGAGCGTCTGGTAGGTGAGCCTGCAAAACGTCAGGCAGTAACAAACGCAGAGAAAACAATCTCTTCCATCAAGAGAGAGATGGGTACAGATTACCGTGTAACAATTGATGATAAGAAATATTCCCCACAGGAAATTTCCGCTATGATTCTTCAGAAACTGAAAAAAGACGCTGAAGGATACCTTGGAGAGTCTGTTACAGAAGCAGTTATCACTGTTCCGGCATATTTCAATGATGCTCAGCGTCAGGCAACCAAGGATGCTGGTAAGATTGCAGGCTTGATGTAAAACGTATTATCAACGAGCCTACAGCAGCAGCTCTTGCATATGGTCTTGACAATGAGAAAGAGCAGAAGATCATGGTTTATGATCTTGGTGGTGGTACATTCGATGTTTCCATTATTGAGATTGGTGATGGAGTTATCGAAGTTCTGGCAACAGCTGGTAACAACCGTCTTGGTGGTGATGACTTTGACCAGAGAATTACAGACTATATGCTTTCTGAGTTCAAGAGAACAGAGGGCGTTGACTTAAGCAACGATAAGATGGCTCTTCAGAGACTGAAAGAAGCTGCTGAGAAAGCTAAGAAAGAGCTTTCTTCCGCAACAACAACTAATATCAACCTGCCATTCATCACAGCAACAGCTGAAGGACCGAAGCATTTTGATATGAACCTTACAAGAGCTAAATTTGACGAACTTACACACGATCTTGTTGAGAAAACAGCAGAGCCGGTTCGCCGTGCACTTTCTGATGCAGGTCTTACTGCTTCTGATCTTGGACAGGTGCTTCTGGTTGGTGGATCTACACGTATCCCGGCTGTACAGGATAAAGTAAGACAGTTAACTGGCAAAGAGCCAAGCAAGGCCTTGAACCCAGATGAGTGTGTTGCACTTGGTGCTTCTATCCAGGGTGGTAAGCTTTCCGGTGAGGCTGGTGCAGGTGACATCCTTCTTCTTGATGTTACTCCACTTTCCCTGTCCATCGAGACAATGGGTGGTATTGCAACACGTCTGATCGAGAGAAATACAACTATTCCGACCAAGAAGAGCCAGATTTTCTCCACAGCAGCTGATAATCAGACCGCTGTAGATATCAATGTATTACAGGGCGAGCGTCAGTTCGCGAAAGACAACAAGTCCCTTGGACAGTTCCGTCTGGATGGAATCCCACCAGCACGTCGTGGTGTTCCGCAGATTGAGGTTACATTCGATATCGATGCCAACGGTATTGTAAATGTATCTGCTAAGGATCTTGGAACAGGTAAAGAGCAGCACATTACAATCACAGCTGGTTCTAACATGTCCGAGTCTGATATTGACAAGGCTGTTAAAGAAGCTGCTGAGTTCGAAGCTCAGGATAAGAAACGTAAAGAGGCAATTGATACAAAGAACAATGCAGACTCCATGGTATTCCAGGTTGAGAATGCACTGAAAGAAGCTGGTGATAAACTGGATGCAAATGACAAAGCTTCCGTAGAGGCTGACTTAAATGCATTAAAAGATATCCTTGCTAAATATGCAAATACAGATGAGATCGGAGATGCTCAGGTCGCTGAGATCAAAGCTGCTCAGGAGAAGATGATGGAAAGTGCTCAGAAGCTTTTCGCAAAGATGTATGAAGCACAGAACCCACAGGGCGGTGCTGGTCAGGCAGGCCCGGGACCGGACATGGGAGGAACTTCCCAGGGCG
>ENA-OQEX01001253-OQEX01001253.1-human-gut-metagenome-genome-assembly--contig:-NODE-1253-length-10009-cov-6.814106_pt1 | contig 10009 bp, 7 predicted proteins | sample MGYA00242802_ERZ504649 | MGnify/ENA primary metagenome ERZ504649 (study PRJEB26092, sample SAMD00036194) | human gut metagenome | host: Homo sapiens | study: EMG produced TPA metagenomics assembly of... | reverse complement strand
TGCAAGGAGGTGGCCTGATTATGACAACTGTTTATGCTATCGCCATGATCGCGTGGCAGCCGTCTGCACGTTTGCAACGCGCGTCGCGCCGTTCCTGCTGTTCAACGGCTCCAAGCCCATCCCGCCGATCATCCGATACCTCGGCTCTACCCTGCCGCCCGCAGTCATCGCGCTGCTGGTTGTGTACTGCCTGAAAACGTCGGCTGGGTGACGGTACCCACGGTATTCCCGAGCTGCTGTGCATCGCCATCACGGCGCTGCTGCACATCTGGAAGCATAATAACCTGTTGTCCATCGGCGTCGGCACGGTGCTTTACATGGTGCTGGTGCAAAATGTGTTCGTTTAATCCGTACGCAGGGGCGGATCGGTGTGTCCGCCCTTTTCCGATAGCGGTTTACAGGGCTTTACAATTATTTTCGATAACTTTGCAAAAAGCTGTTGACAATTCGCGCTTCGCATGCTATTATATATAAGTCGCTGAGACAGACGGCTTGACAAAACGCTGGTGTAGCTCAGTTGGTAGAGCAGCTGATTTGTAATCAGCAGGTCGGGGGTTCAAGTCCGTCCACCAGCTCCATTGAAGCCTACTGTTTAGGCAGTAGGCTTTGATTTTTGAAAAACTTTATATGGGAGAATTCCCGAGTGGCCAAAGGGGGCAGACTGTAAATCTGTTGCGTTTTGCTTCGATGGTTCGAATCCATCTTCTCCCACCAAGCTTAAAAAACGCCTTAAACATTGAAGTTTAGGGCGTTTTTCTTTTGCGTTCAGCAGAGATAAAACCCCTCTGAAAATCTGTTTGTCTAACATAACGCTAACTAAGCAGGCTCAATGTCAATAGTTGGGATAACCCGAAAAAACGAAATATATGAAAATTAGGCTCAATGTAAATAAATAGGGGTACCCCGATAAAAACAGAGCCACTGCATCTAATTCGAATTGTTTTGTGCTGTTTAGATACCTAACATTAGCGGATATGTTTCCGCAAGATACAGCCAAGCATTTGCAGCAGTTGTGCGTATAATTTAAACTGCTGCAAAAGTCAGCAAACAAGCCGAATTTTATATTGCATAATTATTTTCTTGACATCAAGACTACGGTCTCGATGTGGCACGGTTGTTCAACGAAAAACATACTCAACCCCTATTGTACAAGGGAATGGTGGAACGCACCTTTTCCCTTAAAATCTAGTGGTTCGAGCCTGTGACAACCTTGAATTGTCCTATAATTTGTATAGGCAAACAGGGTAAAGCTCTGTTCCTTAAACTTCATTTTTCATGTCACCCCTACAAACTGGAATTTGTTGCTTAGAACTAGAAAATTGTCAAGATATAATTCACATCAGGGGTATGTCCTTCATCTATACATTTAAGTATTAATTTATATAGTAATTCATTTGATTTTTTGTATAAATCATATGTTCCATTTTGATATTCGTGAGTTGCTTTACACCTAGCTTCTTTATACAAATTCTTTATGTCTTCTATTTTATCATCGTTACCATAAATAAATCTAGATGACACTGTTGCTATTGTGTTTTTGATATTATGGTCTATCATAAATAACGCTTCTATTCCACTCCAAATAACACTGATTTTTATTGCTGGCATAAAATTCAATCTATAACTCCACATTGCATTTGTTGCTAAATAAAATTTTTCATTAACTTCGGCTAGTTTACATGCCTTTTCAATTCTCGTTTCTAAAAAAGAACATTTTTCATCAGATAACTCAATGCATTCATTAGGCATCTTATACATATTCTCCATAATTATATGAATATCTGTATCTGCACTAAACTTTTCAACTGATCTATCAGCTTGAAAATACCATGCCAAATCACAATTAAGTATTGCACTCATCATTACGCATATCTGTTGTACGTTCCATGTTTTCACAGCTAGTTCTTTACCCACAGCACCTTCAATTCTTATTTGAGATGTTGTCATTCTTAAAGTAGCTATGAGTACCCCTAATTCCACTTCTGAAGCATGGTTACTTTTCATAATGCTATCAATCATATCATCAGGATTAGGAGTAGATGTAGCTGGCATTAATGTTATTCCTTCGGATATCTTTACTTCTCTTATAGGTTTTATACCACACAAATAGAAATAGGATTGAGCTTGATTTTCTTTTATACAAATAGCCATAAATTTTCCCTTTCGATAAACTTTGTTTCTTCATTACAACAAAAGTCTATTTTACTTCCGTTCAACTATATTTAATCATCCCTACAACTTCCGATTTATCTAATTTCTATTAACATCTATTTCACTGTTCATGAACCCCTCGAAACGGTCGAATTGCAGGATTGCCTGTCAGCTTTTTGTCCTATAAAATTCTCTCCAAACACCCTGACATCTATCCACTCACTCAATTTGCATTATCTAATCCGAGGTTACAACCTGAACGAAATTTTGCGTTGGATATGTTTCCATAAGATATACCCGAGTGCTTTTGATGGTTAAATATATAATTTTAGATTTAGAAAAAGTCAGCAAACAAGCCGAATTTTATATTGCTTAATTATTTTCTTGACATCAAGACTACGGTCTCGATGTGTGCTGTGTGGGGGAACATATCTACGGGTTGGATTTTTTGGGCTTTGTAGGGGCTGTTTTGGGTTAGGTAGGCTAAATCTCTTGCCAATGTTTCGGGGTTGCAGGAAACATAGACAACCTTTTTCGGAGACATTTTTATTAGTGAGTTGAGAAATTTTCGGTCACTTCCGGCCCTTGGCGGATCCATGAACACAACATCGGGCTTTTCGTCCTCGTCTGCAGCTTCTCTCATGAACTCGCCCGCATCGGCTTTGTAGAAACGGATATTTTTCAGATTATTTGCTCTTGCGTTTACGATTGCATCCCTCACGGCATCGCCGTTAAGTTCTGCACCGATAACATTGCCTGCACCGTTTTTGGCGGCAATTATGCCGATTGTGCCGATTCCGCAGTATGTGTCAAGCACGGTTTCGTTGCCTTTGAGATTTGCAAATTCAATTGCTTTGCCGTACAAAACTTCGGTTTGAACGGGGTTAATTTGGTAAAAGCTTTCGGCGAAATTCTGAACCTGCAACCGCAGAGAATATCCTCAATATAACCCTTGCCGTACAGCACTTTCTGATTGTCACCGAGTACAAGGTTGGTGCGGTAGGGGTTTATATTTTGCACAATGGTTGTGATTTCGGAAAACTGTTGCAGAATCGCTTTTACAAAATTGTTTTTTGACGGAAAAACAGGTGTACCTGTCACAAGCACAAGCATAATCTGATTTGTCGCAAAGCCTCTTTTCACAAGAATGTGACGGAGAAAACCTTTGCCTGTGTCCTCGTTATAGGTTGTCATTCTGAAAGAGGGGAGGAGCTTGCGTACTGCAACGATGATTTTGTCGGCAATAACATCCTCTGTCTGACAGCTGTCAATTCCGACAACATGATGACTGCCAGACTGATACACACCCGAAATGATTTTGCCCTTTTTGTCCGTATAAAAAGCCGCCTGAACCTTGTTGCGGTAGTGGTAGGGAGTTTTCATTCCGATAATTTTTTCAACGGTGCAAAAGCGTTTGAGAAGTTTTTCGACTTTTCTCTGCTTGAATTCAAGCTGTTCGGGATATGACAGATTTTGCAGTTGACAACCGCCGCATTTTTTGTAAACGGGACAGCTTTGTTTATTGGTTTCAGGTCTGTTACTCATAATATTTCCTCACATTTTATTGCATTGTATATATCCTTTATTTTATCATCAATCATATTGATATGCAACAGAAACAAACCCTAAATGACAAAGAAAAACGCAGGAGGGAAATCCGCTCCTGCGCTTTCTGATTATTAACCGGTATATCGAAAAATTGAGGATTATCAGGTTATTTGTAATCAATTAAAGATTTGTGTATCCCATAAGGCTTTCGTCAACCTCTTTGGCAACATCTCTGCCCTCACGAATCGCCCAGACAACAAGTGACTGTCCTCTGTGCATATCGCCAGTAACAAATACATTTTCAACATTTGTCTTGTGTGAGCCTTCTGCCGTTGCAACATTGGTTCTTGCGTTTGTTTCAACACCGAATGCCTTGGTTACATAGTTTTCACTGCCGAGGAATCCTGCCGCAATGAGTACGAGTTCAACATCAACCTTGTATTCTGAGCCTTCAACCTCTTTCATCATAAGTCTGCCTGTTTTAGCATCCTTTTCGGGTTTGAGCTTAACAAGCTCCGCACCTACAAGATTACCGTTCTTGTCAGCAATGAACTGCTTAACGGTTGTCTGATAAACTCGTGGATCGTGACCGTAAACTTCAATAGCCTCTTCCTGACCGTAGTCTGTTTTGCAGACTCTCGGCCATTGCGGCCATGGGTTATCGGCACTTCTTGTGTCGGGAAGTTTAGGCATCATTTCAAGCTGGAGAACGGATTTTGCACCGTGTCTGATGCTTGTGCCGACGCAGTCGTTACCTGTGTCGCCGCCGCCGATTACCATTACATTCTTGCCTTTTGCGCTGATGAATGTACCCTCTCTGAGGTTGCAGTCAAGAAGTGACTTTGTTGTTGATTTGAGGAAGTCAACGGCAAAGTGAATGCCGTTAGCCTCTCTGCCGGGAACTTTGATATCTCTCGGATTTGATGCACCGCAAGCAAGGATTACACGGTCAAAGTCCTTGAGAATTTCGCTTGCTTTGATGTCTTTGCCGACATTTGAGCAGGTTTCAAAGGTTACGCCTTCTTCTTCCATAATGTTAATCTTGCGTTCGATAACATCTTTTTCAAGCTTCATATTCGGAATGCCGTACATAAGCAGACCGCCTACTCTGTCATTGCGTTCAAATACCGTTACAGAGTGACCGCGCTGATTGAGCTGGTCGGCAGCGGCAAGTCCAGATGGACCCGAACCGATGATTGCAATTTTCTTGCCCGTTCTTACCTTTGGAATTCTTGCGTCTGCAAGACCTTCTTCATAGGCATTTTCAATGATTCCGTATTCGTTGGCTTTTACGCTGACAGCGTCACCGTTTGCACCGCAGGTGCATGCCTTTTCACAGAGAGCAGGACATACACGGGATGTGAATTCGGGGAAGTTGTTTGTAACTTTAAGACGGTTGTAAGCCTGTTCCCAGTTGCCCTTGTAGATGAGGTCATTCCATTCGGGAATGAGGTTGTTAAGCGGACAGCCTGAGAATGCAGAACCAATCTGCATTCCTGCCTGACAGAAAGGCACGCCGCAGTCCATGCATCTCGCACCCTGTTTTTGCTGATCCTCTTTGCTGAGGGGATCGTGAAATTCGTCAAAATTTTTGATTCTTTCTTTTACGGAGTATGCCGGTGCATCCTCACGCTTATATTCCATAAATCCTGTTGGCTTTCCCATAAATATCCCCTCCTTATTTATTATTCACAATTTCGTAGAAAGCTTCAATCTGTGCCTGCTCGTTTGTAAGACCTTTTTCTTCATAAGCGGCAATTGCAGCCATCATTCTCTTGTAGTCGTGCGGAATAATCTTCTTGAATTTCGGAAGATACTCGTCAAAGTTATCAAGGATTTTCTTGCCTCTCTGTGAACCTGTTGCTGCAACATGTTCTTCAATAAGCGTCTTGAGTTCGATTATATCGTACTTTTCGGATACTTCCGAGAAGTGAACCATTTCCTTGTTAAGCTTTGTGTAAAGATCTCTTTCTTCATCAAGAACATAGGCAACACCGCCGGACATACCTGCGGCAAAGTTTTTGCCTGTTTTGCCGATAACAACAACCCGACCGCCTGTCATATATTCACAACCGTGGTCGCCGACACCCTCAACAACTGCCGTTGCGCCTGAGTTTCTTACGCAGAAACGCTCGCCTGCAACACCGTTGATAAATGCCTTGCCGCTTGTTGCGCCGTAAAGTGCAACATTACCGATGATGATGTTGTTACCTGCGTCAAATGTTGAGTTCTTCGGAGGATAAACTACCAGCTTACCGCCTGAAAGTCCCTTGCCGAAGTAGTCGTTTGAGTCGCCCACAAGTTCAAGTGTGAGTCCTTTTGGAATGAATGCGCCAAAGCTCTGACCGCCCGAACCGTTGCAGACTACTGTAAATGTATCGTCATCAAGGTTGTTGTAATGCTTTCTTGTAACCTCAGAACCGAAGATTGTACCGAATGAACGGTCAGTGTTCTTAACATTGACTTCAACCTTTTTCTTTGTGCCTTTTGCAAGAACCTTTGCAAATTCTTTGCAGAGGATTCTCTCGTCAAGTGTTGATTCAAGTTTGAAATCATAAAGGCTCTTTTTGTTGTATTCAACCTTTTCCGAAACAAAGTTTGTATCAAGAATGTTAGAAAGGTCAACCTCGGCAGCCTGTCCTGTGATACCTTCTTTTCTCTTGATGAGGTCAATTCTTCCGACAAGCTCATCAACGGTTTTTACACCGAGCTTTGACATATATTCACGAAGTTCGCTTGCTACAAACTTCATAAAGTTTATTACATATTCGGGCTTGCCGCAGAATCTCTTTCTGAGCTCGGGGTTCTGTGTGGCAACACCGAACGGGCAGGTATCAAGGTTACATACTCTCATCATTGCACAACCGAGAGTTACAAGCGGAGCAGTTGCAAAACCAAATTCCTCTGCACCGAGCATTGCGGCAATTGCAACATCACGGCCGTTCATAAGCTTACCGTCGGTTTCAATAACAACCTTGTTACGAAGGTCGTTCATAATGAGTGTCTGATGAGCCTCGGCAAGACCGAGTTCCCACGGCAGACCTGCATTGTAGATTGAGTTTCTCGGAGCAGCGCCTGTACCGCCGTCATAACCTGAAATAAGGATTACGCCTGCACCTGCTTTTGCAACGCCTGCGGCAACCGTACCTACACCGCATTCCGAAACAAGCTTAACAGAGATTCTTGCGTCTTTGTTAGAATTCTTGAGGTCGTAGATAAGCTGTGCAAGGTCCTCGATTGAGTAAATGTCGTGGTGCGGTGGGGGAGAGATGAGCGATACACCCGGTGTTGAATGACGGGTTTTTGCAATCCAGGGATAAACCTTTTTGCCCGGAAGATGTCCGCCTTCGCCCGGCTTTGCACCCTGAGCCATTTTAATCTGAATTTCGTTTGCAGATGTGAGGTATCTTGATGTAACACCGAAACGACCTGACGCAACCTGCTTGATTGCAGAACATCTGTCAACCTTCTGTCCTTTTGTGAGAAGTCGTTCAAGGCTTTCGCCGCCCTCACCGGAGTTTGACTTGCCGTGAAGCTGATTCATTGCAATCGCAAGTGTTTCGTGAGCCTCCTGTGAGATTGAACCGTAGGACATAGCGCCTGTCTTGAAACGCTTTACGATTGAATCAACGCTTTCAACCTCATCAAGCGGAACAGGAGTTTCTGCGAAGTTGAAGTCGAAAAGACCTCTGATGTTTACAGGATCCATTTCTTCGGAAATCATATGAGAATACTTTTTGTAAAGCTCATAGTCGCCTGTTCTTGTTGCCTGCTGGAGCATATATATAGTCTGCGGATTGTAGAGGTGTTCCTCTTTGCCGCTTCTGAACTTGTGTGAACCACGGGATTCAAGCTCATCGCTTACACCGAGGTCAAGCGGATCAAATGCCGCTGTGTGAAGTTTGTCAACATTCTTTTCGATATCCTTGATTGTGATACCGCCGATTCTGCTGACTGTGCCTGTGAAGTATTCGTCAATAACATCCTTGCCGATACCGATAGCCTCAAAAATCTGTGAGCCCTGATATGACTGGATTGTTGAAATACCCATTTTTGACGCAATCTTTACGATGCCGTGGAGAACTGCGCTGTTGTAATCGTCAACTGCTGCGTAGTAGTCCTTGTCAAGAAGGTCATCACCGATAAGTTCGTGGATTGTTTCCTGAGCAAGATACGGGTTGATTGCACTTGCACCGTAGCCAAGAAGTGTTGCAAAATGATGAACTTCTCTCGGCTCACCGCTTTCAAGTATCATTGCAAGTGAGGTTCTCTTCTTTGTTGCAACAAGGTGCTGATGAAGAGCGGATACTGCAAGAAGTGACGGAATTGCAAGATGGTTTTCGTCAACTCCTCTGTCGGAGAGGATAAGAATATTTGCACCGTCATTGTAAGCCTTGTCAGCTTCAATGAAAAGTCGCTTAACAGCCTTTGAAAGTCTTGTGTTCTTGTAGTAGAGAATCGGGATAACCGCAACCTTAAAGCCCGGAATGTGCATATTCTTGATTTTGAGAATATCGGTTGATGTAAGAATCGGGTTGTGAATCTTCATAACCTTGCAGTTTTCGGGACGCTCCTCGAGGATGTTGCCGTCCTCACCGATATAAATTGTTGTTGATGTTACAACTTCCTCACGGATTGCGTCAATCGGCGGGTTTGTAACCTGTGCAAAGAGCTGTTTGAAGTAGTTGAAAAGCGGCTGCGGTTCTTTTGAAAGAACTGCAAGCGGACTGTCTGTACCCATTGCGGCAATTGACTCTGTGCCGTTCTTTGCCATAGGAAGGATTGATGTCATAACATCTTCGTAGGTATATCCGAAAGCCTTCTGGAGTTTTTGTCTTTCTTTATATGAATGCTCCTCAACCTTCATATTAGGAATTTTGAGGTCTTTAAGACAAACAAGATTACTGTCGAGCCATTCGCCGTAAGGCTGTTTTGATGCATAATACTCTTTGAGTTCATCGTCATCAATGAGTCTGCCTGAACCGTATCGACAAGGAGCATTTTGCCCGGGCGAAGTCTTTCCTTTGTAACAATCTTTGCGGGATCAATAGGAAGTGCGCCGACTTCCGATGAAAGAATGAGGTTGCCGTCATCCGTGATGTAATATCTTGACGGACGCAGACCGTTACGGTCAAGAACCGCACCCATAATGTCACCGTCAGAGAAAAGGATTGACGCAGGACCGTCCCACGGCTCCATCATTGTTGCATAATACTGATAGAAGTCCTTTTTCTTCTGGCTCATTGTGCCGTTATTATCCCACGGCTCCGGGATTGTAATCATAACGGCAAGAGGAAGCTCCATACCGCTCATTACGAGAAATTCAAGTGTGTTATCAAGCATTGCAGAGTCTGAACCTCTGTGTTTACAACAGGGATAACCTTGTCAAGGTCGCCCTTGAGATGCTCCGAACGCATTGTTTCCTCACGGGCAAGCATCTTGTCAGCGTTGCCTCTGATTGTGTTGATTTCACCGTTGTGAACAATCATTCTGTTAGGATGAGCTCTCTGCCAGCTAGGATTTGTGTTGGTTGAAAAACGGGAGTGAACCATAGCGATTGCAGACTCGTAATCCTCGTCCTGAAGATCAAGGAAGAAGTTACGGAGATCGCCGACAAGGAACATACCTTTATATACAATAGTTCTGCTTGAAAGTGAAACTACATATGTGTCTTCATTACTCTGTTCAAAAACTCTTCTTGCAACATAGAGCTTTCTGTCGAACGGAAGACCTCTTTTTACACCGTGAGGTCTTTTGATAAAGCACTGCATGATTGCAGGCATACATTCAACAGCTCTGTGACCGAGTACCTCGGGCTTTGACGGAACATTTCTCCAACCGAGAACTGTAAGACCTTCTTTTTCTGCAATGATTTCAAACATCTTCTTTGCCTGATTTCTTGCAAGCTCATTCTGAGGGAAGAAGAACATACCTACAGCGTAATCTCTTTCGGAACCGAGCTTAATGCCGATTTCAGCAGCTGCCTTCTTAAAAAATTTGTGTGAAATCTGGAGAAGAATACCTACGCCGTCACCTGTTTTGCCTTCGGCATCCTTACCTGCTCTGTGTTCGAGAGTTTCAACAATTGTCAGAGCGTTTGCCACGGTGTCGTGTGACTTGATACCCTTAATATTAACAACAGCTCCGATACCGCAGTTATCATGTTCAAACTTCGGAGAATACAGAGTCTTGTTGTTCTCTCTGACTGTCTGTTCCATTAATGATCACCCTTTCCATGTTAATCAACAAAAATTAATTCAGCGGACTTTTTATATAACAATATTATAATGTTAAAACGGAAATGTTTAGC
>ENA-OQEX01001251-OQEX01001251.1-human-gut-metagenome-genome-assembly--contig:-NODE-1251-length-10021-cov-2.313321_pt1 | contig 10021 bp, 16 predicted proteins | sample MGYA00242802_ERZ504649 | MGnify/ENA primary metagenome ERZ504649 (study PRJEB26092, sample SAMD00036194) | human gut metagenome | host: Homo sapiens | study: EMG produced TPA metagenomics assembly of... | reverse complement strand
CGAGATCTACGAGGCCGAGAAGAAGATGGGCCCGGTCAAGGGCGTCATCGTCCAGCTCGGCGGCCAGACCCCGCTGTCCCTGGCCGCGCGTCTGAAGGCCGCCGGCGTGCCGATTCTCGGCACCACCCCGGAATCCATCGACTTGGCCGAGAACCGTGAGCTGTTCGGCGAAGTACTCAAGAAGGCGGAGATGAACGCCCCGCGTACGGCACCGCCCTGAGCCTCGAAGAGGCCAAGGAAGCCGCCCACCGCATCGGTTACCCGGTGCTCGTGCGCCCGAGCTACGTGCTCGGCGGCCGTGGCATGGAAATCGTCTACGACGACAAGCAGCTCAACAAGTACGTGGACCGCGCACTTACCGAGGCCAAGGCCGATACCGTGGTCTCCGGTCGCCTGCCCTCCCCGCTGCTCATCGACAAGTTCCTGCAAGACGCCATCGAAATCGATGTCGACGCACTGTTCGACGGCGAGGAACTATACATCGGCGGCATTATGGAGCACGTCGAGGAGGCCGGTGTCCACTCCGGTGACGCCGCCTGCACCCTGCCTCCGTCCACCCTGTCCGACGACCAGATTCGTCGCCTGCGTGAAGGCACCTACGCCATCGCCAAGGGCTGCCATGTGCAGGGCCTGATCAACGTGCAGTACGCCTTCATGGCCAACACACTGTACGTGATCGAAGCCAACCCGCGCGCCTCCCGTACCGTGCCGTTCGCCTCCAAGGCCACCGGCGTGGCACTGGCCAAGGCCGCCGCCCGCATCATGGCCGGCGAAACCATCGCCGATCAGCGTGCCAACGGTCTGCTGCTGCCCAAGGGCGACGGCGGCGACATCCACCCCGGCCAGCAGGTCGCGGTCAAGGAATCCGTGCTGCCGTTCAAGCGCTTCCGCACCCCGGTGGGCAAGACCGTCGACATCCTGCTCGGACCTGAGATGCGTTCCACCGGTGAGGTCATGGGCTTCGACCGTGACTTCCCGCACGCCTTCGCCAAGAGCCAGCTCGCCGCCTACGACGTGGCCTGCCGACCCACGGCAACGTGTTCATCTCCGTGAACGACACCGACAAGCGTCAGCTGCCGTTGATCGCCGTTCGTCTCGAGGAGCTTGGATTCAAGCTCTGGGCCACCGAGGGCACCGCCTCCGTGCTTCGCCGTTACGGCATCGAGTCGAACATCGTGGACAAGATCAGCACCCGCGTGGACACCGATCCGGAAGCCCCGGTCGAGGTGCATCACGCTGCCGGATCCGTGGGCAAGAACGTGGTTCAGCTCATCGAGGAAGGCAAGATCGACATGATCCTCAACACGCCGAACTCGCGCGGCTCCCGTTCCGACGGCTACTCCATCCGTGCCGCCGCCATTGCCGCCGATCTGCCGCAGTTCACCACCATCACCGAGTTCCAGGCCGCACTGCTCGCTATCGAGGCCGTGAAGCATAATGATTATCAGATCATGAGCATTCAGGAGCATTCGAAGCAGCTGTTCGAATTGGAGCGACGGGAGTTCTGATGACTACACTCAGCAGTGAGGAATTGCAGGCACAACGTTCGGATTTCGGTCTGCGATTAAGCAATTCAATGGCCAAATACGGGCCGCTGTGTGTGGGCATTGACCCGCATCGCAAGCTCCTCACCGACTGGGGATACAACGTCGACGCCGAAGGCGCCGAACTCTTCTCCATGCGTATGCTGCAGGCCGCCAACGGGCGCGCCGCAGCAGTCAAATTCCAGACGCCGATGTTCGAGCGCTACGGAGCCAAAGGTTTCGAAGCGCTCGAGCGCGTGCTCTACGCGGCACGACAAATGGCGTCATCACCATCGTCGATTGCCTGCACGGCGGCCTGTCCACCACGATTTCCGCCATCGCAGACGCCTATTTCAAGCCCGGTGCACCGTTGCTGGCCGACGCCATCACGCTGCTGCCGTACTATGGCGCGCGTTCGTTGAACGGCCTGATTACCGAAGCGCTGGAAAACGGACGCGGCGTGTTCATCGCCTCCCTGACCTCCAACCCGGAAGGCATGAGTCTGCAGACCGCGTTGCGCCAGAGCGGCGATTACAAGGGACGTACCGTGGCCTACGGCATCGCCTCCACCGCGCAGAAGCATAACGTGGATATCGAAGGCATGGGCTCGGTGGGTCTGATCATCGGTGCCACCATCGGCCAATGGATGCAGGATTCCGGCGTGGACCCCTCCAAGTTCACCGGTCCGATTCTTTCCCCCGGTTACGGTTGGCAGGGTGCCGAGGCCAAGGATCTGAAAACCGTGTTCCGTGGTACGCGCGGCAACGTGCTGGTCACCGTGTCCCGCTTCATCGCCTCGCATGGGCCGGATATCGCCGCACTGAGCCAAGCCACCGAGTCGATTGCGCTTGACGTACGTCAGGCGCTGATGGAAGCCACTGCCGAAGGCGCGGAAAACCAGTAATCAGAACGGAATCAGATGTCGCGGCATGCGTACGTGTCTATCTCATCGCGTACGTCGCATCACGATTCATATTCTTCCCTGTTCGTCGGGGCTGTAGCAGTTACCGGTCATCTCGCCGGTGAGCCGTTACCACATTGGATTCATAATCGCTGCACACCACATCATCTCCGGAGGAACCCATGACTGAAAACACCCATGCCGGCCGTCTAATCGTCCTGACTGGCCCCACCGCAGTAGGTAAGGGCACCGTGGAAGCCAAGCTGCGCGCCGACCACCCCGAAGTGTGGGTGTCCGTCTCCGCCACCACGCGTGCCCCGCGCCCCGGCGAGGTTGATGGCGTCAACTACTGGTTCCTCACTGAAGACGAGTTCCTGGCCCGCGAAGCGGCGGGGGAGTTCCTGGAAACCGCCGTGGTGCACGGCATGGCCCACTACGGTACATTGCTCAAGCCCGTTGAGGATCATCTGGCCTCCGGTGTGCCCACGATTCTGGAAATCGACCTGCAGGGTGCCCGCCGCGTCAAGCAACGTGCCGCCGAACTCGACCTCGAAGTGGTGTACGTGTTCATCGCGCCGCCAAGCTTCGAAGAGCTCGAGCGCCGCCTGATCGGCCGCGGCACCGAAACCGCCGAACAGCAGGCCCGTCGCTTGGAGACCGCCAAGGTGGAGCTCGCCGCCGAAAGCGAATTCGACGTCACCATCGTCAACGAAACCGTCGATCAGGCCGCTGCCGACCTCTGGTCCGTCATCGCCAAGGAATACGGGCTGTAAACTACCTCTTTACCACCAACTGCTGGTGGAGGATTTCGGCGCTGTTTTTGGCCGGCGCCTGCTTCCAGCGGATTGCTTCGGTTTCGTGATGCTCGGTGACGTAATGCCGCATCCATTCGAAGCACTGCTGGGTTTGGATGGCATCGCTTAATGCGCGGTGCTCCTCATTGTCCGAGATGCCGAAGCGTACGATCAGGTCGGCCAGACGGTGATGCCGCTGCGCGGGGAACAGGGCGCGGCTGATCTGCATCGTGTCATAATCCGCGCAGGCAAAGCCGCAGCCGGCGATATGCCGGGTGTTGTAATCCAGGAATCGCAGATCGAAGCTGACGTTATGGCCGACAATCGGCTCAACGGCGGGACGGCAGCCGGGGTAGCGAGCCATGCGATGAATCGGGGAAGCACCTCGTCAATCGGATCGAGATCGGCCACCATCGCATCGGTGATGCCGGTCAGCGTGGTGATCTGACGCGGAATCGGCCGCAAGGGATTCACCAACTGCTGGAATTGATCGACGATATGCCCCTCCCGCACGCGCACGGCACCGATTTCCGTGATGGCGCAACTGTTCGGGTAAAAGCCGGTGGTCTCCAAATCCAGCGCCACATAATCGGTGGGGAAGACGGCATCGTCCATGGCGATTCGCCCGCCGGCACCATGATTGGGCTGGGATGGTTGGCCGAAAACGGTAATGCCGGAAGTGGTCACGGAGGCTCCTCATATCAGTCGGTGTTCGGTGACTTATTGTACCGGCATCCCGGTCTGACGGTAAAATTATTCCCTCCCGGTTTTTCTCGGATATATTGGTTAGGCGGCCGGCAATTGCGCGGCGCATCGGGAAGGGAGCACAGCTGATGAAACAGATAGTGGCAGGCATCGTGGCGCATGTGACGCGGGCAAGACCACGCTGTCCGAGGCGCTGCTCTACCGTACCGGTGAGATCCGCAAATTGGGGCGAGTAGATCACGGCGATGCGTTTCTGGACACCAATTCCTTGGAGAAGGCGCGAGGCATCACGATTTTCGCGCACCAGGCATTGGTGGAACACGGCGACCTGCGCCTGACCTTGCTGGATACGCCGGGGCACGTGGACTTCGCAGCCGAAACCGAACGTGTGCTGCGTGTGCTTGATTACGCGATTCTTGTGGTCTCCGGCACGGATGGCGTGCAAGGCCATACCGAGACACTATGGCGTCTGCTGGCCAGATACGGTGTGCCGACGTTCATCTTCGTCAACAAGTGCGACGCCGCCGGATTCGACCGCGAGGCCATTCTGGCACAGTTGCGCAAACGCCTGAGCGATGCGATATATCCGCTGCGGCAATGGAGCAGTCCACTGAGGGCAGCGCGGTGCCGTTGGACGCGTTCGCCGAAGACATTGCCACCCTGGACGAGGAGGCGATGAACGACTATCTGGAACATGGCGCGCTGTCCGTGGGCAGATTGCGAGCGATGATCGCCGTACGCGAACTGTTCCCCGTATATTTCGGCTCGGCATTGAAACTCGAAGGGGTCGAGGAATTCCTGGACGGGCTGGAGACGTTCACCCGCGAACGTGAATGGCCGGCCGCCTTCGCCGCACGCGTGTTCAAAATCGCCCACGACGGCCAGCACAACCGTATGACGTGGCTGCGCGTCACCGGTGGTGCGCTCAAAGCCAAGGAGATCGTCTCTTCATCCTCGTGCGCTGCGGCGTCATCAGCACCGTCGCCGGTACAGGGGGATGATGGCACGGTATGGTCCGAGAAAGTCGATCAGGTGCGCGTCTACAATGGCGCCAAATTCGAGACGGTCACCGAGGTGCCTGCCGGATCGGTGTGTGCGGTGACCGGACTGACGCGGACCTTCCCCGGCGAAGGCTGGGAGCGGAACCGGACGCCGAATCACCGTCGCTGCAACCCGTGTTGACCTACACGGTGTTGCCCGCCGGAGCGGAATCCGATACGGCCGGCACCTCGGGAGCGGCCAAACGCGGTGACGCCGGCCATAACAACGTGAATCAGGACGATGCCGAGCATGATGCCGCCAAGTCGGGAACCGGCCGCAATGAGGAGAACGACACCGCCGGCCAGACCGCGGCGGACAATAGCTCGCCGGCCCGTCCCCAGTTCGATGATCTGACCTTGCATAAGGTCATCACCGCATTGCGTGAGCTGGAAGACGAAGACCCGTTGTTGCATGTGGTCTGGGTGGAGCGGTTGGCCGAGATTCATGTGCAATTGATGGGCGCGGTCCAGCTGGAGATCATCCAGCAGACCCTGCACGACCGGTTCGGTCTGGATGTGTCGTTTGGCCCCGGCTCCATCCTGTACCGTGAGACCGTCACTGCGCCGACTCGAAGGAGCGCAGGTCATTTCGAGCCGCTCCGTCATTATGCCGAAGCACATATCCTGCTGGAACCAGGGGAGCCGGGCAGCGGAGTCACTGTGGCCTCGGCCCTGTCCGAAAACGATTTGGACCGCAATTGGCAACGGCTGATTCTGACCCATCTGACCGAGCGTGAGCATCTCGGTGTGCTCGTTGGCGCGCCGCTCACCGATATCAAGATGACTTTGGTGGCTGGCCGCGCGCATCTGAAGCATACCGAAGGCGGCGACTTCCGCCAAGCCACCTATCGTGCGATTCGTCAGGGGCTTATGGAAGCCAGAGCTGGAGTCAGTGGCCGGCCCGAGACGCCGGTCGAGAGCCGTCCGGACACCGCAGGGAGGGCAACTGCCGACTGCTGGAACCGTGGTATCGGTTCGGCTCGAAGTGCCAGCAGACATGATCGGCCGTGCCATGAGCGACATCCAGCGCATGGCCGGCACCTTCGAATCCCCGGTCACCGATGGCGAATACGCCGTGATCGAAGGCGAGGCGCCGGTGTCCGAGATGCGCGACTATGCGATGGATGTGAACCAGTACACGCACGGCCATGGCCGTTTCTCCGCCACTTTCGGCGGCTACAAGCCATGCCATGACGCCGAACAGGTCATCGCAGCCGCCGCTTACGATCCCGAAGCAGATCTGGACAACACCCCCGACTCGGTCTTCTGCGCCCACGGTGCCGGCTACCCCGTCAAATGGTATAAAGTCCCCGAATTCGCCCACGTCGACTACGCCATGTGAGGTGGTGACTACCAAATCTGCGGCCGAATGAATCCGTTGGTCTCCAAGAACCGTTGAATATCGCGCATTTCCGGCATATTAATGGAATGGGCCATGCCCGGATACACTTGTTCGGTCAACGTGCCGTGCTCGTGCCAGAACTCACCCATCGCCGTCACATCGGCTTTCGGAAGATGTCGTCTGCAGCACCATGCCCATAGAACACCGGCGGCTTCAACGAAGCCAATTCGGCATCGCCCGCAACGGACCCCGGTGCCAGCCATCCAGAGCAGGAGACGGCTGCGGCATATCGCTTCGGATTGAAACGCAGCAGATGCGCGGCCAAGAGGCCGCCCTGCGAGAATCCCATGGCAACCACCGGCCGAGTGGCGGGAATATGCTCCGCAACCCATGCATCAATGGCTTGGGCGGCTTCAGTCGCCTGCTTGTCTAATGATTCGCCCTCCGGCACACCTTCATGCGCCCACGCACCGAACCATGTATATCCCATGCCATAGGCGATGGGTGCCTGCAAACTGGCATAATCAGCCGAACCGGCACCGCAATAGTTCAGCAGATCGGGCAAATCGTATTCATTGGAACCCCAGCCGTGCAACAGCACGAACACCGGAGCGGTTTCGGGACCGGTCAAACGGGTCAGAGCTTTGGTGATCTTCATAGCCTCAGTGTATCCACCGTTTGGGCGACAATAATGCCTGATGTTCGCCCATCGAGTAACGTCCCATAAGTAATGCGTATAGCGCAGCGGCCGTGCCACGTGTTCTGATACTCTACGATGACACGGCAGGGGGACAGGTATGTTCGGCCCCCGAAATCGTACATGGGTGGCTAAGACCGTTTATGCGCAGGAGAAGAAACGAGAAGCAAAGGAAGGAGCGCGCCCAATGACATTCGATTGGTCGTTCGTGCAGCGTTACGCGCCTTTCTTCGTCAACGGCACATTGATGACCTTATTCATATCCGTGTTTGGCATATTGCTTGCCATCGCGGTGGGTCTGGTCTGCGCTGGCGTGGAAATCGCGCGTATCCCGGTCGCCCGGCAAATCGTGAGAATCTACATCGAACTCAGCCGCAATACGCCATTGCTGGTACAGCTGTACTTTCTGTACTTCGGCCTGCCCAAACTCGGCGTAGTATGGTCCGCCGAAACCTGCGCGATAGTCGGCCTTGGATTCTTGGGCGGTTCCTACATGGCCGAGGCAATGCGCGGCGGATTGGAAGCGGTGCCCAACGTGCAGCGCGAAACCGCGTACGTGCTGGGACTGATTCCACGCAAACCATCACCCGAGTCATTCTGCCGCAAGCAGTGTCCACCGCCATTCCCGGCGTAGTGGCCAATGTGATCTTCCTGTTTAAGGAATCGAGCGTCGTCTCCGCCATTGCGCTCGCCGACGTGATGTACATGGCCAAGGATCTGATCGGCATGTATTACAGCACCTATGAGTCGTTGTTCATGCTGGTCGTGGCCTATCTGGTGATTCTGCTGCCGATTTCCATCTTCGGCACATGGTTGGAGCGGAGGTTCGATTATGAGCGGCGCTGAAATACTGCTCCAGCCGGGCGTATTCCCACGTCTGTTGCAAGGCCTGTGGGTCACCGTGTGGATAGCGGCGTATCCGTAGGCGCGTCCATCCCGGTCGGCCTGTTGGTGGGCTGGTTGATGACGCTGAAGAATCCCGTGATCCGGGCCGCGATGCGCATCTACCTCGACTTCATCCGCATTATGCCTCAGCTGGCGTTGCTGTTCCTTGCCTACTACGGTTTTGCTCGATGGTTCGATTGGAATCTCGATGCCACCGGTGCCTGCGTGCTGGTGTTCATCCTGTGGGGAGGCGCCGAGCTGGGCGATCTGGTGCGTGGCGCATTGCAGTCGATTCCCAAAGTGCAGTACGAATCGAGCTACGTACTGGGGTTGAGCCCGTGGCAGACCTTCTCCCGGGTGATTCTGCCGCAGGCTGTTCGCCGTATGCTGCCGGCATCCGTAAACTTGGCGACACGTATCGTCAAAACGACATCATTGGCCGTGCTGCTCGGTGTGGTCGAGGTCATCAAGGTCGGCCAGCAGATTATCGACGCGAACCGATTCCAGTTCCCGACTGGAACCTTGTGGATTTATGGCGTGATTTTCTTTATGTACTTCATCGTGTGCTGGCCGCTGTCCATTGTGGCCCGCCGACTGGAAAAGAGGTGGTCGAATGACTGAACCGAAACGACCTGCAAGGGTTTCGAGGTGAATCATCTGGTCAAACAGTATGCGAATGCCGACAAGCCGGTGCTGGATGACATCTCCTTCAAGGTGGAGCATGGTTCGGTGCTCGTGGTGCTGGGTCCTTCCGGCTCGGGCAAGTCGACGCTGCTGCGCACCATCGCCGGTCTGGAACCGATTCAGGGCGGCACGATTTCCATCAACGATCAGGTGATCGATGCCGGCAAGCCTGGCACGGAACGAGCCGGACGATCCGACCGGTCCAGTGAACTGCGCACGCGTATCGGCATGGTGTTCCAAAGCTACGATTTGTTCCCGAACAAAACGGTGCTCGGCAACATCACCATGGCGCCGGTGCTCGTGCAGAAACGCGATAAGTCCGAGGTGGAGGCTGAAGCGATCCGGTTGCTTGGCCGCGTGGACTTGCCGATCGCAAGGACTCTTGGCCGCACGAATTGTCCGGCGGTCAGCGCCAGCGTGTGGCCATTTGCCGTGCGCTGATTCTGCACCCGGAAGTACTGCTGCTCGATGAGATTACGGCGGCTCTCGACCCCGAAATGGTGCGTGAAGTGCTCGACGTGGTGCTCGAACTGGCCAAGTCCGGGCAGACGATGCTTATCGTCACCCACGAAATGCAGTTCGCGCGAGCCATCGCCGACCACATCATCTTGCTGGACGGCGGGCACATCGTCGAGGAATCGTATGATGCGCAGGCGTTCTTCGAACACCCGCAAACCGAACGTGCGCAGCAGTTCCTGCACACCTTCGAATTCGAGTGATTCGATTGTGTCATATCGACGTATTTGAGAAGAAATATCAATAACAACAAGAGAAGGAGAACCCAATGAGTATCAAGGTTGGGAAATCATTCAAAGCACTGATTGCCGCAGGCGCGGCATTGGTAATGGCGGCGTCCATGGCGCATGCGGTCCGTCGGCAGGCACCCCGAGCGAAGCGAAGTCCTCTGACACGGGCACCAGCTCCAGCGCCAATGCCAAGGCCCGCAGCCTCGACGAGATCAAGAAGAGCGGCAAGATCAAGATTGCCGTCTTCTCCGACAAGGCGCCATTCGGCTACGTGGACAAGGACGGCAAGTACCAGGGCTATGACGTCTACTTCGCCGAACAGCTGGCCAAGGATCTGGGTGTGGAGCCGGAATACACGTCGGTTGACCCGGCTGCCCGTGTGGACGTGCTCACCTCCAACAAGGTCGATCTGGTGCTCGCCAATTTCACCGTCACCGATGAGCGCAAGGAGAAGGTCGACTTCGCCAAGCCGTACATGAAGGTGGCGCTTGGTGTGGTCTCCCCGGAGAGCGCCAGATCACCGATGTCAGTCAGCTCGACGGCAAGACCTGATCATCGCTAAGGCACCACCGCCGAAACCTGGTTCGAGAAGAACGCGCCGAACGTCAAGCTGCAGAAGTACGACCAGTACGCCGATGCCTACAACGCGCTGCTCGACGGCCGTGGCGACGCCTTCTCCACCGACAACACCGAGGTGCTCGCAT
>ENA-OQEX01001250-OQEX01001250.1-human-gut-metagenome-genome-assembly--contig:-NODE-1250-length-10022-cov-4.302880_pt1 | contig 10022 bp, 12 predicted proteins | sample MGYA00242802_ERZ504649 | MGnify/ENA primary metagenome ERZ504649 (study PRJEB26092, sample SAMD00036194) | human gut metagenome | host: Homo sapiens | study: EMG produced TPA metagenomics assembly of... | reverse complement strand
AATAAGCCTCCGTTGAAATATCAATTTCAGTTACGATTGCTCCCAACTTTTTGAATAATTTTCGAGCCGAGCCGACATAACCGGTGTAGCCTTCACGCAGCGAAGCTGTTGGAATAAATGCGACTTTTTTATTTTCAATTTCTTCCTTTATCAGACTTCCTACACTTGAAAAGTGCGAACATAAAAACAGCTTCATCAATATTCTCCTTTATATATAAATTCCGAGTTATCCTCCTCAGTATACCACACTTTTCCCTGCGGAAAAGATACCGCGCACAAAAGGCCTCTCCGGCAACTATCCGCACTCCGGCTCATACACTTTAACAACTATGTACCGGGAGGGATATCGTGTGCTGCTGACCTTACTGCAATTTTTCGCCACAAAATTTCTGTTTCTGGCGCTCCATCTGGAAGCGGGCAGTTTCCCCCGCCCGCTCAGCCCACAGGAAGAGATCCGGACCTTCGCCGCCCTGCGGGCCGGCGATCCATCCGCCCGGGAAAAGCTCATCCGCCACAATCTACGCTTAGTGGCGCACATCGCAAAGAAATACTATGCTCTCCCCTCTGAGCAGGACGATTTGATTTCCATCGGCACCATTGGCCTGATGAAAGCCGTAGACACCTTCGACTCCACCCGCCGGGCGCGCTTCTCCACTTATGCCAGCCGGTGCATCGAAAACGAGCTCCGGATGCACTTCCGGCGGGAGCGGAAGAACGCCCCCACCCTCTCGCTTCAGGAGACTCTTGATGCCGGAAAGGAGGACTCTGCCCTCACCCTCGCCGATGTACTGCAGGACGGCTTCTGCATGGAGGACAGCTGCGAAAAACAGGACGATGCCCAGCGCCTGCGCCGTCTCATCGAGGGGCTGCCCGCCCGGGAGCGGAAACTCATATTGTTAAGGTACGGTCTGGCGGGCCAGCCGCCGCTGACCCAGCTGGAAACGGCAAAGCTGCTCCAAATAAGCCGGAGTTACGTTTCCCGGCTTGAAACGCATGCACTGGAGCTTTTGCGGGCCGGATGGGAGCAGCCTTAGCTTCCTCTTGCATTCCTCACCGAACTGTGGTATAATACTAAAGCACACGAATCGTGTGCCTTGTCGGACAGCGCCTGCTGCGTGGTTCGGCATACGGATGCGGGTCCTGTACGATGGAGCCGCAGTGAACCAGGTCAGGTGGGGAACCAAGCAGCCTTAAGCGGCGCGCCCCGTGCGTTTCAGTCAGCCTGCATCCGTATGCGAGTTACGCAAGGCGGGGGTCAAACCCCGTCAGCGCTGTCCGATTTTTTATTACTGACGGGAGGGAAGCACCGATGTATCGCGCATTATACCGCAAATGGAGACCCCAGCGGTTTGAGGATGTCGTCGCACAGCGCGGCATCGTCACGGCGCTGCGCAATCAGATAGCGTCGGGCCGCGTAGGCCACGCCTACCTGTTTACCGGCGTGCGCGGCACGGGCAAGACCACCTGCGCGAAGATCTTCGCCAAGGCGGTCAACTGCCTCCACCCCCATAACGGCGACCCCTGCGGCGAGTGCAAAATCTGCAAGGGCATCGACAACGGCAGCATCCTCGACGTGGTGGAGATGGACGCCGCGTCCAACAACGGTGTGGACGACATCCGCGACCTGCGTGATGAGACAGCCTACACCCCCAGTGCCTGTCATTATAAGGTATACATCATCGACGAGGTACACATGCTGTCCACAGCGGCCTTCAACGCCCTGCTGAAAACGCTGGAAGAGCCGCCCGCCCACGTCATCTTCATCCTCGCCACGACCGAGATCCAGAAAGTCCCGGCCACCATCCTCTCCCGCTGCCAGCGGTACGATTTCACCCGCATCGGGCCGGAAGACATCGCCCAGCGGGTCGAGTATATCGCCGGACAAGAGGGCTTAGAGCTGACGACCGGTGGTGCAGAGCTGATCTCCCGTCTGGCCGACGGTGCCATGCGCGACGCCCTCTCGATCCTCGACACCTGCGCCGGCGTGACCGCAAAAATCGATGCTGATGTTGTCCGCCGGATGGCGGGCGTCACCGACCGGAGCTACCTGTTCCATATTTCGGATGCTCTGGAAGCGCAGGACGGCGCAGCGGCGCTGGCTCAGCTGGCCGCACTGCGGCAGCAGTCGGTGGATGTGAAGCGTCTGACGGAAGAGCTCATCGCCCACTACCGCGCCTGATGCTGGCGGCTCTGCCCGGCGGGCAGAGCCTGCTGTCCGGTGTTTCCCCCGAAGAGGAACAGCAGTACCTCGAAAAAGGCCCTCAGCTGGGCCAGCGGGAGGCCATCCGGGCCATCCGTGCGCTGGGCAGCGCCCTTGAGCATATGACCCGGGGCAGTGACCAGCGCATCGAGCTGGAACTGGCCCTCTTCACCCTCTCGGAGCCGCCGCAGGCGCAGCTGTCCCCGTGGCGGCAATGCCTGCCCAGACTGCTGCTCCTGCTGCACCGGCCGTCCGGCCCTTTGTTTCGGCACCGATCCAGTCTGCGCCGCAGCCTTTCATGAGTACACCTGCTGCACCCGTGGAACCTATGGCCGCACCGGCAGTGGAAAAGGAGCCTGCTCCCGCGCCCGCTGCAGAGCCGAAGGCCGCTGTCCCGGATATTCCAGAGTCCCCCGCGCCCGCAGACGAAGAGCTTCCACCTCCGCCCGACGAGCCGCCGGTGGCGGAGTCGGCCCCCCTGCCATGGGATGAGCCGACTGCGCCGGTCACTGCGCCAGTCCCGCCCGTACCGGAAGAGAAACCGGTGGAGTCTACCGCCCCGGCAGCACCTGCCCCGGAGTACACCGCCGACCCGGCTCTCAGCCGCCCCCGCAAGGTGGCCGCAGAGGGTATCAATCCCTTCGAGCAGTGGAGCGAGGTCGTCAAGCTCTTACAGGAGAAGGACCCGATGCTCCACAGCTACCTGCGCAAATCGAAGGCGTACTTCGACGGCACACGGGTGCTCATCGACGGCGGCAAGACCTTCCGGGACTTCATCCGTGTCAACAAGGACAGCCAGCGTCTCATCAAAAAGCTCATCGCGCAGGTGTCAGGCGTCGCGGTGCCGATCGGCCCCTATGAGCCCCGCACCGCCGCAAAGCACATCTCCAACGCCGAACAGTCGCTCCATGCGCTGGAAAAGCTGGGTCTGGACGTGAGCATTGAGGACAGCGCGAAGAAAAGCCCTCTCAGGCGCTGACGCGCCAGCTCCCCCAAAGGGGGAGCCTTTGGCAGGCCGGGCAACTCTGAGCTGGACGCCTGAGGCACAATATGGCGCAAAAGGGCGGGCCTTGCTACAGAGGGCAGCCGCTTCTGGACAACGCACTTTGTCAAGCTGCCGCTGGCCTAGACAGCAGGGCACTATATTTCACGATAGATCAAGCTTTGCTCATCCCATGCAAGCCTGACCGGCACGCCAGTGGCTCCCCCTTTGGGGGCAACAACGACGACCGCCGCCAGTGGCGGAAACAGGAAGTCGTTGTTGGGGCCGCGGCCAGCAAGACGCAAGTGCTTTTTATAAAGCACGAAGCGGATGCTGGGAGCCGCAACCCGGCCTTGGCGAGCGGATGCGAGACTGAGAGGCAAGGCCGCTAAAAATAAAACCAACAAACAAGGAGAACACAAACTATGAAAGCAAGAATGCCCGCAGCTTTGGCCGCCCCGATATGAACGCCCTGATGCGTCAGGCTCAGAAGATGCAGGATGACATGAAGCCAAGCAGGCCGAGCTGGAAGCCGCCGAGTACACCGGCAGCGCCTCCGGCGAGATGGTCACTGTCCGCATGAACGGCAAGCACGAGATCCTTGGCATCACCATCAAGCCCGAGGCCGTTGACCCCGACGACATCGAGATGCTGGAAGACCTAGTGGCCGCCGCCGTCAACGCCACCGTCAAGCAGGTGGACGAAACCGCCGAGGCCGAGATGGGCAAGCTGACCGGCGGTCTGAACATCCCCGGCCTCTAAGCGGGAGGGATACGCATGGGTTACACCGCAGCGCCGCTGGAAAAGCTTATTGAGCAGTTCAGCCAGTTCCCGGGCATCGGCCGCAAGGGCGCGACCCGGATGGCCTATCAGGTGCTGAGTATGTCGGACGCGGACGCCGCGGCACTGGCCGAGGCCATCCAGAACGCCCACACCCGGCTCCACCGCTGCCGCGTCTGCCAGAACTACACCGAGGCCGAGCTCTGCCCCATCTGTTCCAGCGCCAAGCGGGACCGCTCCACCATCTGCGTGGTCGAGACGCCCCGCGATGTGCAGGCCTTTGAGCGCACCCGGGAGTACCACGGCCTGTATCATGTCCTCCACGGCCTCATCAGCCCATGGACGGCATCGGCGCCGAACAGCTCTCGGTGAAGGAGCTGTTGGCCCGGCTGGGCAGCGGCGAGGTGAAAGAGGTCATCATGGCCATGAACCCCACCGTCGAGGGCGAGGCCACGGCCATGTATCTGGCAAAGCTCATCAAGCCTCTGGGCATCAAGACCACCCGTCTGGCCTACGGCCTGCCCGTGGGCGGCAGCTCGAGTATACCGATGAGACGACGCTTTACCGCGCGCTCTCCGGCCGCGACGAGCTGTAAAGAGCAGATTTTATAGAACCTTAACGATTCTTTCAAAAATCGCTCTTGAAAATCCAGCAAAATGTGATATAATGACAAGACAAAGAAGCTGCTTTTATAAGCAGGGTGCGCCGAACGACGAGAATTTTTGCCCGTATACAAGGCGGTTTCCCGCAGCGATCCTTGGTGGATTGCAAGGGGAAACAACGCAGTATGCGAGCAAAAAGGCCGTTCGGACGGTGTGCAATGCTTATGAAAACGGCTTCTGGAGTAAAGGAAAGGAGGCGCGCTTCATGGCACCTGCCAAGGAACGTCCGGCGACAAAGACCATCGCCACAAACCGCGAGGCGCGTCACGAGTATTTCGTGCTCGAAGCGCTGGAAACGGGCGTCGAGTTGAAAGGCACCGAGGTCAAGAGCCTGCGTGCCGGCGGCGTCAACCTGAAGGACAGCTGGGTCGATATTGAGGACGGCGAGCTGCTGGTCAAGGGAATGCACATCACTCCCTACGACCACGGCAACATCTTCAATCAGGACCTCTGCGGGTGCGGCGTCTGCTGGCCCACAAGACCGAGATCCGGCGCCTGCACCAGCAGTGCAAGCTGCAGGGCTATACTCTCGTTCCCCTTTCTCTCTACTTCAAGCATGGCCGCGTCAAGATGGAAATCGGCCTGTGCAAGGGCAAAAAGCTCTACGACAAGCGTGCCGACGCCGCCAAGCGCGACGCCAAGCGCTCCATCGACCGGGCTGTGAAGTCCAACGGCAAATTCTGCTAAATCTCTTTCAGGCAGCATTCCTGCCTGAGAACACCAAGCTTTCTGCGCATGGCAACATGCGCTTTATGGGGGCGTAAAGGTTTCGACGGGGGGAGCGAGGCCTGGGCAGCGGGTAGCAGTGGGGGAACTGCTCTAAACTCCTCCAAAAAATTAACTGACAATAATAATTCTCAGTTGCTCGCAGCCTGAGTGCTGCGCGTTCCGCCCACTCTTGTGTCGTGTGGGGCCGGGGCGTCCTTTAGACACAGCACCTGAACGGACCTAAGCTTTGCGGACCGGCAGGAACTCATGAAGCTACTGAAGCGTTAGCCTGACGACCGGCGTGACGCGGAGGGAATGTTGTAGATCGCCTGCACCCGGAGACACCTACGCTGAACTCTTTTCGGACATGGGTTCGACTCCCATCGCCTCCACCACACGTGAGCCAGACGGACCCTCTGTGCTCCACCAAAGGAAAGAGCCTCACCGCTTTGCAGTGAGGCTCTTCCCTTTTCATCTTATAGCATCCTTATCCCATGAAATCAAGCAGCACGTCGATGTCCTGACTGATGGCGCGGAGATAGTCAGCTCCGCCGCGCCGGCCTCTATAGTTCCGGGCGCGGCTGCTCATCTCCGTCAGGAGCTCTTCCTTTCGCACCAGAACGGGGTCTCCGATCCACTCGTCTTTCTCTATAAAGGCTTCCAGCTGCTCATATTCTTTTATGATACGGACGTTGGACAGGTTCTCCGGGAGGGTACGGGCATCGAACCAGTCCGGCTGCGCGTGAAAGTCCAAAGGCGGCAGCGGGTCCAGCGGCTCATCGGCGTCCCACACATAGGGATGCCGGTCATCTTCTTCCGGCGTCTTCTTGAAGCGTCCTACCCGATTCTCGGCCTTGCCGACCGTCTCATAGTGGTTGAACAGCGCCTCAGCGTCATAGCCATAGAGCTCGTAGGCGTCCGAATAGCGGTCTGCATAGTCCTTGTACTGGAACGTCTCGACGCTTTCCGTCCCCGGGGTAAGGTCAAGCCAGATGCTCACCGCCTCCGCATGGGTGGGCAGAGCTGCCATGACCGTCAGGGCCAGAACCCCCGATGTGACCGCCGCAATAAATTTTCTTCGCATGATAAAACCTCCTTTTTATGAGCGGTTCATCCCAGAATCGAGAATCTCCGCACTTCTACCTTGTTATTCTCCACGCCGGAGCAGTCCTGAAAGACTTTATGCCGTATCCGGCCCCGGATGGTGTTGCCGCTGACTTCCTTCGTGCTGGCGATGCCGTAGCCGAGGGAGACGTCCAGCGTATTTCCTTTCAAGGCGCTGAGCTGATAGCAGATGCGCCGCCCGTTGTCGCCGCTCAGGGTGATGCGGCTGTTCTGGATGACCGTGCTGCCGTCGGCACGGTCATTGCCCCGGGCCAGCATGGGGTTCGCGCCCTTTTTCATATCGTGCTCTGCCATGCTGTCCGGCTGTTTCATGGTGATGTCGCAGTTGTCCACGACGGCGCGGGTCTTATCGCCTACCATACGGAAAATGGTCTCGCAATACTCCGCACGGACGGTGCAATCCTCCATCCGGACGTCTGTGGTGCCGCTCTGCCCCAGCGTGATGAACCACACCGGGCGGTGACCGGCATCCAGCGCCTCCTGCGTCTGTGTCTCATCGAAGCTGCAGCCCGAGAGGACGACATCCCGCACCGCGCCGCCCCATCCCCAGACCGCCAGCAGCTCGTCGGCACCGGACTTGTAAAATTCACAGTTCTGGAAGCGGATATTCCGGCTCTCCACCCTGTCCGTCCAGTTGCGCACCCAGATGCCGCCGGACGCGCCGGAGGTCATCTGGCGGAACACACAGCCCTCAAAACGGATATCCTCGTTGCCGCCATACAGGTCGGCGGCGCAGCGCCCCCACTCGTTGGCTCACAGTCGAAGGTGCAGCCCACAAATTCCACATTGCGGGCGAGCATCACCCGGAGCATATAGTTGGCCTGACAGCTGTCCGCTGCCCGGAAGGTCACATTTTCCAGCCGGACGTCGTGGGCGCGGTCACCATCAGAGTCTTTCATAAGCTCCACCGCCACACGGTCCTCTCTCAGGTCAGGGTACTGAATATCACTGAGCAGGACAGCGCCGTTTCCCCGGATGGTCAGTCCGCTGGGCAGCCCGAGGCAGGAGGAGAAGCGGTAGACCGCCCCCGCCGTCAGCTCGAGAGGGCGACCAGACGCGCTGGCCTGCTGCATCGCGGCCTGCAGAGCCTGCAGGTCGTCCGCGATCCCGTCGCCCTTCGCCCCGAACTGTTCCGGCGCAACGCCGGTTCTCACCGGACGAGCGTACCGCTCTGGGCAGCAGACGCTGTGACCGCCTGAGCCGGGGTCACAGCCGCCGTTTCGCTCTTCTGCCCACAGCCGCACAAAAGCAGCACTGCCATGAGGACAAAGGCCAAAGCTTTTATTTTCACGTTCGAATGTTCTCCTTCTCTGCCGGGGCTTCTTATGCTTATCATACCATAAACCGCAGTCGATGTACAGCCAAAAGAGCCGCTGCCCGCAGAATGCGGCAGCGGCTCTTTTCAGCTTTTCAGTTCAGCCGGGTGTCAGCTCAGGACTGGCAGGCGGTGATGAGGCTCATCTTGTAGACCTCGTCGGCGTTGCAGCCACGGGACAGGTCGTTGATGGGAGCGTTCAGGCCCTGCAGGATGGGGCCGTAGGCAGCGTAGCCGCCCAGACGCTGTGCGATCTTATAGCCGATGTTGCCGGCCTCGATGCAGGGGAAGATGAAGGTGTTGGCCTGACCGGCGACCTTGCTGCCCTTGCACTTGACCTGTGCGACCTCGGGAGCGACGGCTGCGTCGAACTGCAGCTCGCCGTCAATAGCCAGCTCGGGGGCCATCTCCTGAGCCTTGATGACAGCGTCGTGGCTCAGAGCGACGGTGCCGCCCTTGCCGGAGCCTTGGTGGAGAAGCTCAGGACAGCGACCTTCGGGTCGATGCCGAACAGCTTAGCGGTCTTAGCGGTCTCGACAGCCACCTCAGCCAGCTTGGCAGAAGCAGCGACCTTGACCTCGCCGGTAGCCTTATCGACGGTATCGGTGTAGTCGATGTTGACGGCGCAGTCGCCCATAGCGATGCGCTTCAGGCCCTCTTCGCCGCAGTCACGGTCCAGAATGAAGCAGGAGCTCACCAGATGAGCGCCCTTCTTGGTCTTGACCAGCTGCAGAGCGGGACGGATGGTGTCGGCGGTAGAGTAGGTAGCGCCGCCCAGCAGGCAGTCAGCCTTGCCCATCTTGACCAGCATGGTGCCGAAGTAGTTGGACTTCTTCAGCAGAGCAGTACACTCCTCTGCGGTCTGCTTGCCCTTGCGCAGCTCGACCATGGTGTTGACCATCTCATCGAAGCCGGCGTAGTTCTCGGGGTCGATGATCTCAGCAGCGGAAATATCAAAATTGCCAGCAGCGGCAGCAGCCTTGCACTCTGCCTCGTTGCCGACCATAACGACTTTCAACACGCCCTCAGCCAGCAGCTTGCTTGCGGCCTCCAGGATGCGGGGGTCATTGCCCTCGGTAAAAACGATCGTCTTGGGGTTTGCCTTCAGCTGGGCTACCAGGGGTGCAAACATATCAGCCATTGTTGATTACCTCCGAAATTACTTTGCAATTATTCCCGGGCATCACAGATATGCCCTTCTTTTTTATTCTAGCACAGAGTCAGAAAACTTCAAGACAAATCTTGAATTTTGTGGTATATTTTAAGGAAGAAATCGTGCGATGATTTGTTAAGAAAATGTCATTTAGTTTGTGAGAGGATACCGAGCTTATGGATTGGGAAACACTGAAAACCGACTGTCTCGCCTGTCAGCGCTGTCCGCTGCACACCACCCGGCACAACGTGGTGTTCGGGCAGGGCGTGGAGAATGCCGAGGTGCTCTTCGTGGGCGAAGGCCCCGGCCAGAGCGAGGACGAGCAGGGCCTGCCCTTCGTGGGACGCAGCGGCCAGCTGCTGGACAAATACCTCTTCGCCATCGACCTCGACCGTGCCTCCAACTGCTATATCGCCAACATCGTCAAGTGCCGCCCGCCCCAGAACCGCGACCCCCTGCCCGCCGAGAGCGAAGCCTGTATGCCCTGGCTGCGGGAGCAGTTCCGTCTGCTGCGGCCTAAAATCGTCGTCTGCCTGGGCCGCATCGCCGCCCAGCGGATGATACGCGCCGACTTTTCGGTGACGAAGGAGCACGGCACCTTTATTGAGAAGAACGGCATCCTCTTCATGGGGACATTTCACCCCGCCGCCCTGCTCCGTCAGCCCCAGAACAAGCCGGAGGCTTTCGGCGACTTCGTGGCCCTGCGGGATAAAATACACGAGGTGTGCGAGCATACGTATTGACCCTCACTTTTTTCCTCATTTTTGCATACCCTATAGCAAAGTGAGGTGTTTGAGTATGAATGCTGTACGCAGCGATTCTGTTGATTTCTTTCTGGGCACCACCACCCCCGCCGGTTCAAGGGCTATTTTGAGCCGCTTCGGCGGGAGCCGGGGATGCAGATGTATCTCATCAAAAGCGGGCCGGGCTGCGGCAAATCGACGCTGATGAAGCGGCTGGCCATCAAGGCCGAGCAGAAGGGGGAGTCCATCCAGCGCATCCACTGCGCCAGCGACCCCGACAGTCTGGACGCGTCATCTTCTCGACAAGCGCGCCGCCATCGTGGACGCCACCGCACCCCATGTCATCGGAGCCGC
>ENA-OQEX01001248-OQEX01001248.1-human-gut-metagenome-genome-assembly--contig:-NODE-1248-length-10036-cov-2.525078_pt1 | contig 10036 bp, 9 predicted proteins | sample MGYA00242802_ERZ504649 | MGnify/ENA primary metagenome ERZ504649 (study PRJEB26092, sample SAMD00036194) | human gut metagenome | host: Homo sapiens | study: EMG produced TPA metagenomics assembly of... | reverse complement strand
AACTGAATGGGCTGGATTGAATTGGAAGGAGAGGAAATGGGCGAGACAGTTATTGAGAAATTATAAGAAACAATGTTGGAAAACAGTAAAGCTGGAGACATTGTAACGGTCAATGTAGACAGGGTTATGATTCATGATATATTTATTCCATTTGTAGCAGAAAAGTTTGAAGAAATGGGCTTTACGAAGCTCTGGGATCCAGATAAAGCAGTACTCATATATGACCATCTGGTTCCTGCAAGTCAGTTAGATGATACCAGACATTTCCATGCGGGAGATGCTTTTGCCAGGAAATATGGCATGAAAAATGTTCACAGAAGTGATGGAATCTGCCACCAGTTAATGACAGAGGCAGGTTATGTAAAACCGGGAAATATTGTATTTGGTACAGACAGCCATACCACTACCTACGGATGTGTAGGCGCTTTCTCTTCCGGTATCGGATATACAGAGATGGCAAGTATTCTGGGAACAGGAACTATGTGGATCAAAGTTCCTGAGACAATTAAGATTGTGATCGAGGGAGAACTTCCGGAAAATGTTATGTCCAAAGATATCATCCTGCGTCTGATCGGTGATCTGGGAGCTGATGGAGCTACATACAGAGCACTTGAATTTACCGGCAGTACAGTAAAGAATATGACAGTAGCAAGCCGTATGACTATGGCAAATATGGCGATTGAGGCAGGGGCAAAATGTGCGCTGTTTACACCGGATGAAAAAACTGCAGAATATTGTGACATAGAGTTGAATGAGTTCCAGAAGAGCCTTACAGGAGATGAAGATGCAACCTATATGAAAACAATCACTTATTGCGCAGAGGATTTTGTACCGGTTATGGCATGTCCGTCTCAGGTAGATAAGATTAAAAATGTAAGTGAACTTGAAGGAACAGAAATAGATCAGGTATTTATCGGTTCCTGTACAAATGGCCGTCTGGAGGATCTCAGAGTTGCAGCAGAGGTGCTAAAGGGCAAAAAGGTAGCAGATTACGTTAAATTGATTGTAACTCCTGCAAGTCGTAAAATATACTGTCAGGCAATTGCAGAGGGAATTATGGATACTCTGGCAGAAGCAGGTGCAATGATCACACATCCCGGATGTGGATTATGCTGTGGACGTGCAGGAGGTATCCTTACCGACGGTGAACGTGTAGTAGCTACAAATAACAGAAATTTCCTTGGTCGAATGGGAACATCTAAGGTAGAGATTTACCTTGCATCACCAAAAACAGCAGCAGCCTGTGCAATTGCTGGTAAAATTGTAAATCCAGAGAAATAAAACGTACAATAAAATCAATGCGATATAAATCGTACAGATGAGCAACGAAACTACAGAATAACAAAAGAATAAAATTAACGGATAAGTCCACTGCATTATTTATAAAAGGAGTAAGCAGTGGACTTATTTTTTGTCAGAGAACGACACTATGATATGTTTCATATCACATAATAAATCATCTGACGGGATAATAAGGAAAGAAAAGGCGTGGAAAAGCCTGTAAATTTGATTGCATAGAAAAAGTTTCTCAGACAGAATTGTCCAGTGTGAGTCTGATCTCCGACGAAAACATGTGCTTTTTGAACTTAAAATTGAATAAAAAGAATCTGCGAAATGACAAGAAAGCCGCATAAATAAAAGGAATTTCAAAAGCATCAAAACTTAAATTGAACATATATTGAACTGAAATAAGAAAAGTTAAATTCTGGTTCAATATATAGTTCAAAATATAAATTAAACTAATTGAACCATCGTAATGAAAACAATTAACATGTTCAATATGGTTCAATTAATAATGAACTATAAAATAAACTAAAAGTTGAACATTGCTGATGAAATTGAAAACAATAAAATTTACCGTTGAATTATTAGTTCAATTATAGTATAATAGCAAAGAAAAAAACTTGAAAAAGCTGATAAAATGCGGGATTTAAAAATGAACAGAACATATATTCGTGTATGATACTGAAAGAAATACATTTGAACTTAATTAATGTTTGTATGTCTGAATGTATTTTGATTCCCGTATAAACAATATAATATATCTGTTCTTTCTATAACATATATGCGAAAGAATTAAGAAATATAACAATAACCATTGATTATAACAATGTAATTTGTTTTTTACAGAGAACGGAGATAGTATTTATGAATAATATATTTGCTGAACGATTAAAAAAAGCGATGGAACAGAAGAATATGAAGCAGATCGACCTTGTAAAAAAGGCGGCAGAGCAGGGCGTGAAACTTGGAAAGAGTCATGTGAGCCAGTATCTGAGTGGAAAAACAACTCCCAGATCAGAAATTCTTAATTTTCTGGCGACAACATTAGGAGTAGAAACTGAATGGCTGAAAGGAACCGATGTATCTGTAGACACTTTAAAGAAAGAGGCAAATGAGGCAGGAATCAAATGGAAAATATGAAATTTGATTACAATTATAATAATATGAAAGAAAATACCAGGGAGACAGTTGAGGAAGTACAGGTTCGTGAATTTAAAAAATCATCTAAATTAAATAACGTATTATATGATGTAAGAGGACCGGTTGTAGAAGAAGCTGCACGTATGGAAAACGCAGGAACTCAGGTTTTGAAACTGAATATCGGAATCCGGCACATTGGATTCAGAACACCGGACGAAGTGATTTATGATATGAGACAGCAGCTGACAGAGTGTGAGGGATATTCTCCTGCAAAAGGTTTGTTTTCTGCCAGAAAAGCAATCATGCAGTATGCACAGTTGAAAAAGCTCCCTAATGTATCAATTGAGGATATTTATACAGGAAACGGTGTCAGTGAACTGATTAATCTCTGTATGTCAGCTCTGTTGGATAATGGAGATGAGATTTTGATTCCATCTCCGGATTATCCGTTGTGGACTGCATGTGCAACTTTAGCTGGTGGAAAAGCAGTACATTATATTTGTGATGAGCAGGCAGAATGGTATCCGGATATGGATGATATCAGAAGGAAAATTACCAGCAGAACAAAAGCAATCGTTATTATAAATCCGAATAATCCAACTGGTGCGTTGTATCCGAGAGAGGTATTACAACAGATAGTAGATATTGCCAGAGAACATCATCTGATCATTTTCTCTGATGAAATCTATGACCGTCTTGTAATGGACGGAGCAGAACATATTTCCATTGCTTCAATGGCTCCGGATTTATTCTGTGTAACATTCAGCGGTTTATCCAAATCACATATGATCGCGGGCTTTAGAATCGGATGGATGATTCTCAGTGGCAATAAGGCAGTTGCAAAAGATTATATAGAAGGAATCAAGATGCTTTCTAATATGAGACTTTGTTCTAATGTACCGGCGCAGTCAATTGTTCAGACTGCATTGGGCGGACATCAGAGTGTGGAGAGTTATATTGTTCCTGGTGGACGTATTTATGAGCAGAGAGAATTTATTTATAATGCGTTGACAGATATTCCGGGAATTACTGCTGTGAAACCGAAAGCTGCATTTTATATGTTCCCTAAGATTGATACAAAGAAATTTAATATCGTAAATGATGAGAAATTTGCATTAGATTTATTAAAAGAGAAGAAGATTCTGCTTGTACATGGCGGTGGATTTAACTGGCATCAGCCGGATCACTTCAGAGTGGTTTATTTACCAAGAATAGAAGTATTAAAAGAAGCAGCCGGCAAAATCAGAGATTTTCTGGAATATTACCAGCAGGAAATATAATCTGTCAGTGAGAAATGGGTACTATGTACGTGAAACATAGTACCCATTTCCTGATATTATAAAAACTTTTGGTCAAACGGATAAAATCATCCATTTTGCTACGCAGCTCTACATAGAATAATTGTGCTGCAGTAGATTTGTTTGACTCGGGTCAAGCTGATAAAATCATCCGCTTCGCTGCTTGTTCATAACCGAATAACTCTTTCGCAGTTTATCAGAAGGAGTTTACACTTCTCCTGATACAAGCAAGTCCTCACCCATTGCTTATTGCTTTTCGCAACCTCCGCAGGGGATTTACTTGATTCGGTTAAATTGTGGAATTACTACAGGAATACAATATGTTTGTTTCACGTGAAACATAATGTGCCGACAAGATTGTCCAAGAATCGTTACTGTTCACTGGTAATATCCCGCGAGGTGTTTTTTGTGAGCGAAGGTCACAGAAAACCCGAGACATACTGCGCGAATTTATGCGATTAGCATAAATTAAGTTTGCGAAGCAAACGATACTCCTTGGGCATTGCACAAGGAGGTTCATATTTCCTGCATCGCGAAGCGTGTTGCTGAGAACGGAGTGAACAGTAACCAAGAATCAAATAGTGACAAAATTTTATAAAAAATTAAGTGGTGAATAACTATCAGATGTGATAAACTATGTTTAATGCGTTATTTGCGAAATAGTTATTATTCTGATAACAGTAAATGAGGTTAGGTTTAAAAGTATTTTGCCCCTGATATCATCAAATGATGCTGTGATATAAATTTCTGGAGGTATGACGAAAAATGGAAAATGAGGAAAAAACCAGACAGAACAGTCAGACAAAAGCAGGTCTGTGTGGAGGGAGTTGTGGGACTATGCAAAGATTATCATTGCAGTCTTTGTTATAGCGTTTCTGTTGGGACACTTTGTATATATTAATGCACGAGTGCCGTCAGGTTCTATGGAAGAAACAATTATGACAGGTGACAGAGTATTTGGAAATCGTCTGGCATATATAAAAGATGATCCGGAGAGATTTGATATTGTAATATTTAAATATCCGGATGATCCATCTCAGCTTTTTGTAAAACGAGTAATTGGTCTTCCGGGAGAAACTGTAAACATTGTAGATGGAAAAGTGTATATCAATGATTCCGAAGAACCGCTGGATGACAGCTTTTGTCCGGAAACACCGGAAGGAAGCTTTGGACCGTATACAGTTCCAGAGGGATGTTATTTCATGTTAGGAGATAACAGAAACCACAGTATGGATTCCAGATACTGGCAAAATCCGTTTGTAGAGGAAGATGCAATAGAGGCAGAAGTAGCAGTTCGTTACTGGCCGTTAAATAAGATAGGAACTGTAAAATAATCGTGACGGTTCCATATTTTCAAAAGTCAAGCGGATAAAATCATCCGCTTCGCAGTTTATCAGAAGGAGCTTGCACTCCTCCTGATAAAAGCAAGTCCCACCCACTGCTTATTGCTTTTCGCAACCTCCGCAGGGGACTTACTTGATTCGGTTAAACTGCCGGGTAGTTACAGGCAGTTTGGAAATTTTATAAAAGACTGTTAAAATCAGGAAAATCACATATTAGTGTCCTGATTTTGACAGTCTTTTGTTGTCTGTGGATTTTTCAAATGTTATACTGTAAGACAGGAGGAAAATGAAGAAAATGGAATGCTGGATAGTTACAACAATTTCGTAAAATGTAAAAAGAGAAAGGAAGACGAATATGAAAAGATGGAAAAAGTTTATAGCAATGGGACTGGCGGTATCTATGACAGTTCCGTCCTGTATACCGCAGACATTGTGGGCTTCAGAGTTTTCGGCAGGAAGTGTTGAATCAGCAGCAGATGTTTTTGAAGATGGTGCCGGATATGAGACAGGAAATGAGTCAGGAAATAAAATATCTGATGAGAATAACAGTGGAGATGAGTTTGGAACAGGAGAGTTAAAAGATCAGGAACCGGAACAGTCGGAGACAGAAGATTCAGTAAATGCCGGACAGAGTGCGGAAGGTTATAACATTCTGCTTTACAGTGATGGTAAACTGGAAAAAACATATGTGATACCCTATGCAGATGCGGATATTGCTAAAGTACCGGAAGCACTGAAGGGAAAGACAGGTTACATTTTTAAAGAGTGGAATACGAAAGAAGATGGAACCGGTGAAACTTATAAACCGGGAGATTCTATTAAGAAACTTCTTGAAACAGCAGATATGGCAAAGCAGGCTCAGGAAACCAGTGAGAGGACAGAAGCCGGAGAAGAAATAAAACCAGAAAAAGATGTGATGCAGGAAGAAAATGATGTGGCACAGACGGACAGCGCATCATGGGAAGAAAAGACTGATAAGGCAGAAATGCAGATATCAGACACAGAAAATGATGGAACAAGTCCGGATATATCTACAGATAAGGCTATTGCAGCAGGAGATACAACAGCAATAACCCTGTATGCAATCTGGGAGAAAGCATCCGAATATAAAATCACATATAAACTTAATAAAGGAAAAAATAATACTGCTAATCCCAAAACTTATACTTCAGAAGATGAGATTAAATTTAAAAAGCCGACGCGTTCCGGATATCATTTTGTGGGATGGTATACAGACAGTAAGTATAAAAATCAGATAAGCGTGATTGAAAAGGGCTCAGAAGGTTCCCTTACTTTATATGCAAAATGGACAAAGGAAATCAGTCCTTCGGCGAAAGCTGCATCACTGGATTATTTAAAAGGAACAAAGGCGAATACCATCACTGTATCCGCAACTGTTTCAAATTATGTGAAAAGTTCGGATGGTTATTACTATCTGGTGTATGTAGATTCTAATTCCGGTAAAGTGAAAAAAACGGTGGGTAAAGTAAAGAAGCCGGAGAAGGCAAAAGGGAAGAATCACATTTAAGCTGAACATTTCCGGACATCCGGAATATGCACAGGGAAAATTTGCCATAGGGATAAAAAATCTAAATCTGCGTATAGTGTGATCAGTCCGAAAAGCTATGTCAGCAATCCGGAGAAACTCAGTACAAATACAGCAGCATATTTTGTTCCGGGGACCAAAAAAGGAATTCAGGCTACAGATATCAACGAGCTGACAGATACAAAATCCAAAACAGTATTTTTTAACTTATATATTTCAGACCTGATGCGAAAAGACAGTGGTGTGGAAACATATAAATATAATGGGAAAACATATCATTTTAATGGTCTGTACGGATATGTATATCTTGTTCAGCAATGTAATGCAAAGGGAATCCAGGTGACTGCACAGATCAGTATTGACAGGAATGCCAGTACGCAGAGCTTTATTACGGGAAACAGTCCTTATGCAGAAACAGCTTATTATGGATGGAACACAGATAACAGCACAACTAGACAGACTATGGAAGCAATGTTTGCATATCTGGGAGAGAAGTTTGGAAAAAATAACTGTTATATAAGTAACTGGATCCTGGGAAATGAAGTAAACAGTGCAAGCGGATATTATTATGTAGGGAATGTCAGTTTTTCAAAATTTATCTCCATGTACAGTGAAGCTTTTCGCTGCCTTTACAATGCAGTGAAAAGCAGCCGGGGAAGTTCCAAAGTATTTATCTGTCTGGATAATTGCTGGAATCAGAAAATGCCTTTACTATCTGCTATAGTGCAAGATCAACTCTGGAAAGCTTTGCGGCGAAAATTTCTGATATGCAGAAAGATGTGAACTGGAATCTGGCATATCATGCATATAATCAGCCGCTTTCAGATTCACAGTTCTGGTCAGGTGCAAATGCATCCATGTTTACCAGTGATGCGAACACCACCACGTTTATCACTATGCGTAATATCCAGACACTTACAGATTATGTGAAAAATAGATTTGGTTCCAATACAAGGATCATTCTTTCGGAACAGGGATTTTCTTCCACTTATGGAGGACAGGCAAATCAGGCGGCAGCAATTGCACTGGCCTATTATAAGGCTGCCTGCAATCCAATGATTGATGCATTTATTATAAGAAGCTATAAAGATGAAGCCCATGAGGTGGCTCAGGGATTGGCAATGGGATTGAAGGATGCCAATGGGAAAAAGAAAACAGCGTATAATGTCTTTAAAAATATGGATAGTTCCAATTCCCTGAAATATACAGAAAAGGTACTAAAAAGTCAGGTTGGAAACTGGAAATCACTGGTTCCGGGATATAGTACCGGAAAAATTTCCTCCATGTATCGAAAGTGATGTAACTGACAGACAGGACTGTTTTTAAAAATTGCTGTCATATTGGAAATGTATAAAATTGTCACAAATTAAACACATTTTTCCCACACAAAGAACACAAATCATTCCTATACTTAGAAGCATAAAAAGGAAACAGAGATAAATAAATGACATAGATAAATGACATAGATTCATGGAGGGACTTTATTATGATGAACAAAGATAACAGAAATGATAAAATCAGAAAGATTGCAAAGAAAGGCCTTACATTCAGCTTATGTGCAGTACTTGCAGGAGGACTGGCAGCAGGAAGCTTTGAGGGAGTAAATAAACTTGCAGGATGGAGCGGAGCCACAACGGTAGAAGCTGCTTCAAATAAGGACGAGACAACCCTGACATATGCAAAATCCGAGAAGAAGGATGCAGATGCCAGTGATTCCAAATCAGATACCGGCAAAGATACAGGCAGCACAGCAAAAGGAAGCCTTGATGTGTCTGAAATCGTATCAGAAGCACTTCCATCTATTGTATCTATTACAACCAAGTCAGTTCAGGAGGTACAGAATTACTTCGGAATGTATGGAATGTATGGATATGCGCCACAGCAGCAGGAACAGGAAGTAGAGGGCAGTGGTTCCGGTATTATTGTTGGTAAGAATGATGATGAACTTCTGATTGCTACAAATTATCATGTAGTAGAAGGTGCGGATACATTGTCAGTTGCATTTACAGATGGAAATGCAGTGGAGGCATCCGTAAAGGGATTTGATGAAGAGAGAGATCTTGCAGTTGTATCTGTATCTCTGGATGATGTTGAAGATGATACAATGGACGCCATTTCAATTGCGAATATTGGCAGTTCTGATGATCTGAAGGTGGGCGAGCAGGTAGTTGCAATCGGTAATGCTCTTGGATATGGACAGTCTGTTACAACCGGTATCGTAAGTGCCAAGAACCGCAGAATGGATTCTGACAATAACACAGTAACAGATGGAAGTGATGACAGCAGTGACGGTGTAAACCTGATCCAGACAGATGCGGCTATCAACCCTGGTAACAGTGGCGGTGCTCTTCTGAATATGGAAGGCGAGGTTGTTGGTATCAACTCTGCAAAACTTGCTTCTACTGAAGTAGAAGGTATGGGTTATGCAATTGCAATCTCAGACGTGACTGACATTCTTCAGAATCTGATGAATGAGACATCAAGAGATAAACTGGATGATTCTGAACATGGTGTACTTGGAATCAAAGGTTCTTCTGTAAGTTCTGAGGCAGTTCAGATGTATGGCATTCCAGCAGGAGTTTTTGTAAAAGAAGTAACAGAAGGTGGAGCTGCTGATAAAGCAGGTCTGAAAGCAAACAGCGTTATTACTGAATTTAATGGAAAAACTGTTTCAAGTATTAATCAGCTGATCGAATATCTTTCCTATTATGAACCAGATGAAGAGGTAGAGCTGACTGTGCAGGTTCCTCATGGAACAAGTTATAAAGAAGAGACTGTTAAAGTAACTCTGGATGAGAATACAGATGCTGATGACAGTGATGATAACGATAAAGACAGTAAGAAATCTAAAAAGGATTCTAAGAAATCCTCAAAAGATGCTGATGAAGATGTAGACGAAGATACAGACAGTGAGGATAGTATGGACTCCGATGATATAGAGGAAAGTGAGAATCCATTTATCCAGTACTTTGAGAATCAGGGATTTTTCAGATAATACCGGCAGAAAATAAAATTATATGATATCCGGATATAAAATCTGTGATAGTGTGTAGTGATGCGGATGATTTCATCTGCCTGATATCAGCACTTTCATATGTGAGAGAATTACATGTGAAAGTGCTTTATTATGCTATGGGAAACCATTCCATAATATTCTTATAGCATAATAAAGCCCTCCGGGCAAGGATCACACTGCGGCGGGTTGATTATATTTTGGAAAAGATTCGTTACTGTTCACTCCGTTCACAGTAACGTAGCCAAAATTCATTCCAGATTTGCTGCGGCAATGGAATTTTGGCTTGTATGTCTCGGGATTTTTTGGCATATTCATGCCAAAACACCTCGCGGGATAGTGGTATGTGAACAGTAACAAAGATTCTAAGGTGCTTTGTGAAAGAGCACTTGAGAACAGCTATATGGCGTGA
>ENA-OQEX01001247-OQEX01001247.1-human-gut-metagenome-genome-assembly--contig:-NODE-1247-length-10040-cov-4.917381_pt1 | contig 10040 bp, 7 predicted proteins | sample MGYA00242802_ERZ504649 | MGnify/ENA primary metagenome ERZ504649 (study PRJEB26092, sample SAMD00036194) | human gut metagenome | host: Homo sapiens | study: EMG produced TPA metagenomics assembly of... | reverse complement strand
TGCGGATGCCACTGCCGCCGGTGCCGCTGTCGCGTTGCCGCCGACAGCCTGCACTGTCGTGCCGCCCTGGATGGTGAGCCCGCCGTAACTGCTGATGCCAGCACCGCCAGTATGGTAGGATTCCTTGCCGGTGGACCTGCCACCGGTGGCTTTTTTGATGGTGCTGGTAAGGATTTCCATGGTCTTGCCAAGGATGCCGCTGCCGCCCCACTTGCCGCTGCCGCCGGTGGCGTTCGTGATGGTGGCGCTGTCGATGGAGAGCTTAAAGTCATTGCTGCTGCCGTCGCCGCGGATGCCGCTGCCGCCGGTGCTGTTGTCGCGTTGCCGCCGGTGGCTTCTTTGATGGTGGCCTTCTCGATGGAAGCTTACCGTCGCTGAAGATGCCGTTGCCGCCGGTGCCATCGATGCCCGGTGGCGTTGCCGCCGGTGGCGTTCGTGATGGTGGCTTTCTGGATGGTGAGCTTGCCAACGCCGTAGATGCCATTGCCGCCGGAAGTTTTGCCTTCGCCGCCCTTTGCGGTTCCGATGGTACTGGAAATGATTTTCATGACAGAGCCATAGAGGCCGTGGCCGCCGCGCCAGCCGCTGCCGCCGGTGGCATTCGTGATGGCAGCGCCGCCATCGATTTTGAGTTCACGGCGGCTGTAGATGCCGTTGCCGCCGGTGCCATTGGTAGAAGTGCCGCCGGTAGCGTTCGTGATGGCGGCGTTGTCGGAGATGGTGAACGTATCGCCGCTGCGGATGCCGCTGCCACCGGTGCCATTGGCAGAAGTGCCGCCCTGTGCGGTTCCGATGTTGCCGCTATGGATGGTGAGCGCGCCGTCGCTGGCAATGCCCGTGCCGCCGTCGCCGGAGTTGGTGTCGGTGGCGTTGCCGCCCTTGGCCCTCGTGATGATACCGCCCAAAATGTTCACAAAGCTGCTGTAGATGCCGTGGCCGCCGGTGCCGGTGCTGCCCGGTGGCTCACCGCCGGTGGCCTGTTTATCTCGCCGCCGAGATGGTGAGCATATCGCCGCTGCGGATGCCGTCGCCGCCGGTGCCAAGGTGCCGGTGGCATTGCCGCCGGTAGTCTGCTGTATCTCGCCGCCCGCGATGGTGAGCGTACCGTTGCTGCCGATGCCATAGCCGCCGCTTCTGCCGCTGCGCCCTGCGCGGTTCCGATGGTGCCGCCCTCGATGGAGAGGTCGCCTTTGCTGTAGATGCCGCTGCCGCCGTCCTTGTAGTCGGCAGTTGCATTGCCGCCCTGCGCGGTTCCGATGGTGCCGCCGGAGATGGTGAGCTTGCCGCCGCTGTAGATGCCGTTGCCGGCGCCACTGACTCCGACGCCGCTGCCGCCGCTGCCGCCGATGGCGCTGCCAATGGAGGCAGTGCCAGGAATGGTGAGGGCGTCGTCGCTGTGGATGCCGTCGCCGCCGTCGAAGATGGAATAGCCTTGGCCGCCCTGGCTTTTTCGATGCGTCCGCCATTGATCGTGACGGTAGTAGAATTGCTCCTGTTACCGCTGCTGCCGCCGATGCCGTCGCCGGTGGTGCCACCCACGGCCTCCTTGATGGTGCCGCCGGAGATGGTGATATTGGTAGTGCTGCTGCCAGTGTAACCGCTGCCGATGTCACCGCCGCCGATGCCGGCACCACCGGAGCTGCCACGACCGGAGCCGCCCTGGCTTTTACGATGGTGCTGCCCTCGATGTTGATGGTAGTAGTGCCGTTACTGTTGTAACCGCTGCCGATGCCGGCAGCATTGTTGCCGCCGATGGCGGTGATGTCGCCGCCTATTATCTCAATGGTGCCGGCACCATTGCCGTCGCTCGAGCCGATGCCAGCAGCGCCATTGCCGCCTGTGGCAGTCAGGCTGCCGGTGTTGCTGCCATTGTCATCTGTTCCGGATGTGATGGTCAGTTTGCCGGTGGTACCCATGCTCTCTTCGTTGTGCTCGAGACCGGCGCATTGGTTGCCGCTGGTGAGGGTATTTTTGCCCTCGAGCGTGATTTTCGTGTCGCCCGCGCCCTCGACGCTGAGGGCGGCGTTGTTGGTCTTGCTACTGCTGACATCGATGTTGACATTGTCCAGCGTCACGTTGAGGGTGTTGTCGTTGCCCGTGGCCTTGTTGATGATTCGGATGACGTAGTTGGTGACGTTTTCGGCTGTGTTCTTGAAGTTTTCCGCAGCACGCTTCAAGACCGTGGTCGATTCGTTCCGGGTCTCTTCGTCGTCATTGGCGCTGGCGACCTTGAGGGATGCACCGGTGTACGTGAACTGGCTTTCGGGCGCAGAGCGGTTGCTCTCTGTGCTTTCCGTGCCTTCGGCAGGAGTCCCGCTGCCGGTGGTGGGAGTGTCGCCCGCCTTAGTGTCGCTGCCGCCAGAGCCGGTGGTTCCGTCGGAGCCGGTGGTGCCGCTCTCAGAGCCGGAGGTGCCGCCCTCAGAGTCTTTACTCTCAGGGTCAGAGCTTCCCGCACCGGTGTTCTTGCCGTCGGTGGTGTCGCCGGTCTGGTTCTTTTCCGTGGACTGGTTCTCGTTTTCCTCGCCGCTGCCCTCAGAAGAGTCGCTGCCCTTGGTGTCGCCGGGGTAGACCATGTCTTTGCCTTCGTTTTCGCTGTCTTCTACTTTGAGCGTGGCCGACGCGGATTGGACGGGAGAGTTTGCGGGGGAGCCGGTTCCGGAGGAGCCGCCCTCAGACGAGTTGCCGCCCTCAGAGCCGGTGCTGGTGGTATCCTCTGAGCGCTTGCCGCCTTTGATGGTGATCTCGTCGTCCGTGTCTATTTTTGTGGTGCCGCCTTGCTGGACATGGGTGCCGTTTTCGTCTTTGGTGATGGTGATGTTACCATCGCCTATGTAATAGGTACCCGCAGCGGATGCCCCAGAACGCGCATTGCGAGCTTGCGATAAGAAATCATAGAAACCTCCTCTGAAAAGTGTGGGTTTTGCACAGAAGCTCCCAATGAAGCGGCAGGAGCTTGTGAAAGAAGCATAAATGTTGAGTCTAATTTAGACTACCACATTCCGGCCATAATGTGGCCAAATCTGCGTGAATCGCCGTGTTTTGTGCATGAATCGCCTCGCGGATGTCTCGAAACGCCCTGAAACAGAGCGCTGCATGGGCCGTACAGCGGGGCCGGGGGCAGACAAAGATATTGACAAGCGGGGAGGTTTCTGGTATTCTACTAAAGTACCCTGTGCAAACGATACCCGCTGGTGTGGCGCAATGGCAGCGCAACTGATTTGTAATCAGTCGGTTGCAGGTTCAACTCCTGTCACCAGCTCCAAAAAGTCCTACGATATACCGCTGAAAAGCGGCGTGTGTCGTGGGGCTTTTGCTTTTTGGGAAAAGGTATGCAGGACTGTTCAATAAAGAAAAAAAGTGCTATAATACTTATAAGCCTGAAACTTTACACGAAAGGATGGGTGTGTTATGAGTGCAAGAGAATTGGCGAAGAGCTTGATCGACCAAGTGCCGGAAAACAAACTGCTGTATATCATTGCCTACTTGCAGGGGGCTGCAATTCCGGATGAAAGTGAAACACCGAATGCCGACACGCTGGAAGCCTTTGAAGAACTGGACAACGGCGGCGGTCATACCTACAACGGGCCGGTTGAAAATCTGATTGGCTGCTGATCTACTACCAAACAGATACGGAGTTGTATTTGTACCGCACCGGCACACACGCCGATTTGTTCGGCCTATAAAGGAAACAGGAAAGAGGCCAAGACCTGACAGAATGGGTCTTGGCCTCTTTTTCTGCAAGGTATGCAGAAAAATCATGCCGCCCGGCGGGGCGCGGGTATTGAGATCGGCTCATCACGACGCCGCTGTGGTGTTTGGCGGTGTAGCCCTCTCAGGCGCTTTCGCGCCACTGCCCGGGTTGCGGCACCCGGCATCCGCGGCGCTTCGCTTGCGTCTTGCTGGCCGCGGCCCCAACAGCGACTCCCTGTTTCCGCCGCTGGCGGCGGTCGTCGCCGTTGCTCCCAGAGGGAGAGGCACTGGCGAGCCGGGTAGGCCCACGCTGGACGAGCAAAGTTTCTTTATCTTGAAAACAGCAGTGCCCTGCTACAGAGGGCAGCAGCTTCGGAACAATATCCTTGTCAAGCTGCTGCTAATCTCTGTAGCAGGGCACTATTTTTTGCGTTATATTAAGCTTTCCGCAGTCAGCTTTGAGCTGTCCGGCCTGCCAATGGCTCCCCCTCTGGGGGAGCTGTCACGCCTGCGGCGTGACTGAGAGGCTACATACCCCGCCTTCTCGATGCACCTGCGTCCCTCGTCGGTGTCCAGCCAGTCGTAGACCTTCCGCTGGGGCTGTCGGGGGCGGCGTCCGCGTGGACGACTGCGTAGAACTCGTTGCAGAGCGGGTAGCTCTCATCGGCGATGGTGTCATTGCCGGGGGTCACGCCATCCACGGCCAGCAGGCGGAGGCCGGGCTTCGAGTACATCTGGTCGATGTAGTAGTAGACCGAAAAGCCGATGGCGTTGGCGGAGTTGTTGTACTCGGCGATGCTGTCCACGAGGCCGCCCATGTCGGCGGGGGCAAGCTCGGTGGGCGCGGCCATCAGCTGGCCGTCGCCCTTGTCGATGAGCAGCTTTTTGAAGAGGGTCTGACTGCCCGAGTCCACGCCCCGCTGGAACGCCACGATGGGGGCGTCCGCGCCGCCCACGTCCTTCCAGTTGGTGATGCGGCCCGCATAAATATCCCGCAGCTGCTGCTGGGTCAGGCTCTGGACGGGATTCTCTTCGTTGACGATGAATACCAGTGCGTCCCGGCCGATGGCTTTCTGCTCGAGCTTTGCGTCGGCCTCGGCCAGCTCTTCCTTGACGTACTCGGGGGCCTCGTAGACGATGAGGAGCTGTGCGCCGTAGTCCTCGCTGTCGCTGCGGGACCAGAGGCCGAAGTTCTCCCACGCATAGGCCGTGGTGCTGACGGTGATGCTGGTCTGGGCCTCGAGAAGGTCCATGCCGGTGACGTCGGCCTTCATCTGGGCCATCAGGGGGATGCAGGCCGTGGAGCCGTCGAGGCGGGGGAACTCGTCCTCGGTCAGGAAGGGGACGGGCGTGTCCGCATCGGGGACAGACGCCGCCGGAGAGTCGGCGGGGGAGTCCGTAGTGCCGGTCTTGCAGGCGGTGAGCATCGCCGCCCCGAAGCCGAGGCCCATCACGTGCAGGAAGCTGCGGCGGGAGATCATCTTTTTCATATCAAAAACCTCCGTGTCAGTACAGGTAGCCCCCGCCAGCGTCGTCGCTGGGGGAGGAGAAGATGCTTTCGCGGTAGAGCCACTGGCCGGTGGAGTCCATCAGGCCGTAGTCGAAGCCCTGCCGCGCGATAAAGCAGTCGTCGGGTAGATCGTCGATGCTGTAGCAGCTGCCGAGGCGGCGGAGAAGCAGATTGCCCTCCATGTCCAGCACGTCGGAGAGGTTCGACGAGTCGCTGTTGTCCCGGTGGGCCGTGAGCAGAGGGCCGTTGGCGGTGTTGGTGAGGTAGGAGGCGTAGGTGTACTGCTGGGCCTCACCGGCGGACGACCAGAGCAGCCCATCGCCGCTGTAGGTCTGGATGGCAACGGTGTCGTAGTTCTCGCTGTTGTATTGCAGCAGGGCGTAGCCGTCGGGCAGAGCGGTCAGACTGACATAGTGTCCCTCTTCGACGGGCGTCACCTCTACGTCGGTCAGCAGCGCGCCGGTGGTGCCGTCATAGATTTTAAGGACATTGTTTGCCGTCAGCACAGCGACATTACCGGAGTGGTAGTCCGTGTCGCTCCGCTGGACGGCGGTCTTTTCGCCGCTGGCGAGGTCGATGAGGGTGTAGGGGTTATCCGGGTCATCGCTGCCGAGGAGGGTGACACAGCCGGGCGTGTAGTCCATCACACACCAGTCGAAGCGGCCCAGCTCCACGGCCTCGCCGCTGTTCAAATCGTAGAGGACGGAGCGGCTGTCCTGACGCTCTGAAGGCAGGCGACGCCCACGCCGCAGGCCGAGACGGCGCTGTCCTCTTCGCCGGTGAGCAGTTCGCCGGTGGTGACGTTGTAAAGGGCTTCGCGGGCGATGCCCCAGTCTGAGCCGCGGAACCAGCTCAAATCGAGCCAGTCGGCAAAGCCGCCGCGGTACGATGCGAGGGAGCTGGCCGTGCAGCCGTCCTCCCGCAGCAGCACATTGCCCTCCCGGTCGGTGATGAGACATACTGGTGGAGCGGCTGGTCGGGGTCGTCGTAGGCGTAAGTAAGGCCCTCGGGCAGGTCGTAGCAGTTGAAGACGAGGCGCTGGCCGCCCTCGTCCACCACGAGACAGTCGAGCGCTGTTTCGGGTACGGGAAGCTGGGCGCTGTGGCGAGGTCGTACACCCGAGTGCCGCCGGTGGTGCCGTTCTCGAAAGCCCAGACGTCGGCGGCATCGTTCAGGATGAGCAGCCCGCCCGAGAGGGTGGCGTTCACGGCGTAGGGAAAGGTCATGACGGCATTGCCGTCGGCGTCGTAAAGGGTGGAAGTGCGCTCCTCCGTGCCGGGGGTGGAGTGGGCCACGAGGTAGTGGCCTGTCTCGCCGGTGAGGGTGTCCTTCAGCAGCTGGATGCTGTCGGAGCTGCTGGCTTTGTAGAGCACCCTGCCGCCCCGGAGGATGGTGCCGCCGCCGTTCCCGGCGTAAGAATAGACGTAGTGGAGCGAGTCGTCGCTGAGCCATGCGTCGCTGTAATACTGCGGAGCCTGCGAGGACGCCGTCCCCTCGTGCCGGGGCGACGCCGCAGGCAGCAGCGAACAGCTCGTCAGCAGCCCGCCCGCCAGCACGAGGCAGGCGGCGCGGCGGCTGAGTCGAAGCAGAGTGGTCTTCATAGAAACACCTCACAGTCTCCCAGAATTTGACTTCCCCATCTATAGTATATACGAAAGACCCGGACATTTCATTGCAGAAATGTGTCCGGGTCTGGTTACAGTTTTATGACAAGCTTATTCTTCGTCTCCCTGTTCCTTCAATTCCTTCAGGAAGGGCAGCAGGAACGGCACCGAGATGCAGAAGGTGAGGCCATCGGCGATGGGCTGGCACAGCTCGATGCCGCTCAGGCCCCAGATGTGGGGCAGGGTGAGGATGAGCGGGATGAAGCAGACGCCCTGACGGCAGCAGGCGAGGAAGGTAGCCCGGCCCGACTTGCCGATGGACTGGAACATCATATTCGTCACGATGATGACGGGCTGTAAGAACATGGCGACGCACTGATACCGCAGGGCGGGCAGAGCCACGGCGGTGACCTCGGGGTCGTCGCGGAAGAGGCGGATGAGGGGCTCGGCGTTGAACCAGCAGAGGGCGTTGAGCACCGCCATAAAGACGAAAGCCGTCGAGATGGTGAAGATGGCCGCTTTCCGCACCCGGGCAAAGCGGCGGGCGCCGTAGTTGAAGGCCGCCACAGGCTGCAGGCCCTGTCCGACGCCGATAGCCACCGACAGCACGAACTGGAAGATGCGGGACACGATGCTCATGCCGGCCACGGCAGCGTCGCCGTAGCTGCGGGCGGTGACGTTCAGCAGCATGCTGCCGATGCTGTTCAGGCCCTGACGGCCGAAGCTGGGCGCACCGTTGAAAAAGATCTGCCCGAAGTCCCGGGCGCTGCGGGTGACCTGGGTGATGCGGAATCGGCTGACGGTCTTGCCCCGCAGGAACATGGAAAGCAGGATGCAGAAGCTGATGCTCTGGCTCAGGGCGGTGGCCGCGCCTGCGCCGCCGGTCCCCATGCCGAGGCCGAAGATGAAGACGGGGTCCAGCACGATGTTGAGCACACCGCCGGTGACGAGGCCGATCATGGCGAAGCTGGCCTTGCCCTCGTAGCGGAGGATGTTGTTCATCACGAGGCTCGACATCATGAGCGGGGCCGCGATGAGGATGGGCCGCGCATAGGCGCAGGCGTGGGGCAGGATGGTGTCGGTGCTGCCCAGCAGCATCATGAAGTCGGGCAGGGCAGCGAGACCGAGAACGGCCAGCACTGCGCCGAAGGTCAGCGCCGTGAAGAAGCTGGTGGAGGCGAACTTTGTGGCCGCATGGGTGTCCTGACTGCCGAGGCTGCGGCTGATGATGCCGCCCGCGCCGTGGCCCAGCATGAAGCCGAGGGCCTGAATGATGGCCATCAGGTCGACACGACGCCCACTGCGCCCGACGCGCTGGTGGACAGCCGGCCCACAAAGAAGGTGTCGGCCAGATTGTAGATGCTGGTGATGAGCATACTCAGGATGGTGGGGGCGCGAGGCCGAGAATGAGCTTCGGCACGGGGGTCTGGGTCATTTTCTCGAACTGGAGCCTGCTGCGCTCCAGCTCGGCGGCGTCGGATGTGGTGCGGGGGGGGGGAAGACGGCATGAAGAGATACCTCACTTTCGGAAATCAAAGAAAATACCGCTCTTGCGCAAAGAACGGGTAAAATGCAGATATACAATAAAGTATAGCGCAGATCGGGGGAAATGTCGAGATGATGGCACTGCACCAGCGGCGGTCGGTTCCGTTGCAAAAAGTTAGGGTATTGAGTGCAAAAGCAGGAGAAAATGGAATGCCTTTTGGCAAATTTGCCAAAGAAAGGTCGAATTGCTTGTAAAAAATCACGTCGAGTGGTATAATTTATGGAAAGAAACAAAAGCGCGAGGACAAAAAACAGCGCAGAGAAGAGTTCCGGGGAGATCCTGCCCCGGGATAAGGAGGGAAATCTTATGAAATCTGTGGCACAGACCATCATTGAAGCAGACCGCTTCTACACCATCGCCGCCAAGACCGGCAGCGTTATTCAGGCTGTGGAGAGCGTCAAGGACGGCGGCAACATCCGTCTGGGCAGGTACGAGCGCAAGCCCGAGCAGGAGTGGGCTTTCGTCCGCGAGGGCGACGGCGTTTACCGCATCCGCAACCGCGCCTCCGGCAAGCTCATCGACCTGATGATGACCGGCACCGCCAACGGCACCTGGCTCCACCTGTGGGAGGACGTGGGCGGCACTTCCCAGATGTGGAAGATGGAGCCCACCCCGGCCGGCACCGTCCGCCTGCGCTCCATGTGGGCTGCCGGCAAGTGCATCGACACCGTGGGCATGGGTACTGCGGACGGCGCTGTGCTCCAGATCTGGCAGGAGACTGCGGCGAGGACCAGCTGTGGACCATCTCCGAGGTGAAGGACCGCGCAAAGCACGCCCCCAAGGCGGAGGAAAAGCCCGCTGAGGTCAAGGCCGAGGCCGCGGCTCCCGCCGAGGAAAAGCCGGTTGAGGAAAAGGCTGCACCTGCCGCGAAGAAGACCACCAGAAAGCCTGCGGCAAAGAAGACCGCCGCCAAGACTGCTGCGAAGTCCGCTGGGGCAAAGGCTGAAGCCGCACCCGCCAAGGCGGAGGAAAAGCCCACCGAGCCGCTCCTGCTGCAAAGCCTGCCCGCAAGACCGCTGCCCGCAAGAAGACCACGAAGGCCAGCAAGTAAGCTTTTTACATAGAGAGATTGCCCGGCAGAAGCCCTCTCCGTCACCTTCGGTGACACTGCCCGGGTTGCGGCTCCCAGCGTCTGCTTCGCTGTCGCTCGCATCCTGCTGGCCGCGGCCCCAACAGCGCCTCCCTGTTTCCGCCACTGGCGGCGGTCGTCGCCGTTGCTCCCAGAGGGGGAGCCATTGGCAGGCCGGTCAACTCTGAACTGACCGCTGAAAGCTCAATATAACGCAAAAAAGAGTGCCCTGCTACAGAGGGCAGCAACTTCGGAACACTGTTCCTTGTCAAGCTGCTGCCAGCCTCTGTAGCAGGGCACTCCTGTTTATGATAGATTAAACTTTGTTCATTCAGGCGAAACCTGACCGACACGCCAGAGGCTCCCCCTCTGGGGGAGCTGGCGCGAAGCGCCTGAGAGGGCAAGGATGCTGCCAAACAGCTCTTATACTGCGATACTATCGCTCTGACAAAGAGCCTGCCTATCGCTGTGCGGCGCTCTTTCGCCACGGGTTTGCCCTCTCCGTCACCTTCGGTGACACTGCCCGGGTTGCGGCTCCCAGCGTCTGCTTCGCTGTCGCTCGCATCCTGCTGGCCGCGGCCCCAACAGCGCCTCCCTGTTTCCGCCACTGGCGGCGGTCGT
>ENA-OQEX01001244-OQEX01001244.1-human-gut-metagenome-genome-assembly--contig:-NODE-1244-length-10064-cov-5.633189_pt1 | contig 10064 bp, 14 predicted proteins | sample MGYA00242802_ERZ504649 | MGnify/ENA primary metagenome ERZ504649 (study PRJEB26092, sample SAMD00036194) | human gut metagenome | host: Homo sapiens | study: EMG produced TPA metagenomics assembly of... | reverse complement strand
CAGCCATGCCGGGGTAGACGGCGCTGCTGCCCAGCTGCTCCTCGATGCGCAGCAGCTGATTGTACTTTGCCACACGCTCGGTGCGGCTGGGGCGCCGGTCTTGATCTGGCAGGTGTTCAGGCCACGGCCAGGTCGGCGATGGTGGTGTCCTCGGTCTCGCCGGAGCGGTGAGAGCTGATGGCGGTATAGCCGGCCTTGTGAGCCATCTTGATGGCTTCCAGAGTCTCAGATACGGAGCCGATCTGGTTGAGCTTGATGAGGATGGCGTTGCCGGCACCCAGCTGGATGCCCTTGGCCAGACGCTCGGTGTTGGTGACGAACAGGTCGTCGCCCACCAGCTGGACCTTGCCGCCCAGCTCGCGGGTCATCTCCTGCCAGCCTTCCCAGTCCTCTTCGTCCAGACCGTCCTCGATGGAGATGATGGGGTACTTCTCCACCAGCTTCTTCCAGTGTGCGATGAGCTCACTGGAGGTGAACTCGGTGCCGGCCTTGGGCAGCTTGTAGAAGCCCTTGCCTTGGGGCTCTTCCACTCGGAAGAGGCAGCGTCCATGGCCAGCATGAAGTCCCTGCCGGGAAGATAACCGGCCTTCTCGATGGCGGCCAGAATGGTCTCGATGGTCTCCTCGTCGCTGGACAGGTTGGGAGCGAAGCCGCCCTCGTCGCCCACGGAGGTGGCCAGACCCTTTGCCTTCAGGATGGAAGCCAGAGCGTGGAAGACCTCAGCGCACCAGCGCAGGCCCTCCTTAAAGGAAGGTGCGCCCACGGGCATGATCATGAACTCCTGGGTGTCCACGGTGTTGGTGGCGTGTGCGCCGCCGTTCAGGATGTTCATCATGGGGACGGGCAGGCGGTTGCCGTTCACGCCGCCGAGGAAGCGGTAGAGGGGCATGTCCAGCGAGGTGGCAGCAGCGCGGCAGGCAGCGATGGAAACGGCCAGAATGGCGTTTGCGCCCAGCTTGGACTTGTCCTTGGTGCCGTCGGCGTCGATCATAGCCTTGTCGATGGCGTAGATGTCGGAAGCATCCATGCCGATGACGGCATCAGCGATGACGGTGTTGATGTTCTCCACAGCCTTGGTGACGCCCTTGCCCAGATAACGGCCCTTGTCGCCGTCGCGCAGCTCCAGCGCTTCGAACTCGCCGGTGGATGCGCCGGACGGTGCGCAGCCCCGGGCACGGTGCCGTCGGCGAGGGTGATCTCGGCCTCAACAGTGGGGTTGCCGCGGGAGTCCAGGATCTCACGGCCCTGAACGTCTACGATCTCAAGATAGTTCATGATTTGTACCTCCATATATAATAGGAATGGATGCGCTCTTCTCATTTGGATAGTATATGCTAACTAACCGATATTATCCTACCATGATTCGGCCCGAGATGCAAGAGGATGCATGGATGTTAGCGGGAGCAAACTTCAGGAGAGGAAAGTTGTGCGATCTTTTTGTTACTTGTGAATTGCTTTCATGTTCTGTTTTTCTCAGGTGAACAATTTGAAAAAGTAACCAAAAAGTGACGCTTGATTTTGTGAAAAATAGCGAGTTTTGCCCGAGACTCCTCCAAAACTATGGACGATTTGTGAATTGCGGACTTGCACCGAAGTGCTTATAATAAGACGCAAGGAAGCAGAGCTGCTTTGAGGGAAGGGAGCGCTGCTTCCTTAACAGCTTTTCGGGACACTGGCTCATGGGCTGTGCGCGAGGGCTGCAAATAACACGAACGCTTCCAAATATCAGGAGGATATAGACTTATGAAAAACATGATCTCTCGTCGTAACTTTCTGGCTGCTGCCGGTGTCGTGGCGGCTGCCGGTGTTCTGACTGCCTGCGGCGGCTCTTCCGGCACCGCAGCTTCCACTGCTGCCGCTGCCGGTTCTACCGCAGCAGCTGCTTCCGGCGACACCATCAAGGTCGGCGTTATGGGCCCCCTGAGCGGTAACGTCTCCGTTTACGGTCAGGCTGTTGTCAACGGTGCTACCCTGTACCTGAAGCAGGTCAACGCCAACGGCGGCATCAACGGCAAGCAGATCGAGATCCTCACCGAGGACGAGCAGGGCGACGCTACGCAGGCTGTCAACTGCTTCACCAAGATGGTGGACGAGGGGATGACCGCTCTGATCGGCGACGTTACCACCACCCCGACTCTGGCAGTCGCTGCTGAGAGCGCAGATTACAATATGCCCATGGTCACCGCTTCCGCTACCGCTGAGGCTGTCACCTACGATGCCGAGACTGACACCGTGAACGCAAACGTCTTCCGCGCCACCTTCACCGACCGTTCCAGGGCATCAAGATGGCTGACTACGCATACCAGAAGCTGGGCTACAACAAGGCAGCCGTCATCTTCAAGAAGGGTGCTGACTACAACGAGGGTCTGGCAGAGAACTTCGTCAACGAGTTCGAGTCTCTGGGCGGCACCATCGTCGATCAGGAGAGCTACTCTGAGGGCGACGTGGACTTCAAGACTCAGCTGACCACCATCCTCGGCAAGGACCCCGAGACCGTCTTCTGCCCCAACTACTACGAGGAAGTGGGCCAGATCCTGTCTCAGGCCGAGAGCGTCGGCCTGACCGTTCCGTTCCTGGGCGGCGACGGCTGGGATGGTCTGGAAGGCTACGCCACCAACGATCAGCTGAAGGACACTTACTTCTGCGCGAACTACGCAAAGGGCTCCAACCCCGAGTTTGAGGATGCTACAAGGCAGAGTACGGTCAGGAGTACCCCAACGGCTTCGCTCCTCTGGGCTACGATGCAGCAAAGACCGTCGTCTACGGCCTGCAGGCTGCTGAGGATGCCGGTCTCGAGGCTGGCACCGACGATTACAAGCAGGCTGTCATCGATGCCATTGCCTCCGGCACCATCGACGGCATCACCGGCACCTTCACTTTCGACGAGCATCACGACCCCGTCAAGCAGACTGCTATCCTGACCTATGTGGACGGCAAGCCGGTGCTGAAGGAAATGTTCTGATCCCAGCTTTCTTCCATCGACCGGTGATGGAAGCACCGCTGAGATCCGAATGATCGTAAATTGACCCGACTGCGGAGAACGCCGGAACAGTATTGCCCCGGTGCTCTCCGCTTTTTTGGAAAAAAGTGTATCCCCACATAAGGCGTGCAACAGCGCCGGAAAGAAAGGAAGTATCCATCCATGACAGTGTTTTTCAGCCAGCTGATCAATGGCCTGTCCCTTGGCAGCATCTATGCACTGATCGCACTGGGCTACAGCATGGTGTACGGCATCATCCTGCTGCTGAACTTTGCCCACGGCGACGTCATCATGGTGGGCGCGTACATGTCCTGGTTCGTCATGAACCAGCTGGGCCTCGGCCCGGTCACGGCGGTCTGTGCCACCATCCTCACCTGTACGCTGCTGGGCGTGGTCATCGAAAAGATCGCCTACACCCCGCTGCGCAGCGCACCCCGTATCTCTCTGCTCATCACGGCCATCGGCGTGTCGTTCTTCCTCGAGTACACGGCTGAGCTGGTCATGGGCTCGGGCGCAAAGGTCATCCCGTCTTACTACGACAACAAGACCTTCTATCTGGGCAAGGCGCCTCTGGGCCTGACTCTGTCATCACGCTGGTGGTCACCGTGCTGTCCATGCTGGTGCTGACCTTCCTCGTCCAGAAGACCAAGCTTGGCAAGGCCATGCGCGCCGTCTCTGAGGATATGGACGCTGCCCGCCTGATGGGCATCAACGTCAACAGCACCATCTCCTTTACCTTCGCGGTCGGCTCTGCACTGGCCGGCATCGGCTCGGTGCTGTACTGCTGCTCCTACCCGCAGGCTACCCCCACCATGGGCTCCATGCTGGGCCTGAAAGCCTTCGTCGCCGCCGTTCTGGGCGGCATCGGCTCCATCCCGGGCGCTATGGTCGGCGGCATCGTCATCGGCCTGTGCGAGTGCTTCGTCTCCGCCATCGGCCTGTCTGCCTGGAAGGACGCCGTCACGTTCGCCATCCTCATCATCGTGCTGCTGTTCAAGCCCACGGGCTTCCTCGGCCGCAAGGTGCAGGAAAAGGTGTAAGGAGGGCATGAAGATGAACAAGAATCGCAAAACGCTCAAAATGCCCGTGCGCTACCTCATGAACGCCGTGCTGGTGGTGCTGCTGTTCCTGGCCCTTTCCTACATGACCGGCAGCATGCTCTCCACTTACCAGAACAAGGTGCTCATGACCGTGGGCATCAACATCATCCTGGCCGTGTCCCTGAACGTGGCCACCGGCTATCTGGGCCAGCTGCCGCTGGGCCACGCCGGTTTCATGGCGTGGGTGCTTACACCTGCGCCTCTTCACCAAGTACAGCCCTCTGCCCGATGGCGTTTCCTTTGCCATCGGCCTTGCACTGGGCGCTGTGATGGCCGGCCTGTTTGGCGTCCTCATCGGCGTCCCGGCCCTCCGTCTGACCGGTGACTATCTGGCCATCCTGACCCTGGGCTTCGGCGAGATCATCCGCATCACCCTGAACAACATCGACGATGTGCTGGCTACAGCCTGTTCTACGGCTCCAAGGGCCTCAAGAACATCCCCAAGTACTCCAACTTCGCCAATGTCTTCCTCTGTGTGGTCATCACCTGCTTCCTCATCCATGCCATGATGAAGAGCCGCCATGGCCGCGCCGTCCTCGCCATCCGCGACAACGAGATCGCTGCCGAGAGCTGCGGCATCCAGACTACGTATTATAAGGTCATGGCCTTCGCTTTCTCCGCTGCCTTTGCCGGTCTGGCCGGTGGTCTGTACGCCTGCTACATCGGCGTTCTGAACCCCTCCACCTTCGGCTTCATGAAGTCCATCGAGATCCTGGTCATGGTGGTTCTGGGCGGCATGGGCTCCATGCTGGGCTCCATCCTCTCCGCTACCGTCCTGACCATCCTGCCCGAGGCTACCCGCAGCTTCGACAGCTACCGCATGGTCATCTACTCGCTGGTGCTCATCCTGATGATGATCTTCCGTCCGGGCGGACTGCTGGGCAGCTACGATTTCTCCATGAGCCGCATCGTGGAAAAGGTCATGAACGGCGAGCTGTTCCACAAGAAGAATGCTGACAAGGAGGGCGCAGACCATGAGTGAGTTCCAGACGAAGTTACACAGCGTCCCTTCCGGCGGCTTCCTGACCGACCGCGACAAGGATAAAAAGCCCATCCTCGACGTCCGTGAACTGGGCATCGACTTCGGCGGCCTGACCGCCGTGGACGGCTTCAACCTGATGATCGGCCGCAACGAGATCACCGGCCTCATCGGCCCCAACGGCGCCGGTAAGACCACCGTCTTCAACCTGCTGACCAACGTCTACCAGCCACCCGCGGCTCCATCCTCATCGATGGGATGCCCACCGCCGGCAAAAAGACCTATCAGGTCAACCGGATGGGCGTGGCCCGTACGTTCCAGAATATCCGCCTGTTCAAGGACCTGTCCGTCATCGACAACATCAAGGTGGGCCTCCACGAGTCCATGAAGTACAATCTGGGCTCCTCTCTCATCCGCCTGCCCAACTACTGGAAGGAAGAGAAGCGCTGCACCGAACGTGCCTTCGAGCTGCTGGACATCTTCCATATGGCCGACCTCGCCGATGCACAGGCCGGCAGCCTGCCCTACGGCGCACAGCGCCGTCTGGAGATCATGCGCGCGCTGGCTACCAGCCCGAAGCTGCTGCTTCTGGACGAGCCGGCCGCCGGCATGAACCCCTCCGAGACCGCAGAGCTGACGGAGACCATCCGCCGCATCCGCGACGAGTTCAACATTGCCGTCCTCCTCATCGAGCATGATATGAGCCTTGTCATGGGCATCTGCGAGGCATCGCCGTGCTGAACTTTGGCCGCATCATCGCCAAGGGTACGCCGGACGAGATCCGCAACAATCCCCAGGTCATCGAAGCCTACCTGGGCAAGAAGGAGGGCTGAACGATGGCACAGACTTTGCTGAAGGTTGATAACATCAACGTCTTTTATGGCAACATCCACGCAGTCAAGGATGTCTCCTTCGAGGTGAACGAGGCGAGATCGTCACCCTCATCGGCGCCAACGGTGCCGGTAAATCCACCACCCTGAAGACCATCTCCGGCCTGCTCCACCCGAAGACCGGCGACGTCCTCTACAAGGGCAAGAGCATCAAGGGCGTCCGCGCTCATAAAATCGTCGAGGCCGGTCTGGCACAGGTGCCGGAAGGCCGTCATGTCTTCCTGCACATGACCGTGGAGGAGAATCTGGACATGGGCGCTTATACCCAGCCCGCTTCCACCATCGCTCCCAACAAGGAGAAGGTCTTTGAGCTGTTCCCCCGCCTGAAGGAGCGCCGCAAGCAGCTGGCCGGCACCATGTCCGGCGGCGAGCAGCAGATGCTGGCCATGGGCCGTGCTCTGATGAGCAACGCCTCCATGCTGATGCTGGACGAGCCCTCCATGGGTCTGTCGCCCCTGCTGGTGCAGGAGATCTTCGACATCATCCAGAACATCCACAAAGAGGGCATGACCATCCTGCTGGTCGAGCAGAACGCACAGATGGCCCTTTCTGTGGCAGACCGCGCCTACGTCCTCGAGACGGGCCGCGTGGTCATGGATGGCACCGGTGCTGAGCTGCTGACCAACGAGCGTGTCCGCAGCGCATATCTGGGCGGTTAAATTACAAAAAGTAAAAGAGGCGTGACCTTGCGGTCACGCCTTTTTTGTTGTGGAAAATCATTGGATGATGGATTTGTAGTAGTTCCCGAAATCGGCAAGGGCATCAATGATGGGAAGCATCTCTCTGCCGAGCTGGTCAGGCCATACTCCACGCGAGGGGCGTTTCGTGATAGTCGTGTCGGTAGGCGAGCCCGTCGTCGATCATCTGCCGTAAGCTGTCCGTCAAAACTTTCTGAGAGATTCCCTCCAGATCTCTTTGCAGTTCGTTGAACCGCCATGGGCGGGTCTTGAGATTGCGCAGGATCAGCAGCTTCCACTTGCCGCCGATGAGGGAGACTGCAGTGGCCACGGGGCAGGCGGGCAGTTCTTCTTTTGTTTTCATGGCATCACACCTCCGAGAACATCATAACATATTCTTTTTAATATGTACAGTTATAAAAAGGTGCGTACTTGTTTTAGAGTGTGCTCCGGCTTAAACTATACACAGGCGAGCGAGAGCGCCAATATCCTTTGGAGGTAAAAGAGATGGAAAACTATACGAAAACGAATATCGGCAGCGAGGCAAGAGTGGAACTTCACGAAAAATTGGGCCTGACGGGTGCGGAGGTCAGCATCAACCAGCTCCCGGCGGGCGCAGGGGTGCCTTTTGTGCACGCCCACAGGAACAATGAAGAGATCTACGGTATTATTGCAGGGAAGGGCAAAGCCGTTATCGATGGGAAGGAGATCGCTCTGACCGCTGGCGACTGGCTGAAAGTTGCTCCGGCAGCAAAGCGTCAGTTCTCTGCTGCCGCAGATGAGGCATTACCTATATTTGCATTCAGGTGAAGGAACACTCTCTGGGCGGCTTTACCGCTGAGGATGCCGTTATCTTCTGATAGAAAGAGCCGGAAACGTAAAACCCCCTGTACATTTCTGTACAGGGGGGTTATCGTGCCGGAATTATATCAGCTGGTATACCGTGCGGTCTCCAGCAGCTCCTCGGCCCGCTTGACCTGTTCCGCCGTGGGCGGGACAGCATCGGCAGGGGATAAGGGATGCCGAGCTTCTGCCACTTGAAGAGGCCCAGCGTGTGGTAGGGCAGTACCTCCACCCGCTGCACCGTCTTGAGGGACGAGATGAACTCTGCGGTCTTCCGCAGGCCGTCTTCGTCGTCCGTCAGGCCGGGGACGAGGACATGGCGTATCCAGAGCGGCACGCCGAGGTCGGAGATGTGGCGCGCCATCGCAAGGATGTTCGCGTTGTCCCTGCCGGTGAGCCTGCGGTGCTTCTCCGGGTCGATCTCCTTCAAATCGAGGATGACGAGGCTGGTGGACTTCATCAGCCGGTCAAAATCGGCCAGATACGCCGCATCGTCGGGGCGGAAGGGCTGACCGGCGGTGTCCAGAGCCGTATGCACGCCCTTGGAGCGTGCCAGCTCGAAGAACGCCGTCAGGAACTCCATCTGGCGCAGCGGCTCGCCGCCGCTGACCGTGATGCCGCCCTTTTTGCCCCAGTAGTTGCGGTAGCGCCACGCCCGCTGGAAGAGCTTGTCCACCGTCCATTCCTCGCCGCCCTCAGCCCATGTCTCCGGGTTGTGGCAGTATTTGCACCGCAGGGCGCACCCCTGCAAAAAGACGACGAAGCGGACGCCGGGGCCGTCCACAGAGCCGAAAGTCTCCAGCGAGTGGACGTATCCGATGGGGTTACAGAGCGGCATGGCAGGTACGGGCAATGACGTCCATCTGCTGCTCGCGGGTCAGGTCGATGAATTTGACGGCGTAGCCGGAGACACGGATGGTGAAGTTTGCGTACTCCTCCTTCTCGGGGTGCTCCATAGCGTCGATGAGCTTCTCCTTGCCGAAGACGTTGACGTTCAGGTGGTGTGCGCCCTGGTCGAAGTAGCCGTCCATGACCTGCACCAGATTCTCAACGCGCTCGCCCTCGCTGTGGCCCAGAGCATCGGGGTTGATGGTCTGGGTGTTGGAGATGCCGTCCAGAGCCCAGTGGTAGGGCAGCTTGGCCACGGAGTTCAGAGAGGCCAGCAGGCCGTTCTGCTCTGCGCCGTAGCTGGGGTTGGCACCGGGTGCGAACGGGGTGAAGGCCGCACGGCCATCGGGCAGAGCGCCGGTGTACTTGCCGTAGACCACGTTGGAGGTGATGGTCAGGATGGAGGTGGTAGCCTCGGAGTTGCGGTAGGTGTGGCGCTTCTTGATCATCTCAAGGAAGGTGCGCAGCAGCCAGACGCCGATCTCGTCGGCACGGTCATCGTCGTTGCCGTACTTCGGGAAGTCGCCCTCGATCTCGAAGCCGGTGGCAAGACCCATCTCGTCGCGCACGGCCTTGACCTTGGCGTACTTGATGGCGCTCAGGGAGTCGATGACGTGGGAGAAGCCGGCGATGCCGGTGGCGAAGGTGCGGCGGACTTCGGTGTCGATGAGGCCATCTCAGCCTCTTCGTAGTAGTACTTGTCGTGCATATACTGGATGAGGTTCAGCACGTTGACGTACAGGCCGGCCAGCCAGTCCAGCATCTGGACGTACTTGGGCAGCACCTCGTCGTAGTTCAGGTACTCGCCGGTGATGGGGGCGTAGTTGGGGCCGCACTGCTCGTGGCTCTTCTCGTCCACGCCGCCGTTGATGGCGTAGAGCAGGCACTTTGCCAGGTTGGCGCGTGCGCCGAAGAACTGCATCTCCTTGCCGGTCTGGGTAGCAGACACGCAGCAGCAGATGGAGTAATCGTCGCCCCAGACGGGCTTCATGACGTCGTCGTTCTCGTACTGGACGGAGCTGGTGTTGATGGACACCTTGGCGGCGTACTTCTTGAAGTTCTCAGGCAGAGCAGAGGAGTACAGAACGGTCAGGTTCGGCTCCGGTGCAGGGCCCATGTTCTCGAGGGTATGCAGGAAGCGGTAGCAGTTCTTGGTGACCATGCTGCGGCCGTCCATGCCGATGCCGCCCACTTCCAGCGTTGCCCAGACGGGGTCGCCGGAGAACAGCTGGTTGTAGCTGGGGATGCGGGCGAACTTGACCATGCGGAACTTCATGACCATGTGGTCGATGAGCTCCTGAGCCTCGCTCTCGGTCAGGATGCCCTTGTCCAGATCGCGCTGGATATAGATGTCGAGGAAGGTGGAGATGCGGCCCACGCTCATAGCGGCGCCGTTCTGGGTCTTGATGGCGGCCAGATAGCCGAAGTACAGCCACTGGCAGGCTTCCTTGGCGGTCTTAGCGGGCTGAGAGATGTCGCAGCCGTAAGCCTCGGCCATCTTCTTCATGCCCTTCAGGGCGCTGATCTGGCGTGCGATCTCCTCGCGCAGGCGGATGACGTCATCGGTCATGGTGCCGTCGCCGCAGTTGGCGAAGTCTTCCTGCTTGAACTTGATGAGGCGTCGATGACCGTACAGTGCCACACGGCGGTAGTCGCCTACGATACGGCGCGGCCATAGGTGTCGGGCCAGGCCGGTGATGATGGTGG
>ENA-OQEX01001242-OQEX01001242.1-human-gut-metagenome-genome-assembly--contig:-NODE-1242-length-10069-cov-2.613458_pt1 | contig 10069 bp, 12 predicted proteins | sample MGYA00242802_ERZ504649 | MGnify/ENA primary metagenome ERZ504649 (study PRJEB26092, sample SAMD00036194) | human gut metagenome | host: Homo sapiens | study: EMG produced TPA metagenomics assembly of... | reverse complement strand
GGAGGACAAACATGAACGAATTGACTTACACCCGCTGCGGGGATTACTACATCCCCGACCTGGAGTTGTCCGAGCAGCCGGAGGCCCCCATCGGCAAGTATGGCCGTATGCGGCAACGCTACCTGAAGGAACACCGGCCCGGCCTTTACAGCAGCTTGATTTTGAGCGAAAAGCTGTACCCGCACCTGTTGGAGATTGACCGGGCGGCGCATGAACGAATGGACGCCATTCTGCCCCGTATGAGTGGAGGCGGCGGGCGTCATTGAGGAAGTGAAGCCAGCGATCCCATGAAGTGGGTGGGGCTGATGAACACGCTGAAAGCGCAGGCGGAGGAAATTGTGCTGACAGAGCTGATTTATCAATAATTTTGCAAGCGGAGGCTGCTACTTGCGGCCTCTGTTTGTTTTGCAATTCCGCCATATCTTTTCCTTGAACTTTTGTATAAAATGAAATATAAAGAATATGTCGTCAGAGGTTGACAAGAGTAAAAAAACAATTTAACATATAATTAGTTAACGCTAACCGAAAAGGAGGAAGATATGAGTGAAAGAGTTACATGGAACAGAATGGTACGGTGAATATGCTACGCTAACTGATGAACATAATGATTATGTTCAAATCGAATATAAATGTAATGGAACAGGTCGTCTCTATGACTACACTCTTTTCCCTGGTATTGACTTAATTTTTATGGATTTTAACTGCTCAGATACATTCCATGAGCCTATTCCTAATAAGAATATCATCGAAATCCGTCATTACCAAAAAGGACGCGTTGAGTTTGAGCTAAGAAATAATAAAGTTTTCCACATGAAAGAGGGAGAATTTTGCATCAATGCCCTTGCTAATATTCCTGCGGCCTGTTCCTTTCCCTTTGGATATAGTGTAGGACTAAGTTGTGTGATTGATAAGGATTCTGTCGATGTGAAAACACAACAGATTTTTCGTACTACAACATTGATGTTCTAAATCTCGGACGAGAATTGGAATTAGAAAAAAAGTGGTTTTTATGTCGGACACCACAGCGGTTGTTACATATCTTCGATGAATTGTACGCTGCAAAAGGTGTTGAAGAGCGAGATTATTTCCGTATCAAATTATTGGAACTATTTTACCATATCAAACAGCTGCGGATTGAAGATCAGTATGAGGCAACGTATTATGCCAAAGAACAAATTGAAATCATCAAACGCATCCGCCAACAGCTCATAGAAAACCTCGACAAAAAAATATCCATAGAAGAACTCCTGCGAAAAGAACCAATGAGCAAGGTCACATTTCAAGCTATTTTCAAACAGATTTATGGCGATACCCCCTACGCTCATATCAAAAAGTATAAAATGAATCTTGCGGCTGTTTATTTACAGGAAACAGATCAATCAATCACGCAAATAGCCGGTGAACTTGGATATTCAAATATTAGTAAATTTGCGCGAGCCTTTCAAGAAGTGTTTGGAATGCTTCCAAAGGATTACCGTAAAGCAAAAAAGTGATTTAACTTTTGGGCTGTTTTCTTGATTTACTTTTCCCTTTGGAGTGGTTAGAGACTGCAAACCGGTGTAAAATGACAGTGTAGTTAGTTATTGCTGACTACACTGTCATTTTATTTTAAGGAGGTTTCAAAGATGGAACAAACGGTGAAGAAAAAGTTTGGCATTCGCGATATTATGACGATTGCCGCAATGATGGTGATTACCTTTCTCATCGCGATGATCATTGGGTCTGTTACGCTGCCCTTTCCGGTGGTGTACCTGTACGGTTCTGCCGGTATTGATGCTTTTATTGGAGCAACATTTTATTTGGTTGCGGCAAATCGCATTAACAAACACGGATTGTTGTTTGCTTGGGCTACGGTTTATGGACTAATCCAAGGCGTTATGGGTTATATGTTCTTGGTTCCCTATTTCTTGATTGTAGCCCTCATTGCCGAGTTATGCATGGTTGGCAAGAATACATACCGAAGTGCAGTTCGCAACCGAATTGGTTGGATGGTCAACTCAATCGGAAATTTCGTAGGCTGTGCCGTACCGCTGTGGTGGTCCTGGGACAGCTATCAGGAAATGGCCGCGAGCAGCGGTTTTGATGCCAACACCCTGAATATGCAGTTTTCTATGGTAACTTCTCCGGCGCTGATGCTTTTGGGCGTTGCTATTACTGCGGTTCTTGCCATCCTCGGTACATTGTTCGGCCAGCGCCTGCTCAGAAAGCATTTCCAAAAAGCTGGCATTGTAGGATGATGGCCGGAGAAAAAAAGCAAAGGCGGATTGACCAGATTGACGGGCGCACAGTTCTTCTCCTGACACTGTGCGCCTGCCTCGTGACTTTTATTACAACGAGTTTTTGGGGACACGGGATTTTTACCTTTTGGATTTTTCTGATCCTGTGCTGGTTCGGCCTGTATAAACAGGCGCTTGGATGCCTTGTGGTCTATCTGGTGGCGATTGTATGGCTGATGATCGAGACAAAGTATCAAATCAGCATCCCCTCTCCGCTGTTACTCAGCATGATTTACAAGCTGTTACTGCCCGCTATGCCAGCCTATCTTCTGGCGAAAATCCCGTCCGGGAAGCTGACAGCCAGCTTGAGGAAAATGCCGATCCCCACCCGTATCATGCTTGTTTGATCGTCATGCTCCGCTTTGCTCCGACTGTGCTGCATGAATTTGGAGAAGTCAGGGAAGCCATGAAAATCCGTGGCTTCTTAAAATCGGTTGGCAATGTTTTGAGCATCCAATGGACACATTGGAATACGCCATTGTTCCGATGGTGTTCCGCTCCTTAAAGATCGCGGACGAGTTAGCCGCTTCTGCCATTGTCAGGGGAATTGAAAGCCCCTACAAGAAAGAAAGCTACTATGTCAGCCGGATCGCTGCGCTGGATTACTTTTTGATTGTTGTTAGCGTGGGAGCTGCCGTGTGCTGCTGTCTTTTATAGGAGGAATGGAATGGGAAAAGAAATTATGATCCGTGACCTGACCTTTTCCTATGGCGGGAACGGAAATCAACTGGAACATATATCGTTAGACATTGCCGCCGGGGAGGTCATTGTTATGACCGGCCCATCAGGGAGCGGGAAAAGCTCTTTGACGAGAGTAATTAACGGACTGATCCCCTACTTTTACGAGGGGGAATTGAGCGGGGATGTTTTCGTGGACGGGAAACCGCTGAAAGAAATTCCGTCCTGGGAGCGCGGCAAAATCGTAGGGAATGTATTTCAAGACCCAGGAGCCAGTTTTTCGCCAATGAGGTAGCCGGTGAGGTTGCTTTCGGCTGTGAAACTACGGTTATTCCCATGAGGAAATTCGGAACCATGTTCACCGGGCAGCGGCAGACATTAAGATTCAGGATATTCTGGATTATAGTCTACACAGCCTGTCATATGGGATGCGCCAGAAAGTTGCGATTGCGTCTGCGGAAGCGATTGACCCGGAAATCTATGTCATGGATGAACCGTCCGCCAATCTGGATATTGCATCTACCTACCGCTTTGCAGACATTATCCGCGCTTTGAAGCAGCAGGAAAAAACCATCATTATAGCGGAACACCGGCTTTACTATCTGATGGATCTGACAGACCGCTTCCTGTGTGTGCAGAAAGGGAAAATTGTGCGGGAATTTACCGCGCAGCAGATGAAAGCCCTGTCCAATGAGGAAATCCGGGCGCTGGGGCTTCGCACTCCTGACCTGCACCAGATCGAGCAGGCAGAAATCCTGTCTGCGGCAACCAGCGAGGTTGTTCTGGAAGTGAAAAAACTAAACCACTCTTTTGGTGAAACGATTGTAGCAAAGGATGTTGACTTTCAATGCCGCAAGGGAGAAGTGGTAGCCCTGATTGGCCCCAACGGAACGGGCAAAAGCACTATCGGGCGAATCCTGGCAGGGCTATTGAAAGAGAAATCCGGCGAAGTCGTTTTGTTCGGAAAGCATTGCAGACCCAAAGGACGCTTGGGAAAGGTCTGGTACATTCCCCAGGATTTAGACAGCCAGCTATTCGGTGAGGACCTGCTGGATGAACTGACTACCGGCGCAGAGGTCAGCCCGGAGCGGAAAAAAGCGGCGGAAGAAATTCTGGAGGCCCTGGAGCTGATGCCGTTTGTCAAACAGCATCCCTCCACGCTGTCAGGAGGGCAAAAGCAGCGGCTGGCCCTTGGCGTGGCGCTGATGCACGAAGCGCCGATCATCGTACTGGACGAACCGACAAGCGGGCTGGACGGTACGAATATGCGGAATGTCAGCCGGATGATCCGCAAGCTGGCAAAGATGGGGCGCACCATTATCGTCATTACCCATGACGCGGAGTGTGCGCTTGCCTGCTGTGAGCGGGCAATACGCCTTGAAAACGGCTGCATTACCGATGATTTTCAAATCAGGGGCGCAGAGCTTCTTTTGGACAAAATTGGATATGACAAAAAGGAGGGTTAGGAATGTCACAGCAAAACAAGAATCAGCCGAAGGCTAAAACCGGACTGGCACGCTGCCTGGAGCTGGCTTCCGGCCATAAAGGACTTGTGTTTCTATCAGGTGTTTTGGCGGCGCTGGCCGCGATCTGTTCTTTTGTACCGTACTTATCAATCTACTACATCATTCGGGAAATCCTGTTTGTTTACCCGGATATGTCGCTCTTGAATGTTTCCACGATTTCGACCTGGGGCTGGCTTGCCTTGGCTGGTATTTTGGGAAACATCGTATTTTACTTTTTTGCCCTGTTGTGTTCCCACGTTGCGGCGTTTGGAACACTTTATGAATTGAAGGTAGCCTTTGCCGACCACATCATGCAGATTCCCCTTGGGTATCATTTGACCTTGGGCAGCGGCAAGCTGAGAAAAATCATGGACGAAAACATTGAAAGCGTTGAGAAATTTATTGCTCACCAGCTCCCGGACTTTGTGGCCTCGCTGGTCGCACCGCTTGTTCTGGTCATCATTCTTCTCGGAATTGACTGGCGGTATGGCGTGGTTTGCCTGGTCGGTATTGTTCTGGCCTTTATTGTGCAGTTTGCAGGCTTCAACGGAGAAGCAAAGAAAAAAATGCACCGCTTTCAGACCGCCCAGGAGAACATGAACAGCGCCTCTGTGGAATATGTGCGCGGTATGTCGGAGATCAAAGCATTTAATCAGACCGCCGATTCCTTTAAGCGGTTGAGCAAATCCATTACAGACTATACCTCTTTCGTGCTGGAATACGCATTGGGCTGGCAGAACTGTATGCCTGCTTTTACAACGATCATCAACAATATTTATCTGCTTTTGATTCCGGTGGGCATTCTGATCGGGATGCATACTACGGATTTCAGGGAGTATTCGCTGACATTTATTTTCTACCTGATTATTGTCCATGCGATTTCCGGTGTTCTGAATAAAATCATGTATATCTCTGAGTCCTTTACGCAGATTGACGGCAGCGTGGAGCGTATGGATGAAATCCTGCGTATCCCGGTCCTGCCCGAAAAGAGTACGGCGGCAACAATCGAAAACTATGGGATTGCTTTCCGGGATGTCAGCTTTTCCTACGAAGCCGATTCCCAGGTCAAGGCCCTGTCTCATGTTTCTTTCTTTGCGGATCAGGGCAAGGTGACAGCCATTGTCGGCCCCTCCGGTGGCGGTAAAAGTACCATCGCCAGCCTGATCTCCCGGTTTTATGATGTGACGGACGGAAGTATTCAGATCGGCGGCGTTGACATTCGGGACATTCCGCTGGATGCGCTGATGGATAAGGTCAGCTTCGTATTTCAGGATACGTTCCTGTTCAAGCAGAGCATCCTGGATAACATCCGCATGGGAAATCCAGATGCTACAGAGGAACAGGTGATTGCGGCGGCAAAGGCGGCAAGATGCCACGAATTTATCGAGCAGCTTCCAAACGGGTATCAGACTGTGATTGGAAGCACTGGCGTTCATCTCTCCGGTGGTGAACGCCAGAGGATTGCCATTGCAAGGCTATCGTAAAAGACGCGCCCATCATCGTTCTGGACGAGGCAACCGCATTCAGCGACCCGGAGAACGAGTACCTGATTCAAAAAGCCTTTGAAAAGCTGATTCAGAATAAAACGGTTGTAATGATCGCCCATCGCCTGTCTACGATTCGTAATGCTGACCAGATCCTTGTCATGGAAAAGGGCTGTCTGATTGAATCCGGCACCCATGACGAGCTGCTGAAGAAGGACGGAAAATACGCGCAAATGTGGAGCAGCTATACGGAGTCGATCAACTGGAAAATCAGTACGGGAAAGGCGGTGTGATCTATGAGTAAGCTGAAAGAAAAGTTAATGCTGTCGGAGAAAGGCTATTCCGACCTGAAAAAAGCAATTACGGCCTGCACAATAACTAATATTGCGCTGTTGCTTCCGTCTATGGTAGCCTGCCTGCTCTTTTGGGAGTTGTTAAAGCCATTTACTGGAGAAACAATTTCGTGGGCCGCATTGTGGAAATTGCTCGGCTTGGGGCTGGTAGCGGCTATTCTGGTGTTTCTGGCCGCGAAAACGATTATAGGAAAACCTATATTGCTTCCTATAAGGAGGCCGGCACGACCAGACTTCGGATCGCGGAGCATCTTCGCAAGCTCCCCATGAGCTTCTTTAACACAAAGGATTTGTCCGACATTACCACAAACATGATGGCGGATTGCAGCAGCATGGAATCCATGCTCAGCAGTACCATCCCGCCGCTGATTGCGAATATGATCTCTGTTACTCTGACTTGTATTTGTCTGGCGTTTTTTGATTGGCGCATGGCCCTTGCGATTTTCTGCACGATGCCGGTTACATTCCTTATCATCTTGGGCGGGCGCAAGCTACAGCTTCATCTGTTTGACAAACAGGTGGATGTGAAACTGGAGGCGTCCAGCCAGATTCAGGAATACCTGGAAGGTATTAAGATCATCAAATCTTGTGGTCTTGGCGGTTCCCGCTTTGATGCGCTTAATAAAGCACTCCAGGCCATGAAAAAAATCGCCATTAAAGTGGAACTGGCCTCCGGTATTCTGGTTCAGGGAGCCAGCCTGGTTCTGCAAGCAGGTCTTGGTATTACCATTTTTATCGGGACGGTACTGATAACTGGCGGTCAAATTGAACTGCTTCCTTTGCTGGTGCTGTTCATGTTCTCCACGCAGATTTACGGCCCGATCCTTGCCATTCTCTCACAGTTGACTTCTCTGTTTCATTTGGAGACTGTCACCAACCGTATGCGTACCCTGCTGACCACGCCCGCTATGGAGGGTGAGGATAAGGATGTATCCAAGTATGACATTGAACTGAAAAATGTCACATTCGGCTACTCCAGGCTTGCCCAGCCGCTGATAAGGGATTTCAATCTGTCTTTGAAGCCAGGCAGCAGAGTCGCTTTCGTTGGACCTTCCGGCTGCGGCAAATCCACTTTATCCAAACTGATATCAGGGCTGTATGCCCCATGGAGCGGCGAAATCCTTTTTGACGGTAAAAAGATATCAGAAATAGACCGGAATGTGTTTACCGGTTCCCTGGCTGTGGTAGATCAGGACATTATCTTGTTTGAGGACACTATAGCGAACAATATTAAAATGTGGGACAATTCCATCGAAGATTTTGAATGATCCTGGCTGCACGGGATGCACAACTTCACGATGATATTATGATGCGTGAGGGAGGTTATCAGTACAGGCTGACAGAAGGTGGAAAGGATTTTTCAGGCGGACAGCGCCAGAGAATGGAAATTGCCAGAGTTCTGGCACAGGATCCTACCATTGTTATTCTGGATGAAGCCACCAGTGCACTTGACGCAAAAACAGAATACAATGTGGTGAAATCTATAAAGGACAGAGGTGTTGCCTGTATTGTGGTCGCACACAGACTTTCTACCATCCGGGACTGCGATGAGATCATTGTGCTGGATGAAGGCAGAGTCGTGGAGCGGGGAACACATGAAGAACTTATGAGAGCCGGCGGAATGTACACTATGCTGGTATCAAATGAATAGGAGGCGGAAGCATTGCTGGTTTGACGAACAGATAAAACTTAGAAAGCAGAGCGATGACGATGCTTTCGCAGATTCTTTTGTGAAAATGGCAGGTGCGTTATGGGGGAGAAGGTGCTTGCCTCGCTGAATGACGACCGTATTGTTGCCAAGAATGAAATCGATGAGATCCTGAAATTTTACCATGTAAAAAGCAGGGAGGTTCCGGATTCCATTGAGGATATGAATGAACAGCTGGAATACCTTATGCGCCCCTATGGAATCATGCGCCGCACGGTTTATCTGGAAAAAGGCTGGTATAAGGATGCAATTGGTGCCATGCTGGGCGTTATGAAAGAAACCGGAAAGATCGTAGCTCTTCTTCCCGGAAAAGTGTCTGGTTACAGCTATTATGACATTGAAGCTGGAAAAAGAAGAAAGATAACCCATGGAAATGAAGATTTGTTTGAAAAAGAGGCCCTTGCATTTTATAAACCTTTTCCCATGAAAAAGATGGGAATCCCTTCTCTGGCGAAATACATAATGGAGACACTTTCCGGGGCTGATTACGGGATGATGGTTCTTGCCGCACTTGCAGTGACTTTTGTGGGGATGCTGACACCGAAGATCAACCAGCTTATTTTTTCGGAGGTTCTGCCTTCTGGAAGCATGCAGCTGTTTTGGGCGATTTCGGTTTTTATGGTGTGCACTGCAATAAGCAGCCTGCTTTTTGAGGCAGTAAGTGCGATGGTAACTGCCAGGGTGGAAACGAAGCTGAGCTTGTCTGTAGAGGCTGCAACCATGATGAGGGTAATGTCCCTTCCGGCAGGTTTTTTCAGAAAGTACAGCGCAGGTGAGTTGTCCAGCCGTGCCAGCCAGATCAACTCACTTTGCAATATGCTGGTATCTACCGTATTTACAACAGGGATTACTTCCGTTTTTTTCCCTTATCTATATCTCACAGATTTTTGCGTTTGCTCCGGCACTTGTGGCACCGGCGCTGACTATTGTAGCGGTGACGGTTGCGTTTTCTGTTATTTCTTCCCTGGTACAGATGGGAATTTCCAGAAGACAGATGGAGCTTGCAGGAAAAGAAAATGGAATGACATACGCTATGATCACTGGTGTCCAGAAAATAAAGCTTTCAGGGGCTGAGAAAAGGGCTTTTGCAAGATGGGGAGATTTATATGCCAAAGAAGCAAAACTTAAATATAATCCTCCTGTATTTATTAAAATAAATGCTGTGATCAGTACAGGGATTTCTCTTGCGGGTACTATTGTGATGTATTACGCAGCAATCCGGTCTGGCGTTTCCGTAGCGGATTACTATGCTTTTAATACTGCATACGGCATGGTATCCGGAGCTTTTCTGTCATTGGCAGGAATTGCTCTTACAGTAGCAAGGATAAGGCCTACACTGGAAATGGTAAAGCCGCTTTTTGAGACAGTGCCTGAGGTTTCCAGCGGAAAACAGGTGATTACAGGGATTTCAGGCGGGATCGAGCTGAATCATATATCGTTCCGGTACAACGAAAACATGCCTCTTGTACTGGATGACCTGTCTTTGAAAATCCACCCGGGACAGTATGTGGCTATTGTAGGCCAGACTGGCTGCGGGAAGTCCACCCTTATGCGTCTGCTCCTTGGATTTGAGAAACCTATGAAGGGAGCCGTTTATTATGACGGAAAAGATCTTGATAAAATTGATCTGAAATCGCTCAGGCAGAAGATTGGCGTAGTCATGCAGAATGGTAAGCTTTTTCAGGGGGATATTTATTCCAATATTGTGATCTCGGCGCCATGGCTGACACAGAAGGATGCCTGGGAGGCAGCAGAACTGGCGGGTATTGCAGAGGATATCCGGAAAATGCCTATGGGAATGAATACAATGATTTCTGAAGGCTCCGGCGGAATTTCCGGAGGACAGAAGCAGAGACTGATGATCGCCCGGGCTATTGCACAAAAACCCAGGCTTCTTATGCTTGATGAAGCCACCAGTGCCCTTGACAATCTAACCCAGAAAAAAGTGTCAGAAGCCCTGGATGGTCTGAAGTGTACCAGAATTGTAATCGCCCATCGGCTTTCTACTATTAAACAGTGTGACAGAATTCTTGTGCTGGATAAAGGGAAAATCATTGAAGATGGA
>ENA-OQEX01001241-OQEX01001241.1-human-gut-metagenome-genome-assembly--contig:-NODE-1241-length-10073-cov-8.371205_pt1 | contig 10073 bp, 13 predicted proteins | sample MGYA00242802_ERZ504649 | MGnify/ENA primary metagenome ERZ504649 (study PRJEB26092, sample SAMD00036194) | human gut metagenome | host: Homo sapiens | study: EMG produced TPA metagenomics assembly of... | reverse complement strand
CAGCCTTACCGTCACAGATATCCCGGCCAAAGAGATCCAGGACAACGACTACTGTGTCCATGTTAAGCTGCCCAAGAGCTTTGATGTGCTGAACGACGAGCTTATCTCCGGCAAACTGGAAGATACCGGCAATTATGACACCTGCGGCAGCTACCGGCTGCTCAAGGGGAATGACGGCTGCTGGTACGCCGTGCTGCGGTACGACCAAAACTATATCAAGCAGAAAGAAGCGGAAGACGCAGGCGCGGATACTTCCGATGCCAAGGTCACCAGCAACATTGCCTTCAATTTCCAGTGGAACCAGAGCGAGGTCACCAGCAGCGGCTTTAATCTGATCGAGGTCAACAAAGATTACGCCCTTGATATCACCATCAACCCGGATGAAACCCCCGATGAGGATCAAAAAGACGATAAGAACTATGACCTTAACCAGAGCGTGAAGGACCCGCACTACGATGCAGCGATGCCTACTTGGATTACACTGTTACGCTTGTGGTCAAGAACGAACAGGCCGGCCCGCTGACGCTTGCGGACAGCATGACCCTGCCCACCGGCGTAACCGCCGAATATGTCGAAGACTCGCTCCAGCTCAGCATGAAAGAAGACGATACAACGCTCCGCATCACTTGGGAAGATGATAATGGTGAGCGCAAGATCACCTTGGGTTCTGCCGGTTCCCCCATTGCCGCAGGCACCTATTCTATCCGCTACACCGTCAAGCTGAAGGACGTTGGCGAAACGGCTGTTGACGGTGAAGTAATCAATAACATCAGGATTCTGGATACGCCCATCAGCGATGATGCCGAAGAGTCGGTAAAAACCGACAGCCTTGTGATCACCAGTCAGGCCGATCCGTCCGACTACGAACTTCCCTCTACCGGCGGGGCCGGTACCAAACTGTATACAGCAGGCGGCGGTGCGCTGATGCTTGCCGCTCTGGTGTGCGGGGTTTGCAGAAAGCGCAGACGCGAAAGGGGGGCACGTTAAAAAGCCTGCATCCTTCCTGACACGGCGGCAAAATTGATTCTGCGCCGGAAGCAGACCCTGAAAATAGGAATCAGAAAAACTTGAAAGGAGACTTTCGCAAATCATGATGAAGAAAGTAATCAAAAAGCTGCTGGCCGCACTGCTGGCAGTTGCCATGGTGTGCGCCATGGCGATCCCGGCGTTTGCAGAAAACAGTGAGGGGGACGTCGACTCACATCACACTTACAGCGCTTTCCAGATCTTCAAGGGTGATGTTGAGGGTAATAATATTAAAGACTTTAAGATTTCCAACGTTGATTGGGGCAGCAACATCATCACTAATTCTGAGGATTTTCTGGCCCAATTGAAGGCAGCTGAGCGCATCGGCGGTCAGTTTGAAGGTGCTACCACTGCTCAGGATGTTCTTAAGGTTATCAGCAGATGGCATGATTCCGATGATGACAGCATCGCTTTCGCGCGTTTTGTATGCCACTATCTCTACTCGAATGATGCAAACCCGACATACGTCGTTCGAGCTGGTAGCAATGCCCTCATCATTCCCGAGGCCAAGGCAGGTTATTATCTGTTCGTTGATACTACCGACTTTTCCAAAGACGATTCCTATCATTCCTACAATTCCTTCCTGCTGATGGTTACCAAAGGAAACTGGAACGTTCCAATTACGCCTAAGGCCGAAAAGCCACTGTTGAGAAGAAAGTTTATGACAATCCGGATGGCACCAGCACAGGAGGTTTTGGTTCCAGCGCTGACCATGCAATCAACGAAAAGTTCCAGTTCCAGCTGACCGCTACCTTGCCCGACAGCACTAACCGTGCTTACGATTACTATGATAAGTACTCGGTTATCTTTCATGATACCCTGTCCGAGGGCATTACTTATGACGGACCCTATAGTGTAGTCATTGAATCCAATGACATCACCTATACTATCACCGATCCTTCGAAGTATACCATTAATACTGACAAGCTTGATAGTCAAAACTATTTTGAGGTAGAAATTCCTGATGTCAAGACCTGTGTAGCAGGGCTTGATTTGAATAACGGCGCTACTATTAAGGTCACCTATACTGCACACCTGAACGAAAAAGCCTCTGTCAATACTGCAGGCGGTGGTACTAGTAACATAAATAAAGTTTATCTCACCTATTCCAACAATCCCCAAGACGAGTCATCCATTGGTAAAACTCCCGAAAGCACTCCAGTCTATGTGTACACCTACCAGCTGAACAACACCAAGTACCGCGATGAAGTTAACGAGAACAACAAGCTGGAGGGCGCTGGCTTCCGTCTGTACAGCAATGAAGCTTGCAATGCTGAAGATGAGATCAAGCTCAAAATGAATGATGACGGCACTTACTCTCGCGACTTTAGCACTGAGGGTAAAGGCGTTGAGATGCTCTCTAACAAAGATGGTCAGTTCAATGTTAAGGGTCTGGACGCCGGTACTTACTACCTGAAGGAGACCACCCCTCCTGCCGGTTACAGTGCCTGCAAAGTAATCCCAGTGACCATCAAAGCAGACCACTCCAGAAATGATCAGGTTAATCTTGAAGGCTCCAACCTGACGAATGATATCGTCAACATAAAAGCCGGCGGCATTACCCTGCCCTCACCGGCGGCATCGGCACTACCCTGTTCTATGTGGTCGGCGGCGGCCTGATGGTTGCGGCCATCGTTCTGCTGGTCACCAAGAAGCGCATGGAGAACAAGTAAGCTCCATTTCCCCCAAGAACCCGGAGCAAAGGGGCCGCAAGGCCCCCGCTCCTATCCTTATAACATTAGGGAGTAGCCCATGAAAAAGAACAAAAGCACCATCATCCTGATCCTCGTCTTTTTCGTGGGTCTATCCGTGATGTTATACCCCACCCTCAGCGATTACGTCAACCAGCTGCATCAGTCCCGTGCTGTGGCCACCTATGCCGAGGATGTGGACAATCTGACCGATGCCGACTACAGCGCCTATTTCGAGGCGGCAGATGCGTTCAATGCGCAGATCGCTGCCGATCCGGACGCTTTGTATTTCCCGCAGCGCTTTCCCACCTACGAAAGCACGCTGGATGTGACCGGCACCGGCATTATGGGCTACATCACCATTGAAAAGATCGGTGTGGAGCTGCCCATCTACCACGGCACCAGCGATGGCGTGCTGCAGATCGCCGCAGGCACTTGGAGGGCACCAGCCTGCCGGTGGGCGGCGAGAGCACCCACGCGGTCATTTCGGCTCACCGCGGCCTGCCCAGCGCCAAGCTGTTCACCAATCTGGACCAGCTGGAAGTGGGCGACACCTTCACCATCACGGTGCTGGACCGGGTGCTGACCTATGAGGTGGACCAGATCTCCATTGTACTGCCCACCGAGACGGACAACCTCAAGGTGGTGGACGGCAAGGATTACGTCACCCTGATGACCTGCACCCCCTACGGCATCAACTCCCACCGCCTTCTGGTGCGGGGACGCCGCATCGAAACGCCGGACAAGCTCAAGCACATCCGTGTAACAGCCGATGCCATCAAGATCGAACCGATCATCACAGCTCCCATCATGCACTGCCCCTGCTGCTGGTGCTGCTGCTCTGGCTGCTGTTCTCCAACCGCAAACGCAAATCTACAAGAGGTGAAAAACATGAAACGCACTGATCTCAAAAAGCACGCTGCGGCCCTGCTTTTGGTGCTGTGCCTTCTGGTAACAAGTGCGCTGCCTGCCCTTGCCACCAGCGCAAACATCAAGCTGGTGGACAGCAGCGGCAATCCCACTACCGGCACCATCCGCGTTACGCTGTACGACAGCGCCAACGATAAGGCGCTGAGCGGCGGCAAGCTCACTTTGTACCGTGTGGCCGAGGTAAAGCGCCAAAACGGCAACCTGAGCTACGAATACTGCGGCGATTTCTACGGCTGCGGCATTGCGCTGGGTGATTTGACCGACAGCACCCTTGCGGCCCAGCTGCAGGAGTATCTGCCCCAAAGCGCCGAGGGCACCACAAAGACCATTGATGCGGACGGCAACGTGACCTTCCGTGGTCTGGAGCTGGGCCTGTATCTGATCGTGCAGACCGAGGCTTCCAAGGGCTATGAGCCGATCAATCCGTTCCTTGTCTCTCTGCCCATGGCGGAGGATGGCAAGTGGAATTATGCGGTGGATGCCAGCCCCAAGGTGGGTGCTTACACCCCCACCAAGCCGGACACGCCGCCTACGCCCCCTACCCCGCCTACGCCCGATTATCCTGATACGCCTACCCCGCCGGACAACCCGGATAACCCGGTCTCTCCCGGTAATCCGGACAATCCCGTGGCTCCGGGCCACCCGGATAACCCGGTAATGAGCGGTCTGCCGCAGACCGGTCAGCTGAACTGGCCCGTGCCGGTGCTGGCTGTCAGTGGTGTGGTGCTGTTTGCATTCGGCTGGGCGTTGGATCGCAAATACCGCACAGTATAATTTTCTTCTGATACAACAAAGAGGACCCGATGCATCTGCATCGGGTCCTCTTTTTCGGTTTCTTTTATGCAGTCAGGGTTTACTGCTGCTGTGCCTGCTGCTCGGCGCGCTTGGCTTCCAGCGCCAGAATGGCATCGCGGCGGCTCAGGTTGATACGGCCCTGCTGGTCGATGTCGGTCACCTTGACCACGATGCATCGCCCACAGCCACCACATCCTCCACGCGCTCCACACGCTTGGTGTCCAGCTTGGAGATGTGCACCAGACCTTCCTTGCCCGGTGCGATCTCAACGAAGGCACCAAAGTTCATCAGGCGGGTCACTTTGCCCTTGTAGATGGCACCGATCTCGGGGTCCTCCACAATGGTCTTGATGGTAAAGATGGCGCGCTTTGCGTCCTCCTGATCCACAGCAGAGACGAACACATGGCCGTCCTCCTGCACGTCGATCTTGCAGTTGCAGGTAGCGCAGATGTCCTGAATGACCTTGCCGCCCTTACCGATCACGTCCTTGATCTTATCGGTGGGGATCATCATGCTGAACATCTTGGGTGCGTAGCGGCTCAGCTCATGGCGGGGCTCTGCGATCACCGGCTTGATGATCTCGTCCAGAATATACAGGCGGCCCTTGCGGCACTTCTCGAAGGCCTCGGCAATGATGTCGTAGGTCAGGCCATCGATCTTGATGTCCATCTGGATGGCAGTGATGCCCTTGCGGGTGCCGCCCACCTTGAAGTCCATATCGCCGTGGAAGTCCTCCACGCCCTGAATGTCCAGCATGGTCATCCAGCGGTCGCCCTCGGTGATCAGACCACAGGAAATGCCGGCAACGGGTGCCTTGATGGGCACGCCTGCATCCATCAGGCCAGCGTAGAGCCGCAGATGGATGCCTGAGAGGTGGAACCGTTGGAGGAGAGCACCTCAGACACGCAACGGATGGTGTAGGGGAACTCTTCCAGAGAGGGCAGCACGGGCACCAGAGCACGCTCTGCCAGTGCGCCGTGGCCGATCTCGCGGCGGCCGGGGCTGCGCGGTGCGCGGGCCTCGCCACAGAGTACGGCGGGAAGTTGTAGTGATGGATATAGCGCTTGGTCTGCTCATCGGTCAGGTCGTCCATGAGCTGGTTGTCCTTGGTGCCGCCCAGAGTGCAGGTGGTGAGCACCTGCGTCTGGCCGCGGGTGAACATGCCGGAGCCGTGCACGCGGGGCAGGATGCCCACTTCGGCAGCCAGCGGGCGGATCTCGTTGATGCCGCGGCCGTCCACGCGCTTGCCCTCGTCCAGCACCAGCGGCGCACCACGAACTTCTGCATCTTGTAGCTGACCAGATCAAGGTCTGCAGCGGTCAGGTCGGGGTACTCCTCGGCGATCTTGTCCATGATGGGCAGCAGAGCGGCATCGCGCACATTCTTGTCGTCGGTGTCCATAGCGGCCTTGAAGTCGTCCAGATACTTGTTCTGGATGGCGTGGAACACGTCCATATCCAGACCCACCACCTGAAAATCGATCTTCGGCTTACCGCGCTCGGCCACGATGCGGTTGATGAACTCAATGGTCTTTTTGATCTCCACGTGAGCGGCCTTGATGCGTTCAGCATGGTGTCCTCGTCCACCTCGTTGGCACCGGCCTCGATCATCACGATCTTATCCATGGTGGCGGCAACGGTCAGGGCAAGGTCGCTCACCTTGCGCTGCTCCTGCGTGGGGTTCAGCACGATCTCGCCGTCCACCAGACCCACCTGCACGCCGCCGATGGGGCCGTTCCACGGGATGTCGGACACGGCAGTGACCAGAGAAGCACCGATCATACCGGCGATCTCAGGGCTGCAGTCGGGGTCCAGACTCATGACGGTCATGGTGATGCACACGTCGTTGCGCATTTCCTTGGGGAACAGCGGGCGCATGGGGCGGTCCACCACGCGGCTGGTCAGGATGGCGCGCTCACCGGGGCGGCCCTCACGGCGCATAAAGCTGCCGGGGATGCGGCCTGCGGCGTAGAGCTTTTCCTCATACTCCACGTTCAGGGGGAAGAAATCCACGCCTTCGCGGGGCTTGGGCTCATGACCACATTGCACAGAACGCAGGTCTCGCCGTAGCGGATCAGCGCACTGGCGTTGGACAGACCGCACATTTTGCCCATTTCTACCTTGAACGGGCGGCCTGCCAGCATGGTCTCGTAGACCTTGTAGTTCTCAAAGGTCTCTCTGCGGGAACCAAATTCAATTGCCATTGTTTTTGCCTCCTTGTTTTTTCGGATTTTTTCTATCCAAAAGGCGGTGGCACGCGCATCATAGCAATAAATCCAGCGTCCGTGCCGTTCACATCCGGTTTTGTTTGAGATATTTCCCCCCACCGGGGGAATATCTCTGCCGTTGATGTGAGCCGTCCGCGCCATGAAAAAGCATTCGGGGCACAGGCGTTCGATTTACTGCTGCAATACGCAGCCGCTGCCATTTGTATACAAAAGCAAAAGGCAGGCACCTTTGCGGTACCTGCCCTCTGTTTAAATTACTTACGCAGACCCAGAGTTGCGATCAGAGCACGGTAACGCTCGATGTCCTTCTTCTGGAGATAAGCCAGCAGATTGCGGCGGCGGCCAACCATCTTCATCAGGCCGCGGCGGCTGTGGTGATCGTTCGGGTTCTTCTTCAGGTGCTCGTTCAGCTCGTTGATGTGAGCAGTCAGCAGAGCGACCTGCACTTCGGGAGAGCCAGTGTCCTTCTCGGTCAGAGCGACTTTGGCCATAACTTCCTGCTTGTTCATAGTTACATACCTCTTTATAAAATTTTATGTGCCAATGGAACAGCGGCGGGAAACGGCATTCCCAAAAAGCGGGCATACTCCCAACCCCGTACCACGGTAACAGATACAGTATACCAGAACCCTGTGCAAAATGCAAGGATATTTTTTGCATCCTGCCTTTATTTTTTTACGTACTGGTGCCAGTACAGCTGTACCTCCGGCAGCTTCTTTTTGCGCAGCAGAACTGCGGTGGGGATCAGATACAGCAGCACCGAAAGCAGCATGGATGCATCGTAGCCGCTTACCGCATCGGCCACGGTAGTGGTGCCGTACAGCCCACCGATGAGCATGGACGAAATATCCATGGCACCATGCAGGAATACCGTCACCCACAAATTGCCGGTGCGGAAGTAGATCGCCGCAAAAAGAGTGCCCAGCGATGCTGCAAACACGCACTGCATCAGCACACCGAAGGGTGCCGAACTGAGGATATTGGTCAGGTGCGCCGCACCAAACAGCACACCGGACAAAAGGCAGGCCTTCCACACACCGGCGCGGCTGGTGCCAAAGTGCTCCAGCAGGGTCTGGGCAATGACACCGCGGAAGATGAATTCCTCGGCCACACCCACCATGGCCATGCTGACAAGGAAGGTGCAGATGCGTGCCGCAGGCTGCAGCACGCCGTTCTCCGGCCGGCCCAGCACCAGCGACCCAAAGGCATTGTAGCCAATGAACACCAGCGTACATGCCCACCAGCAGGCCATTGAAAAAGCCGCTGCCGCGGCGGCGCAGCAGCCCAGCACGGTCTGTCCGTACCAGAAACAGCACTGCCACCATGGCCCCCACCAGCTCCTGCAGAGTGCTGTAGAGGTATGTATCAATGGACGCAAAATCCGTCCGAAAAAGAACCAATGCAATGGTAAAGACAAGATCTGTTACGAACAGGCTTGCCAGAAAGACCACTTCTGCCAGAACGCAGAATAAGATCGGATGCGCTTTGCGCAGTCGTTTGAGCATGGGATACCCTCCTGAATCGTTGATGGTACTATTCTAGCACACTTTACCTTAAAACGATATAGCACGCGCAAAAAAGGCAGTTTTCCCTTCTGCTGTGCCGCAAAGCGTTCACTTTTTCAAAACAAAGATCTGTTCAAACTCCTGCGTTGCCAGCAGCGAAACATCCTCATAGCCGCCCTGTCGGGCAACGTTCCACGCAGTTTCCATGTTCTGGGCCGTGATCTGCTCCACCTGTTCTGCCGTCACGAACTGCCACAGCCCCCGGCCTCCAATGAACAGCACCAGCGTATCATTTTCGCCGGTGTTATACTGCACCAGCAGCTCACTGGAATCGTCCGGCACAACACAGACCTCCTGAAATTTGAGAAGCTCCTGCACGCCGGAAGTGAAACTGCCAAGGTCCCCGGTAATATCCACGCAGGCGGCCTGACTGTATTGTTCCAGTTCTTTGTCTATCTTATAAGTACCGCTGTACATGCGCTCCGGCTCGATCACAAATGCAAGCACGACCATTGCAAGGCACACGATCTGCAGAATGCGCTTTCTGGTGCCTGCACGCAGCGTATCCAGAATGGAGAAAAGGCCGCAGCCACAAAACAGCGCTTCCAGCGGCTGCAGATGGTACACATACCGCAGCGACTTATACGGCGAGATCACCGCGATAACCAGAAATGCAGCAAGCGCCGGGACCGTGATCAGCTTGACATCCCCGGGGATCAGCGTAGTGCACGCAACTTGCCCGGCAGCCAGCGCTGCCCCAGCTTTGTCAGGACCAGCACGGCCATAATGCCTGCGCCTACAGCAAAGCCGACGATGCTCCAGCCGATCAGCTCCAGCGGGCCTTTGGGGTACTGCGCCAAATCCAGCAGATTGTTTGCTGTTGACTCCAGCGAAACCGTATCCTGCGAGTGCAGCTGTGCATACCAGCACGGAAAGGTGAGCAGCATTCCGCCAACGCCCGCAAGTGCCGGAAGCGAAAATGCAGCAGCATTTTTCCATTCGCGCCGGAACATCAGGTAAAGGTCATATGCTGCGCACAGCAGGAAGCATAGACCACAAAGAAATACTGGGTCATCATGCCAAGATAGATGGTTACACCGATCAGAAGATATTTGGGCACAGACGGCCTGCGAAGAGACTTTGCCACCAGCAGCGCAAGCAGGATCGTCAGCAAGGTCATGAGCATATACATGCGCACCATCGTCACATTCGAGATCATTTCACGGTTGAACGCATACAATGCACAGACGAACAATGCTTTTTTCCAGTCCGCAAACAGCTCCATGCCCAGCGCATACAGCGCTGCCAGCGTGCCGCCCAGCAGCACAAAATTCATCCCCAGACCCGTCCATTTTGTAAAGCTGCCCGGAAATAATGAGCACACCGTGTGCAGCAAAAAGTAGAACAGCGGCGGATGAACGTCCTGCGTCTGGTTATAGTAGACCGACGCATAGTCGAACCGTGTGCTTCCCTGCGGGGCAACATAATTCAGAAACTCGCTCTGCGTGAACACTGCCTCCGGCAGCTTGCCGTTTGCCACCTGTTCTCCACCATGGAGCCAGCTTAAAAACGGAACATAACTGCTGTTTGCAAGGCCGTAGGAGTAGATCTCATCCAGAAAGAAACCCTCTTTCCGCACAGCCCACCAGCCGCAAAGGCAGATCAGAACGATCACAAAAAGCGCGACCGCCCGTTTTTTCTTTTTTGTTTCCTGCATAGTTTCTGTTTTTCCTCGCTTTTTTGTCCGTTCTGCAGCCAAATATGGCTTTGCTTTTCCAGTATATCATATTTAGAACACAAGTCAAAACTTTTCGGGTTGCAGATCCCGCTGCTCCTAGCAGCATGCACCTGTTAGACATTCCTAGCCGGTGGAACCGCGGCTTAAACAAAGCCATACTA
>ENA-OQEX01001240-OQEX01001240.1-human-gut-metagenome-genome-assembly--contig:-NODE-1240-length-10076-cov-8.203940_pt1 | contig 10076 bp, 7 predicted proteins | sample MGYA00242802_ERZ504649 | MGnify/ENA primary metagenome ERZ504649 (study PRJEB26092, sample SAMD00036194) | human gut metagenome | host: Homo sapiens | study: EMG produced TPA metagenomics assembly of... | reverse complement strand
GCCGCGCTGGCCGATGCCCGGCAGAAGCTGACCGCCCTGCTGGCAGCCAGCGGGCGGCCTGCCGACGCGCTAGAGCCGAAATTCAGCTGTAAGCTGTGCCAGGACACCGGCACGGTCAACGGCCGCACCTGCAGCTGTGTGCACAAGGTCATGCAGCAGCTGCGCCGACAGGAGATTGAGCAGCTGTCCAGCCTGTCCATTTCCAGCTTTGACACCATGGAGCTGCGCTACTACCCCAACACAATGGATGCCCAGAACGGTGTGAACGTCCGCGCCTATATGGGCCGCCTGCTGGACGGCCTGAAGCAGTATGCCGAGGATTTTTCCCCCACCGAGAGCGAAAGCCTGATGCTCATCGGCAACGCGGGCCTTGGCAAGACCCACGCTGCGCTGGCCATTGCGGGCCTTGTGCTGGAACAGGGCCACGATGTGATCTATGTGTCCAGCCCGGATTTCTTTGGCAAGATCGAAGCTTCCCGCTTTGACCCCTCCGGTGATGCCGACACTCTGCTGCGCACTGCCTCCACCGCCGACCTGCTGATCCTGGACGATCTGGGCACCGAGTTCGTCACACCCTACTTCATTACGGTGTTCTACAGTCTGCTGAACAACCGTCTGGGTGCCGGGCTGCCCACCATCATCACCACCAACATCACCGACGGTGCCCTGCTGGAAAAACGCTATACCGAAAAAATTTCCAGCCGCCTGTCGGCGTTCATTCCCTTCCGCTTCCTAGGTGAGGACATCCGCCCCCAGAAAGCAAATGAATAAACAAAAGCGCATCGTATCTACGAAGGTACGATGCGCTTTCTCATGATACAGCCTTTACCCGCCTGTGGGCCGGGAGTTTCTCTGAGGACCGTCCGCTGGGGTGGGACCCTGTTGCCGCAAAGCGGCAATAGGGCGGGCGATGGAATGGCCTGCAACAGCAACAACCGCCGCCAGTGACGGAAGCAGGGCGTTGCTGTTGGGACCGTGGCCAGCAGAATGCAAGGCCCGTTCAAGGGCCGCAGCATACGCTGGGTGCCACAACCCGTAATCGTGTCCGAAGAGAAAGCTACCGGCACGCAGGCTTCTGTCAGAACTCCAGCGCCGGGCTCACCTCATTGCGGCGCTGTGCCTGCACGATGCAGTCCTTCTCCGGCACAACGCCCGCCGCGCCAGCGTGTTGAACACGGTCTGCAGGGCAAGCGCAGGCGTGTTGTTCTCCTGCGAAAGATGGCACAGCGCAAACTTTTGCACCCTTCCTGAACGAGTTCCAGCAGCTTTGCCGAGCACTCGTCGTTGGAAAGGTGGCCCCGGGTGCTTTCAATGCGTGCCCGTAAGTAATAGGGGTACGGCCCGCTGCGCAGCATGTGCAGGTCGTAGTTGCTCTCCAGTGCCACAAGGTCGCAGCCGGAAAGCGCCTCGTGCACCGGCGGCGTGAGCACGCCAAGGTCGGTTGCAATGGTCATGGTCTTGCCGTCCGGGGTGTGGATGCGGTAGCCCACACAGGGCACATCGTGGCTGGTGGGAAAGCTCTGCACGCCAAACGCGCCCACGTCCTCTTCCCTGCCTTCCAGCTCGTGCAGCTCACAGCTGGCCGGTACGATGCCGTTGCTGTCCAGAAAATCCAGCGTTGCCGCTGCACCGTACACCGGCAGCGTGTTCTTTTTGAGGAAGGTGGAAAGCCCCTTCACATGGTCGCTGTGCTCGTGGGTGACAAGGATGCCGTCGCAGTCACTGACGGCAAGGCCCAGCGCCTTGAGCGCCGCCGAGGTAGTGCGCACGCCCTTGCCCATATCCACAATGAGATACCGCTGCCCGCAGCGCACCACACTGCTGTTGCCGGAGGAACCCGAATATAACGAGATGAATTCTGCCATGAAAAACCTCTGATACACTCAAAAACAGCCCGCCGCATATGCAGCAGGCTGTTTGCTTTTTATAAGTTACAGTGCCTGATCCAGTGCAGCGGGCATACGCTCCACCTTGCTGATGTCTGCACCCAGACCGCGCAGCTTTTCCACGATATTCTCGTAGCCGCGCTCGATGTGGCCGATCTCCTCGATCTCACTGGTGCCGTCTGCCATCAGCGCAGCCACCACCATGGCAGCGCCTGCACGCAGATCCAGTGCGCGCAGCGGTGCAGGGGTGAGCTTATCCACGCCCTCAAACACAGCCACCTGACCGTCCACCTGCACGTTGGCACCCATCTTGCGCAGCTCGTCCACATAGCGGAAGCGGTTGTCCCACACGCTCTCGGTCACGGTGCTGGTGCCCTTGGCCACGCTCAGCAGCACGCCCATCAAGGGCTGCATGTCGGTGGGAAAGCCGGGATGCGGCATCGTGTTGATCTTCAGCGGCAGAATATCGCCGGTGCGGCGCACACGCACAGCATCGTCAAATTCTTCCACCTCCACGCCTGCACGGCGCAGCTTTTCGGTAATGGGTTCCAGATGCTTGGGGGTGACGTTCTTCACCAGAACATCGCCGCCGGTGGCAGCAGCAGCCACCATGTAGCTGCCAGCCTCGATCTGATCCGGGATGATGCTGTAGGTGCAGCCGTGCATCTTTTCCACACCGCGCACCTTGATCACATCGGTGCCTGCGCCGCGGATGTTCGCACCGCACATATTCAGGAAGTTTGCCAGATCCACCACATGGGGTTCCTTGGCACAGTTTTCCAGAATGGTCTGGCCCTTGGCCATTACAGCGGAGAGCATACCGTTCATGGTAGCGCCCACGCTGACCTTATCAAAGAAGATGTGTGCACCGTTCATCTCCTTGGCGCGCACGCTGATCATGCCGTAGTCCACGCTGTCCTCTGCGCCCAGAGCACTGAACACCTTCAGGTGCTGGTCAATGGGGCGGGGGCCGAGGTTGCAGCCGCCGGGCATGGCCACCTGAGCCTTGCCAAAACGGGACAGCAGTGCGCCCAGAAAGTAGTAGCTGGCGCGCATCTGGCGGGACAGGTCGTCCGGGACGTTGGTGCCGGTCAGATGGGTGGTGTCGATCTCGTAGGTGTTGCGGTTGATCATTTGATCTGTGCGCCCAGAACGCTGAGGATCTTCAGGCTCACCGCCACATCACTGATATCCGGCAGATTCTCGATCACACAGACATCCGCTGCCAGAATGGTTGCAGGCAGGACGCCCACCGCCGCATTTTTGGCACCCGAAATGGTAACTTCGCCGTGCAGGGCTTGCCGCCCGTAATAACAAATTTCTCCAATTTTATGATCTCCTTGTCGGAGGCCCGCAGCCGCAGGCCTGTTAAGGTTCCTGAAAGCATTTTCCATAAAAGCTGCCTGATGTGCATGGGCCATAAGGCCGTACACGTACAGCTATCTTATTATACACAACTTTCACAAAAAAGCAAAGCCCCGCTTGGTGTTGTTTTATTATTTTCTGTTTTGCCCATTTTCGCGCAGGATATTCCAAAATTTTGATTTCTTTTTCAGGTATTTTACAAAAACCAGATACATTGCTGTTGCGCTTTCTTTACCAGATGTGGTCTTCGCACCGAGTCTCAGTGATCCAGCCCAGCTGGTAGGCAGCCACCAGCTGCTTGAGGTCGTGCACACGCTCCCGCAGCACCTCGCCCTCGTCGGTGTCCTCCACGAGAATGCGATGATTTTCGGTTTCCAGAATGTTTTTCTGGGAAATGATATCCAGATTATCCTTCACCGCTTTCTCGGCACTTTCAAAGGGCTGATGGGTGCGCAGGGACATGGTGCGGCTGGAATACACCAGCGTGTAGCCCGCAATGCCGGTCTTTTCGTGGTAGGCACGGCAGAAACCGCCGTCGATCACCACCAGCCGTCCGCCGCCCTTGATGGGGCTTTCGCCGTTCTTTTCCCGCACCGGCACATGGCCGTTGACGATGTGACTGGCACCGGGCAGGCCAAACTCGGCCAGAATGCGGCGGCAGACGGCCTCATCGTTATACCATGTATAATAGGGGTCCTTCACCTCGGTGTGGGTGGAAGCGTCCTCTACATAGAGCCGCTCAAATGTGGTCATGGCACTGCGGCCAAACAGCGGCGAAAGCTTGCCGCACCACAGATACCACAAAAAATCCTGTCCGCTCTGGCGGGCAGCGCTGCCTTCCGGTGCATAGTAGCCCCGGCGGGCGCGGGCATCACAGTAGTCCATCAGTGCGCGGCCGGAGTAGTAGCGTCCCTCAAAGCGCTCCATGGCAAAGGTGCCGCGGCTGGTCATGGGCACAGCGCCATGGTAGAGCAGGTTGCCGTTCTCAATGTGGTACACGCTGCCCTTTGCATAGAGAAATTCCACATGCTGCTGCAGTTTTTCGCTCTGGCGGAAGGACTGCACCAGCTTGCGCAGCACCAGCTGTTCATCCGGGTGCAGTGCGGCCGGGTCGGCGGGGTCCACCGTGGGGAATGAGGTATCCCGCAGCGGATACTCCTTTTCGCCGATCTTTACCGTGTGCTTTTCCCAGTCGATGCGGCGCAGATAATCTCGCTCCTGCATCTGGAAGTCCGGGTTGCGGTCGATGACATGGCACTCCAGCTTGAACATCAGAATGCTGATGGCCTTGTGCATCACGGCACAGCGGTGCAGCATTCCCCTGGTGTAGGGGCCGCGGGCCGCATCGGTATGAGGCATCCAGATGGAAAGATCATCATTGCCGTAGAACTGCTCAGCCATGCGCTGCAGATGGCGCAGGTTGATGCCGTAGCAGTCCTCCAGCATTCCGTGGTTATGATAAGCCAGCGTGGTCTTGAGCACCGTGCAGATGCAGATGGGGCTGCCCGCAGCGGCACCCATCCATACTACATCGTGGTTGCCCCACTGGATATCCACATTGTGGTGGCGCATGAGCAGATCGAGGATGATATCCGGGCGTGGGCCGCGGTCGAACAGGTCGCCCACGATGTGCAGCTTGTCCACTGCCAGATGCTTGATCAGCTCGCACAGCCGCACGATAAAGTGGTCGGCGCGGCCATTTTCAATGATGCTGCCCACGATCTGGCCGTAGTACAGATCCTTGTCGTGATCCTCAAAATGGGCGTGGAGCAGCTCGTCCAGAATGTAGCCGCAGCTGGCAGGCAGGCATCTGCGCACATGGTCGCGGGTATGCTTGGAGGACACCAGACGGCAGATATCAATGAGACTCAGCAGCGTTTCGGTGTACCACTGGTCCAGCGCTTCCTCGCTGGTACAGCGTGCCTTGAGCTGGGGCAGCTTTTCGTTTGGGTAATAGATCAGCGTTGCAAGCTCGGCGCGGGTATGCTTCGGCACGGTATCGCCCAGCACCTGATCCACTTTTTCGCGAATGACACCGGAAGCGGAATTCAGAATATGCACAAAAGCTTCATTCTCGCCGTGCAGGTCGCTCATGAAGTGCTCGGTACCCTTGGGCAGCTTGAGCAGTGCCTGCGTGCTGATGATCTCGCTGGCTGCCGCCGCCTGCGAAGGATAATCCGCGAGAGCAGGGTCAGGTACTTGAGATTATCGCGGATCTCATCGGTTTCGGTGCGCATGGTCTCCTCCATCACAACGTTCTCTCCGCCGCAGTCCGCCACACGGACCTTGCAAAGATGTTGCTTTCCATATGTATTATTTTTTCCTTATCTTATAGTATAGCACGTCCGGGGCGAAAAGTGGTATACTGGGGCTGACAAACTTTCAGCAAAGGACTTTGGATATTATGCCGAAAAGCGATTTCGTCTCCGTTCCCTCTTTCTGCACCCTCTGTCCGCGCCGGTGCGGGGCCGACCGTGCTGCCGGACGCACCGGTTTCTGCGGCGCGGGCGGCACCTTAAAAGCAGCCCGCGCTGCCCTGCACTACTGGGAGGAGCCATGCATCAGCGGCACAAAGGGCAGCGGCACGGTGTTCTTTTCCGGCTGCACCCTCAAATGCTGCTTCTGCCAGAACTATCCCATCAGCGCCGAGGGCCTTGGCAAAGAGATCAGCGTGGAACATCTGGCAGAGATTTTCCTGAATCTGCAGGAGCAGGGTGCCAACAACATCAATCTGGTCACGCCCGGCCAGTGGCGGCCCTGGATCATTGCCGCGCTGGATATTGCCCGGGCTAAGGGCCTGCATCTGCCCATCGTATGCAACACCGGCGGCTACGAAACAGTGGAAAGCGTGGAAGCATGGCGCGGATACATCGACATCTGGCTGGCCGACCTGAAATACGTCTCCTCCGCCCTCTCGGCAGAGCTTTCCTCTGCACCGGACTATTTTGCGCAGGCAAAGCCCGCCATTGAAGCCATGATGGCACAGGCCGGGCACCCGGTGTTCAATGCAGAGGGCATCCTGCAAAGGGGGGTCATTCTGCGGCACCTTGCCCTGCCCGGCCATGTTGACGACAGCTTTGCGGTGCTTGACCAGATGGCCGCATGGAACGATGCAGACCCCGAGTGCTTCATCCCCAGCGTCATGAGCCAGTACACACCGTTTTACAAAGCCGCAGAGCACGGCATCGGACGGCGCATTACCACCTATGAATACCGCCGGGTGGTCAACTATGCCATGGACAAGGGACTGGCGCAGGGCTACATGCAGCAGAAGAGCAGCGCGAAGGAAGAGTATACGCCTTCTTTCGATTTGACAGGGGTATGAATTCGTCAAATCTCCCAAAAAAGGCCGATTTTTTTCTCTTGCATCCTCACGGAAGTGCTTGCAATCCCATCCGGGCCGGATTATAATGGATACAACGATGTGTTAACAGAACTCTGATGAGCTGTAAATATCAGGAGGAGCGTTATGGAACATTTCAACCCGATCCTTGGCAACGATACCACCGGCCAGAAATTCATCACCTGCGGTGAGATCATGCTGCGCCTGACCCCGCCGAACTACGAGAAGATCCGTATGGCATCCGGCTTTGAGGCCAGCTACGGCGGCAGCGAGGCCAATATTGCACTGGCACTGGCTAACCTTGGTGTGGACAGCACCTTCTTCAGCGTGGTGCCCAACAACAGTCTGGGCAAGAGCGCCGTGCGCTGGCTGCGTTCCAACGACGTGCACTGCACCCCTATGATCCTGACCGAGCCGAACGAAACTCCTTCCAACCGTCTTGGTACTTATTATCTGGAGACCGGCTACGGCATCCGCCCGTCCAAGGTCATCTATGACCGCAAGCACAGTGCCATTACTGAGTACGATTTCTCGCAGGTGGATCTGGATGCTTTGCTGGACGGCTACGACTGGCTGCACCTGAGCGGCATCACCCCGGCACTGGCACCCAACTGCCGCACCCTCATTCTGGATATGCTCAAGGTCGCCAAAAACAAGGGCCTGACCGTCAGCTTCGACGGCAATTTCCGCTCCACCCTGTGGAGCTGGGAAGAAGCCCGCGATTTCTGCACCGAGTGCCTGCTATGTGGATGTGCTGCTTGGCATTGAGCCGTACCACCTGTGGAAGGATGAGAGCGACCACTCCAAGGGCGACTGGAAGGACGGCGTTCCTCTGCAGCCCAGCTATGAGCAGCAGGACGAGATTTTCCAGCACTTCATCGAGCGGTATCCCAACCTCAAGTGCATTGCCCGCCATGTGCGTTATGCGCACAGCGGCAGCGAGAACAGCCTGAAGGCCTTCATGTGGTACGACGGCCACACCTTCGAGAGCAAGCTGTTCACCTTTAATATCCTTGACCGCGTGGGCGGCGGCGATGCCTTTGCCAGCGGCCTGATCTACGCCATGCTGCACAACTACAGAGCCATGGATATGATCAACTTTGCGGTGGCAAGCAGTGCCATCAAGCACACCATCCACGGCGATGCAACATCACCGATGATGTGAGCACCATCCGCAACCTGATGAACATGAATTACGATATCAAGCGGTAAGTTTTATCGCCGTACAGAGAACGCCCGCCGGGTCTCCCCGGCGGGCGTTGCTTTTTCTATCAGATATACCGCCCGGTGATGCTCTCCGGGTTCTGTCTTACCTGTTCCGGCGTACCTGCCGCCACGATGCGTCCGCCGGCATCGCCGCCGCCCGGCCCCATATCCACAAGGTAATCCGCATTGCGGATCACATCCAGATCATGCTCAATGACCACCACGGTGGCACCGTTCCCGATCAGCTTCTGGAACACGCCCAGCAGGGTCTGTACATCCAGCGGATGCAGGCCGATGGTGGGTTCATCGAACACGAACACACTGTCTGCCTGCCCCTTGCCCATCTCGCTGGCAAGCTTCAGCCGCTGGCTTCGCCGCCGGAAAGGCTGGGTGTCTCCTCGCCAAGGGTCAGGTAGCCAAGGCCCAATTCTTTCAGTACCTGCAGGCGCTGGCGCACAAGTTTGCAGTCCGCACAGGCTTCCAATGCAGTGGACACATCCATGTCCATCAGGTCGGCCATGGAGGCTGGTTCGCCGTTCGCCGTGGGCAGCTTCACTGCCGCCGCTTCCCGGCTGTAACGCGAACCGCCGCAGTCCGGGCAGGGCACTTCTACGTCCGGCAAAAACTGCACATCCAAACTGATGACGCCGGTGCCGTCACAGGTGGGGCACCGCAGCTTACCGGTGTTGTAGGAGAAATCGCCCGCCTTATAGCCGTGGTCTTTGGCATCCTGCGTTTTGGCAAACAGCTTGCGCAGCTCATCGTGCACATTGGCATAGGTGGCCACGGTGGAGCGCACATTGATGCCGATGGGCGTTGCATCGATCAGCTTCACCTGCGCAATTTCCTCGGCCTCCACGCTTTTCACATGCGCTGGCAGGGCTGTGCCGTTCACCTTTGCCTGCAAGGCCGGGACCAGGCTTTCCAAAATCAGGGTGGTCTTGCCACTGCCGGACACACCCGTAACCACGGTCAGCCGCCCCTTGGGCAGTTCCAGTTCCAGCGGCTTCACAGTATGGATGGCCGAGGTTGCCAGATGGATGCGGCCCTGTGCAAACAGTTCATTTTCCGGCACATGAGGCCGGGCATTCACCCCCGCCCTGCCTGCAAGAAACGGGCCGATCTGAGAAGCCGCGTTCTGTTCAATTTTCGGAATGCTGCCCTGCGCGATCACATGTCCACCCTTTGCACCGGCTTCCGGCCCCATCTCGATCAGCCAGTCAGCTTCCTTTAAAATTTGGGTATCGTGATCCACCAGCACCACCGAGTTGCCGTCGGCCACAAGGTCGTGCATCACATCGGTCAGGCCTTCAATGTTAGAAGGATGCAGGCCGATGGACGGCTCGTCCAGCACATAGAGCACACCGGTGGTACGGTTGCGCACCGCACGGGCCAGCTGCATCCGCTGGCGCTCACCGGTGGAAAGAGTGGACGCGGAGCGGTCCAGCGTCAGGTAGCCAAGGCCCAGCGAGAGCAGCCGTGCCGCTGCCGTCTGGAAGGATTCGCAGATATTGCGGGCCATGGGCCGCATCTCTTCTGGCAGACTGTCCGGTACACCCGCCACCCAATCGGTAAGCTGCACAAGAGTCATCTGACAAGCCTTGTCCAGCGTGATGCCCCGCAGCTTTGGGGTACGAGCCGCATTACACAGCCGGGTGCCGCCGCAGTCCGGGCAGATGCCTTGCCGCAGGAACTTTTCCACCCGCTTCATGCCCTTTTCATCCTTGACCTTGGAGAGGGCGTTCTCCACGGTATAGGTGGCATTGAAATAGGTAAAATCCAGCTCCCCGGCCTGATTGGAATTTTTGTTATGATAAAAAATGTGCTTTTTCTCCGCCGGGCCATGGAAAACGATATCCTTTTCCCGGTCGGTCAGGTCGCGGAAGGGCACATCGGTGCGCACGCCCATCTCCCGGCAGATATCCACCATCAGCGACCACATCAGGCTCTTCCACGGGGCCACGGCACCTTCGTCGATCGTAAGAGAATCGTCCGGCACAAGGGTGCTCTCGTCCACGGTCATCACCATGCCGGTACCGCTGCAGGTGCGGCAGGCACCCTGACTGTTGAAGGCAAATTCTTCAGCGGAAAGCGCGCGCACGCTGGCACCGCACTGCGGGCAGAGCAGCGGCTTTTCTGCCGCCACGGCAAGGCTGGGTTCCAGCCAGTGGCCGCACTGCGGGCAGGGATAGCTGGAAAGACGGGAGAACATCAGGCGCAGACTGTTCAGCAGTTCCGTGCCGGTACCAAAGGTGCTGCGGATGCCCGGCACAGCG
>ENA-OQEX01001239-OQEX01001239.1-human-gut-metagenome-genome-assembly--contig:-NODE-1239-length-10077-cov-2.075377_pt1 | contig 10077 bp, 14 predicted proteins | sample MGYA00242802_ERZ504649 | MGnify/ENA primary metagenome ERZ504649 (study PRJEB26092, sample SAMD00036194) | human gut metagenome | host: Homo sapiens | study: EMG produced TPA metagenomics assembly of... | reverse complement strand
GGGCTCCTCTCTCAGGGGAGCCCCTAACTTATTTTCTTAGGAATCACAGGCACAATCCGAATCCGAAACAGTGCTCACCGAGCATCACGAGACCGACAACCTCGACCCACGTACGGACCGCGCCGGCGCGCCCCGGGACCCCGGTGCATATCGCCCCGGTCCAACTCGGCAACATCACCGTGCCGACCCGGTGGTGCTCTCGCCGATGGCGGGAGTGACCAACTGGCCCTTCCGCGTGATTTGCGAGGAATATGGTCCCGATGGACTCTACGTGGCCGAGATGATCACCGCTCGAGCCCTCGTGGCGCATAACCCGAAAGCACTGCGCCTCTGTCATTTCGCCAAAAGCGAAAAAATCCGTTCACTGCAGTTGTACGGCGTGAACCCCTCCATCACCGAACAGGCGGCGAAAATCGTGGTCGACGGCAACATGGCCGACCATGTGGATCTGAACTTCGGTTGCCCGGTGCCCAAGGTCACTCGTCGAGGCGGTGGTTCGGCCTTGCCTTGGAAACCGACATTTTCACTGAGCTATTACAGCGCGTGGTCGCCGTATGCGAGCCGGCGGGCATCCCCGTCACCGCGAAGATCCGCGTCGGCATCGACCATAACCATGAGACCTTCCTCGAAGCCGGACACATCGCGCAGGAGGAGGGCTGCAAGGCCGTAACCCTGCATGCCCGTACCACCGCCGAATACTATGGCGGTCATTCCGACTGGTCCCGCATCGGCGAGCTCAAGGAACACCTCAACATTCCGGTATTCGGCAATGGCGATATCTGGGGTGCCGAGGACGCGCTCGAAATGGTGCGCGAGACCGGCTGCGACGGTGTGGCCATCGGCCGCGGATGCCAGGGCCGGCCGTGGCTGTTCGCCAACATCAAAAACGCCTTCGAGGGCAATCCCGAACGGCTCAACCCGAATCTGGGCGAGGTCTGCCGCGTGATTCACCGTCATGCCGAGCTGCTTACCGAGTTTTATGAGGGCGATGAGATGATGGCCGTCCACGATCTGCGCAAGCACATCGCCTGGTATCTGAAAGGATTCCCGGTGGGCGGCTCCATCCGCAAGGCCTTTATGGAATGCGAGAGCCTGGCCGATGTGGACCGCGAGATCGGCAAGCTCGACCCGACTATCGAATACCCGCCACGCGTGGTCGACAAACCGCGCGGCCGCGTGCGTTTCGCCAAGAAGGTGCACTTGCCGTATGGCTGGTTGGAATCGCGTACCACCACCCACGAAGAGCGTGAGGCGCTCTTCGGTGACGACCCAATGGACGCCAGTTACTGAGAAAATACTGAAAATACACGCAACACGCGCCATTCTGCGCGTGAATTTCCCTCCAAGAGTAGCCTGTTTGCGCTACTCTTGGGTGTAACCGTGAAGTGACAGGAGCCAAACGTGAGCGAGATCGCGCAGAATGAGTTCAACGACAAGACCAACATCAAGGTTGTTGGCGTCGGCGGTGCCGGCGGTAATGCCGTCAATCGCATGATTGCCGAGGGATTACAGAATGTTGAATTTGTGGCGGTAAATACCGATGCGAAGGATCTTCTGCGCTCTGATGCGGATGTCAAGATTTCCCTTTCCGATAAGTCCAGTCGTGGTCTCGGTGCTGGTGCCGACCGGAGCGTGGAGCCAAGGCGGCCCAGGACCACCAGTCGGATATCGAAGAGGCGCTTAGGGGTGCCGACATGGTGTTCGTCACCTGCGGCGAGGGCGGTGGCACCGGTACTGGCGCCAGCCCGATCGTCGCTCGTGCGGCTCATCAACAGGGTGCTCTCACCATCGCGGTTGTTACTCGTCCGTTCAGCTTCGAAGGCCCTCAGCGTTCCGCTTCCGCCGAATACGGCATCGACAACCTGCGCAAGGAAGTCGACGCGCTGATCGTCATTCCGAACGATCGCCTGCTCGAGCTTTCCGACCGTTCCATCGGCATCATTGAGGCCTTCAAGACCGCTGATACCGCACTGCTTGCCGGTGTTCAGGGCATCACTGACCTGATTTCGATGAACTCCTATATTCACGTCGACTTCAACGATGTGAACTCCATTCTTCGTGGTGCTGGTACTGCGCTGTTTGGTATCGGTTCCGCACGGGGAGAGGATCGTGCCACGCAGGCCGCCGAAATCGCCATCAGCTCTCCGCTGCTTGAGGAAAGCATCGAAGGCGCACACGGTGCGCTGATCAACATCGCCGGTCCGACCGACCTGAAGTTGCAGGAGCCTCTGCTGCCACCGAACTGGTGCGCAAGGCGATTCACCCTGAAGCCCAGATTATTTGGGGTCTTGCTCTGGACGATGCTTATGGCGATGAAGTGCGTGTCACTGTTATTGCTGCTGGTTTTGACCCCGTCGCCGCTCAAGATGACGACACTCAGAGCACGGTGACGCCGGTTGTGCCAACCGCCGCCGATCCTGCGACCTCCCGTGGCACAGCCAGCTCCAGCACCGGCACCGGCTGCACAGCCCGCTGCCACTGCCCAACCGGCATTCACACCGGCTATCGGTGACTCCGCATCGTTGCCTTTTGATGATCCGACTTCCGCTCATCCGAATATCGCCGTGAACGATCCGGCTGGCGATCTCGACATCCCTGACTTCCTGCGCTGAAAGGATTGATCCATGGCTGGTTCATGAAAAACGCGATGTCCTATCTGGGCATGAGTGACGTTGTGGACGATGAGGACGACTACATCGAGGAGGACGAGGAGCAGAAGCCGGCTTCGAAGTCCGCATTTGATTCCGACCATACGGTCACGCCGCTGGCGTCAACCACCGCGCCTGCCGCATCGTCGACTACCAAGCCGTTCCCCGGTGGCCGTGTGAACAGAATCACCACCATCCATCCGAAGTCATATGAGGATGCTCAACTGGTCGGCCGCGCATTGCGTGACGGTGTTCCGGTCGTACTGAATCTCACTGGTGTGGCCGAAGCCGTGGCATATCGCATCGTGGACTTCTCCGCCGGCGTGGTGTTCGGCGTGCGTGGTTCCCTCGAGCGTGTCACTCCGCGCGTGTTCCTGTTGAGCCCGGCGCAGGTGAACATCAAGGTCGAAGAGCCGACAAAACCAGCCTCGGCACACGATTTGTTCGCTGATTGACCGGTTCAGTAGTTTTCGCATTCGACGTTATATCGGTATTCGGCCGACTCCCAGCAAGGAGTCGGCCGATTCTTATTGTGCTCCGAGCAAACTTTTCATGCGCGGTTGTTAGTCTGTCAGCATGCTTTCCTTAGTGTTCTCTCTGATCGGCCGCATTCTTGCATGGCTCATTAACGCGTATATCACGGTTCTGTTCGTGCGCATGATTCTGGACTGGGTCTCCGTTCTCGCACGAAACTGGTATCCACGTGGTGTGGTGGCCCAGCTGATCAATATTGTGTATTCCATTACCGAACCCCCTCTGCGCTGGCTACGTCGCTATATTCGCCCATTGCCGCTCGGTTCGATTTATCTTGATGTCAGCTTCATTGTGCTGTATTTTGCGCTGGTGGTACTGGAAAGTGTTGTTCTGATAGTGTTCTGAGGCCGTTTTTGACCCGCCGGAGGCATATATCTGGCATAAAAACCCACGTCGAATGTTCTGAAACGATGGGGTCGTGATAGCATTCTGACTTGAGACCAACGTAAGTGCGGGCGATGCCCCAAAGCGAGGTGCAAGATTTATGCTCTGTTGACGCCGAAGGATATTAGGGAGCATACCTTCCAGACTGTTCGATTCAAGGAAGGTTATGATGTCGACGAGGTCGATGACTTCCTTGATCAGGTCACGGAAACCGTCGAGGCTCTTGGACGTCAGGCGGTAGCCGGCGGTCAGGCCACCCAGACTCTGGTCCTGACGTGACCAACCTTAATGCGAAGATCTCCGATCTTACCGGTCAGGTGCAGCAACTCGAGTCGGAGAATGCTGGTTTGAAGAACGCTGTGGCTCAGGCCCAGCAGGCCGTTCAGGCTGGCAATGATCAGGCAGCACAGCTTGTCTCTGCCAAGCTCAGCGAAGCCGAGGAATCCAACCGCGCGCTGTCCTCCCAGAATGAGCAGCTCAAGGGTCAGGTCGATCAGCTGAACGCTCAAATCGATCAGCTCACCGCTCAGGCTGCTCAGGCCTCCGGTGACCAGGAGCTGTCGGTCAGCAGATCGCCGCCATTCAGCAGGAACGTGATCAGTCCGCGCGGCCAACGAGGAGCTGTCCCGTCAGCTCGCCGCTGCTCAGCAGCAGGGTTCCGCCGCTCAGCAGCAGTCCGCTCAGATCGCTGAGCTGTCCCGTCAGCTCGAAGAAGCCAAGCAGCGTGAAAACCAGCTTCGTGCTCAGGTTTCTAAGGTCGAGCCGAGCACCGAGACCGGTTCTCTGCAGAAGATCGCTGGCGCCGCTTCCATGCCGGGCACCGAGCCCGAGCGCGCCACCGCCATGCTGACCCTGGCTATGCAGCTGCACGATCAGTACGTGGAGAAGGGCAAGAACAAGGCCAAGGAAATCACCGAGGCCAGCCAGAACAAGTACAACGATCTGGTCACCAAGGCCAACAACTACTCCGAGCGTACCCGTTCCGAGGCCGACGACTACTCCACTCGTACTCGTTCCGACGCCGACACCTATTCGGATCGTACCCGCTCCGAGGCCGACGCTTACCGTGACCAGACTCACGCGGATGCCGAGACCTACTCCCAGAACACCCGTTCTGAGGCCGACGCATACTCCGTCAAGACTCGTCAGGATGCGGACAACTACTCCAAGTCTCAGCACGATGACGCTGACAACTACGAGAAGGAAGTGCAGCAGCGTGCCGCCGAGTATGACAAGAACACTCGTTCCGCGGCTGATGCGTACGACAAGAACACCCGCTCTGCAGCCGATACGTATGCCGAGCAGGTGCGCGACAACCTTCAGGCTCAGTCCAAGGTCGTCGAGGGCAACATCCAGAGCCTCAAGCAGTTCGAGACTGAATACCGCGCCCGCCTCACCGAGTACCTCGGCCAGCTGGCATCGCAGGTTTCCGAGTCGAACAACTACGTCGACCAGACCTCGTCCAAGACCAACTGAGCGTAGGCAGGTACAGGTCGTATGACGAACCAACAGGGACGGCTGCGCACCCGCGTGGCCGTCTTTGCATGTGTGGCCGCGGCTGCGCTGATTGTCGATCAGCTCACCAAGGCTTGGGCGATGGCCGCGTTATCCAACGGTCAGACCATTCGCGTGATTCCCGGACTGCTGTCCTTCACCTTGGTGCGTATCCGGGCGCGTCCTTGGGCATGGGATCAGGCGCTACTTGGGTAATCAGTCTGTTGGCCGTTGTGGCTTGCGTGGCCCTTGCTGTGGCTGGGGTGCGCACTGTCTCCATGAAATGGTCGGTGGCGATTTCTTTCGCGTTTGCAGGCGCTCTGGGCAACCTGATTGACCGTGTTATGTACGCTGACGGCTTCCTCGACGGCAAAGTGGTGGATTTCCTTAACTATGGCTGGTCCGTTGGCAATGTGGCGGATATCTATCTGGTAGTCGCCGGTGTGGCCTGGTGATTCTGATTCTTATGGGGGAGCCGTTCTCACACAAGGATCTCATCGAGCAATCCGACGAATCCCTACAGTCTGAGCCGGAGGCGGACGCCAAGTAATGAGTCGAATAGTCCCTGCTCCCGATGCATTGGTGGGTAAGCGTTTCGACGTAGCCGTGGCCAAAATGCTGGGTATTTCACGATCTAAAGCCGCCGATCTGGTTGACTCCGGGCAGGCGCGCGTTTTAGGACGTGAAGTTGCGCGGTCCAGCACATTGCAGGCGGGGGAGACCGTCGAATTTGATTTGGCGGAGGAACAGGCCGAGCCTGAGCCTATCGCAACTGATATGGCCGTTGTCTACGAAGACGATGATGTCGTTGTAGTCGATAAGCCTGTAGCGTGGCGGCGCATGCCTCGGTTGGCTGGACCGGTCCAACCGTGCTCGGATCACTGCGTGACCGCGGCGTGCATATCACTTCCTATGGTGCGGCCGGGCGTGAGGGCATTGTTTCTCGCCTTGATGTAGGCACTTCCGGCTTGATGTTGGTGTGCAAGTCCGACCTTGCGTACACGAGATGCGTCGGCAGTTCGCCGAGCATGAGGTAAAGAAAACCTATCATGCGCTCGTGCAGGGTGGTCTTAAAGAGAACAAAGCAACCATTGAGGCGCCGATCGGGCGCGCCAAAGTGTCCGATTTCCGCTTCTGCGTGACTCCGGCCGGCAAACCGGCCGTTACGCACTGGGATGTGCTGGAGCGTTTCGGCCATGAGGCCACTCTGGTATCCCGTGAATCTGGAGACCGGACGTACTCATCAGATTCGCGTGCATTTCTCCTCGATTGGGCATCCCCTGTGCGGCGACCCCATGTATGGTGCCAATCCGGTGCTGTCTGAGGCCTTGGGACTTGACCGGCAGTGGCTGCACGCCATGAAGCTCGAATTCCGTCATCCCCGCACCCGCGTCTGGACCACGGTCCGGTCCCAGTACCCGGCCGACTTGGCTGCCGCCCTCGATGCCATGCGTGCCCGACATATCGAACCCGCTGAACCTGCCGAATATGCCGAAGTTCTGGTGGACTAATTCCGCAACGTGTCTTGGTACTCCAGCGTGAAGTGAACAGAAAAGAGCCAAAGCAGTAATGAAGCCGGGCGGTATATGCCATCCGGATTGCAGAATCTCCTGCTGATAAAAACCGTTTCCTAGTCGTTGACCGTGCCCGTTCCGGCGACGATCGCGGCCTACGACGCGTTCATCCTCTACCCGGCTCACCGATACGACATCAAGGGCAAAAGGCATCCGACAGGTATACGCGCTTGACTGGCTGTTGAACGAAGACCACAAGAAACAGTAGATACTAGGGCGGCCAGCGGGTTAGCAAGACATCAGTTGGTGAGGACTGCTGACATTGCACTCCGACGGATGAACTGAATACTCATATGATATCCGATTCTGAACAATTGAGTGGGGGCGTTGATGGTTGCCATCGTTTGGGCTGGCTAAATGCGATTTCGCGCCATGCTGTTTCAACAACGGTAACAACGGCTACAGTTGAACTATGCATGGGTTGAAGAGTGCGATTGACAGGGGAGCGGACGCGTGGGCACGTTCGCTGCCTGGGCGCGTGTTCGACCGGTATGTGTCGCGGAGTGGCCCCCTGCTGGCGAATGGTCTGGCATATGGTCTGCTGTTCGCCTTTTTGCCGGCGTCTGGATTGCGGTGAGCGTGTTCGGCCTTATCATGGTCGGCAACATTGATTGGCAGCAGATGCTGATTGACGCGGTGCGTGAAGTCATTCCCGGTGTGGCCGACTCGTTTCTGACGTCTTCCGCGCTAGGCGCCATGTCAAGCGCATTGACGTGGACCGGTCTGGCCACGTTGGCCATATTCTGGTGGACAGTGACCGGCTGGATGAACTCGCTGCGCCACGCCGTACGGGCCATGTTCGACGACTGCGGCGACGAGCTCAATATCGTCGTCGCAAGGTTACGCGATACGCTTGCCGCCATCGCCATCGCAATACTGTTCATTCTTTCGACCGCGGCCGGTACGGTGTCCGGCGGCATCGTACGCCGACTGCTGCAATGGGGCGGCATCCCCAGCAGTTCGTTGCCCGGCATCGTGCTTTTGGAGATGACCGGTTTCGGTACCGGTGTCGCGCTGAATTTCGCGTTGTTCATGTTGCTGCTGCGCGTGGTCTCCCACATCAAAGCCGGACGATTCACGATACTCGGCGCGTTACTGGGATCTCTGACGGTTTCCGCAATGCAGCTTCTCGGTGCGCGACTATTAGCCGGAGCCTCCCGGAATCCGATGCTTGCCCCGTTCGCCGCGTTGATCGGCGTGCTCATTTGGTTCAACCTCGTCGCCCAGGTCATTTTGCTCTGTGCCGCCCTCATTGCCGAGTGCCGACAAAAGAGCTGAGCGTCTGAACTGACTAATATGACGATTAGCGATGAAGCCTCTCTCGCCGAGATGATTCGCGAACTCAGCTGGCACTACAGTTATTGCCGTGGTCTCTCCATCTTGGCATATCGCAAACGAGTAGCTTCACCCGTGATACCGAGCTTGCGACCAATTGTTTCCCATGATTGGCCACGTTCATGCATGAGCAGTACCATCTGCGCAATGCGGGCATCAATGTATTCCAGTTCGGCTTTGCGTCGATTGATTAGACGGCTGAGCTCCAGTTCGGGAGAGAAGTTTGGGCTGTCCTCGGGAATGCTTCTGCTGGTGATTCCTGAGACTCCACGGCATCTGCCGCAGCGTTGCCGATTTCCATGAGTTTGGCCTGTATCTCGGGAGAGTAGTCTTCAAATTTCATCGTTATCACTGCCTTAGTGTCGCTGTTGCTGATACTCCACTTTATAGGCATGTGGCCTCACCGGTAAATATTTACCGCCGCCCAGACCACACGGTATGGTAGAGCGCATGGCTGATTACGGGAACAACTTTGTGCAACTGCATAACCACACGCACTATTCGCTGCTCGATGGTGCGTCGAAGATTCCGGATTTGGCCAAACGCGCCGCCGAACTTGGCATGCCTGCGGTCGGCATCACCGACCATGCAACATGCATGGCGCCTACGAGATGTACACCAACTGCGTGCCAATGGCGTCAAGCCCATCATCGGCATCGAAGCTTATGTGACCCCGGAAACCGCACGTCAAGACAAGTCCCGCGTGCATTGGGGTACCGAAGCCCAGCGCCGCGACGACGTCTCCGGTGGTGGTCTTATCACCCACTTGACCATGTGGCCGAAAACGACGAAGCCTGGTCAACCTCATCAAAGCCTCGTCCGTGGCCAACCTCGAAGGTCGCGTCATGCGTTATCCGCGTATGGATAAGGAGGTGCTCGCCACCTATTCCAAAGGCGTGATCGCATCCTCGGCTGCCCCTCGGGCATCATCCAGACCCGTCTGCGCCTCGGTCAATTCGATGAGGCCTGCGCGCCGCCGGCGAATTCCAGGACATCTTCGGCAAAGACAACTTCTTCATCGAACTTATGGATCACGGTCTGCCCATCGAAACTCAGGTGACCGGTGACCTGCTGACCATCGCCAAGAAACTCAACGCACCACTGCTGGCCACCAACGATTCCCACTACGTACACGCCGAAGATGCACAGGCGCAGGACGCCATGCTCTGCATCAACTCCGGTTCCCGTCTTGACGATCCGGACCGATTCAAGTTCGACGGCACCGGCTACTACATCAAAACCGCCGAAGAGATGCGCGAACTGTTCAAGGACCACCCGGACGCCTGCGACAATACGCTCGTTATCGCCGAACGCTGCAACGTGATGTTCGACGACCACGAAGACGGCGCGTTCATGCCGAAATTCCCTTGCCCCGAGGCTGGATGAGACCTCCCTGTTCCTCAAAAAGTCGAGGAAGGTCTGGAGAAGCGTTACGACGGCAACCCGCCGCTCGACGTATTGAAGCAGGCCGACTACGAATGCGGCGTGATCTGCCAGATGCAGTTCTGCGGATACTTCCTCGTGGTCGCCGACTACATTCAGTGGGCCAAGGATCACGGCATTATGGTGGGGCCGGGCCGTGGTTCGGCCGCAGGCGCCATGGTCGCCTATTCCATGGGCATTACCGAGCTCGATCCGCTCAAGCATGGCCTGATTTTCGAGAGGTTCCTGAACCCTGAGCGAGTGAGCCTTCCTGATATCGATGTCGACTTCGACCCTGAGGTCGTGCGCGAGTCATCGAATACTGCGGCGAAAAATACGGCACCGATAAGGTCGCCCAGTGCGTGATCTATGGCACCATCAAAACCAAGCAGGCCCTGAAAGACTCCGCCCGCATCATGGGTTATGAATTCTCAGTCGGTGAAAAAATCACCAAGCGCTGCCTCCGGCGGCCACCGGCGGCAAAGACATCAGCCTGCATGACATCTTCGACCCGACCGCCAAACGCTACGCCGAGGCCAGGGAATTCCGAGAACTCTACGATTCCGACCCGGACACCAAGCGCATCACCGAAGAAGCAAGGGTATCGAAGGCTGATTCGACAGACCGGTGTACATGCCTGCGCCACCATCATGGGTAGCGCACCCATCACCGACACCTCGCCGTTG
>ENA-OQEX01001238-OQEX01001238.1-human-gut-metagenome-genome-assembly--contig:-NODE-1238-length-10083-cov-2.487746_pt1 | contig 10083 bp, 12 predicted proteins | sample MGYA00242802_ERZ504649 | MGnify/ENA primary metagenome ERZ504649 (study PRJEB26092, sample SAMD00036194) | human gut metagenome | host: Homo sapiens | study: EMG produced TPA metagenomics assembly of... | reverse complement strand
CCCGAAGGCTACGAATTCTGCATGATCGGCGGCCATTTCACCGGCTCGCTGGTCCGCCACGTCATGGAATCCATCGCCTTCCACGCTGGCATCTGCCTGGCACATGCAGGTGCTCGCCGGCCGCGACCCGCACCACATCGCTGAAGCCGAATTCAAGGCGCTGGCCCGTGCGCTGCGCTTCGCCGTGGAAATCGACCCGCGTGTAGACGGCGTGCCCAGCACCAAGGGAGCCCTGTGATGACCGACGACAAGTTCGATCCGGACGAATCGCACTTCTCCGACGAGGAGCTTGAGGCTGCGCTCGCCGGATTCGAGAAAGAATTCGCGGACGATTCGGTATCCGGCGATGCCAGTGATACCAGTGATGCCGATAAAACAGCGGACGCTGCTTCAGCGAAGTCCGATTCCGACGCGAATGATGATACGGCTGATAAGGCTTCCGCTGATTCCGGCCGGCCTATGACCGACGACGTCACCGGGTCCGTTGCGGATGCGGTGAACGAGGCCATGGCCGATGTGGTCGACCCCTCGCTCGGCTTCGACAACGAACTCGCTGGACTGTTGGGTAACAAGGCGAAGGTGGCGCTGATCGTTACCCGTCTTGCCTCCGCCGAACTGTTGGCCGCGTTCTGCCAGCTGTCGGACATCTCCGCCGCATGCATCGGTGCCAATCAGGGGGCCGTCGCGGTGCTGAAGAATCTGGACGGCGAGGCCCGGAAGCCGCAGCCAAGGACCTGACCACCGTGGTATCCGGCATGGCCGTGATTCTTGCAGTCAATCGTGCCGACAAGCTCGAAGTGGCCATGTACGTGCAGGGAGAGGCCGGCCAGAGTTTCGCGCCGCCCGTGCTGTTCACCTCCACACCGCGCTTCGTCGAGGACCTGATGCTCGGCATCGTAACCCTGAACCAACTCAAGACCCAAGGGTTCGAAGTGGTGGATTCCGCTGGACTCGACCATGATCAGGCGATGCAGATTCTCGCCAACCACACTAGGCGCGGACGTGGCGGGCGCGGCTCCCGCATCGAATAGACGCCAACCAAACCAGTAGGGGATAGGAGAGCAGATGACCACAGCGGTTGTTTTCGATTACGGTTTCGGCAATGTACGTTCCATGGTGCGTGCGCTCGCCAATCTTGGCGTCGACACCACCCTCACCTCCGACTACCGGCAGTCGTTGGAGGCCGACGGCCTAGTCGTGCCGGGCGTGGGTGCGTTCGCCGCATGTATGGAAGGACTGAAGAAGGTCGACGGCGACCGTGTGATCTATGATCGCATCCGCGCTGGCCGCCCGGTGCTCGGCGTGTGCGTGGGCGAGCAGATCATGTTCGAACACGGTCTGGAGCACGGTGCCCATGCCGCAGGCATCGGACTGATCGGCGGTTCGGTGAACCTGCTGGACGCCGACGTGGTGCCTCACATGGGATGGGACACGATCGAGGCCGCCCCCGATTCGGTGCTGCTCAACGGCGTGGAGAACGAACGGTTCTACTTCGTGCACTCCTACGCCGCGATGGAAGTGAAGCCGGCGGATACGTCCCGCTTCGACATCGATCTGAGCGATTCGCCCGAACGCGTGAGCTGGTGCTCGTACGGCCGATCGCGCTTTGTGGCCGCCTACGAACACGGCCCGCTGTCCGCCACGCAATTCCACCCGGAAAAGTCCGGGGACGCTGGCTCCCAGCTCCTCAAGAACTGGATCGCCACGCTGTAAAAAAGCATGAAGCTCCCTCTGACGAGGGAGCTCAAATTGTGTATAAGTAACTGAAGAAAGGCTCTTCTTATGTCGTTGACTCTGCTGCCCGCCGTCGATGTACGCGATGGCAAGGCCGTGCGCCTGCGCCAAGGCGAATCCGGTTCCGAAACCGATTACGGTTCGCCGTTCGAGGCCGCCCGTACTTGGGTTGAGGCCGGTGCCGAATGGATTCACCTGGTCGACCTTGATGCCGCTTTCGGTACGGGCAACAATCGCGATCAGCTGCGAGAAATCGTTCATGAGCTCGGCGACCGCGTGAACATCGAACTGTCCGGCGGCGTGCGCGATGACGCTTCGTTGGACGCGGCCCTTGAGGCCGGTGCCGCCCGAGTGAACATCGGCACCGCCGCTTTGGAGAATCCGGATTGGACCGCCTCGGTCATCAAGAAGTACGGCGACCGCGTGGCTGTTGGTCTGGATGTGCGCGGTCACACACTGGCGGCGCGCGGCTGGACGCGCGAAGGCGGCGACCTGTTTGAGACCATGAAGTTCCTTGACTCCGTGGGCTGCTCGCGTTACGTGGTAACCGACGTGGCTAAGGACGGCATGATGTCCGGCCCGAACATTCAATTGCTGAGTGAAGTCGCTGAACGCACCGACGCCAAGGTCACGGCTTCCGGTGGTATCTCCAAGCTGGACGATTTGCGCGCCATCAAGGAACTGGCTGAAATTGGTGTTGATTCTGCCATCCTCGGCAAGTCCCTCTATGCACGTGCGTTCACGCTCCAGGAAGCGCTTGAAGTAGCGAAGTAGGCAAAGGACTCGCCTTAGCGAGACTGTTAATCTACCTTCGCTCAGCTATCGCTTCACTCAGACCCCTCCTACGGACAGCCCATTGGGCTGTCCGCTTAACGGCTCAGCAAGGGAGGTCGCCGGATTTGAGGAGCTTTTTGAAGACGGCGTAGTCTTCATCATTCTGTTCGGCGTAGCTGACGGCGAATGAGGCGATGGCCTGATCGAATTCGTCGGTGCCACCCATGTAATTGGCGATCGCAATCGAATCGCCGGTGCGGGCGTGGGCGTGCGCCAACGACCATGCGCACATGCGTGACAGATCGCTCAATCCCGAAGCGTTGAGATTGTCGATATCAATCGACCCCTTGCCATTCCACAACTGGCGCACGTAATAGTCGCGCGGTCGGCCATCCTCGGCCATAAAGCTCGACCAACCCAACAGCACATCGGCCGTATTCTGAATCAGCTTCTGCCCTGAACCACGCGCTCACCGTGCGTGGCGTACGGCGACGCGCCGCAGTAATGCTCGAGCACGGAATACGTGGCCTCCTTCATCTGAATCATCATCGGATCGTCGATATCACGCGCGATCCACACCGACGTCCACGCGCGCTGGCCCACCGAGCCCACGCCCACCACCTTGCGGGCCGCATCCTGATAGCGCAAATGATCGAACACCCAACGGCGATCGTCGTACAGGGAATGCCGGTAGCTCTCGAACAGCGTGTCTATACGTGCCTGCAACGCATCCAAGTCGGCGTAATCATCCAGCTGATTGATCGGCACCAGCTCGGGCGGATTGGATTTGAACCTGAGCTTGCCGCTCTCATAACGGCACAGTTTGGCCGCCGCCGCGTCGTTATCCTTCAGCAGCGCCTTCATGGTCGCCTCACGCAGCACACGGCTGCGTTTGGAACCGGTGGTCTCGAAGCGGTCGAGCGTCTCCTCCACGTCCAGGTGCTCATACCACGCGTCAAGGTAATCCATTTCGGAGAACCACTTCATGCGTGTGCGGTACGTGTGTACGCACTGGACCACGGCGGCGCGACGGTCCTTCTCCTTGATTTTGTTGGCGCGTCCGCAGATCTCCACCGAGGCGGCGAGACGTTTCAGATCCCATTCCCACGGGCCGATAGCGGTTTCGTCGAAATCATTGATATCGAACACCAGACGGGCGGAAGGGGAGCGGAAAATGCCGAAATTGCCGATATGCGCGTCGCCCACGCACTGCACCGGAATGCCAGTGACTGGCGTGGAAGCCAGGTCATTGGTCATGATGAGCACGGTGCCCCGGTAGAAGGTGAAGGGGCTGGCGCTCATACGCTTGTAACGCAGCGGAATCAGATCCGGTACGCGAATCGCGGACTGCTCCTCCAAAAGGCTGATCGCCTCACGCCGGCCCTCCTTGACCTTCCAGATGGCATGTGCGTCCAGCGGCGCCTTGGTACGAGTGGCGATGCCGGCGCGCGAACGGTCGCGCGGGTCGGTGGCCTGCGTCCAGCTGGTCACGTCGACGGGCGGATTGGCGGATGGGGTGAGATGATCTTCGCTCATAGTCACTACCATAGTGCCGTGCCGGCATGGGCCTGAACCATGCCTGACATGCGGACCGGGGCATGTTGATGAAATCTCGCGACTCGCAGGTGACGAACAGTGAGATGTTAACGCCCTTCGTAACACGGTTATGGAACGATAGGCGACTATGGATAAACAGCAGGAGTTTGCGCTGCGCACGGTCGAAGAACGCGACGTGCGCTTTATTCGTCTGTGGTTCACGGACGTGTTGGGAACACTGAAGTCCGTGGCGATTGCTCCGGCCGAACTGGAAGCCGCGTTTGAGGAGGGTCTCGGCTTCGACGGTTCCGCCATCGAGGGCATGACCCGCGTGTCCGAAGACGATATGATCGTTCAACCGATCCCTCGACGTTCCAGATCCTGCCGTGGCGCGGTGGCCCGCAAGGTACCGCCCGCATGTTCTGCGACATTCTGACCCCGGACGGCGAGCCTTCGCTCGGCGATCCACGTCACGTGTTGAAGCGCACGCTCGCCAAAGCCAAGGACAAGGGCTTCACGTTCTACGTGCATCCGGAAATCGAGTTCTACCTGTTCGAAAGCCAGGACGACTGGTCCAAGGCCCCGACCCCGATCGACGAGGGCGGCTACTTCGACCACGTGCCGCGCAGCCCAGGCATGGACTTCCGCCGTGCCACCGTGAACATGCTCGAGCAAATGGGCATCTCGGTGGAATACTCGCACCATGAGGCGGGGCCAGGCCAGAACGAGATCGATCTGCGATATGCGGACGCACTCACCACGGCCGACAACATCATGACATTCCGTACGGTGGTCAAGGAGATTTCCTTGGAGCGTGGCATTCACGCCAGCTTCATGCCCAAGCCCCTGGCCGACGCGCCCGGTTCCGGCATGCACACGCACCTGAGCCTGTTCGAAGGCGATTCCAACGCCTTCTACGAGGCCGGTCAGGAGTTCAACATGTCCCTGACCGCCCGCCAGTTCGCCGCCGGCATCCTGTACCATGCGGCCGAAATCTGCGCGGTCACCGACCAGTACGTCAACTCGTACAAGCGCCTGTGGGGCGGTAACGAGGCACCAAGCTACATCTGCTGGGGCCACAACAACCGTTCCGCGCTGCTGCGTATCCCGCAGTACAAGCCGGGCAAGGGCAACTCCGCGCGCATGGAGTTCCGTGCGCTCGACCCGGTGGCCAACCCATACCTTGCCTACTCGGTGCTGCTGGCCGCCGGTCTCGACGGTATCGATAAGCAGATGCAGTTGGGCGAGCCTACCAGTGATGACGTGTGGGAGCTCACCGACGGCGAACGTCAGGCTATGGGCATTCAACCGCTGCCGCGCTCGCTGGACGAGGCGCTGAAGATCATGGAGAAATCCGACTTCGTGGCCGACGTGCTCGGCGAACACGCCTTCGGCTACTTCCTGGACAACAAGCACCAGGAATGGGAGGAGTACAACCAGCAGGTCACGCCTTACGAGCTGAAGAAGTATCTGCCGAAGCTGTAATCGCAAGCGTTGCACATGTGCCAAACCCCGTCGATGATTGGTCATCGGCGGGGTTTTTCTATGGCGTGTCGTGGTGGTGGATAGCGGGCATCCTGCTGCGCCTGCCTGTGGAGCAACCTGTACGGCGGCAAGCTGGCCGACAAAGGTCATGGCGTGGAACCATTGACCCACATTCGACCGATCTACTGCGTGCAGGCCGTCTGCCTGTGTCTGCTGGCTTTCGCCTCGCTGCTGGCGGTTGGCGCCACGACCCTGCTGCGTCCATACGTCGAACGCTGACAGTGTTGGCCGAGTCCAATCGGACAAGACCGGTCAGCTGCCGTTATCAGCTTCGCGGCGAACCGAACCAGCTGGTGTAGATAAGCGCGAAGTTGCGGTTGCCATAACTGGAGCAGGAATCGCCGGTACCGTTGCCAGCGGCCAGTGCGGCGATGTTCGGCTGGTAGGGCGTATAGATGTAGAGCAGGGCGGTCGCCTTGTTCTCGATATACACTTGTGCGCCGCCGCATGCCGCGTTCGGATGATATTGGATGTAGTTGAGATTGTGCGCCGTATACCCGTACTGTTCCTCGTGCTCGAGATAGTAACGGTACCGCTTGGCCGCGCCATACACCTGCCGAAAGAATCCGGCATAGGCGGGATCGCAGTCGGCGGTATCCGGACAGTTCAACCCCATCGCCGCCATAAGCTGATAGTCGCTGGGATCGACGGCAGTGACCAGATGCTGCTCCTTCTGCATCACGGTGAGCAGCACTTTCTGGCTCACCTTGCAGGCGCGGGCCGACTGGTCGATGATTGCCGCCGCCGACTCGCCTTTGGTGCCTGTATAGTCCGCGCACAGGCCTTCGCCTGACTCGTTCGATGTGTCGAAGGTCATCGCGGCCAGCGAGCCACCTTGTGTGTCCAAAAACGATTGGACTTCGGCCTGACTCATCGCCGAACCGTTGAAGAACTGACCATCCGAAATAATATTGCCCGGATTGAAATCGTATGTTCGCGTCAGTTCCAGCTGTGCCGCCTCGGCTGCGCGAACCTGTGCCCGCCAGTTTGTGAAACGAACCAGCCGGCCACCAGCGCTACGACAACGACCACCGCCACCGTGGGAATCAGCACCATCTTGATACGGGTCGCCAGTTCGCCTTACGCCAGGAACGCTTCAGAGCATTGATCGGACCGTGCCTACGATTGCGTTTCCTGTTCCGATTGCCGAGGCGTCCGCGCACTTGCCCACGCTGTGATGACGGCTTGCGCGTGCGCTGGCGCGTGGCTGGCGACTTGTTTGCCGTCCGGTCACGCCAGCGCTTTCTTGATACGGTTGAGCGAAGCCGGCCCCTTGGTGCCAAGCTCCTGCGCCCATAGGGACACGTAGAACTCTTCAAGCATCCAACGGGCCTGTTCGGCCTGCTTCATCAATGCCTCATGCTTCGGGCCGGCCGGCTCCGCCTTGGCACGGGCCAACGCCTTATCAACCACCTGACGGGCCTCGTCGGCCTGCCAAGCCCACTTGACATCACGGTTCTTATCGGTTTTCGCCTTATTGAGTCGGCTCAGATCGGCTCTCAAATATCGGCTCAACGACTTCAGCGCATCCGGGGGAGTGCGCCCGATGAATCCGGGGTAGACGAGCGTGGCGATATGGTCGCGAATCGACTGCAACACCGAAAGCATCGGCAGATCAGCTTGCCGCCAGTGGCCTTGTCGACCTCGGCATAAGCCTTGAGCACGGCGATCACGTCATGCGCCACCTGATAGACGGTGTCCTCGTACACTTCGCGCACATCGAGCACCGCATTGGCTAACGCCTCATCGTCCGAGAGCCTGTCGACATTCGGCATCAGCCGTTTGACCGTGGCCAGCTGCAGGTCTTCGACCAGATCCTTGGTGGACTTGTACGGAGCAGAAGCCAGCATCAACGCCTCGGTACCCAGCCAGCGCGACGAAATGCGTTCGGCCGGCAACCGCAGCGCATCCAATGCGCCACGCCAGAGCATCGTGGCCCGGGACTCGGTGGTGGCACCCGCCTTATGCAACAGGTTCGCCTGACTGACCAGCTTGCCCTGTTCTCCAGCCTGATCGGCCTGCTTCTTGACCATTTGACGGGGCCGACGCCTCCGCCTGCGCGGCGAACTTGCGTTGCAGCGCCTTCAGATCCTTGGACACACCCAGCACCTTGATGGGGCCGCGCGCATGCCGGCGTCCACGAGGGTGCTTGCCGGCCGGCAGTTGCTGCTCCACCGAGAACGTGACTCTGAGATACGGGGAAAGACGCTCGACCAGTTCCGGCCCCAACACTTCGATGAATCTGCGCACCCTTGGTGGCGATGGCCGCCTTGGTGAACACATGTGCCAGATCGGGCCAGCCAACGGTCGTGCCATCCTCATCCACCGGCGGCAGATTCGGCTTCTGCTGCGAGCCCGAGCCCGGCAGATCCGGGTAATGCTCGTCGATCCAGTCACGAATCGCACGCGCGGCATCCGGGGCCGGCACGAACTGGACGCGCAGCTGCTTGGGCAGCGCCTTGATCATCGACAGGATCAGCTCATCCAACAGACCCGGCACATTCCATGTGAACTGGTCGGGCGTGATACGCGAGAGCGCCTTCAACGGCACATGCACGGTGACGCCGTCGGCCGGGTCGGCCGGATCGTACACGTAGCTCAGACGCAGGTCGATGGGTTGGCCGTCCGATCCGGTCGTATGCCAATGGTCGGGGTAATCGTCCAGACTCACCGAATCGCTGGATGCCAGACGCTCCACCTTGGCCGGGTCGAAATCAAGCAGATTCGGCTGACGGTCATGCTCGGACTTCCACCATTTCGCCAGATCGGCCACGCTGGTCACATCGTTGGGAATGACCGCGTTGTAGAAGTCGAACAGATCCTCGTCGGACACGGTATCCGCCAGCTGGCGGGTGCGGCTCGCATCATCGGCGGCATCCTCGAGAATGTCGCGGTTTTTGCCCACGAAGTCGTCGTAACTGAAACGCTGCTGAATATCGCCCTCGACCAGACCCTGGCGAATCAGGAAGTCGCGCGCCTCAAGTGGATTGATGCGTCCCCACTGCACGGCACGGTCCTGTACGATCGGCAGACCATACAGCAGCACGCGCGCGGTGGCCACAGCCGAGCCACGCGAACCCGACCAGTGCGGCTCCGCATACGTGGTGCGGGTCAATTGGCCGGCCAACGGTTCGGCCCACGCGGGGTCGATGGCCGCCGAATAGCGGGCCCACAGGCGAGAGGTTTCCACCAGTTCGGTGCTCATCACCCATGACGGGGTCTTCTTGGCCACGGCGGAAGCGGGGAACAGGGCGAAACGGGTGCCGCGTGCGCCCTGATAATCGTTCTTCGACTGCTTCTGGGCGCGTTTCATCGCACGGGCGCGCGCCGAACCGGTCAGCCCCGCGAAATCGGAGGCCTTGGGCTCGCGCACCACCTGCATGCCCATCATCGACAGCAATCCGGCGAGCATCGACTTGTGGATGCCGTCCGCATCCCACGCGCAGCACAGCGAATGCGCGGCCTGCTGATTCAACGGCAGCTGGCGGATCTCCAAGCCTGGGCGGGAGGCGGGCAGCGGGTCGCCGACCTTGAACTTCAGCTCCTTGCACATCTGGCGTAGCTGGGAGACGAGATCTTTCCACTGGCGCATCCTCAGCCAGCTGAAATACTCGGTTTTGCAGATACGGCGCAGCGCGTTGTTGCTCGGGTCGCCGTCTGCTTGGAACACGCGGTCCCAGATATTCAGGGCCGTCAGGAAGTCGGAGGTCTCATCCGCATACCGGTTGTGGATGCGGTCGGCATCCTCACGCTTGTCGTCCGGGCGTCACGTGGGTCCTGCAAGCTCAGGAACGCCACGACCACGAGCACCTGGGCCAGAAGATTCGGCGAACCGGTTTTCGCGGCCTCGATAACCATACGTCCCAGACGCACGTCGATGGGGATGCGCGCCAGCTGACGACCGGTATGGGTGAGCGTCACCTCGCCGCGCTTGCGGCCGATGGCCTTGAGCTCGGTGAGCTCATTGAAACCGTCCGACACGGCCTTCATATCCGGCGGATCGATGAACCCGAAGTTCGTGACGTCCTCGGCCGTGCGGGCCACGCCCACCGACAGCATGTGGAGTACCACGGCACCCAGCGAGGTACGCAGGATTTCCGGCTCGGTGAAGCGCGGACGGGTCTCGTAATCCTCACGCGAATACAGGCGGATCGCGATGCCGTCGGCCACACGGCCGCATCGGCCGGACCTCTGGTCGGCACTGGCCTGGCTGATCGGCTCGATCGGCAGACGCTGAACCTTTGCGGTCTTCGAATACCGGGAGATACGGGCGGAACCGGGGTCCACCACATACCGGATACCGGGCACGGTCAGCGAGGTCTCAGCCACATTGGTGGCAATGACGATGCGCTGGTGAAGGTGCGATTCAAACACCTTATGCTGGTCGGCGGCGGACAGTCGCGCGAACAGCGGCATGATCTCGATGGCATCCGGCCGGCGCATGTCGTCGGCGCGCGGGCCGTAATGATGCCGCAGTGCGGCCTCGAACTCGTG
>ENA-OQEX01001237-OQEX01001237.1-human-gut-metagenome-genome-assembly--contig:-NODE-1237-length-10084-cov-1.748619_pt1 | contig 10084 bp, 12 predicted proteins | sample MGYA00242802_ERZ504649 | MGnify/ENA primary metagenome ERZ504649 (study PRJEB26092, sample SAMD00036194) | human gut metagenome | host: Homo sapiens | study: EMG produced TPA metagenomics assembly of... | reverse complement strand
ATCATTACCCACTCTTCTGCTATCTTCGTGATAAGGGTTTTAACTGCTCCGTTATTAATCCTATCATCACTAAGAATAGCACAAATATCAACATACGAAAAGTACATAATGACCGTTTTGATTCTAAAAAGCGGCTTTAGTTGGTTTGAAGCCTGATCTAAAGGTTTCTCTTAATTGCCTTCTGACCTTGCTTTGAACTGCCGCAATCTCTGTCGTGAATACTACGATTTAATGGATAACCGCAGTGCTTACGTGAACAAGCTTCAAGGCGAATTGCGTATGGCTTTCCCACAGTATCTTGGTATATTCTCCAAGATTACAGCCAATACATCTCTTACATTATTGGAAACTTATACATCTCCATCTGCCTTTATTGAAGCAGACCCGCAAGAGATTATTGATACCATTAAATCAACTGCACGTTTTGGAGTTGCATATGCTGCCAGCAAATACAATGCCATTATTCAAGCCGCTCATGATGCTAATGAATTTGGCTATATTTTAGACAGCAATATCAAACGTATTCGTTATATATCAGCTTCATCCGTAAGTACGACGAAGAAATCAAAAACATTCTCGATGCTATGCATGAGCTTATTGATGCCAATGAAGAAACTGACTTTGTCAAACAGATTCACTTAGTCGAAACGTTCAAAGGCGCTGGTTTCTTATCTGCTGTAACTCTCATGGGAGAGATTGGTAATTTCTCTGCTTTTTCAAAACCCAAGCAACTTTTCGCTTATTTCGGTCTTGATCCAGCAGTAAAACAATCTGGTAAATTTGAAGGAACTAAGATTCAAATTTCCAAAAGAGGATCTGCTATAGCCAGACGAGCTATTCATACACTGACTTTACAAAGCATCAGCACATCCCGTACAGGAGAAGCAAAAAATCCGGTACTCCGTGATTACTATCTGAAGAAATGTGAATCAAAACCTAAGCTTGTAGCAATGGGTGCCGTTTCACACAAGGTGTGCAATATGATATTTGCAATACTCAGAGATAACAAACCTTTTGAAATCATTACTCCGCAGGAGCATATTCAACAATACAATGCTGCTAAATGCGACATAGCTGCATAAAATACTGTTAATCCAACGAACCAATATCTTTTTTTGCAAAATGATATTTTCACCAAGGGATAAGTGTACCCTTTTTATGGAGAAAATATTTTTCATTTATCTATTGACATTTATTAGCTGACTATCATTTACCGCTTAATCTACAATTATGATAACATGGAAAAATACTATTTGCAATCACCGTAGATATTTCTACCATTATAGAAAGACGTTCAAACTGAGCGTCTATTTTTTTACCCCAAAACCAGAAAGGATGTGATACTACGAAGAAATCACCACCGCCGGAGCGTTCCCCTCCGCTTCCAGACCAGAACCCAAAACCAACCATCAAACACAACATTCAGAAAGGACAGGTACATCTATATGGAATTAAAATTCGTTATCCCCAACATGGAAAAGACATTCGGCAACTTGGAGTTTGCCGGAGAAGACAAAACAGAACAGAGAAGAATCAACGGACGCATGGCGGTACTCTCTCGCAGCTTCAATCTTTATTCAGACGTACAGAGGGCGGATGATATTGTGGTTATCCTCCCTGCCGAAGCCGGAGAGAAGCATTTTGACTTTGAGGAACGTGTAAAGCTCGTCAATCCCCGTATCACCGCAGAGGGCTATAAAATCGGCACAAGGGGCTTTACCAACTACATTTTGCACGCTGACGATATGGTAAAAGCGTAAGGAAAAGGAGGACATCAGACTATGAGATTAGCAAACGGAATCGTGATTGACAAGGAAGCAACATTCGGGGCATTGAAATTTTCTGCCCTCCGCCGTGAGGTTCACCTCCAGAATGAAGACGGCTCGGTATCAGAAGAAATCAAGGAGCGTACCTATGACTTAAAATCCAGAGGACAGGGGCGTATGATTCAGGTTTCCATCCCTGCCAGCGTGCCGTTAAAGGAGCTCGATTACAACGCAGAGGTGGAACTTATCAATCCAGTGGCAGATACCGTGGCAACGGCTACCTTTCAGGGAGCAGAGGTGGACTGGTACATCAAGGCAGAGGATATTGTCCTGAAAAAAGGGGCTGCCATGAATCCCCAGACACCGAAGAAAGAGCTCCCCCTGCAAAATAACAGCTAAATAAGAGAAAAGCGAAAGGAGGATTGTTCCCATGAAGCAGCTTTTTCCCCGTGGAAAACGTATCCGCCCCACGGATAAAGACCTTGTGTCCCATACTGCCCTTGCCGCCCTGTTCCCTGTCTTCCTGCTGGTTGTCCTGCTGTTTCATACAGGGCAGATTGCCGGAGCCAACTGGCAGGAAGTGTCCCTCTCCCAGATAATACAGGATGTAAACATCCCTTACCTGTTATTCAGTATGGGCGTGGCAGGAATGGTGTGCCTTACAGCAGTTCTTCTGTTCTGGCGATACCGCAGGGATGAAGTAAAGCAGCTCATCCACCGCCAAAAACTGGCAAGGATGGTGTTGGAAAACAAGTGGTATGAATCGGAACAGAGAAAGGAAGACGCTTTTTTCAAGGACTTGTCTTCCAGCCGTTCCAAAGAAACCATCACTTACTTTCCCAAAATCTACTACCGGATGAAACAGGGCTTGCTCCATATCCGTGTGGAAATCACCTTGGGGAAATATCAGGAACAGCTCTTAAACTTGGAGAGAAAGCTGGAAAGCGGCTTGTACTGTGAGCTGACGGATAAGGAATTAAAGGATTCCTATGTGGAGTACACCCTGCTCTATGATACCATTGCCAACCGTATCTCCATTGAAGACGTACAGGCAAAGGACGGCAGGCTCCGGCTCATGGAAAATGTCTGGTGGGAGTATGATAAGCTCCCCCATATGCTCATTGCCGGAGGAACCGGCGGCGGAAAGACCTACTTCATCCTGACCCTCATTGAAGCCCTGCTCCGCACTAACGCCGTCCTGTTCGTGTTAGACCCAAAGAACGCCGACCTTGCGGATTTACAGGCGGTTATGCCGGATGTGTACTACAAAAAGGAAGATATGCTCGCCTGCATTGACCGTTTCTATGAAGAATGATGAAACGCAGCGAAGACATGAAGCTCATGGAGAATTACCGGACAGGGGAAAACTACGCTTACTTGGGACTTCCGGCAAATTTCCTTATCTTTGATGAATATGTGGCATTTATGGAAATGCTCGGCACAAAGGAAAATACCGCTGTCCTCAACAAGTTAAAACAAATCGTTATGCTTGGGCGGCAGGCTGGCTTCTTCCTGATTCTCGCCTGCCAGCGTCCAGACGCAAAGTATCTGGGGGACGGAATCCGTGACCAGTTCAATTTCCGTGTGGCTCTGGGGCGGATGTCGGAAATGGGTTATGGGATGATGTTCGGGGAAACCACAAAGGACTTCTTCCTCAAGCAGATAAAAGGGCGTGGCTATGTGGATGTAGGAACCAGCGTTATCTCGGAGTTTTACACGCCCCTTGTACCAAAAGGACACGATTTCCTCAAAGAAATTAAAAAGCTGACAGACAGCAGGCAGGGAGTGCAGGCGGCGTGCGAAGCGAAAGCCGCAGAAACGGACTGACCTGCTGTGGCTGGTGTGCCGCAAGGCACGCCAGCATAAACCCCTCGTATCTAACAGAGGGGTACAAATCGACAGGCAACAATCAAACAACAGGGCAGAATCCCACGGTACACAAGGGATTTTCCCATATCCGGCGTGTGTCAACAAGGCTCTGAAAGTTGACATACGCTTTTTTAGACAGGAGGGATTTTCACTGAATGAAGAAACATGGGTACGGGACATCAAAGAAAAACGGGAAGTTTACGGTATCTCACAACAGAAACTTGCCTTAGCTGCCGGAATCACCCGTCCGTACCTGAGCGATATTGAAACGGGCAAGGCTCACCCATCCGAAGCATTACAGGAAACCATCACGGAAGCTCTGGAACGCTTCAATCCAGACAATCCCCTTGAAATGCTCTTTGACTATGTGCGGATTCGCTTCCCCACTACGGATGTGAAGCATATCGTGGAAGACGTGCTGAGGTTAAAACTCCCTTACTTTATCCATGAAGACTACGGCTTCTATTCTTACACAGAGCATTACTATCTGGGGGATATTTTCGTTCTGGTATCGTCGGAACTGGAAAAAGGGGTGCTGCTGGAACTGAAAGGGCGTGGCTGCCGCCAGTTTGAAAGCTATCTGCTGGCACAGGAACGGAGCTGGTATGAGTTTTTCATGGACGTTCTCATGGAGGACGGCGTGATGAAGCGGCTTGACCTTGCCATCAATGACAAAACGGGAATCCTGAACATTCCCCATCTGACAGAGAAGTGCCGGAATGAGGAATGTATCTCGGTCTTCCGCAGCTTCAAAAGCTACCGCAGCGGCGAACTGGTACGGCGTGAGGAAAAAGAATGTATGGGGAACACCCTGTATATCGGCTCCCTCCAAAGTGAGGTGTACTTCTGCATTTATGAAAAAGACTATGAGCAGTACAAAAAGCATGATATTCCCATTGCGGACGCAGAGGTAAAGAACCGCTTTGAAATCCGGCTGAAAAATGAGCGTGCCTTTTACGCCATCCGTGACCTGTTAGAACATGACAATCCAGAACGGACAGCCTTTCAAATCATCAACCGCTATGTCCGGTTCGTGGACAGGGACGATACGAAGCCCCGTTCTGACTGGCGTATCAATGAGGAATGGGCGTGGTTTATAGGGGAACATAGGGGAAGCCTGAAACTGACAACCAAACCGGAACCCTATTCCTTTGAACGTACCCTGCACTGGCTCTCCCATCAGGTAGCCCCCACGTTAAAGCTGGCTCTCCGTCTGGATAAGATGAACCACACCCAGATTGTCCATGACATCATCACCCATGCAAAACTGACGGAGAAGCACGAAAAAATCCTGAAGCAGCAAGCCGCCGCTGCAAAGGAGGTGGTGGTTTAACGGCGGCAATCTTGGAACCTAAGAAATCTTACAGGAAAGAAAGGAGCTTTTATGAATTTCGGACAGAATCTTTACAACTGGTTTTTATCCAACGCCCAGTCCCTTGTGCTGCTGGCAATCGTGGTGATTGGACTGTATCTCGGATTTAAGAGGGAATTTTCCAAACTTATCGGTTTTTTAGTAGTTTCCCTTGTAGCGGTCGGTCTGGTCTTCAATGCGGACGGTGTAAAGGACATCTTACTGGAACTGTTCAATAAGATTATCGGTGCATAGGAAACCCTTGTTACACTTCCGTTATGGAGCAAGCTCTGATTGCTTCATGGCGGAAGTCCACTAGGGGCTTGGGGAGCGTAACTCCCCAAAAGGAGCATGACAGAGAATGGAGGTGACACTGTGGAAGAAATGCGGATTTATATTGCCAACTTAGGAAAATACAATGAGGGCGAACTGGTCGGGGCATGGTTCACGCCGCCTGTGGACTTTGAGGAAGTCAAGGAACGTATCGGTTTGAATGATGAATATGAGGAATACGCCATCCATGATTATGAGCTGCCTTTTGAGATTGACGAATATACCCCATTGAGGAAGTCAACCGCCTGTGTGAAATGGTGGAGGACTTACCAGAGTACATTCAGGAGGAACTATCAGAGCTGCAATCCTACTTTGGCAGTATCGAAGAACTCTGTGAGCATGAAGACGATATTATCTGCCATTCCGGCTGTGATGATATGGCGGATGTGGCTCGCTACTATCTGGAAGAAAGCGGACAGCTTGGGGAACTTCCGGCACACTTACAAAACTATATCGACTATGCTGCCTATGGGCGTGACATGGAATTGGAGGGAACCTTTATTGTCACGAACCACGGCGTATATGAAATCATACGATAGACCCCGTCTGTATCTCTTTCAGGAAATGCAGGCGGATTTTTTATTCAGGGGCGGCTTTTGCTGCCCCATCTTTTAGAAAGGACGGACAACATGAAGAAAATACGAAGCTATACCAGTATCTGGTCGGTGGAAAAGGTACTCTATTCCATCAATGATTTTAAGCTGCCATTCCCCATCACGTTCACACAGATGGCGTGGTTCGTGGTGTCGGTGTTTGCAGTTATGCTCTTGGGGAACCTCCCTCCTCTTTCGTTCATTGACGGGGCATTTTTGAAATACTTCGGCGTACCCTTTGCCCTCACTTGGTTCATGTGCCAGAAGACCTTTGACGGGAAGAAGCCTTACGGCTTCCTGAAATCCGTACTGGCATATCTGGTACGCCCGAAACTGACGTATGCAGGAAAGCCCGTGAAGCTGGAAAAGGAATATCCGGCACAGCCCATCACGGCAGTAAGGAGTGATATTTATGGCATATCCGATTAAGTATATCGAAAATAACCTTGTGTTCAACCATGACGGGGAGTGCTTCGCTTACTATGAGCTGCTTCCCTACAACTATTCCTTTTTAAGCCCCGAACAGAAATATCAGGTACACGATTCGTTCCGGCAGCTTATCGCCCAGAACAGGGACGGGAAGATTCACGCCCTGCAAATCAGCACCGAATCCAGCATACGGGCGGCACAGGAACGCTCCAAACAGGAAGTGACAGGCAAGTTAAAGGACGTTGCCTGTGCAAAGATTGACGCACAGACCGAAGCCTGATTTCCATGATAGGGGAAAATCAGGTGGACTACCGCTTTTTTATCGGCTTCAAGCTGCTTGTTAATGAGCAGGAAGTCACTATGAAACAGTTTCGCAGGGAAGCAAAGACCGCTGTTTCCGACTTCCTCCATGAAGTCAACCACAAGCTCATGGGGGATTTTGTTTCCATGAGCAATGAGGAAATCTGGCGGTTTCAGAAGATGGAAAAACTGTTGGAGAATAAAATCTCACGCCGCTTCAAAGTCCGGCGGCTTAACAAGGACGATTTTGGCTATCTGATTGAGCATTTATACGGGCAGACCGGAACCGCCTACGAAGATTATGAGTATTATCTTCCGAAGAAACGGTTTCAGGAGGAAACGCTGGTGAAATACTATGACCTCATCAAACCCACCCGTTGTCTGATAGAGGAAAACCAGCGGTATCTGAAAATCGAACAGGAAGACGGGACAGTTTATGCCGCCTACTTTACCATCAACAGCATTGTTGGGGAACTGGACTTCCCATCCTCGGAAATCTTTTACTATCAGCAGCAGCAATTCACCTTTCCCATTGATACCTCTATGAATGTGGAGATTGTGACAAACCGGAAAGCCCTCTCCACGGTGCGGAACAAGAAAAAAGAGCTGAAAGATTTGGACAACCACGCATGGCAGAATGACAGCGAAACCAGTACAAACGTGGTGGACGCTTTAGACAGCGTAAATGAGCTGGAATCCACCTTAGACCAGAGCAAGGAATCCATGTACAAGCTGTCCTATGTGGTGCGTGTGACGGCTCCCGACTTGGAAGAACTGAAACGCCGCTGCAATGAGGTGAAAGATTTTTATGACGATTTGAACGTGAAGCTGGTTCGCCCCTTTGGGGATATGCTGGGGCTGCATGGGGAATTTCTCCCTGCCAGCAAACGGTATCTGAACGATTATATCCAGTATGTCACCAGTGACTTCCTTGCTGGTCTTGGCTTCGGGGCAACACAGATGTTGGGGGAACCGGAGGCATTTATATCGGGTACAGCCTTGATACAGGAAGAAACGTGTACTTAAAGCCTGCCCTTGCCAGTCAAGGAGTGAAAGGCTCCGTCACCAACGCCCTTGCTGCCGCTTTTGTCGCTCCCTCGGTGGTGGAAAATCATTCAGCAACAACATGATAGTCTATTATTCCGTATTATTTGGGGCACAGGCTCTCATTGTTGACCCGAAAGCGGAACGGGGACGCTGGAAAGAAACCCTGCCGGAAATCGCCCATGAAATCAATATCGTAAACCTGACCTCGGAGGAACAGAACAGGGGCTTACTCGACCCCTATGTGATTATGGAGAACCCAAAGGATTCCGAATCACTGGCAATCGACATCCTGACTTTTTTAACGGGCATTTCCAGCCGTGACGGGGAAAAGTTCCCTGTTCTTCGGAAAGCCATCCGTGCGGTGACAAACAGTGAGGAACGGGGGCTTTTCAAGGTGATTGAGGAACTTCGGGCGGAGGGAACCACCATCAGCACCAGCATAGCCGACCATATCGAATCCTTTACGGACTATGACTTTGCACACCTGCTCTTTTCGGATGGGGATGTCACACAGTCCATCAGCCTTGAAAAGCAGCTCAACATCATTCAGGTGGCGGATTTGGTGCTGCCGGATAAGGAAACCTCGTTTGAAGAATACACCACAATGGAGCTGCTTTCCGTGGCAATGCTCATTGTAATCAGCACCTTTGCCCTCGACTTCATCCATACCGACCGCAGCGTGTTTAAGATTGTGGATTTGGATGAAGCATGGAGCTTCTTACAGGTGGCACAGGGCAAGACCCTTTCCATGAAGCTGGTTCGTGCCGGACGTGCATGAACGCAGGCGTTTACTTTGTGACCCAGAACACGGACGATTTGCTGGATGAAAAACTGAAAAACAATCTGGGCTTGAAGTTTGCGTTCCGTTCCACGGACATCAACGAAATCAAGAAGACCCTCGCCTTTTTCGGAGTGGATTCCGAAGATGAAAACAACCAGAAGCGGCTCCGTGACTTGGAAAACGGACAGTGCCTCATCAGTGATTTGTACGGGCGTGTGGGCGTGATACAGTTCCATCCTATCTTTGAAGACCTGTTCCATGCCTTTGATACCAGACCGCCCGTAAGAAAAGAGGTGGAGGAATGAAGATAAGAAAGCCCATCCAGCAGGGGACAGCTCTTGTCCCTTGCCGGACAAATGGACAAAACTCTTTAAAAAAAATCGGGAGTATAGCAGGAAAAGTGCTTCTGGCACTCCTGCTCATCCTCCTGCTGCAGGCAGTCTTCGGCACAGCCGCCCACGCTGCCGGACTGGTGATGATACGGTGGACGCTGCCAACGAATACAGCAAATATCCTCTGGACAACTACCAGCTTGATTTTTATGTGGACAGCGGATGGGACTGGCTCCCGTGGAACTGGCTGGACGGTATCGGAAAACAGGTGATGTACGGGCTGTATGCCATCACAAATTTTATCTGGACAATCAGCCTGTACCTTTCCAACGCCACGGGGTATCTGATTCAGGAAGCCTACTCGCTGGACTTCATTTCCTCTACGGCGGATTCCATTGGGAAAAATATGCAGACCCTTGCAGGCGTTACCACAGGCGGCTTATCCTCGGAGGGATTTTATATCGGGTTCCTGTTGATTCTCATTCTGGTGGTGGGGATTTACGTTGCCTACACAGGGCTTATCAAACGGGAAACCACAAAAGCCATCCATGCCGTTGTGAATTTCGTGGTGGTGTTCGTGCTGTCCGCTGCCTTTATCGCCTATGCTCCTGATTATATCGGGAAAATCAATGAATTTCCGCAGACATCAGCAATGCCAGCCTGACCCTTGGCACAAAGATTGTGCTGCCAAACTCGGAAAGTCAAGGAAAAGACAGTGTGGATTTGATACGGGACAGCCTGTTTTCCATTCAGGTCAAGCAGCCGTGGCTCCTGCTGCAATACGGCAACTCGGATGTGGAAAGCATTGGGGCTGACCGTGTGGAAAGCCTGCTATCAACCAGCCCAGACGAAAACAACGGGCAGGACAGGGAAGAAATCGTGGTGGAGGAAATCGAAGACAGGGAAAACACCAACCTTACCATCACAAAGACCATCAACCGCTTGGGAACCGTCTTCTTCCTATTTATCTTTAATATCGGTATCTCCATTTTTGTATTCCTGCTCACAGGGATAATGATTTTCTCACAGGTGCTTTTTATCATCTACGCCATGTTCCTGCCTGTGAGCTTCCTCCTTAGCATGGTTCCCTCTTTTGAGGGGATGTCAAAGCGTGCCATTACGAAACTGTTCAACACCATCCTTACCAGAGCCGGAATCACCCTGATTATCACGGTAGCGTTCAGCATTTCCACCATGCTCTACAACCTGTCTGGGGAATACCCGTTCTTCCTGACAGCGTTCTTGCAGATAGTGACCTTTGCTGGAATTTATTTCAAGCTGGG
>ENA-OQEX01001236-OQEX01001236.1-human-gut-metagenome-genome-assembly--contig:-NODE-1236-length-10091-cov-1.454235_pt1 | contig 10091 bp, 9 predicted proteins | sample MGYA00242802_ERZ504649 | MGnify/ENA primary metagenome ERZ504649 (study PRJEB26092, sample SAMD00036194) | human gut metagenome | host: Homo sapiens | study: EMG produced TPA metagenomics assembly of... | reverse complement strand
CCGGTGAGCCAGAGAAGTAATCCATATCATGGCAGCATTTTGAATGGATCATGGGACTGGTAGTGTTGGAATTCTCCAGTTGCCCCGGACAAAGCTGTGCGCCTGATGCCAGTACCCTACGTTAAAGAAGTAGGTTGTGGAGAAAAAAGTAATGTCTGGACAGGCAATTTTATAACCGGGGGGATGCTTTAGCATCGCCCCGGAAAAAAATTAGAGGATTCGAGAAATCAGAACATTTGTTCTTTTTGACGGAAAATCTATTAAGGATAATAAAATTAAGAAAACAAAGGTATTAGACAGTGGAAAAATGGTGTTTTATAATAAGGATGTAAAAAAATAATGGGTTTAAAGTATGGTAGGAGGTAATCAATATGGCAGTAAAGCAAACAGCGGGACGCAGAGATCTTGGAGAATTCGCACCGAAATTTGCAGAATTGAATGATGATATTCTGTTTGGCGAAGTATGGAGCAGGGAAGAAAAGCTGTCGCTACGGGATCGTTCGCTTGTGACAGTGGTGGCATTAATGGCTCAGGGGCTTACGGATTCTTCTTTTCAATATCATCTGATAACAGCAAAGCAGAACGGCGTCACCCGGTCAGAGATTGCCGAGATTCTTACTCATGCGGCATTTTATGCGGGATGGCCGAAAGCATGGGCGGCGTTTCGAATTGCGAAAGAAGTACGGAAAGAAGAAGAGGATGAAAAGGGTGGGGGTCTGTTCGGACTTGGTGAGCCGAATGTGGCCTTTGCACAGTATTTTGTAGGCAAAAGCTATTTGAAGATGCTGACTACAGAAGGCGTTCCGGTAGCTAACGTGACATTTGAGCCGGGATGCCGAAATAATTGGCATATTCACAGAGCGGACAGAGGAGGAGGTCAGATTCTTCTTTGCACGTCCGGACGGGGATGGTACCAGGAATGGGGAGGGGAGGCCCGGGAACTGCATCCGGGCGACGTGGTAACGATTCCGGCTGGTGTTAAGCACTGGCATGGAGCGGCAAAGGACAGTTGGTTTACCCATCTGGCAATAGAAGTTCCAGGAGAAAAGACCTCTAATGAATGGCTCGAAACGGTGACAGACGAACAGTATCAGATTCTGAAATAAGGCTAAAAAGGAATGATCCGGGCAGGCAGAGCAAAAACTCCGGTCTGCCCATTTTTCTAAAAAAATTGTTAAATCCACTGGTTTTTCACGGATATTTCATAGAAAAATTGCATTTTTATGTGCTTTCTGATATGATAAACTCCGTATGAGCGGTTGGGCCCTCCGGTGCAATCGCATAAAATCAGTGAAAATATAAACGAATGGATCAACATGGTTTCCGAAGAGGGAGAACTTCGGAGAAACATAGTGCAGGAGGTTTCGTGTAATGAATGAAAATCTGTCGGGGCTGTCGGCCCGGGAAGTAGAGGAGCGCAGGGCCCGTGGCGAAGGCGGTACGGGCGCCGCAAAGATTACGAAGACGAAGCCGCAGATTGTGCGGGAGAATCTTTGTACGCTGTTTAACTTTCTGAACTTTTTGATTGCAGTACTGCTGTTTCTGGTTGGGGCATACTCCAATATGCTCTTTATCGCCATTATCATTTTAAATATTGTGATCGGGATAGCGCAGGAGTTTAAGGCGAAGAAACTGGTGGACGAGCTGTCGATTCTGAACCGCCCAACGGTACGTGTACGAAGAGACGGCCGCGAAATGACCGTGGAGATGGAAGAGATTGTAAAGGATGATCTTGTAGTATTGGCAAGCGGGAATCAGATCTGTAATGATGCTGTTGTTGTGAATGGGATGCTGGAGGTCAATGAGTCTTTGTTGACCGGGGAGAGCGACGCGATTATTAAAGAGCAGGGAGCAGAGCTTTTTTCAGGAAGTTCAGTCATATCCGGAAAGCATATGCCAAAGTAATCCATGTCGGAAACGAGAATTATGCGACCAAACTGGCAAATGAAGTGAAGCAGGAGAAACAGATTCATTCTGAACTGCTTGGATCCATGCGTAAGGTGACGAAGTTTACAAGTTTCCTTATCATTCCTCTTGGGATTATTTTGTTTCTGGAAGCATATTTCCTGCGGCAATCCCCGCTCGATGAATCCGTGATCTCCTCTTCAGCAGCTCTCCTTGGTATGCTGCCGAAAGGCTGGTACTTCTGATTTCCGTTTCTCTTGCGGCAGGAGTGATCCGGCTTGCAAGGATGAAAATTCTTGTGCAGAATATTTATTCTCTTGAGACGCTGGCTCACGTGGATACGATTTGTCTTGATAAGACAGGAACGATTACAGATGGAAAGCTGAGAGTACATACCGTTTTACCGCTTTCTGATCTCACGGACGGGGAGGCGCTGGTGAAATCCTACATGGCAGCCAGTGACGACAATAATGCGACGTTCCAGGCGTTGAAGGTGAAGTTTGAGCCGGAGCCGAAGTATCGTCCGGAGCATAAAATTTCTTTCTCCTCTAAGAGAAATGGGGATGTATCAGCTTTGAGGGCGCCGGAAGTATTTTCGTGGGGGCGCCGGAAAGATTGATGGATAAGCTTCCGGATCATCTGGAACAGGAACTGGAAAAGGGCCGCAGAGTGATTATTATTGGTTATTACGGACAGACATGGGAAGATGATGAGAAACTTCCGGAGGGTATTCGTCCGGTTTACAGTGTCGTGCTGGAAGATACGATTCGGAAAAATGCGGAAGAGACGCTTGGCTTTTTCCGGCGCGAGGGGGTAGACGTGAAAGTGATTTCCGGAGACCATGTAAAGACTGTGGCGATGATTGCAAAGCGTGCTGGCCTGAAACGATGGCAGGATGCTCTGGATATGTCTACGCTTGGGGAATCTCCTGACTACGATGCCCTTTGTCAGGATTATGCGGTGTTTGCCAGAGTGACTCCGAAACAGAAACAAGAGCTTGTAAAGGCTTTGCAAAGGCAGGGACACCAGGTAGCCATGACAGGAGACGGGGTCAACGACCTGCTGGCTCTCAGAGAGGCGGACTGTTCGATTGCGGTTGCGGACGGAAGTGACGCAAGCCTCAAATTGACCCAGGTCGGTGGCGTTCTGGATTCCGATTTCACCAATTTGCCGCATGTTGTGATGGAGGGCAGAAAGGTAATCAACAACGTGACAAGAACGGCTCAGGTCTTCTTTATCAAGACAATTTATTCGGTGCTTGTATCGTTCTTCTGCCTGTTCTCTAATCAGCCATTCCCGTTTATTCCGATTCAGGTGACATTGATTGATGCCTGCATTGAAGCATATCCGTCTTTCGTATCGATTGTGGAATCGGATATCCGGCGTATTCGGGGAAGATTTCTGCCGACAGCACTTTCCCATGCGGCTCCGTTTGGTATTACGGTTGCGTTATGATCTCGGTGTTTTCGTTGCTAGCACCGTTTGGCGTGGAGCAGAGGCAGACAACGATGTATATGCTTTTGATTCTTATTTCTATGGGAGCTGTCATTAAGAGTTGTATTCCGCTCACTTGGCTTCGCGCATTTGTGTGTGTGACTATGGTGGGAGGCACTTTCTTTGCGCTGGCGATTTTGCCATCGCTGTTTGAGATCACGGCGATTACGATTCCGATGGCAACCGCGGTTCTGATTGGTGCGGCAGCTTGTCTTGTGGCGATTTTGATTCTGGAACAGGTGCGAAAGACGATGGTAAAATAAAAGTGGCATGTGTGTAAATTTGAAAGGGGAGAAAAAGGAAAAGACAGATGGAAATTATAAAAGCAGTCTTATTTGGAATTGTGGAGGGAATCACAGAATGGCTTCCGGTCAGCAGTACGGGGCATATGATCCTTCTGGATGAGTTTATACAATTAAAGGGGAACGAGGAGTTTATCAATGTATTTTTGGTGGTGATCCAGCTTGGAGCGATTTTTGCGGTTGTTCTTCAGTTTTGGAATCAGTTATTCCCGTTTCAGTGGAAAGATAAAAGAAAACCGTTTGTTGAGATGGATAAGATGATTCTCTGGGGAAAGATTCTGCTTGCCTGTATTCCGGCGGCGATCATTGGAATCCTTTTTGACAGTGTATTCGAAGAACTGTTCTACCATGCCGTTCCGGTTGCGGTTGCGCTGATTGTGTTTGGTATTGCTTTTATTATCATCGAAAGGTGGAATAAAGGCAGAAAGCCGAAGATTCGTACGGTCGATGATTTGACGGTTTCAGCAGTGCTGATCATTGGTGTGTTCCAGCTTCTGGCGGCGGTCTTCCCGGGGACGTCCCGTTCCGGGGCAACGATCGTAGGAGCCTCCTGATTGGGGTTTCCAGAAAAGCGGCGTCAGAGTTTACCTTTTTCCTGGCTGTCCCGGTAATGCTTGGGGCAAGTCTTCTGAAAGTTCTGAAATATGGATTTGCGTTTAGTGGATCAGAGCTTTTAGTACTTGGAGTTGGTATGGTGACGGCTTTTTTCGTCTCCATCGTAGTGATCCGTTTCCTGATGGATTATATTAAGAAGCATGACTTTCAGGCATTTGGATGGTACCGTATTGCACTCGGGATTGTTGTGTTGATTGGCAGTATGGTAGGGCTTGTGCAGGTTTAATCGATGAAAATGAAAAGAAAGAATGAGGAAGAGAACCGATCGGTTTACTCTTCCTCATTTTTGTACTGGCGACCGCATATAATCCAGGAATGTGCCTTTTGGCGCTTCCAATGATTAGAATGGTGCTTGACTTATAAATCTTACAAGTGTAATATTAAATCATCAAAACGTTTAAAAAGACAAAAGGGGAGAACAAAGTGAACTGGAAAAGATGGATGATAGCAGGACTTCTCATTATAGTTGTGGGAAGTGGCTGTGGGTATGGAGCAGAGAGAAGAACAGATCAGAAAACCGAGGAGATCAAAGAACCGGAATCTGAAGAGAATCGGAAAGAGGACTCCCTGCGGCTGGCTGAGAGACTAAAGGATCTTTATGAACAGGAAAAGGATACGGAAACGATTCAGGAAACTATCATCCGGGCGATTGGAGAGCAGGGATATGCGGCCGTGGATACGGATAATCAGATCAATATGGTGAATTATAGCCAGATGGAAACTTTCTGTCAACAAGCAGAAGAGGGGAAAAAGGCAAAGGCAACTCTGTTCTGTGTGACAAAGGAGGGGGGATGGATCCGTTATGATCTGGAAGCAGAGCAAGGAGGCTTAAAGGCAGCGGTGAGCTCTCTTCAATGGGGGGAAAAGCCGAAAATCAATTATTACAACGAGTTTGAAACAAACTCCTGGGAATATACTCAGAAAGGCTATCTCTTTCTGGAAGAGGCCCGACCTGCAGGGTACGACGGGCCGCCCGGACAAAAAGCTTTTCGAGTGAAACCACTGGATTCTGTGTGCAGGAAAGCCTGCCGCGTCTATGTGACACAGATAGGATATGACCGTAACAATCTATTGATTACGGATTGGAATGAAAAGGAACCGGAAAAGTTGGATTTTTACGATCTGTATGAACGGCTTTTTTATGTGAAATTCGGTGAGCCGGTTCCATATGAGGCTTCCTGGGGGGCGGAGTATCAGGTACCGGAACAGGAAGTAGAAGAAGTACTGCAAAATTATTTTTCGTTTCATACAGCCACCATCCGGGAAAATATGATGTATCAACCAGAAAGCGGAACATTTCTGTATCGTCCGAGAGGACTTAAGGATGGGGGAAGTCCTTACGGCCCATACCCGGAGGTTACCGGCTATGAAAAGCTGGATGATGGTACAATCCGTCTCACAGTGGAGGCGGTATGGACATGGAAGATGCTGGACTGTGCGGTAAAAAGCGAGCTGATTGTAAGACCTGGGCAGGAGGGAAGTTTTGATTATGTCTCCTGCCGGGTCCTGTCCTGGGACGAGCGAGTGACAAATTCATGGTATAAACCAAGATTTACAAAGGAAGAGTGGGAAGCATACTATGGAAAGAAATAGACATTGGAGACGCAACGTGGGGCTGCTGATTTTGCTCCTGATTGTCATTATTCTTGGAAGCCGGATTCTGGACCGGGAGGAATCACGTCCTGAGGATACGTCCAGGGAGAAGAAAAAGACATGGGAAAAGCAAAAGCTGCAGGGATACGATCTTCCGGTTGGTAAAAGAGAGAGGGAAGAGGCGGAAGCAGCTTGTAAAAAAGCAATGAATCTTACGGGGGCATGTTACCGTAAAGCAGAGAAAGGAGACGCGTCCAATGGGGTGCTCTCTGATGCAGATCTTATCAAAATGAAAGAAATCTTGAAAAAGAGTGGGCTGACTGTGAGTGGCGCAGATGCATATTCTACAATGGAACATTGGAAAAAAATGGATCGATTTCTTTTAAACTGCCAGGATCAAAAAGCAGGGAGATTGTTATGTATCAGATAAAAGCGGGCGGTGGATTAAACCGGATGAAATTTGTATTTGACGGGAAACAAATGGAGATTCTGGAGACGATCGCAGAATGGAGTCAGGAGGGAAAACCTGTAGTTACGGAAACGATCCGTACCCGCATCAAAAAATGGAATTATACTGAAAAAGGCTGGTTTTCTTATGAGTTATGTGCGCCTGAACCACCGGAAGTAAGTGAGGTGGTCGATGCGGGGACCATGATTCGGATCCGGCCCATGGACAAGAAGTGTAAAGAGTTATCTATCGCGTGTGTTGAGAAACTTGGATATCAGGGGAACAATCTTTTGTGTTCCCGCTGGGATTTATCAGATTTGTCAAAACTGGATTATAATGGAGTGTTTGAGTCGTTCTATGAGATGAAATACGGGAAGAAAATCGATTATGACCGCTATGCGGATGGGATTCCGGAGGAAGAGTTTGAAACTCTGATTATGGATTACATTCCGGTAACTAAAGAGGAGCTTCGTACATTTGCAGAATACGACAGGGAAAGCCGGACCTACTTATGGGTACGTCTTGGAACCGGCAACTACGTCCCGACAACCTTCGGTACTTCTTTGCCGGAGGTCGTAGATGTGAAAGAAAATGCTGACGGCACCACAGCACTGACTATTGAGGCGGTATGTCTGGGGAGTGGAAATGACTGTGCTCTGCATCATACGCTGAAGGTACGATTCCGACAGAATGGAACATTCCAATATCTGGGAAATGAGATTTCGGATGAGGAACTGGGGAGGATTCCTCCTTATCAGTACCGATTAGGAACACAGTGGAAAGAAGCGGACAACGGGCAGTGAACCCGTAAGGTCCGCTTTTTCCACTGATTAGAGGGATGGATCCGTATAGATTCCACGATCCGATAAAATAGCAAGAGTCCGGGAGGCAGCCTCGCTGCCACAGGCTCCCTCCCCGGTCAGATTCATCGCAAAAAATACTGTATGTCCCGAAGATTCAACAAACCCGATAAACCAGCCAGTTCTGTTTTCTCCATTGACCTGGCCGGTTCCGGTTTTTCCGTAAAGGGAACCGTCAGATGAGGAGGCAAGGCAGATGGCGTTTTTTACTGCTTTCACGTATTCCGGGTGCAGATTCCATTCATTGTGATAGAACCCGGTCAGTAGCTCTACCTGTTCTAACGGGGAAATCAAAAGGGAGGATTCCATCCAGTAAGAGTTAAGATTACCCTGCAAGGCTTCATTCCCGTATTCGATCCGCTGCAGCCAGGAACGAAGGGTGGATTTGCCCATTTGCTGGTCCAGCGCCTGGAAGTACCAGTGACAGAAGCAGGTCAAAGCACTTGATAGTGTTTGATCCCGGTTCCATTCGTCAAAAGGATATCTGGTACCGGACCAGGAAAGGGCCGAGTGCTCCGGAGTAATCAGACCTTCTTCTAGGGCAAATAAGGCGTCATAAATCTTGTAGGTAGAATCCGGGGAGACCCTTGTGCGGGCCAGAGTTTCATTGTATACGGTCCAGCCGTCCGTCTCCGAATCATAGAGGACGAAACTTCCATCATATCCGGTAAAATAAGCCGAAAGTCCTCCATCAGAATCAGAGTGTTTGCCAGGGCTTATACTGGAATCCCAACCGGAAGATGGGGTGGCAGAAGTACTTTTTCTGCCGGTGTCTATCGCGTTTGGAGACAGAGAAGCGGACGCAAAGGAGAGGAGAGGGACACATGCCATAAAAACGGGAACAATCAGAAAGCAGATGCATACAGATCGAAGCCGTATGGAAAAGCTGGGCTTTCGATAAGAGGCAATATGCTGGATGCGGGTTCGGATCTGCGGTCCTTTCTGTCCCAGTCCGGCGGCAAAAGGCAGGGAGGAGCCTTGAGCAAACCGGAGAAGTGTCAGTCCATAGTCTTCATAAGCTGTTTCTTCCAGAACAGACAGAACACGGGCATCGCACGCAAGTTCACGGTCTGTTCTCATGGCCCGCAAAGATACCCATACAAGCGGATGAAACCAGTATAGAGTTCCGGCCAGGTTCATCAGATAACCGGTGATCGCATCGAGATGACGGTAATGGGTGAGCTCATGGAGCAGAATGTACCGTAAATCTTCTTCATGATAATCGGAGAGCAGTCGAATCGGAAGATAAATCCGAGGTCGGAGAACGCCTGTCATCACAGCGACCGTAAAAAGGCAGTACTGTACACGGCCACTGGTCTTTGAATATGCAGGGTGTCCAGGCAGGACTTGAAAAGTTCTCTGGCTTTTGGATGCTGGAGAGGAAGAGCCGAATAATGGAGAGTACGCAGTTTTAGTGCTGACCGGATCCCGGAAAGGAGGGCGAGTATGGCTCCGGTAGTCCAAATGATAAAAAGGAACTTCCAAAGAAACGCTGGTGTGCTTTTGCTAACAGACTCGGTAAAATCTTTCATCCAGACAGAGGCAGAGACCACTGTAGTATCAGCCTTGGTTTTCTGCAATCCGGAAATGGAAGATGAGATTTCCGGAGAAATGCGGGTCGGGTCTGCCAGGATGGGAAAAGAAGACTGCGGAAGAAAAGGAACCGCCAAAAGAATGAGCAGGAGGAGCCAAAGGCGGTACTGCAAATGTGCGCCCAACAATCTGCCCAAAAGCCTGCGGATGCCGAAGAATATACCAATGATTCCGCACAGCAAAAGGCTGCACAGCAGAAACCGACTCATAAATCCATTGATAAATTCTGTCATATTCAGTGTTCTCCTTTCTTTTGAGATAACAGCAAGCGAAGCTCTTCCAGTTCTTGATCGGAGAGTCGCTCTTCCTCAAGAAAGGATGAAACCATAGCCGTCAGATCACCGTGGTAAAAACGCTTTAAAAAGGAAGAACTTCCTGTTCAATATATTCTTTTTCTCCGACCAGAGGGGTGTAGACAAAGATCCGCCCCTGCTTCTCATAGGAGAGGGCTCCCTTTGTGACAAGACGTTTGATTAAAGTGTGAATCGTTTTGGGACTCCATGTGGTCGCTAGCCTAAGCCGTTCTGTGATTTCATTGGTATTGATCGGCGCATACTTCCATACGATCTTCATTACCTCGAATTCTGCCTCCGAAATCTGTGGCAGATGATTCATAATCAATTCCTCCTTTTTTTCTTACACTTGTAATACCCAGTATAGAAAATCTGCCTGTAGTTTGTCAAGAACAGGTCCGGACAAGATTCGGGGAAAACTCCGCTCATCAGGCAGACGTTACAAAGTGTCGTCCAGAGCCAAGGATTCCTTCAGAATGGCAATAAACTTTCTACCGGTTTGGAAAAGACCTGGTATTTTTTCCAGATGACAAACATTTCCGTTTCCAGTGGAGGATTCAGGGGCCGGAAACAAAGGGAACTGTCTCCTGAAGTATGAATGAGTTTGTCAAAAGCAAGTGCGTATCCTAACCCCTCGTCCACGAGCCGGGAAGCATTGTAAATCAAATTGTAGGACGCTGTAATGTGAAGCTTTGCAGGATCTCTTTTCAGCCACTGCAGCACCTGTCCTCCGGCAGACTCCTGCTGGGACACAATCAGCGGCAGATCCCATAGATCTTCCCGGCGGATCGACGTTTTTTCTGCGAGAGGATCGTCTTTTCGCATGAGGACGCCCCAGGTATCTGTCGCCGGAAGGTTTCAAAGTGTGGTAGGAAGTCATATCCACCGTACCGAATATGATTCCAAAATCAATCAGCCCACGGTCCAGGGACTCTTTGACATAGACGGCATTTCCGCTGGAAATGTGAAACTGGATGCCTGGATAGCG
>ENA-OQEX01001234-OQEX01001234.1-human-gut-metagenome-genome-assembly--contig:-NODE-1234-length-10113-cov-2.329061_pt1 | contig 10113 bp, 8 predicted proteins | sample MGYA00242802_ERZ504649 | MGnify/ENA primary metagenome ERZ504649 (study PRJEB26092, sample SAMD00036194) | human gut metagenome | host: Homo sapiens | study: EMG produced TPA metagenomics assembly of... | reverse complement strand
TTCTCTTCCTTTTGATCAATTCTCCTGCCATAATTGCCATTTGTGTTGAAATATTATTCATTACAACGAGCGGTGATTTTAAATTTTCTTCAAAAGATCGATAAATTTCCCTTAAAAGAACCCATATCAACCATTAAAATAATTCCATGGCTGACATCATTTTTTTCTACATACTCTTTCATCCATTGCACGACGTCGGATACATTTTTCTCAATTGGCATATCCACAGATTCAAAAATATTTTCATCCAATATTCGGTTAGCAACATCTGCAACACTGCTTGCTGTCGCATATCCATGGGCTAAAATTACTGCTCTTGGTCTTTTCCTGGAAAGGGAAACATTTAAAAGACTTCGAATATAAATTGTCAATGGAATTAAATCTTCTTGTGTTGACACAATATCCATTTTAGAAGACAGCATATTAAGAATCCGCTTTGCAATATGAATTTCCTTCGGATACTCTTCTAATATATACTGCATCAATTCATTGGGAATGAAAATATTTTGTTTCCGAAAGTGTTGATTCATACAGAAAAAATACGCCGTAATCGCATGGAGACTATTTCCTCCAAACTGAACATTACAACTGTACTCTACATATCGAAACGCTTCCTGCACGCTGTTTACAATATATTTACGCATAGTATTTTCATTTTCAGAATTCTGATTATAAATCAAACAATCCAATACATCATTAACTGTGTGCATGCATCGTTTTTCAAACTGTTCCTTTGCATAATTCTGACTGCGAAATTCTCCAAAAATAGCAATCAATTTTTCAAACAGTTCTTGATGATAATCTTTTCCGTTCTTATCTCCAGATAATATTTCCTGTATTGGGGCGTTCGGATAAATTTCTACCGTATCATAATTTCCAATTTTATTTTCCGCTTTCTCTGCAATCCCCTTTAACACATCTTCCGGAAGATGCTCCAAATGTATATCAATTTCATTTTTTCGTTTCTTTTTTGCATATGCAGTTGCACAAATAAATTTTATTTTATTCTCTAAATCTCCAATATTTCCTTGATAAAGATGATTTAACAACGCTTCAATTACATTACCAGACACTTTCATCTTCTTATCCAACACCTTACTTTCTTCTATAAAGAATGGTAAATAAACTGCAAACGTTCTTGCTCTCCTCTCTCTCTCAAAGAAGGTATCTGTACAACAATAGGTATTCTTCTTAAAAATGTATCTAGAAAATTTGATTCCAAATTTTCTGTGGTAGCCATGACCATCCGCACTTTTGCTTTATGCCATCCTTCACTTTCTCCCATTCTTCGAAAAATTCCTTGATCCAGAAAGACAAACAGCTTTTCTTGACTTTCACTGTTTAATCGATGCACCTCATCTAGAAATAACATTCCACCGTCTGCTGCCTCCAACAATCCCTTGGTTGTTGCATAAGCTCCAGTAAAAGCTCCCTTGACGTACCCGAACAAATTACTGGACAATAATTCAATATTATTTACGTACTGAGCACAGTTCATAATTATAAAAGGAGCATCCGGCTTAAGAATTCCTTCTTGCACTGCAAATTCATAAATTTTTCTTGCCATAAAACTTTTCCCTGATCCGGTCGGCCCGTGAAGAAACACTGGAAGACTGGTATTGGGATAAAAAATAGAAGTTTTCATCTGTTCAATTGGGTTTTTTAAACTTCCATTAGAACCAATCAGATTTTGAAAAACATCCTGTTCTTCTACAAAATTTATTTCCTGTTTTTCTTCCTTTTGGATGCCATTTTTCCGCTTATTTTCATCTAAGAGGTCATTCACACTAGCATAAACATCCTTTGACACTGTAAAAAAATTTTTTTCAAATACTTTTTTATCTAGAAAGCGAACCGGTCTTGTATTAATTTTAAAAAATGTTTTTCCAATTTCTTGATTCAGATAATAGCTGACTGTATTTCTTTTTACTTGAAAATATCCGGCAATTGCTTCCGCTGTCAGCACAGTATCTAATTCTTCCAAGCTAATTTTTGCTGTATTTTCTTTTACATATTGAATAATGGAATCTTTCAGCAACTTTCTCTCTCCTTTTCTCATTTTTGTATTATTATTATATATACAATACTTTTCATCTGCAACCCTCTAAATTTTCACACTAACACTTGGCATCATTCTTGCTTTATAAAAAAATATCATTTAAATTGAACTATTTTTAATAACGAGGTGTATAAAAAATGAAGAAAAAACTTTTAATTGCAACACACAGTGTATTTGCTGATGGAATCAAAAATGCTATGGAACTTGTAACTGGAGAACAAAATTCTGTTTCTACTTTATGTGCATATACCAATGACATGACAGAGGTAGAAACTCCTATCAAAGAAATTATTGATGCGTTATGTGATGACGAAGAATTAATTGTAACAACAGATATTTTCGGCGGAAGCGTCAATAATGAATTTATGAAATATCTTTCAAAATCAAATATTCACCTGATTGCTGGAGTAAATCTTCCCTTACTTTTTGAACTAATTATGAATCTTGAATCGGAAAACACAGTTCAAATGATTGAAAATGCAATACAAAATGCCAAAGAACAATTGCAATACTGTAATCCTTTAATACAATGTTCTATTACAGAAGAAAACTTTTAGTAAGATTTGGAGTGTGATGAAATGAATTTCAGCCCTAAAACTACTTTAGTGCAAACCCAAACATTATCTCAAACACAACTACAGTCTTTAAAAATACTGTCTTTGGATAATTTTGAGTTAAATAACTTCCTTCAAACTGAATATATTGAAAATCCTTTGCTAGATTATAATGAAAATTCAAATCTTCCTTCATGGAATCAATATGTTTCCTATTCCTCCGCTAAAGAAGACGAGGATATTTACAAAGAAATCCCTGACTTTTCGGAGAATGGAATCAAAGAATTCCTTCTGGATCAGTTAAACCAAAGAAATTTTTCAGATTTACAGTGGACAGCAATGCAGACCATGATTGACTGTCTAGATGACTGTGGTTATTTTAAATTGTCGTTAAAGGATTTCAGTCAATGGTTTGGTATTGATATATCTACTGTAAAATACTGCTTGGACATACTATCCTCTTTGGAACCATTAGGGATTTTTTCAAAAGATCTTCCACACTGTCTTTTACGTCAGTTAGAAGCAAGGCAGGAACTGACACCGGAACTCAATCAAATCATCCGTTATCATCTGGATGACATTGCTGCTGGAAAAATTAATACTATCACACAAAAACTTTCTATGTCTACACAGGATGTCCGAAAATGTATTGCAAAAATCAGAGAATTAAATCCACGCCCAATCTCTGGATTTCTTACTAATTCCACAGATTATATTGTGCCAGATATTCTTATAGATTATCAAGACAGCAGTTGGATTATTAGATTAAACGATCAGTGGATTGGAAATTATTCCCTCTGTGACTATTATTTAAATATGATGCATACTTCGCAGAGTCCGGAGTTAAAAGAATATTTCCGTAAAAAATACAATCGTGTGCAATTGATTATGCATAGTATTGAACAACGCCGAGAAACAATCTTAAAAATTACATCTGCTGTTTTAGAGCGCCAAAAAGACTATTTTACTGGAAATAGCACATTAAAACCTATGACACTTGCCGATATCGCTTCTGATATTTCGATGCACACATCCACCATCAGCCGTGGAATCAAAAATAAATATCTCCAATACCCTTTTGGAGTGGTTTATTTGAAAGATTTATTCACATCTTCTGCTGGAAAAAAGGATAACAACAGCCCAATTACCGTAAAAAAACAATTGAAGGCTATAATCGCTTCTGAAAACCCTAACAAACCCTACAGTGATTCGACATTATCAAATTTATTAAAACAAAAAGGAATCAAAATTTCCAGACGTACTGTCGCAAAATATAGAGAAGAGATAGGAATTAAAAGTACATATAACCGAAAAATATATAACGAATAGAAAGGCCGCATCTGGAATCCGCAATGCAGAAATGGTACGAGAAATGATAAACGCTGGAGTAGACCAATTCGGAATCAGTCATTCCAGCGTCATGAAAATCATTTTGGAATTAGCTGCAATTGAAAAATCATCGTAATCTTTCTAATATTACTGCTATGTTACGAAACTGTATTCACAGCATTTCCGATACCGTAGCAACATGATGCCTTCATCCTTGCTACGGTAACATCACAATTATCATTGCTTTTGATAATTTCAGTCAATTTTTCTAAATACCTACTGCATCCAATTGGGAACTTCCAACATATTCTGACTACCTGAGTACAGAATACAATCCTATGTCAACAAAAACAGTTAACACTAGACGATCTTTGTCTCATATAAAAAATTTTCAAAGAACCTCTTAATCACGTACTTTTATGTGTACTTCTCTTAATTGCTGTTCTGTAATCTCGCTTGGGGCTCCGTACATTAAATCCTGTGCAGTTCCGCTCATTGGGAAATCATTGATATAGCAGAAGCGGTATGCATTTTTCTCCAGTAAATCCAAACGGCTTCCCAGTTCATCTCTGATCTGCCCCGCATAGATGTAGGCTGCCTTTTCCGGCGCTGCCGATCTTGCGTCTGTCGTATATTTCTGAGCAACATTGTATTTTAATACATCTGCTCCAAAGGTTGATCCTGCCCCCTGTTTTGTACCGCTTCCAACTTCCTCATTGTCAAAGACACTGCACATCGTCACATAATCCTTAGAGCTTCACGATTTATTAATCGTTAAAGCGACAACCCCTTATTTTTATGCATAAAATCCCCTCTGTGATTGCTCACAAAGGGGATTTTGATTTATTAGATTAAGATCATCTAAACAATAGGTAATGCCTATTTATCAGACATTTCTTTTAATCTGTTGTATTTAGCTTCTGCGTTTGCTTTAGCTTCTGCGAACAGTGCTTTAGCTCTTTCAGGGTTCTGACGAGATAATGCATTGTAACGAACTTCTCCCATGATGAAGTCTTCGTATTCTGTTGTAGGAGCTTTAGAATCTAAGTGGAATGGATTCTTTCCTTCAGCAGCTAATGTTGGGTTGAATCTGAACAGATTCCAGTATCCAGAAGTAACAGCTTTCTTTTCTTCTGTCTGAGCAATCTTCATTCCACCCTTGATACCATGGTTGATACATGGAGCGTATCCGATTACTAATGATGGTCCTGGATAAGCTTCAGCTTCAGCGATTGCTTTAACTGTCTGGTTGTAATCAGCACCCATAGCGATCTGTGCTACATATACATATCCGTAGCTCATTGCGATTGCTGCAAGGTCTTTCTTCTTAGTTCCTTTACCAGCTGCCTGGAACTGAGCGATTGCTCCTAAGTTTGTAGACTTAGATGCCTGTCCACCTGTGTTAGAGTAAACTTCTGTATCGAATACGAATACGTTTACGTCTTCTCCAGATGCTAATACATGGTCAACACCACCGAATCCGATGTCGTATGCCCATCCGTCACCACCGAAGATCCACTGAGATTTCTTAGATAAGAATTCTTTCTTAGCTAAGATTTCTTTAGCAGCGTCACATCCGCAAGCTTCTAATGCTGCAACTAATTTATCTGTAGCTGCTCCGTTCTTGCTTCCGTCTGCATATGTGTCTAAGTATTCAGCTGCTGCTGCTTTCACATCTGCGTTATCTGTAGATTCAGCTAATGCAACAACTTTTTCTTTTGTCTGTTCTCTTAATGTGTTCTGTCCTGTGAACATACCTAAACCAAACTCTGCGTTATCTTCGAACAGTGAGTTAGCCCAAGCTGGTCCCTGTCCTTTAGCGTTTGTTGTGTATGGTGTAGCAGGTGCAGATCCACCCCAGATAGAAGAACATCCTGTTGCGTTCGCGATGTACATTCTTTCACCGAATAACTGAGTAATCAGTTTAGCGTAAGGTGTTTCACCACAACCAGCACATGCTCCTGAGAACTCAAGCAATGGCTGTCTGAACTGGCTTCCTTTAACGGAATCAGCTTTGAATTTAGCAAGTACTTCTTCTTTAGCTGGTAATTTCTGACCATAGTCATAAACTTCCTGCTGATCTCTCTGAGAATCTAATCCAGCCATTGTAAGAGCTTTTTCACCCTTCTTACCTGGACAGATGTTTACACAAGATCCGCATCCTAAACAGTCAAGAACTGTAACTGTCATAGCGAATTTATATCCTGGCATTCCAGTCATATCAGCTGTCTTAGTAGCTGCTGGAGCTGCTGCTGCTTCTTCTTCTGTCATAGCTACTGGACGGATTGTTGCATGAGGACATACATAAGCACAGAAGTTACACTGGATACAGTTATCTGGATTCCAAGAAGGAACGTCTACTGCTACTCCACGTTTTTCAAATGCAGATGCACCTAAAGGCATATGTCCATCAACATAAGGCATTAAATCGCTAACTTTAAGAGCGTTACCTTCCTGTCCGTTAACGTAGTCTGTACGTTGTTGATGTAATCAACAAGAGGTTTGTTATCTCCCTTAGCTTCAACGAATAAGCTTTCTGTTTCAGCGTCAGCCCATTCAGCTGGAACTGGTACTTCAACGATAGCTTTTGCACCAGCGTCGATTGCATCGTGGTTCATCTTAACGATAGCTTCACCCTTCTTGCTGTAAGAAGCTGTTGCAGCGTCTTTCATATATTTGATCGCATCTTCTTCAGGGATGATTCCTGATAATTTGAAGAATGCAGACTGTAATACAGTATTGATACGTCCACCAAGTCCGATTTCTTTACCGATCTTGATACCGTCAATGATATAGAACTTAATGTTGTGTTTAGCTAAGTAAGCTTTTACCTGTCCTGGAAGATGTTCTCCAACTTCTTCTGGAGCCCAGCTGCAGTTTAACAGGAATGTTCCACCGTCTTTTAAGTCCTGAACCATGTTATATTTTGTTAAATATGGTGCACAATGGCAAGCAACAAAGTCAGCTTTGTTGATCAGGTATGTTGATTTGATTGGGTCATCTCCGAAACGTAAGTGGGACATTGTAACACCACCGGATTTCTTAGAATCATAATCAAAGTATGCCTGAGCATATTTGTCTGTATGGTCACCAATGATCTTGATAGAGTTCTTGTTAGCACCAACAGTACCGTCGGCTCCAAGTCCCCAGAATTTACAAGCTACGATGCTGTCTGGAGCTGTAACTGGAGTTTCTCCTCTTTCAAGAGATAAGTTTGTAACATCATCCACGATAGATAATGTGAATTCGTTTTTATCAACGTTTTCGAATGTAGCGATAATATCAGCTGGTGTAGTATCTTTAGAACCTAATCCATAACGTCCACCATTGATTGTGCAGCTTTCGAATTTTGTTCCTCTTAATGCGTTAACAACATCAAGGTATAATGGTTCTCTTGCTCCAGGCTCTTTAGATCTGTCTAATACGTTGATAACTTTTGCTGTATCAGGGATTGCTTCTACTAATTTCTCAGCAACGAATGGTCTGTAAAGACGAACTTTAACAACACCGACTTTTTTACCCTGTTTCATTAAGTAATCGATTGTTTCGTCGATTGTTTCACAAACAGATCCCATAGCGATGATTACGCTCTCAGCGTCTTCAGCTCCATAGTAGTTGAATAATTTATAATCTGTTCCGATCTTAGCGTTAACCTGATTCATGTAATCTTCAACGATTGCAGGGAAAGCATTATATGTTGAGTTAGCTGCTTCTCTTGCCTGGAAGAAGATGTCTGGGTTCTGAGCTGATCCACGAAGAACTGGATGTTCTGGGTTTAAGCACTCAGCTCTGAATTTGTCGATTGCTTCATAATCAACCATATCTGCAAGATCATCATAATCCCACATTTCGATTTTCTGAATTTCATGAGATGTTCTGAATCCATCGAAGAAATGTAATACAGGAACACGTCCTTTAATTGTTGCTAAATGAGCTACTGCTCCTAAGTCCATAACTTCCTGAACACTAGAGCTGCAAAGCATTGCGAAACCTGTCTGACGACATGCATAAACGTCAGAGTGGTCACCAAAGATGTTCAGTGCGTGAGATGCAAGTGCACGAGCAGATACATCAAATACGCAAGGCATCTGTTCACCAGCGATCTTATACATGTTAGGGATCATTAATAACAGACCCTGAGATGCTGTATAAGTAGTTGTTAATGCACCAGCTGCTAAAGAACCATGTACAGTTCCTGCTGCTCCTCCTTCAGACTGCATTTCAACTAATTTTACAGGATGTCCGAAAATATTTTTCTTTCCCTGTGTTGCCCACTGGTCAGTTGACTCTGCCATTGGTGAGGATGGTGTAATAGGATAAATTGCTGCAGCTTCTGTAAAAGCATATGATACGTGTGCAGCGGCTGTGTTACCATCCATGGTTTTCATTTTTCTTGCCATGTTCTCTTCCTCCTAAAAAATCTCGTGTGAATATATTCACACATTGTTAATCTCTACGTCCACCTAGCATATGGGCGTAGAAAATATCACTACAACTTTCACAAGTTGCTTAAAACATAAACAAAGCTGTATACATATAACTTTTGTATACAGCTTTATTCTACATTATTTGCACAAGTTTTTAAAGAGATTTTTATGTATTTTTAGGTATTTTTTTGTACGCCAAAAAAATAACAATCTTTTTGAATCCTTAGTAAAATACTCAAGATTTTGAATTCGTTGTATTTGTGCTATTTGTACTATTTTTATCTTTTGTACTTGTGCTTTTCGCATTCTTATGTTCATCGAATGTTTTTGTGAAAATATGAGTTCCCTTTTTGCTTCCGTCAGTTCTATAATATAGATAATCATGTTTCTTCGGATGCATCGCAGCCTTGATCGCCGTGTCTGACGGATTACAGATCGGTCCTGCTGGTAACCCTTTCATAACGTAAGTATTATACACCGTTTTCACTTTCAGATCTTTATAATAAACTTTCTTCGCATTATATAATCCATTTGTTGTGGTATACAAAACGGTCGGATCGATCTGAAGTCTCATTTTCGCTGCAAGGCGATTCTCAATGACTCCTGCGATCATCGGACGTTCTGACATATTGCTTGCTTCACGTTCGATCATTGATGCGATCGTCATGATCTCTGCCATAGAATGCTTCCTTTATAAGACTTCGCAAGTGCTGAATATTTCTTATCGAAATTATCAAGCATCTTCTGGATCAGATCTTCTGGTTTGGAACTTTTGTAAATCTTATAAGTATCCGGATACAGATAACCTTCTAATTTGTACTTTGTTCCCTTCTTTGGGTCAATGTCTTTAATAAAATCGTTTTTATACTGATCTGTATTCTTCGCAGCCTTTATAAATTCATCTGCTTTAAAGACTCCCTGTTTCTCTAGTCGTTTTGCTATCATATCAATGGAATATCCTTCCGGGATCATGACTGTAACGACTCTTCTTGCCTCTGCAAGTTTTCTGGCCTCTTCTGCTTTCTGCTGCCTGTAAGCCATATATTTTCTTCCAGCAAATATACCTCCTGCCACAATGACCACTAGTAAAATAATGACCCCAATGACAAACGGAACTCTGGAACGATTTCTTCTTCCACGTCTGCGCCCCCTTCTGCGCCTTCCGGAATTATGATCAAAATCTAAATATAAATCCATGATGTCCTCCCATATTTTTATTATCGCATGATTTTAAAATCATACTGTGTTCCTATGCTATTATACTCGCATTTTGTAGAAATAAAAGCTTTTTCATTAAATTTTGTTCATATTCTTAACTTTTTTGTAATTTTTGTGAAAAATATGCATATTTTGGATTGTAACTCTTCTGGTCAAACTGCTGTACTTTTTTTAGTATTTCCATTATAATCAAAGCATAGCCGTAAGCGGCAAAAGATTATAAAATATAGAAAGGAATTTCATATTATGGCAAATCCAATTGTAACGATCACTATGGAAAATGGTGATGTAATGAAAGCAGAATTATATCCGGAGATCGCTCCGATCACTGTTGAGAACTTTGTAAATCTTGTAAAAGACGGTTTCTATGATGGTTTAACTTTCCATCGTATCATCAACGGATTTATGATCCAGGGTGGATGCCCATTAGGTACAGGAACAGGTGTCCTGGACATACGATCAAAGGAGAGTTCAGCCAGAACGGTGTGATCAACAACTTAAAACACACTCCTGGTGTTTTATCCAT
>ENA-OQEX01001232-OQEX01001232.1-human-gut-metagenome-genome-assembly--contig:-NODE-1232-length-10124-cov-1.989897_pt1 | contig 10124 bp, 12 predicted proteins | sample MGYA00242802_ERZ504649 | MGnify/ENA primary metagenome ERZ504649 (study PRJEB26092, sample SAMD00036194) | human gut metagenome | host: Homo sapiens | study: EMG produced TPA metagenomics assembly of... | reverse complement strand
AAAAGTCAGAGGCTGTTTTTCTTTCCTGCTCATCAATTGCAGAATATATAATTACAATCTGCATATCCGTATTTCATAAGGCGTGGAGAATATACATACCAGTATTTATCTGAACTGGAATCAATTACTACCACAGTATCACCGGTATTCAGTTCACCAATCTCATTTGCCGCATCATATCCCATAGCGGATCGAAGAGCCAGATATCCGGTAGGCACTTTTACATACAAGGTAGCATATGCATTTCCACCCACCAGATAATCTTTGTTTACAAATCCATTGGTATCATATTTCGGGGAATACACATACCAGTACTGGGAATCACTTGTGTCCAGAAGCTGTACGGTATCGCCGGAATATAATTCCCCGATTTCATTGGAAGCATCATATGCCTTCATATTGCGAAGTGCCAGATAGCCCTTGCTACACTGACCGTTCTTACTTCGCCAAAATAGCTGGAATCTGTATCCAGTCCCTCTTCTCTGTACAGGTACTCCTGGTTCACATATCCATAGCCGTCCAGTTTCGGGGAATACACATACCAGTACTGAGAATTGCTACTGTCGGAAACCCAGACGGTATCTCCCGAATAGAGCTCACCGATTTCATTAGATGCATCATATTCCGGTGCATTGCGAAGAGCCAGATATCCGGTGGAAACGCTTACGGTCCACATTGTATTATAGGAAGATACGGAAGATGTCACAGAATCCAGATAATCATTATTCACATATCCGAAATCGTCATACTTAGGAGAGTATACATACCAGTAACCAGTGGCGCCAGTGTAATCCATTACCTCCACCAGATCACCACTGTAAAGTTCTCCGATCTCATTACCACTATTATAGGATGTATCTGTCCGAAGAGCCAGATATCCAGTAACAACATTCACACGGTAAGTATTACAGGAAGCCTCTGCCTCCTGCGTAGTTCCGGGAACTGAAAATGCAAGGGCTGCAGCTGCAAGAACAGGTATGCAAATCTTCTTCATTTTCGTCATAGAAAAATCCCCCTTCATATAGTCGTTGCTATCCACCCCATGACCAGCAACATACAATTTTCTGAAAAACACTTTTTTCATGTATTTATATATGAAAATTATAACGGATTAACCATGGCTTTTCAACTCCGTTTTTCTTATTATACACCACCTGACTCTGTTTTTTGTAATGCTTCATTTCCATCTTCTGTGCCATAATTGCGCAGCATAAAACTGTCCTCTACAGCTTCTTTCATATTGGTAGCGTCTGCATAATTATTATTCAGGATTAGCTATCTAAACCATAGCAGGTCTGCCCTTTAATGTAATGATCAAATTCCAGTTTAAAGCTATACCGATCTGTATCGGGGTCACTTGCAATAGACGAAAGACTAGTACATCGCTTCGTAAATAACTATACCAATCACGTAGGATGTGGATTCGAGTGTGCAGGTATAAAAACGCAGGCGTAGCGGGCTACGCCGAGGCTTTTATACCTGTGCAATCGGATTCACAGACAAGTGAGTGGTATAGTTATTTCGAAAACGATGTACTAGGTTACTCCACATTCTGAACCTGTTCTCTGATCTTCTCAATCTCTGTCTTCAGATCAATTGCTATATTGGAAATAATCAGATCACTTGATTTCGACAAAATGGTATTTGCCTCACGGTTCATCTCCTGTGCCATAAAATCAAGCTTGCGTCCGATGCCTTCCTTCTCCTCCAGCATCTTCTTCATTCCCTGGATATGGCTGTGGAGACGGACGGTTTCCTCATCGTTGCAGATCTTGTCGGAGAACAGGACAACTTCTGCTGCAATACGGGAATCTTCGATCTGAGAATCCTCCAGAAGCTCATGAACCTTGGCTTCCAGCTTCTCTCTGTAAGAATCCACAACCTCCGGAGAGCGGGCTTCTACCTGACTTACCTTCTCATCAAGAGCATCCAGCTTGGCGATCAGGTCGTTCTTCAGATTCTCTCCCTCTCTTGCACGGGACTGGGCAAATTTCTCGCAGGCCTCACGAAGCGGTGCTTCCAGAACTGCCCATAATGCGTCCTCATCTACAGACTGCTCCTCCATAGTCAGCACGTCCGGATAACGGGAAAGAGCTCCTGCCTTCACATCGTTCTCAAGGCCAAATTCCTCTGCCATCTGACGGATATATGCAAGATATTCTCCTGCAAGCTCCTTATTATACTTCAGTGCGCCACAGCTTAAGGTGTAGTCCTCATATGTGATAAACACATCCACTTTACCACGCTGCATATAGGTCTTCATAAGATTCCGGATCGCACCTTCAAGGAAAACCAGCTTCCTTGGCATTTTGATACTCAGATCCAGATATCTGTGATTGACGGATTTTAACTCAACGGTGATTTTCCGCTCTTTTGTAATCACCTCGGCCCTTCCAAAGCCGGTCATACTTTTATCATAGTAATCTCTTTCTTTATTTTTATTCCGAATACTGTCTGAAAAGAGTACCATTCCGCATAACAGAATCGTCTCTGATATTCAGGCAATAACTCTACGCAGGTTACCGTTCACAGTTGCCTACGCATACAGATTTATTATAGTTCATTCTAAAACCCTAGTCAAATCCTTTTTTTGCTGTTATAATAAAGTCTGCATGTCACGGTTACTGGTCACGGAGCGACCGGTAACCTGTCAACAGAAAGGAGTTTTTTATGGCTTTTGACGGAATTACCATTGCTGCAATGGTTTCTGAATTAAATAAAAATCTCTCCGGGGGACGCATTAACAAAATTGCCCAGCCGGAAAGTGACGAACTGCTGATCACCGGAAAAGGTGCAAATGGTCAGAAGCGTCTGCTTCTCTCCGCCAGCGCCTCCCTGCCTCTGATCTATTTTACAGGCAAAACCGGATCAGCCCTTTGACTGCACCTAATTTTGCATGCTTCTCCGCAAGCACATCGGAAGCGCCAGGATCACTGCGATACGCCAGCCTGGTCTGGAGCGTGTTGTAGAATTTGAGCTGGAGCACCTGAACGAACTTGGTGATGTATGCCATAAGGTTCTCATTATGGAACTGATGGGAAAGCACAGCAACATTATCTTCTGTGATGATAATAATATGATCCTGGATAGTATCAAGCACGTATCCTGCAACGTAAGTTCTGTACGTGAAGTTCTGCCAGGACGTCCTTATTTCATCCCCCACACTCAGGACAAGCTGGATCCTCTTACCATTTCCAGAGAGGATTTCATGGAAAAAGTATGTGGCAGATCCAATGCTGTCTCCAAAGCTCTCTATCAGACGCTTACCGGTTTCAGCCCGGTAATGGCTCAGGAGCTTTGCTATCGCGCTTCCATTGATGGAAATGATGATGTCCAGACATTAGATGAGAATACCAGAGAGCAGCTTTATACAGAATTCACCCGTTTAATGGAACAGATCCGGAGGAAGAATTTACCCCGGTTATTGTTTTCAAAGGGGACGAGCCGGTTGAGTACGGTGTTCTTCCTTTTTCCCAATATGGAGAAGGCTTCACCACCCGTACCTTTGAATCTGTGTCAGAGATGCTGGAAACCTATTATGCCTCCCGCGACGTGATCACCCGTATCCGTCAGAAATCTGCGGACCTCCGAAAGATCGTCCAGACTGCCCTTGACCGAAACCGAAAAAAATTAAGTCTTCAGCAGAAGCAGATGAAAGATACTGAAAAAAAGGACAAATACAAGGTTTACGGCGAATTGATCAACACCTACGGCTACGGTCTGGAAGAAGGCTGTAAATCCTTTAAGGCTGTGAACTATTATAATGGAGAAGAAATCACCATTCCTCTTGATCCTACCCTGACTCCTCAGGAGAATTCCAAGAAGTATTTCGATCGTTACGGTAAGCTGAAGCGTACCCAGGAAGCTCTGGAGGTTCAGATTGCAGATACCACCAGCGAGATCGAACATCTGGAATCCATCTCCAATGCCCTGGACATTGCCGCTGAGGAGAGCGACCTTTCCCAGATCAAGGAAGAGCTGATGGAATACGGCTATGTGAAGCGCCACTACGGAAATAAAAAAGGTGCCAAAATGCAGGTGAAATCCAAACCCTTCCATTATGTTTCCAGTGATGGCTACGATATTTATGTAGGAAAAAACAACTACCAGAATGATGAGCTGACCTTTAAATTTGCCACAGGAAATGACTGGTGGTTCCATGCCAAAAAGATGCCGGGCTCCCATGTTGTGGTAAAGACAAAAGACGGCACACTTCCGGACCGCACCTTTGAAGAAGCAGGAAATCTTGCAGCCTTTTATTCCAAGGGACGCACTGCACCAAAGGTAGAGATTGATTATCTCCAGAAAAAGAATGTGAAAAAGCCGGCTGGAGCCAAACCGGGATTTGTAGTTTATTATACAAACTATTCTCTGATGGCTTCACCAGATATTGCAGGAATCCAGCAGTTATCCTGATTGTAACCGTTTTTCCCTCTTTGCATTTTGCATACAGCCCTAAATTTGCAAAACGGCTGCTCTGCAAACCGCAAGCTGCTATCTATATATACCGGAGCCTGTTTCAAGCACGCTCTGATTTAAGAACAGGAGTTATCTATGAGTATTTTAAATGTTGAACACCTTACCCACGGCTTTGGTGACAGAGCCATTTTCCATGATGTTTCCTTCCGTCTTTTAAAAGGAGAACATATTGGCCTGGTAGGCGCCAACGGAGAGGGAAAATCCACCTTCTTCAATATTGTAACTGACAAACTGATGCCGGATGAGGGCAGGATCCAGTGGGCAAAAAATGTCCGTGTAGGTTATCTGGACCAGCATTCTGTCCTCGCTCCTGGCATGACTATCCGCGACGTGCTGAAATCTGCTTTTTCCTGGCTTTTTGAACTGGAAGAACGAATGAATACCATCTGTGATTCCCTTGGTGAAGCCTCCCCGGAAGAAATGGAAGTTCTTATGGAGGAACTGGGAACTATCCAGGATACCCTGACCATGCACGACTTCTACGTAATTGATTCCAAGGTAGAAGAGGTTGCCCGGGCACTTGGTCTTCTGGATCTTGGGCTTGACCGTGATGTCACAGATCTCAGCGGCGGACAGCGTACCAAGGTGCTCCTTGCCAAGCTGCTTCTGGAGAAACCAGATATTCTTCTTCTGGATGAGCCCACCAACTATCTGGATGAAGAGCACATTGCATGGCTGAAACGCTATCTTCAGGAATATGAGAATGCCTTTATCCTTATTTCCCACGATATTCCGTTTCTCAATGATGTGATCAATATCGTTTATCATATGGAAAATCAGGAGCTGAACCGTTATGTAGGCGATTATGACCACTTTCTGGAAGTCTATGAAGTGAAAAAAGCTCAGTTAGAGGCGGCTTATCGCCGCCAGCAGCAGGAAATCAGCGAACTGAAGGATTTCGTTGCCAGAAACAAGGCCCGGGTTTCCACCAGAAATATGGCAATGTCCCGCCAGAAAAAGCTGGACAAAATGGACGTGATCGAACTGGCTGCCGAGAAACCAAAGCCGGAGTTTCATTTCAAACAGGGACGCACCCCAGGCAAATACATCTTCGAGACAAAGGATCTTGTGATCGGATATGACGAGCCCCTTTCCCGCCCTCTCACCCTTTCCATGGAAAGAGGCCAGAAAATCGCGCTTGTAGGTGCCAACGGAATTGGAAAAACCACACTTCTGAAAAGTATTCTTGGTCTGATCCCATCATTGAAGGGAACCAGGGAATTAGGGGACAATCTGCAGATCGGATATTTTGAGCAGGAAGTAAAAGGTGACAACAAAACTACCTGTATTGATGAGATCTGGGCAGAATTCCCGTCTTATACCCAGTATGAAGTACGCTCCGCACTTGCAAAATGTGGTCTCACCACCAAGCATATTGAGAGTCAGGTCCGTGTGCTTTCCGGCGGTGAGCAGGCCAAGGTCCGCCTTTGCAAGCTGGTAAACAAAGAGACAAATGTCCTTCTTCTTGACGAGCCTACCAACCACCTGGATGTGGATGCAAAAGAAGCTCTGAAGGAGGCACTAAAGGAATACCGTGGAAGTGTGCTTCTCATCTGCCATGAGCCGGAATTTTATCAGGATGTGGTTTCACAGGTGTGGGACTGCAGTAAATGGACAACTAAGATCCTGTAAATGCTATACTAAGATTATTATTTTATAAGCAAAACAGCATCCGGACAGAATATATTTTTTATACTTCTGTTTGGATGCTGTTTTTATTTCCTTTACTAAACGGACGTGTCACCTGTCGGCGGCATCACCATATATGAAGGATTTATGCATTCTGTTACATTTCAATCTATCAGTTCACAAACTGAATAATTCCAGATACCTGCTCGTATGCACTATCCCAGTCCTGACCACTTGCCAGTCCTTTTACTTTTCCCTTGATCGTCACTCTCTTGGAAGCTGCATATCCGGAAGCATCTGCCTTGATTCCCTTATTGGTTGTGAAATCATGTGTACCCCAGATCTTATCTGCATAATATTTGCCGTCAGCCTTCAATTCAATATTGCTGAATGTGGCATTTACAGAATCTCCGTTTAATCTTGCAGAACCCTCTACGCGAAGATAGACAGTTGTGTTTGCAAGGCTGCTGTTTTTAACTGTTTTGACAAGTTTGCCATTGATATAGCAATTGCAGGTTCCGTCTTTTTTCACAGTCAGCATTACATGGTAAGTCTTATCTCTGGCCGCTTTCTGAACCCAGATATAGTTCTGACCGCCTGCACCATTGTGGGCTACATTCTCGATCATGAACCATGCCTTACCTGTGTAAGGAGCTCTTGCATGCTTGTCATACTGGATACCAAAGCTTACTGCAGAGGTTGCTGTGCAGGCAACCAGCTTCGCATGGTAACCGGAACCGGAACCGGAAAGTACCATATCCGTTTCAATGGTATATTCGGAAGCTGTATTTGCAGCAGTGGAACCTGTTGCCGTGGTATTTCCGCCGGTAGTATCCGGTTTCGTTGTGGTTGGCACCTCATAAACGATTTTCAGTCCTTTTTTATTATAGGAACTTACTTTCTTTCCTTTGTAGGCTTTTACTGTATAGTAGTATGTAGTTCCACTCTTCACTTTTTTATCTGTGTAGGATGTTTTGGAACCGCCTTTCACAGTTTTGATTTTTTTCCAGGAACTATTTTCTGTCTTACGCATAACATAATAGCCAGAAGCGCCTTTACTCTTTTTCCAGGTGATTTTAACACTTTTGTTTACACGTACCGCCTTGGAAAGCTTCGGTGCTTTTAATGCTGCTGCCTGAACTGCCTCTGCTTTTCCAAATGAATAAACCGGAAATACAAGCATAAAAGCAAGTAAAAACAGCATAATCTTTTTGATTCCTTTTCTGTTCATAATATTCCTCCTTCTTTCCTCATATGAACTTCCATCATAAAAGACGGAGAACTTCTTCAAGAAATTCTCCATCTCATTATACTACTTATTCATCAGCAGCGTCAACCTTACTTGCCCTTGCTTCGATCTCTTTCTGCTGGATATCACCAGGAGCCTGCTCATAGCGGGCAAACTCGTAGGAGAAGTCACCACTTCCACCAGTCATGGAACGAAGATCTGTGGAATATCCATAAATCTCAAGAAGAGGAACGTCAGCTTCAATAATGGTATTTCCGTTATGATCCGGATTCATTCCAAGAACACGGCCGCGGCGCTTATTCAGATCGCCCATAACGTCACCTGTATATTTATCCGGAACTGTAACCTTCATGGAAACGATTGGCTCTAACAGTACCGGAGAAGCATCCATGAAGCCTTTCTTGAATGCAAGGATGGTAGCCATCTTAAACGCCATCTCTGAGGAATCTACCGGATGATAAGATCCATCATAAAGAGTAGCCTTTACACCAACTACCGGATATGCTGCAAGAGGTCCTTTCTGAACACATTCCTGAAGGCCCTTCTCAACTGCCGGGAAGTAGTTCTTCGGAACTGCACCACCAACAACAACCTGCTCAAATACGTATGGAGTCTCCATATCGCCAGACGGCTCAAAACGCATCTTAACATGTCCATACTGTCCATGTCCACCGGACTGTTTCTTATGTTTGCCTTCTACGTCAGAATTCTTGCGGATGGTCTCACGGAATGGACCTTCGGTTTGGAAAGCTCTACATCAACTTTATAACGCTCTTTCAGCATGCTGACAATAACGTCAAGATGCTGGTCGCCCATACCATAGATCAGACTCTGACGGTTAGCACCATCATTCTCAACACGAACAGTCCTGTCTTCACTCATGATCTTGGCAAGAGCCTGGGAAATCTTATCTTCATCGCCCTTGTTCACAGCCTTAAATCTCTTATAGGTATAAGGTGTGGAAAGAATTGCTTTCGGATAAAGAACCGGATTCGCCTTGGTGGCAAGGCTGTCACCAGTCTGAACGCTTACTAATTTGGCAATTGCACCGATATCACCTGCATGGAGCTCCGGAACTTCAATGGGCTTGGAACCCTGAAGAACATATAATTTGTTCAGGCGCTCTTCTGTACCTTTCTCAACATTGAGAAGAGTATCATCAGATTTAATAACACCGGAGCAAACCTTGATCAGGGAATACTTGCCAAGGAATGGATCCACGATAGATTTCCATACATATGCAGATTTTGCTTTGGCAAAATCGTAATTTGCTTCAAAAATCTCGTTGGTCTTCTGGGAAATACCGTTGCAGGAACGTTTGTCCGGGCTTGGGAAATATCCGCAGATGTCGTCCAGAAGGTTGGATACGCCGCGAAGATTGATCGGGGATCCCATGCATACCGGAACAATGCTTGCATCCTGTACATTGGCGGCAAGTGCTGCGGAAACTTCTGTAACGGAGAACTCATCTCCCTCAAAATAACGATCCATGAATTCCTCGCTGGTCTCTGCTACAGATTCCATCAGGATATCATGATACTTCTCAAGGTACTCATCCAGATAAGAAGGATCTCACATTCTTCCTTCTGTCCCTTGTCGATATATTTTCTTCCGCCTGTTTCACAACGTTAACATATCCCACGAACTTGCCATCTTCACGGATCGGGAAATGCAGCGGGGCAATCTTCTTGCCATAAAGCTCAGTAAGCTGGTCTACTACTTTACGGTAGCTTACATCGTCCACGTCCATATCGGTAACGAAAATCATTCGCGGAAGTTTATACTTCTCGCAGAGATTCCATGCCTTCTGGGTACCAACCTGTACCCCTGCCTTACCTGATACTACGATGATTGCTGCGTCTGCAGCGCTGACAGCTTCCTCAACTTCTCCTACGAAGTCAAAATATCCGGGAGTGTCCAGAATGTTTACCTTGTTCTTCTGCCACGGGACCGGAATCAGAGATGTAGTGATAGAGAAATGTCGTTTGATTTCTTCTTTATCATAATCACTGACTGTATTGCCATCTTCTACACGGCCTAAACGGTTGGTCAAGCCGGCAAGATATGCCATTGCTTCTGCCAGAGTTGTCTTTCCAGCACCGCCGTGTCCTAACAGCACTACATTTCTGATTCGGTCAGTTCTAAAAACGTCCATATGTAATACCTCCCTGTTTGTCTAATATGTTCATATTTTACTAAATATTCAGAAGAATTTCAAGTATTTTCTGGGATTTTGACGGTCTTTTTTCAAAAAAGTTTAGATTATTTTGTCATTTCTGTAGGAATTGACAATTTGCGAGGAATCTCGTACAATATCATAAGATAATTTTTCACTTTAACGAAGGAAAGGAAACGACATTATATTATGAAGACAATCGGTTTTATCGGTCTCGGTCTGATTGGCGGCTCTATCGCCAAGGCATCCGGAAGTACCATCCGGATTACCACATTCTGGCCTATAACCGCAGTAAGGAAGCACTTGCCTCCGCCATTAGCACCGGCATTATAGATGGTGTCTGTGAGGAAATGAAGGATCCACGCTTTGGATCCTGTGATTATGTATTTTTATGTGCTCCGGTAGAGATCAACCTGGAGTGCCTTGCATATCTGAAAGAGATCCGCCAGCCAGGCTGCATTATCACAGACGTGGGAAGTGTAAAGGGAATCATCCATCAGAAGTGGATGAGCTGGGAATGACAGACTGCTTTATCGGCGGTCACCCTATGGCCGGTTCTGAGAAAACCGGTTTTGACCATTCCAACGAGCG
>ENA-OQEX01001231-OQEX01001231.1-human-gut-metagenome-genome-assembly--contig:-NODE-1231-length-10126-cov-4.604160_pt1 | contig 10126 bp, 14 predicted proteins | sample MGYA00242802_ERZ504649 | MGnify/ENA primary metagenome ERZ504649 (study PRJEB26092, sample SAMD00036194) | human gut metagenome | host: Homo sapiens | study: EMG produced TPA metagenomics assembly of... | reverse complement strand
GGCGGCGGGAAGTGCGGGGCGCTTTTCGCCGGACGCATTGGCCGCAGCGGAGCGTGGTTCTGTTCTTTTGTCTGTGCCATCGAAAACCTCCAAAAATTCAATCAGCAAAGCACAGGTCTGCCCCGGAAGACAGCCTGCCCTGCATTAAGGGAAGCATAAAAACGCATCTGCTTCCGTCGGATGCATCGTATAGAAATCATTTTATCAGCGTCGTTTTTATGCCACGCTGTTGGTTCTGCAGGAAGCCTTTTGCCCATCCAGTCCATCTGTTCGATGCGACCGCGGCGCTTCGGCAGGAACGCTGTGAGCGCACCCACGGCGCGCCCCTATACGCATTTCGTTGCAACAAGTATAGTATTTCTCGCCTCTTTTGTCAATTCCAAGCTTGGGCCGGGCGGTGGCAAATTATGCCCTGCCCCTTGACAGACGGGCCAAAATGGCTCTAAATAATAGGTACTACAAACATGATGCAGGAGAGACGCATGAAACAGGTCGAAATTTACACCGACGGCGCGTGCAGCGGCAACCCCGGCCCCGGCGGCTGGGGCGCGGTGCTGCGCTACCGCTTTAACGGCAAGGTCTACGAAAAGGAGCTCAGCGGCGGCGACGCCTCCACCACCAACAACCGGATGGAGCTGACGGCCTTCATCGAGCGCTGCGCCAGCTCAAGGAGCCCTGCGAGGTGCGGCTGTGCTCCGACAGCCAGTACGTCATCAACGGGCTGGAAAAGGGCTGGGCTAAGGCTGGAAGCGCCGGGGCTGGAAAAAGTCCGACGGCTCCCCTGCCCTGAACCCCGACCTCTGGGAGCAGGCCCTGGAGCAGGAGGCCCGCCACAAGCTCACCTACGTCTGGGTCAAAGGCCACGCAGGCCACCCGGAGAACGAAGCTGCGACCAGCTTGCGGTCGCCCAGAGCCAGGCACATGGCGGGAGACAGGGACGATGAACGATGCTTTTCTGCCCGGGAACGGGTTTGACACCTACGAAGAACAGGACCGGGTCCTGATGGGGCTGAGCGGCAGTGTGCGCAGCGGCGTGGCCGTCCGCATCCTGCAGCAGCAGGGCTTTGCCGTGGCGGCAGCGGTCGTCCGGCTGGCTGACACCCCCGAAGAACACGCCGCCGTGGACGCAGCCAAGGCTCTGGCAAAGAAGCTGGACGTGGAGTGCGTCACCCTCAACGCCGAGGCTCTGGCCGGACAGGATGCCGAAGCCGCCCGCTTCGCGGCCCTGCTCACTGCCGCCGACAAGCTGGGCATCCAGTATATTGCCTCCGGCCGCTACGCCCGCATCGAGACAGACGCACAGGGCACGAGCACCTGTTCGCCCCCGAGAGCGGCGCACCGGACGAGAGCGGAACGCTTGCCGCCCTCCCGCCCGAGGTCCTGAGCCGCCTCATCCTGCCGCTGGGCGATTTCGCCCCGGAGGACGTGGCAGAGATGGCGGAGGATTTTAAGCTCTGAAATTTTTCTGTTCCCGGTCAGCGTCCTTGCCCTCTCAGGCGCTGACGCGCCAGCTCTCCCAAAGGGAGAGCCCATAACCTAGCGGGAAAGTCAAAGCCTCTCCCTTTGGGAGAGGTGTCACCGAAGGTGACGGAGAGGGCAAGCCCGTTGATGCAAAAAATCCCCCGTGCAGCTGAACTGCACGGGGGATTCGTTTTATGGATCAGTTCTGGGGATGCACGATGTCGCGCCAGTCGAGGTCGCCGCGCTCGAGGCCGTGGATCAGAACCTCAGCGGTGGCGATGTTGGTGGCCATCGGGATGTTGTGGACATCGCACAGGCGCAGCAGGGTCATCTCATTCGGCTCGCTGGGCTTTGCGTTGATGGGGTCGCGGAAGAACAGCAGCAGATCCACCTCGTTGCAGGCGATGCGGGACGCGATCTGCTGGTCGCCGCCCTGTACGCCCGCCAGAAAGCGCTGCACCTGCAGGCCGGTGGCTTCGGCGATCATCTTGCCGGTCGTACCGGTTGCCACCAATTTATGCTGGCTCAAAATCCGGCAGTACGCCGTACAGAACTGTACCATCAGCTCTTTTTTGGAGTCATGCGCAATCAGTGCAATCGTCATCGGTCAACCTCTCCTTTTCCCGCGCCCCTGTCTGGGGCAATCATCTTGCACATATCATAGTATCACAGTTTCCGTCTTTTTACAACTGTTTTTCGAGCAAAAGTTCTAATTTTTCATAGATTTCTGCCAAATCCACGCACCATCGCTCAGGCGGCGGGCTGCTCTGCGGGGGCGGTGTCGTCTGCAAGGGCGTCGTTGTTTTCCGCAGTCTCCGGCACAGCATCCTGCCCGTCAGCTGTCGTGTCAGCCGTCTCGCCTGCTCCTGTCTCGTCCAGCGTCAGGCTGCCGTCCTTCATGGCGTAGTAGGCGTCGAAGATGTCGGCCACGAGGTTGCCGGCGCGGGCGCCGCCGCCGCGTACTCGATGACGCTGCCGAGGCGATCTCAGCGTCCTCGGCCGGGCCGTAGGCCACCATCATGGTGTTGGTGTAGTGCTTGCGGGTGCTGCCGACGTAGTACGTCTCGCTGCGCTGAGGGGTGCCGGTCTTGCAGGCGATGGTGACGGGGTAGTTCTTCAGGCCCGACACCGTCTCCGACACGCCGATCATACCCTGCCGCACGAGGTCGAAGGTGTCGCCCCGGTCCTCGATGACGTCCATCACCTCGGGCCGGGTCTCCTGCAGGACTTTGCCGGTGTTGGTGTCGAGGATGGCCTTGACGAAGTGGGTGCGGTAGCGCACGCCCCGGTTGGCCAGCGTGCCGGCGTAAGTCGCCAGCTGGACGGGGGTGACGACGGTATTGCCCTGACCGATAGCGGCCTGGACGTCCAGTGAAGCGGTGTAGTTGGAGTCCTTCTTTGTGGTCAGGCGGCCGGTGGCCTCATTGACCTCCACGCCGGTGCGGGTACCAAGGCCCATCTTGTAGGCGTAGGCATCGTAGACGTCACTGGTGGTGCGGCGGCCCACATCGTAGAAGAAGATGTTGCAGCTCCACTTGATGGCCGTGATGACGTCGATGTTGCCGCTGTGGCCGTGGCGGGTACACTTGGGGCGGTAGTCGTCATAATAGGTATAGACACCGTTGCAGTAGACGGTGGAAGAGCGGTTGATGACGCCGGAATCCAGCGCCGCCACCGCCACCGCAGGCTTGAAGGTGGAGCCGGGGGTGTACAGGCCCTGCAACGCGCGGTTGAGCAGGGGCAGGCCCGGGTCCGAGCTGTACTGGCTGTACTGGGTGGCGAAGAGGTTCTGGTCGTAGCTGGGGTAGTTGGAGGCGGCCAGCACACTGCCGTCCTTCGTGCTGATGACCACCACCGCACCGGCGGCAGCTTGGCAGAGCTGCTGTTGTTGTAGGTGCTGTTTATCATCTCGATGTTCTTGGCCAGCGCCCTGTCCACCGCCTGCTGGAAGGCGCTGTCGATGGTGAGCTGTACGGTATGGCCCGGCTCCGGCACGGTGGTCATCGCAGTCCCCACGATGACGCCGTCCGAGCTGCGGGTGATGGTCTCAACGCCGTCCTTGCCCCGCAGCTCGTCTTCGTAGACGGCTTCGAGGCCCGACACACCGATCATGTCGTTCATGTTATAGCCCTTTTCCCGCAGAGTAAGTGGTCTGGCCGTTCTCGTCGGTCACCTTCCACTTTTCGGCGGTGATCTTGCCCACACGGCCCAGCACATGGGGGATGATGCTGCCTCATCGTAGCTGCGGGTGCTGGTCTCCACGATCTCCACACCGGGCATGGTCAGGCTGTTCTCCTTGATGGTCGCCACGGTCACTTCGCTGACGTTCTCGGCCATGACGAAGTTGTTGACGTTGGAGAACGCCTGCTGCTGCATCTCGTAGTGGATGCCGCCCAGCACCCTCTGCCAGTGGAAAGGATAGCCTTCCAGCTTGTAGTCCTCCACCAGCTTTTCCATCACGTCATCGGCGGTGGCGTACTGCTGTAAGCCCAGCGAGTCCTTCATGGCCGCGAGAGCCTTCTGGTCGCTGGTGCTGTCGGCCTGCGCGGTAAAGCTGTAGTGGCCCGCCGCGTCCGGCTCGCCGATGAGCAGCGAGTCGTTCCACTTTTCGCCGTGGGCTTCCAGCAGCTCCACGATGCGCTGCAGCATAGTGTCAAGGTCTTCGTCCCCCATCAGCAGCTTGCTGAGCACCACATTGTAGCTGGTGGTGCTGGCCGCGATGCGGCGTCCGGCGCTGTCCACGATGTCGCCGCGGCAGCGGTGACGGTAAAGTTATAATCGGTGGTGTTGGTCGCCTGCGCCTTGAAGCTGTCGCTGTTGACGAGCTGCAAAAATATCAGCCGCAGCACATACACGGCGATGAGCACCGAGGCGGCAGCGATGAGCCCAGCCATCCGGCGCACCACGATCTTGTGTTCGTCTTGATTCATCCGTTTTCCTCCCGGCAGGTCTGGCATCATACCACGCCGTTGTCTATCTTGAATTCCGTGCTGATGCGCTGCACTGCACGGTGGAGCAGCCAGCTCCCCGGGGCCGTCATCAGGGCCGACGGCAGCACGACCCAGAGAAAACGCTCCCCTGCGCCCGCATAGCCCGGCATATAGTAGAAAAACAGCCAGTCCGCCGACAGCACCAGCAGGGCGCAGACCACGGCCAGCAGCACGAAGTTGGAGGGGGTATCCTTCAGATAAAGCTGCACGACCACCGACACGCCGAAGCAGAGGAGCATCAGCTCCAGCGCCAGCATCCCCACGGTGCGGCCGGCGGTGTAGTCCCACATCAGCCGCACACCGCGCCAAAGATGGCCCCGGCGAACTCGCCCTCTGCGGCAGACACCGCCAGACAGAGCGGCAGCAGCCAGAGCGGCTTCGCGGCCCCGAACTGGAACAGCCCCGGCATGGTCTGCAGCACCGTACACACCACCAGCAGAAGGATATAGCAGCCCCATTTCAGCCTCTGGCTGCGGCTGCGCTTGCGGCGAGATTCCATCTCCGGCCCTCCTCAGTAGTTGGTGATGATGAACACATGGCGCACCGTGCGGGGGTCTGCGCCCGGCCGGATGACGGCCAGCGTCGATTTGCCGCTGGCTCGGGGGTCAGCTCCTTGATGACGCCCACCAGCACATCCGGCGGGAACACCCCGCCCAGACCCGTGGTGATGACCTGGTCCCCCTCTCTGCTCAGGGTGCTGCGGGCGAGGTTCGAGAGGATGCACAGGCCGTCGGCGGCGTAGTCGGCGCTGCCGGTGATGATGCCGTTGTCCCGGGTGCGGGACACGACGCCCGCCGCATTGAAGCTGGGGTGCAGGATGGTCATGACCTTGCAGCTGGTGAGGTCGGCTTCCCGCACCACGCCCAGCAGATAGCCCTCGTCGCTGATGACGGCGTCGTTGACGGCCACACCGTCCAGTGTGCCTCTGTCCAGCGTGAAGCCCCAGAAGGAGTCCAGCGGGTCGCGGCCAATGACGAAGGAGGACGTGTAGCTCATCTCCGGGTGCTGCTCCTGGATGTTGGCCAGCGCCTTGTAGGCCTCGTTCTCGGCCTTGAGCTTGTCGTAGTCCACCATCTGGGAGCGCAGAGAGGCGTTTTCCTCGCTGAGCTGCTGGTTTTCTTCCAGAATGGCGTCGATGTTGGCGTAGTTCTCCCACAGGGAGGCCACGCCGCTGCTCACCGCCGCTGCTGCCCGCTGGAACGGGGCTGCGGCCACGCTCAGCAGCTCCTGCGGGGCGGCGGTCAGGCGTCCGTTCGCGCCTGCATAGGCCATGATGCCCACGAGGAAGACCGCGATGGCAATGAGTATCTTAAATTTCCATGTGTCAAAAAAATCCTTCAAGGCGGGTTCCTCCCGAATCTGCAAAAAAGCGCGGACAGCCGTGCCATCCGCGCTCAAAACTCATCTTCTGCGGCGCAGCAGCGCAAAGGTCCTCCCTCAGCGTACCGCCGCAAATGGCACAGCCGAGGCTTACATATGACCGCCGTCGGTATCCAGAACGTCGTGCAGGACATCCACATGGTCCAGCACGGCACCGGCACCCTTGGCCACACAGTCCAGCGGGTCCTCAGCCACATGGACATCGATGCCGGTCTCGCTCTCAATGAGCTTGTCAAGGCGCGCAGCAGTGCGCCGCCGCCGGTCAGGGTGATGCCGTGGTCGATGATGTCGGCGCTCAGCTCGGGCGGGGTGCGCTCCAGAGTCTCCTTGATGGCGCTGGTGATCTTGACCAGGCACTCCAGCAGAGCCTCACGGACATCCTCCGAGTGGACGACGACGTTCTTGGGCAGGCCGTCCACGAGTTGCGGCCCTTGATCTCGAGGGTCATCTCGGGGTCCATCGGTAGGCAGAGCCGATCTCGATCTTGATCTGCTCGGCGGTGCGCTCACCGATGAGGAGGTTATACTTGCGCTTGATGAAGGCGATGATGGCCTGGTCGAACATATCACCGGCCATCCGGACGCTGCGGGAGGCCACGATGCCGCCCAGAGAGATGACGGCGATCTCAGCCGTGCCGCCGCCGATGTCCACGATCATGCTGCCGGTGGGCTCGCTGATGGGCAGGCCCGCACCGATGGCAGCGGCCATGGGCTCCTCGATGACCGACACCTGACGGGCGCCGGCCTTCAGAGCGGCCTCACGCACAGCGCGGCGCTCCACCTCGGTGACGCCCGACGGGATGCAGATGACCACGCGGGGGCGGGAGAACATGCTGTTGCCGCAGGCTTTTTTGAGGAAGGTCTCCAGCATATTGGCGGTGATGTCGAAGTCGGCGATGACGCCGTCCTTCAGGGGGCGGACAGCCACGATGCTGCCGGGGGTGCGGCCGATGACGGCCTTTGCCTCAGCGCCCACGCAGCGCACCTCGTCGCTCTTGGTGTCCACGGCCACAACAGAGGCTCACGCATGATGATGCCCTTGCCCTTCATGTAAACGAGGGTATTGGCAGTACCGAGATCGATACCAACATCCTTTGAAAACAAACTCATATAGTCTTCTCTCCTTACGATTTTCCAGGGTCTATTCCAAAACGCAGAGCCGCCCGCTCAGACCAACGGACAGCTCATCGCAGAATAACACGTTTTTATTATAGCCGCAAGGCGCGCTTTTCTCAAGCATTTCCGTAAACTTTTTCGAGTTTTTTCATTTTTTGCCGCCGGGGCCGCTTTTCTGCGTCCCGCATCAGAATCTGCTCAGCAGACGGGCCGTCCGGCTGACGGGCAGGCCCATGATGGTGTAGTAGTCCCCTTCCAGCCGGTCGAGCCAGAGGCGCGCGGCCCTGGATGGCGTAGGCACCGGCCTTGTCGTAGGGCTCCTTCGTGGCCGTGTAGGCGTCTATCTCCCTTCCGAAATCGGGAAGAAGGTCACCCTGCAGCTGTCCACGAAGCTCTCGGTGCGTACGCCGTCCGATACGCAGACGCCGGTATGCACCTCGTGGGCCGCGCCGGACAGGGCGCGGAGCATCCGCTTTGCGTCCTCCACGCTGTGGGGCTTGCCGAAGACTTCGCCGCCCACATCCACGACGGTGTCACATCCCAGCACCACCGCGCCGGGATGGTCTTTTGCCACGGCGAGGCACTTGCCCCGGGCAGCTTTTCCACCAGCTGGGCCGGAGTGGGTGCAGTGACTCCGCTCTCGTCGAAATCGCTGACGCAGATGGTGAAGTCCGTCGTGTATAAGCTCAGAAGCTCCTTCCGGCGCGGACTGCCGGAGGCTAAGATAAGATTCTTCATCATCATTTCCCCGTCGAGCCGAAGCCGCCCTCGCCGCGGGCGGTCTCATCCAGTGCGTCGGCCTGCACGAATGCCGCCGTGTACACCGGCGCGATGCAGAGCTGGGCCACCCGCTCGCCGGCTGGATGGTATAAGCCTCCGCGCCCAGATTGACCATCGGGACTTTCAGCTCACCGCGGTAATCGCTGTCCACGACGCCGACGCCGTTGGCCATGCAGAGGCCGTGCTTGATGGACAGGCCGCTGCGGGCGTAGACCAGCGCCACAGCGTGGGCGCCGGGCAGCTCGATGGCAAGGCCGGTAGGCACCAGCACCCGCTGCATGGGCTGGACGGTCAGCGGCTCATCCACACGGCGCACAGGTCGGCGGCGGCAGAGCCGGGGGTGGCGTAGGCGGGCGTCTTGGCGCGGGGGTCTAACACTTTGTATTTTACAGTGATGGGTTCCATAGTATACCTCTTTTATTTTTTAGCGTCCTTGCCCTCTCCGTCATTGCTTACGCAATGCCACCTCTCCCAAAGGGAGAGGCTTAGCCTTTCCTCTACGCTTTAAGGCTCCCCCTTTGGGGGAGCTGGCGCGAAGCGCCTGAGAGGGCAAGCCGCCTTCCCTTTTTATCAGTTCGTTCCCTTAAAGTACAATCCTCTCGTGAACTCACCCTCAAACGGTGCGTGCTGGCGGATGCTGTCGAGGATGGCGGCGGCCTCTTCCCGGCTTTCCAGCGTGAAGTAAGCCACGCCGTAGTCCACGGTCAGTGCGCCGGGCTTGTCGCCCATATAGATGGGGACAGGATTATAAATAGTACGGACACCCAGCCCGCACCGCACCGGGAACTTCTTCGCCTTGCGGTCGGTGAGCAGGCCGGTCTTGTCGCAGTGGGCGCAGTCGTGGATGTTCTGCAGCGGGCAGGCACGGGTGACCATCAGCGGCATATGGCCGTAGGTGATGATGCCGGTCGGCACAGGCTTGCCGTCACGAGTCGGCGCGATGGTGCTGATGTCGCTGTCCTTCACCTCGGGCAGGATGAGCACCGAGCTCAGGCCAAGGTCCGCATAATACTGGGCCGCGAGGTCATTGGTGACGTTGAGGCCGAAGCCGCCGGTCATGGGCAGGCCGCGGCAGAGCCGCAGGTGGGCGATGTTGCTCACCTCATAGCCCGCAAAGCCTGCGTCCTGCGTAGCCGCGATGCGGCGGGCGGTATCCTCTTCCAGTGCGCCGAACATGACGCGGGGCAGTTCGAGAAGGGTCTTCTCCCGCCACTCGCGGGGGACGCGGTCGGCCTGCGCGATGGGCAGGATGAGGTATTCCACCCCGCTGAGCGCCTGCTCCGGCACCTGCTCCCAGCGCTCGAACCGGGCGCGGAGGGTGCGGTGGGGCGGCAGAGTGCGCAGCGGCAGAGGCGGAAGCTCCACCTCATTCACCGGCCACGGGCGCAGGGTCTCCCGCTTTTCAGCAGAGCATCCAACGCCTCACGGCGCAGCTCATTGACGGCACTGCCCGGCACGAACCATGGGCCGCCATCCATCTCCACATCGATTTTTTCGGCAGAGAAAGGCGTGCCGCCGGTCTTGCTCAGGCTGCGGCTCAGGCTCTCGGTGGGGTCGGTGCGGGCGGGCTGAGGCTCGGCGTCGCCGTAGGCGAAGGCTTTGTTGGTGCCGTCGGTGACGGTCAGCTTCTCGCCGCCCTCTTCGATTTCAATTTTCATCTCCACCGGCACCCGGGAACGCTCCCGGCGGTACAGCTCCCGCAGGGCAGGCAGGGTCTTCCTGGTCAGCTCGGCGTCGGCCTCGCTGCGGACGCCGAACATCGTGCCGTCGATCTTTCCGTCCAGATAGCCGGAGGTGAAGCCGGAGCGGCTGAAGGCATTCTTCAGCAGGTCGCGGTCATAGGCGCGGCCCTCGCGGCCTGCCAGACAGGCGCTGACGGCAGCGGCGACATACTCCGGCGTCCGCAGACGGCCTCGATTTTCGCCGATGCCACGCCGATGGCCTGCAGCTTGTCCAGCTTGTCGATGACGGAGTTGTCCTTGAGGGACAGGTGGTGCAGACGGCCCGGCTTGCCCTCGGGCAGAGCGTTGGCCTCGAAGGGCAGGCGGCAGGGGCCGGCGCAGGAGCCGCGGTTGCCGCTCCGTCCGCCCAGAAAAGCCGACATATAGCACTGGCCGCTGACGCACATGCAGAGTGCGCCGTGGACGAAGCACTCCGTCTCGATGCCGCAGTGCCTGGTGATGTGCTCCACCTCGGGCAGGCTCAGCTCACGGGCCAGCACGACCCGGGCAAAGCCCAGCTCTTTCAGCTCCAGTGCGCCCTGCAGGGTGTGGACGCTCATCTGGGTGGAGCCGTGGCGGGGCAGCTGGGGCGCAATGCCCCCGATGAGCTTCGCCACCGCGAGGTCCTGACAGATGACGCGTCGGCCCGCTGGCGGCGACGGCCCGCACGGCGTCGGCC
>ENA-OQEX01001230-OQEX01001230.1-human-gut-metagenome-genome-assembly--contig:-NODE-1230-length-10138-cov-9.026870_pt1 | contig 10138 bp, 13 predicted proteins | sample MGYA00242802_ERZ504649 | MGnify/ENA primary metagenome ERZ504649 (study PRJEB26092, sample SAMD00036194) | human gut metagenome | host: Homo sapiens | study: EMG produced TPA metagenomics assembly of... | reverse complement strand
GCCATGTCCGCCGCGAGTGGCTCGCCGCTCGGCAGCACGGGGATGAAGCTCGTGGGGATGACCATGCTCGCCGACGGCGGAAAGAGCTGCGGCAACGGCACCAACGACCAGGCGAACCCACCCACGAGCTGCGCAACGAGCGGGCAGAAGATGCCCGCGAGCATGCCGAGCCGCGCCGTGAGGAAGAGCTGCGGGGATCATCCACGCCGCGGTCACTGTGTTGACGAGTGCGCAGAGGAGCATCGTGAGCGTGCCCGCGGCCGTGAGGCCCTGCGAGGAGAACGCCGATCCCGCGAGGTAGATGCCGAAGACCACGAGGTTCGAGAGCGTACAGAGCGCGAGGCACCAGAGCGCCTTGGCCCACCAGGCGCGCCCGAGCGGGAAGCCCAGGCCCAGAAACCCCCGCATCCGCGTGCGAGCGTCCGCCCGCGCGACGCACGCCACCACGAGCGAGAGAGACACGGGCAGGAAGAGCGCGTACCAGTAGTTCCACGCGCTGAAGATCTGCACGCCCCGGTAGGCATCGCGCCGAGCAGCGGCATCGGCAGCGCCATGAGCACGGCCAGGCGAACCGGCGCCGCGTGCGCGATTCAGGGCCTCGGCGCGCAGGGCCGCGAGCAGGCCGCCTTTCTCACCCGTCATGCCGCCACCTCCCCGCGCCCTCGTCGCCCTTCCCGACAGAAGCTCATGAAGAGTTCCTCGAGGTCCTGCTCGGGACGAAGCGCATCCTCGTAGGCAAGGCGCCCCCCGCAGATGATGCCGACGGTGTCCGCCATCTGCTGCACCTCGGAGAGGATGTGGCTCGAGACGATCACCGTCGTACCCGCCGCCGCGAAGCCGCGGATCTGGTCGCGCAGTTCCTCGATGCCGATGGGGTCGAGGCCGTTGGTGGGCTCGTCGAGCACGAGCAGGCGTGGCCGGGCGATCAGCGCCAACGCGAGCCCCAGGCGCTGCCGCATCCCCATCGAGAAGCGCCCGGCGCGCTTCTTCCCGGTGTCCGCGAGGTCCACGGCGGCGAGCACCTCATCTATGCGGCTCTCGGGAAGGCCCAGCAGCGTGGTGCGCACGCGCAGGTTCTCGCGCGCGGTGAGGTTGGGGTAGAGCGGCGCCTCCTCGATGAGGCTGCCGATTGCGTAGAGGTCCTCGCGGCACCAGGCGTGCCCGGCAAAGAGGATCTCCCCGGCCGTCGGCCGCAGCATCCCGCAGATCATCTTGAGCGTTGTCGACTTGCCGGCGCCGTTGGGACCGAGCAGCCCGTACACCTCGCCCTCGCGGATATGAAGGCTCACGTCGCCACGGCGTCCTGCGCCTGGTCGCCGCGGCCGAAGCGCTTGGTGAGCCCACGCGTCTCGAGCATGTAACCCATGGGTTTATCCTTTCTCTTCCGGGAGCGCGGGCCGAGTCACCGTGCCCGCGCGCCTTACCTTTCGGGTTCACCATCCATGGTGGGGCGCGTTTCTAACGAAGCCATAACGGCCGTTGGGTTCTTTTGGCGCCAACCCTCTCGACCCGCACACCATGATTAATTTGCTTAAGGCAACAACTTTCCCGATCGATGTAATCACCGAATCAAAACGTGTACATCACCCTCCAAAACCGACATTTTTCGGCATGTTTGGAGGCTGATGTACACGAATGTGAAATCCACCGCCGCCCAAAAGCGCCTTCCTCATGTCTGGACTCTCTATGCTTACGCTGGATAGACATCGCCGGAACGGGTATAGTATCGAAAGTTTTGTCGTTAACCAGCGGGGGAGTCCTGTGGGCATCAAAAAGAAGATCAAAAAGGAGCTTATCGGCACTTCCGATTACCCGTCGAATAAGATCTTTACGATCTCCAATTTCATCACCTTTACGCGCCTGATCCTCACCCTGGTATTTCTGTACCTGTTTGTGACGGATAACAACCGCGTCATCGCCATCGTTATCTACGCCGTTGCCGCCTCCACCGACTGGATGGACGGTCAGATCGCCCGCATGACCAAGACGGTCTCGTGGCTCGGCAAGGTCATGGATCCCATCTGCGACCGTGCGCTGCTGTTCACCGGCGTACTTGGGCTGGTGGTTCGCGGAGAGCTGCCAATCTGGGTCTGCGTGCTCATTATTGGCCGCGACATCTATCTGGCATCGGCACGCTTATCGTGCGTCATTATCACCGTCGCCCCATCGATGTCGTCTTTCCCGGAAAGATTGCCACTGCACTGCTCATGACCGGCTTCTCGCTCATGCTGCTCGGGTTCCCCGTTATTGACGGCCTGCATCTTTTACCTTCAACCCTTACGGCCTTCCCGGGCCTCAACGGAAGCTCGGTGCCCCTCGGCATCTTCTTTGTGTACGGCGGCGTGATCTTCTCCATGCTCACGGCTGTCATCTATTCCATTAAGGGCGGAGTGGCCATTAAACAGGCTCTCGCGCATCCCGAGGACGAGGACATCGACTTTCTGAACCTGAAATCGAAGACTGATTCGTTGGGGTATGATTACGTACGGTTCATTATTTGCGGCACGTCCGCGATAAGTTAGGGGTTGTCATGGACAACATGGTAAACAATATGGCTCAGAATGATAAGACTGCTGACGCTACCTGCGTATTCCGCGTGCCTTCAAGCGACGTCACCGTTCCCGACCTCATGGCCAACGTGCGCATCACCGCCCCCGTTCTGTCCATCGTCAAGGGTCCGCAGACTGGTGCCGCCTTTGAGCTCGAGGACGACGTGACCACCATCGGCCGCGATCCTGCGAACGGCATCTTCCTCAATGACATGACCGTATCGCGCAGCCACGCGCGCATTATCCGCGAGGGCCTCGGCGCTCGCATCGAGGACTTGGGCTCGCTCAATGGCACCTGGGTCGACGGTGCCATCGTCAATGCAGCCCCGCTGCACGACGGTTCTTCCGTCCAGATCGGTACGTTTACGCTCATCTACCACGAGAGCACGCCGGAGCGCATCGAAACCGGTGAGTAGGGCATGGCCGAACGCAACTATCTGAGTATCGGCCAAGTCGTCAACCTACTTCGAGGCGCATACCCCGATCTTTCGAACTCAAAAATTAGATTTCTAGAAGATGAGGGGCTCATTACCCCTCATCGTACGCCTAAGGGATACCGTCAGTACTCTAAGGAGGACGTTGATCGCCTGGAGGTCATCCTGCACTTGCAGAAGACCCGCTACATGCCGCTCAACGTGATTAAGCAGCGCTTGGAAAACGCCACGGACCTGTCCACTTTGGCTTACGAGGTGGGTCTTCTGTCCGATGTTCCGCTTAAGACGGAGCCCAAGGAGACCAAGCAAAAGCTGCATCCCATCGAGACGATCCCCGACATGCTCGGTGTTGAGATTTCGTTTATCCGCTCCCTTGCCGAGAACGATCTTATCCGCATCATCAAGAGCCCGCAGAACCGTGAGCTCGTCGATGGCCGAGATTTCCCGATTATCCGTTACTGCTCGGAGCTGTCGCGCTTCCACATTGAGCCGCGCAACCTGCGTCAGTACGTATCGTCGGCAAACCGCGAATCTTCGATGTTTGAGCAGGTTCTCGTGAGCATGCTCGGCATGGATACCTCCGATGACGAGCGCGACGCCAAGCTCGAGCGCGCTTTTAAGAAACTGCACGACCTCACCGAGGGTGTGCATACCGCGCTACTTAAGAACCGTGTCTTTGAGTCGCTCAACGCCGTGGTCGAGGACGCTGACATCGATGCCCTCGATGAAGAGATTGCGCGTTCCGAATCGACCAAGGCTAAAAGCGATGCGACAAGCGTCCCCGCGGTTGCCGCGCACGACGAGTCGCTCGTGCAGCCGTCCAAAGTCGTCGTCCCCTCGCAGAGCTCGTCTGCTAACACGGGCAAATAACCGCCGTTCACCCGGCAATCCATGAAAGGTCACCCATGTACGACTTCGAATCTCATATCGTCGATATCCCCGACTATCCCGAGCCCGGAGTCGTCTTTAAGGACATCACGCCGCTCTTTGGAAATCCCGAGGCCCTGAAGGCCATGGTGGATGCCCTGGCCGAGCATTTTGCCGACATGGGCATTACCAAGGTCGTAGGACCCGAGCCCGTGGCTTTATGGTCGGTGTGCCCGTGGCCGTCGCCCTGGGTGCCGGCTTTATTCCCGCACGTAAGCCGGGCAAATTGCCGCGCAAGACGGTCAGCGAGAGCTACGAGCTCGAGTATGGAACGGATTCTATCGAGATCCACGCCGATGCCATCAGCTCTAAAGATACCGTGTTGATTCTGGACGACTTGGTCGCGACGGGCGGAACTGTCGAGGCAACAGGTAAACTGGTGCGAGATATGGGCGCAAAGCTTGTAGGTTACGGTTGTATCCTTGAGCTTGCGTTTCTCAACCCGCGCAAGAAGCTCACGCCTTCTAACGACGACGTTGAGCTCTTTAGCCTGGTAACGGTGGACTAGCCGCTACCCTTAGATACCGGAAAGGAAGCTCCATGCGCACAGCAAACACGCACAGAAACATGGCACGCTGCGCTGCTACGGCAACCCTCGCTTGTGTTTTGGGCCTGGGCCTCTCGGCTCCTGCCTATGCCGATACAGCATCCGACCTTGCCGCTGCCCGTACCAAGCTCGAGCAGATTGGCACGCAAACCCAGCAAATTCATGAAGAACTCTCCGCACAGACGCAGGAGCTTGATCAGACTGCAGGCGAAATCACGCAAAAGCAGCAAGAGATTGCCGAAGGCCAGGCCAAGCTCTCTAACTACGTTGCCGGTGAGTACAAGACCGGCGGTCTGAGTCTCCTTCAGGTTCTGACGGGCGTCGACGATCTGGGCGACATGCTCAACCGTCTCTTCTACTACGGCAAGGTGTCCGACAAGCAGGCCCAGTCCATTCAGGAGGTCAAGGACCTTAAGCAGCAGCTCACCGATAAGCAGACCGAGCAGGAGAAGAACGTCGCCGCGACACAGAAGAAGGTCGACGAGCTCAATGCTCAGCAGGCTGAGGCCCAGAGTGTCGTGAACTCCCTGGATTCGCAGTTGCAGGCCGAGCTCGCTGCCGAGGCCGAGGCCAACGCTGCGCTGCAGGCTGGCATTAATGCCAGCACCGCCGAAAAGGCCACGGTGAGCAACGACACCGCCGGTACGACCGAGAACACCAACAATGGTGGCGGTACGACCAACAACGGCGGTGGCAACACGCCTGCGCCCACGCCCGCTCCTGCTCCCACGCCGCAGCCTGCCCCCACGCCCGCTCCGCACCCACGCCTCAGCACCGAGTCAATCTGTTGATGGTGGCTCCGTTGTTTCGCGCGCCTACAGCAAGCTTGGCTATGCTTATTCTTGGGGCGGTATTGGACCGAACAGCTTTGACTGCTCCGGCTTTGTAAGCTACTGCCTCACGGGCCGTTATTGCCGCCTTGGCACTACGGGCACCTTCATGGGCTGGACCGCGTGTCCGATCCCCAGCCTGGCGACGTCGTGGTTAACTCTTACCACACCGGCATCTACATTGGTAACGGCCAGATGATCCATGCTTCCGACTACAAGACGGGCGTTATCATCAGCTCCGTTGCCGCTGGCATGAACAACAATTACATCTTCGTGCGCTACTAATTTATTTCTACAGCGAACGAACGTGGGCCTCGCGATCTTGAGTCACGAGGCCCATTCTTTTTGCCCCAACAGTTTGCCTTAAGATCAGGACGGCTATCTAGTATTCAAAACTAGATAGCGTCCAATCAATCCGAAAGACGGCTATAATTGTTGAGGAACAAATAGAAAGGACCCTCAATGAGCTGGGCGCTTATCTCCGATTCGAGCTGCAATCTTCGCGATTGGCAGCCAACCGCACCTCATACCACCTTTGCATTTGCACCCCTTAAGATCCGAGTGGGGGAGCGCGAGTTTGTCGATGACCTCACGCTCGACGTTCACGAGCTCAATTGCGCCGTGCAGGCGGAGTCAAGTGCTTCTTCAAGCGCCTGTCCAAGCGTAGGGGAGTGGGTCGAACTCTTTAGGCTTGCCGACAAGACGATTTGCATGCCCATCTCGGAGGGCGTATCGGGAAGCTACAATGCCGCGGCCACCGCACGTGACATGGTGCTTGCCGAGGAGCCCAATCGTCAGATTCATTTGGTTAACTCGCGAGCCGCAGGTGGCAAAATGGACCTAATCTTCCTGCTGTTCGACCGCTATCTTGCAAGCAACCCGGATACCTCCTTTGAGAATGCCTGCGCCTACTTCGATAGCTTGGAGCAGCAGAGCAAGATCCTCTTTAGTTTGTGCAATTACGAAAACCTTGCGAAGGCCGGACGTATTCCTAAGGCGGCCGGCGTTATTGCCAACAAGCTCAATATCCGCATTTTGGGCACGGCGAGCGAAGCGGGCAAAATTGAACTCGTCGGGCACACGCGTGGCGAAAAGAAGATGCTCACCAAGATTGTCGACACCATGGAGGCCGAAGGTTTCACGGGCGGCGAGGTCATCATCGATCACGTTGAGAACGAAGCTGGAGCCAGGCGCTTGCCGACCGCATTGTCGAGCACTGGCCCGGCTCCAAGACGATTGTCATGCCCTGCAACGGGCTAGATTCATATTATGCCGAGATGCACGGGCTCATTATCGGCTACGGCATGGGCGTGGCTTCGGGCCGATAATGCCCAACTAGACAAACGAACGGGCGGATAAAGGGCCAGTGGCCCTTTATCCCGCCCGTCTTATACCTCGGTTAGCTATTAAACCCATTGAACTTTAGATAGCTCATCAGGTATGCCTTCGAGACGAAGGACGATACCGCACTGCGTACGAGCAACGACTCGCGCGTAACCTGATGTGCGGTATCGGGCACGGGAGTCTGCTCGACGGAAAACGCTGCACGAATCGATGCCTCAAGTTGATCGACTACATAATCGAAAGCCGTCGGAGCGTCGTAGCTTAAGCGTTGAATATTAAAGAGCGCCTGAACCGCAGCGATGGGCAGCACCTGCTTAAAAATACAAATGGCGATGAGACGCGCAATCTGCTCACGGCCATACTGCTTTTTAACCGGAGCAGGAACGAGGCCGACCTTCACGTAGTTATTGATCATCGATGGCGTGATAACGGGCTGCTCTACGCAAATCGAAAGCGGCTCCATCCACAGCGCAACATATTCAATAACTTGATCGCGATAGAGCGTTACATTGGGCAGCTGTTCATAGCGCGGCAGGCTCAACGCGTTGAGTTTACCGACCATATCGGACTGAATAAATGCATCCGGCAGCACCGTCGGCTGAATATCCTCCGGCTTAATGCTGACCGATGTATCTGACATCGGGATAACATGTTTAGCGTGGTTCATAAGAGGCCTCCGTTCGTTTTCTATATTGTATTCTAGGTTATCTAGTTTTACATACCACATAGCCGCAAAGTAAAAGTGGTTGGGCGGCACATTGATGCACCGTCCAACCACTTTGCTTAAAGACAGCAACCTTACATAAGATATATTATCGTACTTATCCACGCAGAAACGCGTATGCGCTCGTTGCCGCTATGGCTCCGTCCGAAACAGCGGTCACAACCTGGCGTAAACGTTTGGAACGGATATCGCCAGCGGCAAATAGACCTGGCGTGCGGGTCGCCATGGATTCATCAGTCAGAATGCCGCCATCAGGCGCCAGATCGACTAGATGCTCAACAAGCTCGGTATGGGGCTGCGTTCCGGTAAAGACAAAGATGCCAAACGAGCCGGGCTCAAATGACTCGGTATGAGTCTCGCCGGATGCATTGTCCTTAAAGGTAATCGTCGTTGGCATGGCTTCGCCCGATAGCTCCACAATACTAGTTTGGTACCTAACTGTAATATTGTCCTTAGCAATCACCTTATTCACAACGCCCTCGGGCGCACGGAACTGGTCGCGGCGCAGCACGATGGTCACGCTGCTGGCAATGTCAGACAGGAAAAGCGCCTCTTCGCATGCCGAATTGCCACCGCCGATTACAAATACCTGTTTGCCACGGAAGAACATGCCGTCACATGTTGCGCAATACGAAACGCCACGACCGCGATACGTATCCTCGCCAGCGAAACCTGCCGGACGCGGCGTGGCACCCATGCAAGCGATAACGCTTGAGGCCAGCGTATCGCCCATATCGTGATGCACCGTAAACAGCGCCGCATCGGCATCGTAATCGACGCCCGTCACCATACTCCATTCAACCTGAGCCCCCAGGCCTTCAGCATGCTGTTGGAACCGCTCACCAAGTTCAGCACCGCTCAGCAGCGGAATGCCAGGATAATTCTCAATCTCGTTGGATGTAGCGATCTGTCCGCCCGACATGCCCTGCTCAAGGACAGTCGTCGTCAGGTTGGCACGCGCAGCATAAATGGCGGCAGCATAGCCCGCGGGGCCTCCGCCGATAATCGCAACATCGATCGTCTGATCGGTAGTCATGAAGAGTCCTCTCGTCGAAACGTTGTCGTTCTTTGCGCTCATACCCAAATTTACGTGAACATGACACTCATGCACTACAATGATAAATCCCGTGTTACAACGTCGAAGGGGAGTTATCGATGGATCAGGCGCAGACGAGTGACGACGCTCCCCTGCTCACGCACAGCACTCCCCAATCGGAGCAAACCACGCTCCTGGCTCAGCAAAAACCTCTCGTGACCATCGTGCACGCCTCCGTTGGCTCGGGCCACAAGGCCGCCGCAAATGCGATTGCGCAGGCATTCGACCTCATCCGCGGCACCAATGGCATCCCCGAGGATATTGAGATTGAAGTGCTCGATATCCTTGATTTTGGACGTATTAAATTCGACGGTAATAAGACCGCGGCTTCTTTTACGGGAGCCACGCGCCCCATTTACGACCTGACCTGGCGATATACGCTTACGGGACATCTTCTCTGGGGTGGCGGAACGGCATGGTCGCGAATTATGTTCCCCGCCTTCAACGAATATATTCGTAGCCGCAGGCCCATAGCCGTGGTTGCAACGCACATCACAGCAGCCAATGTTGCCGTGGGCGCCCGCGTAATTACGGGTATCGATTATCCGGTCATCTGCGTACCGACCGACTACGAAGTCGAGGGATGGTGGCCCCACAAGGACACCGATTTATTCTGTGTTGCCAACGAATTTATGTCCGAAACGCTGCGTCCGCGCAAGGTGCCCGAGGCAAAGATTCGCATTACCGGCATTCCTATTCGCGCCGGATTCGACACGGATTACGATCGCGAGGAAGAGCTAGCCAAGTTCAACCTCCCCACCGACAAGACCGTCGTGCTGGTTATGGCCGGCGCCAGTTTACCTCAACCGTACGTCGCTTTCGCGCGGCGATGGACCATACACTCCCCTTCCTGCGCAGCTTCGAAGACATGCACTTTGTCTTTTTGCCCGGCAAGGACACCGAATATGCCACCCGCCTCAAAACGCTCTTCGACGCCATGAAGCTCGATAACGTCACGGTGTTGGACTATGTCGACGACATGGCGGCCCTCATGCACGGCTGCGACCTGGCAATCCTAAAATCGGGCGGACTCACTGTTACCGAGTGCCTGTGCGCGCATCTGCCGATGATCCTGTTGGGCAAATCATACGGCCAGGAAAAGGCCAACACCACGATGCTCACCGGCATGGGCGCCAGCATGCATGTCACCACCGCACGAGAACTCATCGTTACCCTACGTCACTTGCACGACCATCCCGAATCACTCAAAGCCCTACTCATCAACGGCGAAGTACTACGCGCCCCCACGCAGCCGAAGACATAGCCATCGCAACCATGGAGCTCGTAGGCAAACCCCAAAAGCGCAAACGAGCCTTCTGCCGCTTCTACTGGGGCGAAAAACCTGCGCATATCAGGTAGCGTCTTAATGTCCGCTTACCTGTGGGAGGCCCCTATATATCATCCCGTGCTCAAACATTCTCGCTTCGCTGCGAAACTGCGCGCGGGACGATATATAGGGGCCTCCCACAGGTAAGCTGCGTTAACGTACCAGCGGCTATACCAGATTCCCCACCAGTAGAATCTGCAAAGGGGAACCAGAGAATATAAATACAGTAAGTCGAGGCTTATAGGACAAAATGTGTGTCCCGATAGAACACCCGTTTCCATCCATTAATCCAGCCAGAACGGGTACGGGTCCCTGTGGTGGAGGTCCTCCCACACTGCCCTGTCGCCCCACTCCGGCCCT
>ENA-OQEX01001229-OQEX01001229.1-human-gut-metagenome-genome-assembly--contig:-NODE-1229-length-10138-cov-9.581361_pt1 | contig 10138 bp, 14 predicted proteins | sample MGYA00242802_ERZ504649 | MGnify/ENA primary metagenome ERZ504649 (study PRJEB26092, sample SAMD00036194) | human gut metagenome | host: Homo sapiens | study: EMG produced TPA metagenomics assembly of... | reverse complement strand
CCCGCGCCCAAGCCCGCCGCCGCGAAGCCCCGCGCCCACCGCACCTAAACCTCAGCCTAAAAAGGTCGCTCGTTCCAAGTCCGTCGAGCCCAAGCCGAGCCGTGACGAGATGACCTTTGCCAAGCGCATGGTTACCTCCAAGGAGCCTACGGGCGAGAACGAGATCCCTGGCATGGCGCCGGCTCAAAAAATCATCATTGTCCTTGCCCTCATCGCGTTTGTCATCTTTATGGGCTACACGATCCTGACCAGCATGGGCCTGCTCTAGCCCATTCGCGCTGGGTGCCATGCCCGAACACTCTGCCTTTCCAACCCTCAACCTCTGCACAACGCATCCGAAAGGTCGCCCCATGGCTTTGACCGACATCTCGCATCCCACCGACATTGCAATGCTCACCGATCTGTACGAGCTCACTATGGCCCAGGGCCTGTGGGAGAGCGGCAAGGCCAATGAGCAGGGTTGTTTTACCGCGTTTTACCGCGACCATCCTTTTGGCAGCGCCTATGCCGTCATGTGCGGCACCGCCGAACTGCCCGAGCTGGTCGAGAATCTGCGCTTTACGCCCGAGGATATCGACTACCTCGCCTCGCTCCAGGCCCCGGCCGGCGGCGCGATGTTCAAGCTGGATTCCTCGACTACCTGCGCGATTTTCGTGCGCATGTAAACATCGACGCCGTGCCCGAGGGCGAGCTCGTCTTTCCGCGCGAGCCCATGGTTCGCGTCACCGGCCCCGCGCTGGAGTGCCAGCTGCTTGAGACGGCGCTGCTCAACATCGTTGGGTTCCAGACGCTTGTCGCCACCAAGACGGCGCGCGTGGTGCTGGCGGCGGACGGCCGTCCCGTTGCCGAGTTTGGCCTGCGCCGCGCTCAGGTCCCGATGGCGGCTTGGCCGTCGCGCGCGCGAGCTACGTTGCCGGCTGCTCCTCTACGTCCAATGTGCTCGCCGGCCGCCGCTACGGTATTCCCGTCTTTGGCACGCATGCGCACAGCTGGGTGATGAGCTTCGATTCCGAGCTCGAGGCCTTCCGCGCCTTTGCCAAGTCGAGCCCCAAGAACTGTACGCTGCTCATCGACACCTATGACGTGCGCGAGGCTGTGAACATGCCATTACGGTTGCCAAGGAGATGGAAGCGGTGGGCGAGCGCCTGTCGGCCATTCGCATCGACTCCGGCGACCTCGCCAAGCTCTCCAAGTATGTGCGCGGCCGTTTTGATGCCGAGGGCCTGCCCTATGTGGGGATCTCGGTTTCTAACGATTTGGATGAGTACACGATTCAGTCGCTGCTCGACCAGGGCGCGCCCATCGACAGCTTTGGCGTTGGTACCAAGCTTGCGACCTGCTATGACCAGCCGGCGCTGGGCGGCGTGTACAAGCTTTCCGCCCGCCGTGCGAGCGAGGCAGATCCATGGACGCCGGTGGTCAAGCTCTCTGAGCAGCCATACAAGCGCACGATCCCGGGTGTGCAACGCGTGCGCCGTTATTACGACGGCTTTGGCGGCCCGGTCTGCGACATGATCTACGACGAGGACCATCTGGCGGGGGATGGCGCCGCGCGCGGCAATACCCTTGTGGCCGTGAACGATGCCGCCTGGTGACCGACGTGTCCGAACTCGAGTATCGCGAGCTGCTGGTGCCGATCGTGCGCGATGGCAGTGCGGTGGCTCCGCGTGAGAGCATCCAGGACGCGCGCGAGCGCTGTGCTTGGGCGCTCGACCATCTGGACGCAGCTTTCAAGCGCTTCCTGTACCCGCAGACCTATGTGGTGGGTATGGAGCAGGGCCTGGCTCAGGTGCGCGACGAGCTCGTGCGTAAGAACATGGCCGCGGCCTCTGCCTTTCCCTGGGCTCACTAATTCCTTGGGCGGTAGGGGCGAGTCACGCTTCCCTGGCCGCCAGCTCGGCCGTTCGCTGAACAGTTGATTGGTTTGACGTATGACGACTTCTTATAAAACGATGGTGGTAAAGATCGGTTCGTCCACGGTGGTGGGCGCCGACGGCAAGGTCAACCGCGCCTTTATCGGCGGGCTTGCCGATCAGGCCGCAGCGCTGCGCGAGCTTGGCTGGCGCCTGGTCGTGGTGAGCTCGGGCGCCATTGCCTGCGGCTATCCCGTGCTGGGCTTCGACCGTAAGCCGGTCGGTGACCTGCCGAGCCTGCAGGCCTGCGCCTCGGCTGGTCAGTGCATCATCTCGTCGGCCTATGACGAGGAGTTCCATGCGCGCGACCTGCTCACCTCGCTCGTGCTGCTCACGCGCCACGACACGGCGCGCCGCACGTCCTACCTGCACGCGCGCGACGCCCTGCTGCGCCTTGTGGAGCTGGGTGTGGTGCCGGTCGTCAACGAGAACGATACCGTCACCGTCGATGAGATCAAGTTTGGCGACAACGACACGCTGGCGGCGCTTGTGAGCTGTCTGGTTTCCGCCGATCTGTGCGTGACGCTCTCGGACATCGATGGCCTCTATACCGCCAATCCGCACGAGGACCCCACGGCCGAGTTCGTCCCGGTCGTGCATAAGATCGACGCCAAGATCATCGCCTCGGCGGGCGATTCTTCCACATCGGTGGGCACGGGCGGCATGATCACCAAGATCCGTGCAAGCCGCATTCTCATGACGGCCGGCATTCAGAGCGTGATTTGCTCGGGCGAGGAGCCCGATGCGCTCGTGCGTTTGGCCCGCGGCGAGAGCGTGGGCACGCTGTTCGATCCGCCGGCGGAGCGCCTGGACATTGCACCCCGCAAGCTGTGGATTGCACTGGGCGACAAGGCGCACGGCTCGGTGACGGTTGATGACGGCGCCGCGAAGGCGCTGGTCAGCCGCGGATCGTCGCTGCTCGCGGTGGGTATTCGCGAGGTCGATGGCCAGTTTGCCGAGGGCGATGTGCTCGACGTGTGCGACCCGAGCGGCATGGTTGTCGCCCGCGGTATCGCCGAGGCCGATTCGGACGTGCTGGAGCTCGCCGCCGGCCGCCGCCAGGACCAGATTGCCAGCAACCGCCTGCTCGCAGACCTGGCCGAGAAGCCCGCAATCCATAGGGACAACTTGATAGTGTTTGCATAAAGAGAGGCAGCGCTGCGGCTCGTTTTGCCAGCAGTGCTGCCTCTCCTTTTCCGGCACTTGGGGACGTTCCTATTGTGCCGGCAGGTGGGGACACTCCTTTGCTAGAAGATTCGGCGCAGGTCTCCGCGGTTGAGGGACTCGTCGAAGAGGTGCTTGAATACCACACTGCCGTGCAGGCCGTCGTGCTCGAACTCGTTGGTTACCCAGGCGTGCGAGTTGCCCACGCGGCTGAGCGTGTCGAGCTGCAGACTCGAATCGACGTACATGTCATCGAAGTACACCGCGGCCTGGAGCGGCACCTCGTTGCAGGCCAGGCGCTGCGGGTCATAGATCTTGTCCCAGCTGGTGTCTTCCATCAGCAGGTCCATGGCGGGCTTGAAGGGCTTGAGCTCGGGCATCTGCTCGAACATCCACGGGTACATGGCCTCGCCGGTAAACATGAGCGGGCGCGCGAGGGTGTCGAACTCGGCGTGGTGTGCCTTCTCTTCAGCTGCGGCCCAGCCAATGGGCATAGTGTCACCGTCGGCGTATATGAACTCCTGCAGCGTCCAGTACAGCGGATTCGTGCGCGTGTTGGTGCGCTCGAAGGCGCGCATCAAAAAGCTGTCGGATACCGAGGAGCCGCAGCTCAGCGTACCGTCGCCTGTAACAAACGCGTGATCGATAATCCAATGCATGCGCTCAAAGCTCGGCTTCATGCCAAAGTCGCTGCCCATGAGCTGTAGGCGCTCGACCGTCATTGGCGAGCCGTCGGGCAGTACGGGCTTCTGAGCCTCGAGCGCATCGGCCAGGGCTGCCACGCGCTCGACATCGGCGGGGTAACGGTCGTAATACTGCTGCGTCTTGGCGGCCATGCGCGGGAAGGTGTGCGCGTAGACCTCGCTGGCGCTCGCCGGCACGTGCGGAATGCCGCCGCAGGTAAAGCTTGCCGCCACGCCCTCGGGGAAGAGCGACAGATAGCTCAACGTCAAAAAGCCGCCGTAGCTCTGCCCGAGTGTGACCCAGGGCTTGCCGCCAAAGCCCACCAGGCGCAGGTACTCAAAATCGCGCACGATGGAGCTGGCGAGGTGACGCTTGAGGAAGTCCGCCTGCGAGCGGGCCGCATCGGAGCTTGCCGCCTCGGCGCGCTCGCCCAGTGCGGCAATCGTGCGCCCGTCTACACAGCTGCTGCGCCCGGTACCGCGCTGGTCGGGCAGCACGACGCGGAAATGCTTGACGGCCTCTTCGATCCAGCCATCGCTTGTGGGCGACAGCGGACGCGGGCTCTCGCCACCGGGGCCACCCTGCAAAAAGAGAAGGAGCGGCAGGTCGTCGTTGATGCGGTCGGGTGCGCAAACCACACGGTAGAAGAGCTTGATGCTCTCGGGCGCGCCGGCGATGGGTGTCGGTATAGCGCCGCGGCGCATGGTGCTGCCGACGGCCAGGAGCATCGGCTCCAGGCCGCGCCAGTCGAGGGGACGTCGATGCTGTGGTCCTCGACATACAGGCCGGGGACGTGGTACGAAGTGATGAGGGCCATGTGAGTCTTCCGTTCGTTGCGGTGTTTCGGGTTGACCAATTCTACCGCCGCGGGCGAGGCCATGCGCAAATCGGCTACCATGGTTGCAAACTTCTAGGAGAAAGGGCCGCCCATGTCGGTCGATATAGCCACGTATGTTCACGATCTTGCCGTTGCCGCTAAGGCAGCGTCGGCCTCGCTTGCCACGGCGAGCGACGAGCAGCGCCAGGAGGCCGTGCGCGCCATGGCCGCAGCACTGCGCAACGGTGTCGATTGCATCATTGCCGCCAACGAGCTCGATATGTCTGCCGCGCGCGATGCGGGCACCTCGGCCGGACTGCTCGACCGCCTGCTGCTGACGCCCGAGCGCGTTGAGGGCATGGCCGCCGGCCTGGAGAAGCTCGCTGAGCTGCCCGATCCCGTCGGCCGCGTGCTCGATCACCGCGTGCTTGCAAGCGGTGTGGACCTTACGCGCGTGAGTGTGCCGCTGGGTCTGGTTGCCATGGTCTACGAGGCACGTCCCAACGTGACGGCCGACGCCGCTGGCATCTGCATCCGCACCGGCAACGCTGCATCCTGCGCGGCGGCTCGCTGGCCTACCACTCGTGCGCCATGATTGCCGAACTGCTGGCCGATGCGCTTGAGGCCCAGGGTTTCCAGCGCGAGGCCGTCTCGATGATCGATCTACCGACCGCGAGGCAACCGGCGAGCTCATGAAGCTCCGCGGCGTCGTCGATGTGCTCATTCCGCGTGGCGGTGCGGGCCTGATCCAGCGCTGCGTGCGCGAGTCGCTCGTTCCGGTGATCGAGACGGGCACGGGTAACTGCCACATCTACGTGCATGAATCCGCCGACTTCGATAAAGCGCTCAATATTATCGTCAACGCTAAGACGCAGCGCGTGGGCGTGTGCAATGCCGCCGAGTCGCTGCTGGTCGACCGTGCCGTGGCCGATGCGTTTTTGCCTGCGGTCGTGGTCGTGCTGCATGACCACGGCGTGCTCATTCACGGCGACGAGGCCACGTGCGCCGCATGCGCCGACGCCGGGCTTGCCGAGGGCGATGACTACGTCGCCGCGACTGAGGAGGACTGGGGCCGCGAGTATCTGGCGCTCGAGATGAGCGTGAAGGTCGTGGCAAACGAGGACGAGGCCATCGCGCACATCAACCGCTACGGCACGATGCACTCCGAGGCCATCGTTGCCGAGGACACGGATGCTTGCGAGCGCTTCCTGGACGCGGTCGATGCCTCGGCCGTGTACGCCAACGCCAGCACGCGCTTTACCGACGGCGGCGAGTTTGGCCTGGGCGCCGAGATCGGCATCTCGACCCAAAAGCTCCACGCCCGTGGCCCCTTTGCTGCCGAGGCCCTCACCACCTACAAATACAAGCTCCGCGGCACCGGCCAGGTCCGCCCCTAAACCCCTCGTAAACGAAAACCGCCACAAAGGTGCCTGTCCCCTTTGTGGCGGTTTTAGGTGGCGTGGGCGGTTAGGCCTGGAAGGTATCGCGGTCGGGGGCGAAGGACTGCATGGCCGCTATGGTGCGGTCAAAGAGCTCGGGGAGCTCCCAGCCCAACATCTCGGCGCCCTGCGAAATCACGTCGCGCGAGCAGCCGGCGGCAAAGCGCTTGTCCTTGAACTTCTTCTTGAGCGACTTGGTCGTAAAGTCCATAACGCTCTTGCTCGGGCGCATGATGACTGCAGCGCCGATCAGCCGGTGAGCTCATCGCAGGCAAACAGGATCTTTTCCATCTGCAGCTCGGGTTTGGGCAGCGAGGTGTTGAAGTCCGACGTGTGCGTCTGGATGGCGCGAATGAGCTCGGGAGACGCACCTTCGCCCTCAAGAATCTCGGCAGCATAGATGGTGTGGTTCATGGGGTCGTCCTCATGCTCCTCCCAATCCAGGTCGTGCAGCAGACCGACGATGCCCCAAACTCCTCGTTCTCGGGGCGGAACTCGCGCGCAAAGTAGCGCATAGTGCCCTCGACCGTCTCGCCATGGGTGATGTGGAACGGGTCCTTGTTGTGTTCGTTGAGCAGTTCGAACGCGCGGTCGCGGGTGATTCCGGCGGTAAGCGGCTCTGCCATAAGAGACTCCTTGTGCTCGTGGGTATCGATAAGAATGAATACTACTAGAACAAGAAAACCGCCACAAAGGTGTCTGTCCCCTTTGTGGTGGTTTTTGGCGCGGATGGGTTAGTTGAGGGCGGCTCGGGCTAGGCGAGCTTCGGCGTCCTCCTCGGTGACGCCCAAGGCCACGGCGAATTCCTCGATGGAGCGGCGCTTGGCTTCCTTAAGTACGCGCATGTAGTAAGAGCTGGGCTTTTTATCTGCTTCCTCGGCCTGACGAATGCGGTGCATCATGGTCTTTGCCACGCGGACCGTCTCGGGCGCGCCCAGCTTGAGCTGCTGCTTAAAGTGCGTCTCCTCAAGCGAGCTGTTGCGCTCGGTAAAGGTGTCGCACTCCAGCTCGTCGTAGTGGCTCAGCAGGTGCTCGGCATCTTGCTGCGAGATGGCAGCGTGCAAACGGTCGGCCTGCGCCACGGGGTACATAAGGATCGTCTGCGCATGCCCCTGCTTGGTCTCGAGCAACAGCATGGGCTGCGGTGTGTCGTCCCTAAAACCGACGACGGTGCAGACTCCCTGACCCGGATGAATGACGTGTTGACCGATTGAGAACATGCTACCTCCAACTTATACGAATTTACGTATGTCTAGAATAACACGCTGACGTGCGCAAATCCTCGCTTTATGCAGGAAAAGCACACAACTCTGATAGGTAAGAGTATTCGATAAAAGACACAGCTCATTCACACCTTTATGCATTTTCAACGCGTGCATAATCTGCAGGCAGACCGGCATCTTTGAGTGAGTCCATACAAGCTGTAGTCAATTTTGTGCATATGCAATTTCGATTGGCTTTACCCTGCGACAGTGCCCGTCGCTTGTGATAGAGTGCTACAAACTCTGGCTTTTGCCCTACGAGTGACCAAGAGCTCGGGGGCTTTAACACAAGGAGGATCTATGCCCGAGAAGATTGAAGAGCTGGTACGCGCTGCGCTTGCTGCGGCCCAGGAGGCCGGCGACCTTTCCGCATTTGAACTTGACGATTGCGCTATCGAGCGACCGGCTGACACTTCTCATGGCGAGTGGACCTCTACCATGGCCCTGAAGTCCGCCAAGCTGGCCCACTGCGCCCCGCGCAAGATCGCCGAGGCCATTGTTGCCCATATGCCCGAGGATCCCGCGATCGAGAAGGTTGAGATCGCAGGCCCCGGTTTCATCAACTTCTACCTCTCCGTTGCCGTCAAGAATGCCATCTTTGGCGAGGCTCGCGAGAAGGGCATGGACTTCGCTAAGTCCAACGTCGGTGGTGGCCTGAAGACCCAGGTCGAGTTCGTTTCCGCCAACCCCGTCGGCCCCATGCACATTGGTCACGGCCGCTGGGCCGCTCTGGGCGACTCCCTTTGCCGCGTCATGGACCACGCCGGTTACGACATCCAGCGTGAGTTCTACATCAATGACCACGGCTCTCAGATGAACACCTTCGGCAACTCCATCAGCACGCGCTATATGCAGCTTGCCGACATCATCGCCAAGCAGGGCGTTGATATCGACGAGGCTCACAAGCTGCTGATCGCCGACCGTGACGCCTTTGTTGCCGACGAGAACGACGAGCATCCCGAGACCCATCCGTATCAGGACAACTTTGCCGAGACTCTGGGCAAGGACTCCTACGGCGGCGACTACATCATCGACGAGGCCGCCGAGTTCTGGCGCACCGACGGCGATAAGTGGGTCAACGCCGATCCTCAGGAGCGCATGGAGAGCTTCCGCGAGCGCGGCTATGTAAAGATGGTCGATAACATGCGCGACCTCTGCCACGCCGTCAACTGCGACTTCGATCGTTGGTACTCCGAGCGCTCGCTGTACGTGAAGGACACCGAGGGCGAGACCGCCGGCACCTCCGCCGTCGACCGCGCTTTTGAGAAGCTCGACAAGATGGGCTACCTCTACACCAAGGACGGCGCCCTGTGGTTCCGCTCCACCGATCTGGGCGACGACAAGGACCGCGTCCTGATCAAGTCCGACGGCGAGTACACCTACTTCGCCTCCGACGTCGCCTATCATTGGGATAAGTTCCAGCGCGTCGATCACGTCATCGACATCTGGGGCGCCGACCACCACGGTTACATCGAGCGCGTCCGCTGCGTCTGCGACGCTCTGGGTTACCCCGGCAAGTTCGAGGTTCTACTGGGCCAGCTCGTCAACCTGCTGCGTAACGGCAAGCCCGTCCGTATGTCCAAGCGTAAGGGCACCATGGTGACCCTGCAGGAGCTCGTCGACGAGGTCGGCTCCGACGCTGCCCGTTACACGCTTATCTCCAAGAGCTCCAACCAGATGGTCGACTTCGACATTGAGGCCGTTAAGAAGCGCGACAACTCCAACCCGGTCTATTACGTGCAGTATGCTCACGCCCGCGTATGCTCCATCCTGCGCCGTGCCGCCGACGTTACGCCCGAGCAGGCTGACGAGATGGGTATGAAGCCGTCGCCGCCAAGGCCATCGGCGAGAACGTTGATTACTCGCTGCTGACCGACCCGACCGAGCTCGCCCTTTCGCGCAAGCTCAACGAGCTTACCGACCTGATTGCCAGCTGCGCTCGCGACCGCGCCCCGTTCCGTCTGACGCACTTTGCCGAGGAACTCGCTGGTGACTTCCACAGCTTCTATGCTGCCTGCCAGGTGCTGCCGAGCGAGGGCCGTCCCGTCGACCCCGAGCTTTCGCGTGCCCGTCTGGCCGCTTGCGATGCCGTCCGCGTGACGCTCGCCCTGGTGCTCACCCTTGTTGGCGTTTCCGCGCCTGAGCAGATGTAAGCTACGGGTCATTTGACCGTGTAGGTTCGGCTTTGCTGAACCCTATAAGCCCGATCTCCATGCGGAGGTCGGGCTTTTTTCGTTTGGCGGGGCTTTTAGGCGTGTTGGAAAATGCTACCAAATCGCAACTATACCGGTTTACGGGGCTGAATCGCTGCCTGGCGACCATAGCGACAGCAGTGAAAATAAAACCGCAGCTAGACGGTTTATTGTTTCTTGAAAATGCAGGGTATGGTTGGCTTGCAGCATTCTGGCCCCGTAATCCGGCGTAGTTTTGAAAATTGCCCCTTGGGGACGGAGGAAAATGGATCATTTTCGTCTCGCGGAGGGGTGGTGGGATACCGTCCGCCGCGAATCGTGCTCATCTCCTACGTTTGGACGCATATCCCGAGCCATGCCGAAAAGTACGATATTAAAACCGCAGGTAGCAGACTCGTTGTTTATGAAAAAAACAAGGGTATGGTCAGGGGCTCGGGTGCAAACGTAGTAGATGGGCGCGATTCGTGGCGCGGCTATTCCGGGTGCCACGGCTTCACTCCTCTGGCGCGACATTTCAAGGCGCTTTTGAGGAGGAGTGTCCCTGATGACTAGTCGTTTAAGAACGTCCATTACAGTCGAAATTGTCAGCCCGGGCCCGTCTCGGGCTACGATTGAGGCGCGCCCAGAACGGGCCGCCGACCGGGCGCCCGCGCACGGCCGAACGTCC
>ENA-OQEX01001228-OQEX01001228.1-human-gut-metagenome-genome-assembly--contig:-NODE-1228-length-10149-cov-2.270505_pt1 | contig 10149 bp, 12 predicted proteins | sample MGYA00242802_ERZ504649 | MGnify/ENA primary metagenome ERZ504649 (study PRJEB26092, sample SAMD00036194) | human gut metagenome | host: Homo sapiens | study: EMG produced TPA metagenomics assembly of... | reverse complement strand
TAATAAAATAAAAATATAGGAGTTAAATAGCACTTTGTCCCCTCCAAACGATTGATTGGTTTATTATAACACGCTCGATTCTACCGAACAATAGGCTTAAACTCCTGAAAATCCACATTCTTTTACGATTTTCCCGGATAAAAGCCGATTTCCAACAATTTTTTTGTTATCCCGTGCTAACACCGTAGATTTCTAATTGTATTTCTGCTATAATTTATCGGTATGGATGCGTAGATTTGTTAAATTTTTAACACGTCTGGCGCAGAGGAATGCGGCATTTGGGTGCAGCCAGGCTCCACGCGCGCCATTCGATTCGGCACAGGCCGCATTCGCAGGTACAGTCACATATCCGTAAGGAGGAATTTGTCAATGCTCAAAAAAGTCAGCAGTATCCCCTTTCATGGCACCGCTGAGCAGGAAGCGCAGCTCAAGGCCGTGATTGAGGAAAACAAGCATGACAAAAGCATGCTCATGCATGTCATGCAGCAGGCGCAGCAGATCTATGGCTACCTGCCTTTTGAAGTGCAGGTCATGATCGCAGACGGCATGAACCTGCCGCTTGAAAAGGTGTACGGCGTGTCCACCTTTTACGCCCAGTTCGCGCTCTCCCCAAAGCACCTACCACATCTCGGTTTGCCTTGGCACCGCCTGTTATGTCAAGGGCGCGCAGGAAGTGCTCGACAAGGTATGCGAAATGCTGCAATGCGGCCCCGAAGAGTGCACGGAGGACGGCCGCTTTTCTGTGACCGCCTGCCGCTGCATCGGCGCTGCGGCCTTGCCCCCGTCATGATGATTAACGACGACGTTTACGGCAAGCTCACCGCCGATGAAATCCCCGGCATCCTACAGAAGTATATGGATTAAGCGATGCGTGAACTTTCACTCAACGTGCTGGACATCGCGCAAAACTCTATCTCCGCAGGCGCAAAGCTCATCGAAATCGATATCCGGGAGGATACGGCCAAGCGGCTACTTACTATCCGCATTGCAGACGACGGCTGCGGCATGACGAGGGAAAAGCTCAAAAGCGTGACCGATCCATTCTACACCACTCGCACAACCCGTAAAGTCGGCATGGGCGTGCCGCTGTTCCGTATGGCGGCCGAGATGACGGGAGGCAGCTTCGAGATCGACTCCGAGCCCGGCAAAGGGACGGTCGTGACAGCGCTGTTTCATACCGATCATGTGGATTTCGTCCCGCTGGGCGATATCTGTTCCACTGTTACCATGCTCATCTGCATGAACACAGACCGGGATTTCCGCTATTGCCGGCAAAAGGATCAGAAAGATTTCACGATGGATACGCGCGAGCTTCGCCAAATGCTGGATGGCGTGCCGCTCGACACGCCCGAGGTGCGCGAATGGATCCAGGCTATCTCACCGAACAGACCCAAATGATATGTGGAGGTGTTACTCAATGAAAACACTCGAAGAATTGATGGCAATAAAAGAGAAAACGAAGGAAAAGATGACCGTCCGCGAGGATCAGAGCGACGTCACCCGCGTTGTGGTCGGCATGGCCACCTGCGGCATCGCAGCGGGCGCGCGCCCGGTTCTCAACGCGTTTATGGACGAGGTGGAGAAGCGCCACCTGCAAAACGTTACCGTGGCGCAGACTGGCTGCATCGGCATGTGTCAGTATGAGCCGATCGTCGAAATTTTGGAGCCGGGCAAAGAAAAGGTTACTTACGTAAAAATGACGGCGGAAAAGGCTGCCCGCGTCGTAACAGATCACCTCGTCAACGGCAATGTCGTCACAGAATATACCGTTGGCGCTATCGCCAAATAAGTAAGGAGGAAAAGCAATGTATCGTTCCCATGTACTGGTTTGCGGCGGTACCGGCTGTACCTCCGCAAACTCCCCCGCGATCATTGAGGCGCTGGAAGCGCAGATTGCGGAGAAGGGCCTCACAGATGAAGTCAAGGTGGTCCAGACAGGGTGCCACGGCCTGTGTGCACTCGGCCCGATCATGATCGTCTACCCGGAGGGCTGCTTTTACAGCGAGGTAAAGGTTGAGGACGTGCCCGAAATTGTGGAAGAGCACCTGCTCAAGGGCCGTATCGTCAAGCGTCTGCTGTATGATGACACCATCCATCAGGATGTTGTAAAGAGCATTGAATCAACTGATTTCTATAAAAAGCAAAAGCGCGTGGCGCTGCGTAACTGCGGCGTGATCAACCCGGAGGATATCGATGAATACATCGCCTACGACGGCTATCAGGCGCTTGCAAAGTGCCTGACAGAATACACGCCGGAGCAGGTCATTCAGGTGATTAAGGATTCCGGGCTGCGCGGCCGCGGCGGCGGCGCTTCCCAACCGGCCGCAAGTGGGAGCTGGCCGCCATGAACAAGGCGGATCAGAAATATGTCGTCTGCAACGCGGACGAGGGCGACCCCGGCGCATTTATGGATCGCTCCGTGCTGGAAGGCGATCCGCACTGTATCGTGGAAGCTATGGCAATCTGCGGTTATGCCGTCGGCGCGACGGAAGGCTATATTTATGTGCGCGCGGAGTATCCGATTGCGGTCAACCGCCTGGAAATCGCCATCCAACAGGCCAAGGAATACGGCCTGCTGGGCAAAAACATCTTCGATTCCGGCTTCGATTTTGACCTTCACATCCGCCTTGGCGCAGGCGCGTTCGTCTGCGGTGAGGAAACCGCGCTGATGACCTCCATTGAGGGCAACCGCGGCGAGCCCCGCCCGCGTCCACCTTACCCGGCGGTCAAAGGCCTGTTTGGCAAGCCCACAACGGAGAATAACGTGGAAACCTTTGCCAACGTCCCGCAGATCATTTTGAAGGGCGCGGATTGGTTCGCCTCCATGGGCACCGAGCGCTCTAAGGGCACAAAGGTGTTCGCCCTGGGCGGCAAGATCAAGAACACGGGCCTTGTGGAAATCCCGATGGGCACCACATTGCGTGAGATCGTCGAAGAAATTGGCGGCGGCATCCCCAACGGAAAGAAGTTTAAGGCCGCGCAGACCGGCGGCCCTTCCGGCGGCTGCATCCCCGCCTCTTTGATGGATACGGAGATCGACTATGACAACCTCACCGCTATCGGCTGCATGATGGGCTCCGGCGGATTGATCGTCATGGATGAAGATAACTGCATGGTCGACATTGCGAAATTCTTCCTAGAATTCACGGTCGACGAATCCTGCGGCAAGTGCTCCCCCTGCCGGATCGGCACCAAGCGCATGATGGAGATTCTCGAAAAGATCACCTCCGGCAAGGGTACGCTTGAGGATATTGATAAGCTCGAAGAGCTTGCTTACTACATCAAGCAGAATTCCCTCTGCGGCCTGGGCCAGACGGCCCCGAACCGGTGCTGGCAACGCTCAAGTTCTTCCGCGAAGAATATATCGCGCATGTGGTGGATAAAAAGTGCCCTGCCGGCGTCTGCAAAGCACTGCTCAACTACTACATAGACGCGGACAAGTGCATCGGCTGCGGCCTGTGCGCGCGCACCTGCCCGGTGGGCGCGATCTCCGGCGAAATTCGCAAGCCGCACACCATCGACACCAGCAAGTGCATCAAGTGCGGCGCGTGTGTTGAAAAGTGCAAGAAGATGCAGGCCATCAAGAAGAAATAACGAAAGGAGTGTGCCTGTCAATGGAAATGGTCAATATCAAAATCAACGGCATGCCCTTGAGTGTGCCCAACGGCATTTCTATCCTCGAGCGGCGCGCTATGCCGGGATCGAGATCCCGACGCTGTGCTTCCTCAAGGACATCAATGAAATCGGCGCGTGCCGGATCTGCATGGTGGAGGTCAAGGGTGCGAGAAGCCTGGTTACCGCCTGTGTTTACCCGGTGAATGAAGGCATGGAGGTCTTTACAAATACAGAAAAGGTGCGCAATTCCCGCAAAATCACCCTGGAGCTTATCCTCTCCACGCACGACCGCAAGTGCCTCTCCTGCGTGCGCAGCGGCAGCTGCGAATTGCAGCAGCTCTGCAAAGAGTTCGGCGTAGATGACGAAACGCGCTACGAGGGCGCGAACCCGCACTACGAGTTCGACGACTCCGCCGCGCATATGATCCGCGACAACAACAAGTGCATCCTCTGCCGCCGCTGCGTCGCTGCCTGCGATATGCAGAAAATCTCCGTGATCGGCGCGAATGCCCGTGGCTTCGATACGCATATCAGCTCCGCCTTTGATAAAGATCTGGCGGACGTCTCCTGCATATCCTGCGGGCAGTGTATTGTCAACTGCCGACCGGCGCGCTGGTGGAAAAGGACGACAGCGACAAGGTGCTTGCCGCCATCAACGATCCGGAGAAATACGTGATTGTCCAGACCGCCCCCTCTATCCGTGCAACCCTCGGCGAGTGCTTCGGCATGAGCATCGGCACGAACGTGCAGGGCAAGATGGTTGCGGCGCTTCGCCGCCTCGGCTTCGACAAGGTGTTCGACACCGACTTCGCCGCCGACCTCACCATCATGGAGGAGGCGCACGAGTTTATCGAGCGCGTGCAGCAGGGCGGCGTGCTGCCGATGATCACCTCCTGCTCCCCCGGCTGGGTCAAATACTGCGAGCACTACTATCCTGATCAGATCTCCCACCTCTCCACCTGCAAATCGCCGCAGCAGATGTTCGGCGCGACGATCAAAACCTGGTATGCAAAAAAGATGGGGATCGATCCGGAGAAGATCGTCGTCGTTGGCATCATGCCCTGCACGGCGAAAAAATTTGAGACCAAGCGCGACGACCAGTCCGCCTCCGGCTACCCGGATGTGGATATCGCGCTCACCACCCGCGAGCTTGCCCGCATGATTGAGAGCGCTGGCATCTACTTTAAGCACCTGCCGGATGAGGAATTCGACAATCCGCTCGGCGAGGGCACCGGCGCGGCCGTCATCTTTGGCGCGACGGGCGGCGTAATGGAAGCTGCTCTCCGCACGGCCGTTGAAACGCTCACCGGCAAGGCGCTCGACAACGTGGATTTCACCGACGTGCGCGGCATGGACGGCGTGAAGGAAGCGGAATATGAAGTGGCCGGCCTCAAGCTCAAGGTGGCGGTCGCCAGCGGCACCGCCAATGCCCACACGCTCATGGAGCAGGTGAAGGCCGGCACATCCCCCTATCATTTCATCGAGATCATGGGTTGCCCCGGCGGCTGCATCAACGGCGGCGGGCAACCGATTCAACACGCGGTAGTGCGTAACTTCGTTGATTTGAAAAACCGCCGCGCCGCAGCGCTTTATGATGCGGACCGCAAGCTCCCCGTACGCAAATCGCATGAGAGTGAAGCGATCAAAACGGTGTACACCGAGTTCTTCGGCGAGCCGGGCAGCATCTTGCGCATGAGGTGCTGCATACGTCCTACAAGGCCAGGCCGAAATACAAATAAAAAATAGCCGCTGGTTTTCTGCAATCGCAAGCTGTGCGTATCTCTTAGACCCGCGTGATGATGGCAGGCCTTGCTTTGTTATTCGCGCTGCTCGTAATAAAAAAGTCCCTTAATATCTTTAAGCCGCCGCTCCCCATCGCGAGGAGCGGCGGCTGTTCCTTCATGCTCTTCGCGCCGGAAAAATCATGGCGGGCGAGGCGGCAGGCCTCTGGGGAGCGGCGGCGCTGTATCTTGCCGGCTTGCGCTCTCCTTCGCCGGCACGGCGTTTTTTCCAAGGGGGATTTATCGATTTAGCGAGGAGTATTCCTTTGAACAACTAGAGCGGGGACGGATTACAATCCGCCCCCTATCGCTTAAAAAATACCGATCAAAATCCGTAATTCCTCTGATTTTGATTCCGGATCAAATATGTTATCGTATACATATGCAGAAAAACAGATCAAAAGGGGAAATCATTGTGAAAAAAAGCAAAGCCGTCCTGCTCGCCGCCGCGATTCCGACCGTCCTGCTGATCGCCGTGATCCTGCTTGTCATTTTCGGCGTGAAATATCTCAACGGCTTCAACGAAGCGCAGCTCGATATCAAGCAGGATAATTTTACATCCGCCAACGCAACCTCCCTCACCGGCCAAACCGTCTTTCTGGGGGATTCCATCACAGAATATTACCCTGTGGCGGAGGCCTACGGCTCCTTTACCCAAAAGACCGGAAGCCTCGTCTACAACCGCGGCATCAGCGCGGAAACAAGCGGCCACATGAAAGACCGCCTCAACGACACTGTCATACCACTCCGGCCGCGCAACGTCGTGATGCTCATCGGCACAAACGATATTGGCCAGGGTGTGCCGGAAGAGGAACTGCTGAAAAACATCACGGACTCCGTCAAAATGATCCGAGAGCAGTCGCCGGAGACAAATCTGATCGTGCAGGCGATCTACCCGGTAAACGAGCATATGGAAACGCTCTATGCGCGCGTTATGGTTGGTAAGCGAACAAATGCCGGTATAACAGCAATCAACGAAAAGATCAAAACCATCGCGCAGGAGAACGGCGCAGTCTTTCTTGACCTAACAAAAGAACTTTCAGATGAAAACGGCGATCTGAAGCGGGCGTTACATACGACGGACTCCACCCCACGGCGGAGGCTATGCCGTCATCACAGAAAAAATTCTGCCTTTGCTTAAGTAACTATAGCTTTAAGATTGCCAGCACGATCAGCAGCGCCCCGCTAAACCAGGAGAGGTCAAAGGATAATTTCTGCGCCGCGCGGTTACCGATCTTTCCACCCAAGCGGACCGCCAGCATCCCAACGGCCAAGGAAAACAGCATTACGATCAACACATTCACCTGCATCAGCGCCGCGCCAAAGCCAACCGCCAGCCGTCAAGGGATAACGCAACAGCCAGCGAGGCGGCTTCTGCGGGCGAGAGCACCCGGGAGCCATCCCGATCTGCTTTCTCCGGGTCGGCATAGACATCCAAGATAAATTTCAAGCTGAACACCGAGAAGGAAACCTGCCGGTGCATCCGCTTATGCCTGCGAATCAGAGTTTTGATCGCGCTGTCACACAGCTTTGCAACACCCAACAAAAAAAGGAGCGCAAAGCATAACCCCCTGGTCAGCCCCTGCGGCAAAAATGGGCGCAGCAACGCCCCTGCCAGAAGGGAAACCGCCAGCATTGCCGTGCAGATCACGCTGATAATCGCGGCGGACGAAAATGGAATTTTGATCCGCTGCGCGCCATAGGCAAAGCTCGCAACAAACGCATCCATCGAAAGAGCCACCACGAGCAACAGCGCCTCCAGCACCGCATAAAACAGGCCGTTCAATGGCACTCACCCCCTGTTAGCGGGATCCATCATCAAAAAACGCTTTCCCCGCTCCCCTATCCTATGCGTAAAGTGGGAGCGTGGTGAAAGCGTTTTTTCATATGAGCTGAATCGGGTCACCAAACAAGGCCGACCAGGCTTTCCTTCGTTTTAGAGAACTTCCCCGTTTGGATGCGGAAGAGTGTGATTGTTTTTGTCGGGACCATTCCAACACACTCACAGAATACCGTTTTCTATCTCAGGAACCTATTCGCCACGTTTTAAAACATACGTTCCATCAGCGCTCCATACAGAGGGATGCAGACGGGCTATTTTCACCGGATCAATTCCCCAATTGAATAGAATGGAATTTGTTTTTTGATCGGCCGTCTCTTTGCTCCAAAACATGCGTTTGATATCACTCCCTCCCGCCTTTCACCAAACCCTACCGCCGAGCAGTAAAGAACAGCCGCGGGAAACGAAAAATAACCTCTCCATTTTGCCGCACCGGGTAGGCGCGCGCAATTCCATCGAGCACCTCCCGCTCAAATAGCCGCTGGTTTTCCTTCGTCAGGCAGGAGAGGTAGGGCCGTAGCCCTGTGCCACGGTACCACTCAAGAATCGCCTGATGAGAGGGAAGCCTGTGATAATAGACTGTCTCCCACATCGTAAAGTCCCCAACGCTGGCGCTCAACAAATCAAAATACTGCTCCGGCGTGAGCTGATAGAAAACACGCCGCTCCGGGAAGCACGATCGCCATTCTGCCTTGGCAGCTACGCGCTCGGCGATCCGGTGAACCGGCTCCTCAAAATTGTTGGGCAGCTGCACCGCCAAAATCCCACCGGGCCGCAAAAGCCCGATCAGGCGGGGAAGCAGTTGTTCATGGCCCGGCACCCATTGCAGGCAAGCGTTAGAAAACACGAGATCATAATCCGTACCAAGCGCAGTGAAATCCCGAGTCACATCAAAAACCTGAAAAGACAGCGTCGGGTTCTCCTCCCTCGCGGCCCGGATCATCTCCGGGGATTGATCGATCCCCAGCACATCCGCTTCCGGGAATCGTTGCTTTACCATCCGCGTGCTGTTGCCCGGTCCGCAGCCGATATCCAGCGCTTTGCGGCACTCCTCTTCCAACGTGACTCGGGCCGCAAGGTCGCGGGCTGGCTGCGTGCGTTCCGCCTCAAACTTTAAATATTGTTTCGCATCCCATTTCATGAATTGGATCACCTCTTCTGCTGACTGTACGCCATGTTCCCCTTTGGCTAAGGCGCCTGATTAAATACCTTCAACGAAAATATGCTGCCCTGCCCCGGGCTGCTCCGAACGCTGATCTCACCGCCCTGCGCCCGCAAAATGGTACGCGCCATGGCAAGGCCGATCCCGACGCTGTCCGGCGAGGCGTTTTTGCCCCTGTAAAACCGCTCGAATAGATGCGGCTGATCTTCTTTTGCAATACCCTCGCCTGTATCCGCAACCATAAAGAGCGCATAGAGCGGGTTTTGTCGAGCCGACACAGTTACCGTGCCGCCCCGAGGCGTGTGCTCCACACAATTTTTAATCACGTTGAGCAGCGCTTCCGCCGTCCAATTCAAATCACATTTTACGCGAAGCCCCTCCGGCACATCGATGAGAAGCGTCTGCTCCCGCAGCTCCGCTGAAATGGAGAGCGGCTCGCACGCCTTCTCCAGCACCGCGCGCGCTTCATGCATCGCAGGCCGAAACACAATCGCCCCCGCATCCAGCCGGGCGAGCTTCAGCAGAGAGGATACCAGCCACTCCAGCCGGTCGAGCTGCGCATGCAATCCCCTTGAAAACTCTTCCCGACGATCCGGAGGCAGGTCAGGAGACTGCAAAAGATCCGCCAGCATCATCATAGAGGTCAACGGCGTTTTCAGCTGGTGCGAAATGTCGGACATCGAGTCGGCAAGGCGTGTTTTTTCCTCTGTCAAACGCTGGTTTTGCTCACGGAGAATGCGCGTGACCTTATGGATATCGTTTTGCAGGATACTCAGCTCGCCCTCGTCGTTATTTCGTACATCAAGCGAATAATCGCCTGCGCAGATGCGCTCCAAACATGCGCTCAATCGGCGCAGGCGACGGTACTGCCGCCCTGCAAACCCTATCGCACAGATGGCTACAAGCAAGCCTACCAAAAACGCAAGGCACCCGGCCCGCCAGTCGAAGCAAAAGCCTGCAACACTCCCTGCCGCCATGACCGCCAGCATAACGGCCAGCATCCGGCACAGCTCACGGTTGCGCAGAATCTGCATGTGAATCTTCCTCTCTCTTTCGCCGATCAATCCATGCACAATTCCCATACCACGCTGGCACAGGGTGCAAGGCGCATTGTTTCTGTAAGCGCAGGCGGGGCTTCCATATTGCTCAGCAAAAGCTGCGCGCCGCCTGTACAGAGCTCCGCAGGGATTTTGACGCGTGCCGGCTTCGGCGACAGGCTGCATACAACCAAAAGCTGCCGCTTCCAAGCCGCCGGGCAAAGGCAAGCACCTCCCTATTCTGCGCATCAATGGGCACAAATGCGCCGTCTTGCACAATATCCGCATATGTCTTGCGCAACGCCAATGCCTTTTGATAAAAGCGGAATACGGAATCCGGGTCTTTCAACTGTGCATCCGCGTGAATCTCCCGGTAATTTTCATTGATTTTCATCCATGGCGTGCCGCTTGTAAAGCCTGCGTTTGCCGTATCGCTCCACTGCATGGGAGTACGGTCGTTATCGCGCGCATACCGTTGCAAATATCGCTCGGTAAAATAGGCAACAATGCTGCCAAACGGCTTTTTACGAGCTGCCGCCAGCTGATTGACGGACTGAATGTCGCGGTAATCCGCGCTTTTAAACGGGCAGTTTGTCATGCCAAGCTCCTGCCCCTGGTAGATAAAGGGCGTCCCCTTTTGAAACAGCAGGGAAATCGCCGAGGCTCTTCGCGGCTGCCGCGCGGTGCGCACCCGCAGGGGCAAACCGCGGAATG
>ENA-OQEX01001227-OQEX01001227.1-human-gut-metagenome-genome-assembly--contig:-NODE-1227-length-10155-cov-2.337555_pt1 | contig 10155 bp, 12 predicted proteins | sample MGYA00242802_ERZ504649 | MGnify/ENA primary metagenome ERZ504649 (study PRJEB26092, sample SAMD00036194) | human gut metagenome | host: Homo sapiens | study: EMG produced TPA metagenomics assembly of... | reverse complement strand
CCAGATTACTGTTTAATTATTCGTTTACAGCCTGTTTTTCTTTTTTCTCCAGCGTACAAATTACAATTGTATCAACTACAAATAAGAACAACTGCAAGAATCACGTCAATCATTACAAAACAGTTTTGTCATATTGGTCATTCCGGTTGCCGGATTTCCATCTGCATAATATCCACTGTTTGCTACTGTATAAAGGATATTTTTGCAAGCCTGACGCATTGCAAGAACTGCTGTTGCGCTCTCGTCTGTCAGTTTGTTGGACTCTGCACTGTTAAATCCAAGCATCAGATCATTCCGTTTCTGATACAATGATCAGTGATCATGTAACCATAGGAACCATCATAATCTGTCTCTACCATTCCAACGAATCCCCATTCTCCACGGAGTACGTTGTTCAAAAGTTCGTTGTTTGCACAGCTTGGTACTGTACCGATCCAGTTAAAGGATGACATAACTGCCATTGCTTTTCCTTCAAAGCCCTTTGTTGCAAGCTCGAATGCTTTCAGATATCCTTCACGGATTGTCTGCTCAGAAGCAAATGTGAGAAGGAAAGAGCATCTGTTTGTTTCCTGATCATTTAATGCAAAATGCTTCATGTATGGATAAACACCCTTGGTGCTGCTCCATTCATTTCATTTGCTGCCATGTATCCGGACAACAGACTGTCTTCTGAATAATATTCGAAGTTACGTCCTGCAAATGCTGTACGGTGGATGTTCATAGCCGGGCCGTACCATCCGTAGTTATCAGCATCTACATATTCCTGTCCCATAGAAACGCCGATTTCATTTGCAAGTTCTTTGTTCCAGGTCTGAGCCATAAGAACTTCAGATGGATAAGCAGTTCCAAATGCCTTTGTGATGAAGTTGTTTAATCCGGCAGGTCCGTCACAGTCAGATGTGGCAATTTTACCTACTGATTTGATTTCTGCGGTCTGCCATCCACCAACATTGATCAGAGTAGCCATATCTTCGAAGCTGAGCTGGTCTAACAGCTTATCCCAGTCTGCATCGTCATAATCTTTTCCGGTAAGGTCAGCAAGCTGAAGTCCGTTGTCTGCTCCCATTGCCGGCATTTCATCAGAATCATTGTTATATTTAGTTCCATCGTAAATGCCAAATACATTCTCTTCTACGGCTGCCCTTGTCTCGTCGCTCATTACATAAGCATCCTCTTCCGGCACACCGCATGCTTTGTCATAATTTGCAAAACCGTCCTCACGGGAAAGCTGCTCAAAGTCGCCTCTCGCATAATCCTCAAACTGGTTTGTTGCAACAGTTTTGTCGGAAGAACGACCATCTTTGCTGTAATCAATATCTTCATCAACGGTGAACTTCTCTTCACTAAGAACTGTATGAGAGTCTGAACGAAGAGAAATTGTGTATTCGCCAGCCTCTAAGATATAACCGCCTCCGGAGATCTTAATACCTTCAGAATCATAGGAAGCCATATCTTCTTTGTTGATGGTAAAGGATTTTGTCTGGGATTCTCCTGGCTCAATAGAATCTGTTTTCTCGAAAGCGATCAGGTTTGCTGCTGCTTTCTCGATTCCACCGTTTGTGTAAGGTGCTGTGTAATAAATTTCCACAACATCTTTTCCTGCAACAGAGCCTGTGTTCTCTACCGTTACATCAAAGGTGACAGTATCTCCGTTATCCTTGAAATTCTCAATCTGTTTGTCAAAGGTTGTGTAGCTGAGTCCATATCCAAATGGATACTGTACCATATCCTCATACTTGATAAGACCCTCTTCAGCTGCTGTTTCATAGAATTTATATCCTACATAGATTCCCTCTGCATAGTTTACAAATCCCATGCTTCCTTCGTAAGCCGGATCATTTGCTGCAATCTGCTCTTTCAGATCTTCTACGTTTGTATAAGCATTCAGGCCCATATTATTGTAGTATGGAGTCTCTGTCAGATCCTTTACAAAGGTATCTACTGTTTTTCCAGATGGGTTTACAGAACCATTGATGATCTCGCCCAGTGCTTCGAAGCCAGTTGCACCTGCTCCAGGAGCAAAGATAACCGCACCGATCTGCTCATATTTGTCTACCCAGTCCAGTTCCATTGCATTATTTGCGTTTACAACTACAATAACATTGTCAAACTGGGAGCATACTGTATCCAGCATATCTTCCTCTGTATTGGAAAGCTCAAGATAGCTTTCTCCCTCGTCGAAGTCATCATAGTCTCCATTGTTTGTGTAACTTCCTTTTACATATCCGTAATTGTCTGGGGAAACAGATACTTCTTCTGCTTTCTTTGCATAGCTCCATCAATTACAGATTCATGTCGGTTGGAAGGTCTGCACCCTCTCCGCCGGAACGTCCAATTACAACTACAGCTGTGTCAGAATACTCTTTTGCTTCGTCCATCAGGCTGTCTGTGTAATACTCCTTAGTCGGCTCAGGCAGTGTCCAGTCCTGCTGCGCCATGGCAATTGTAGGACGGTCAGCTCTGTAGTCAGTATACATCTTGGTAAGAGACTCGTTTGTCTCATATCCGGCATCCTTTAAGGACTGCAGGATACCGATTGCTGTGGAGGAATCAGAAGATCCTGATCCTGTTCCGCCAAACAGCGGGTTTGTAGAATCCCAGCCGAATACATTCAGTTTCTTTGTATCTGAGGAAAGAGGTAAAATACCATCGTTTTTCAGTAACACCATTCCTTCTTCAGCAACCTTCTGAATGGTTGCACGGCTCTGGTCTGTAGTCTCTTGTGCAAGTACTACTTTCTTTGCGTTTAAAACACTTGATACGTTGTTGTACATCGGTCCGTAGCAGATTACATTTACAAGCACTGCAACAATTGCAATAAATGCAATGGCAGCCTGCCAGCGGATCACATGACGGAATCCCTTTTTGGCTTTATGAGCCACAACCATTACTACGATCATCACAACAAGTAAAGCAAGGATTGCGATAACGTAGCCGATCAGCTTCTCAATATAGGATGTAAGGTCAGCCTGACTTACACCGAGACTGCTGAAAACCGGGCTCAGTAAATTTACTAAAAATCCTGTCATAATCATTTCCTCCCTTTGTTATTTTCAGGAGTATTCTATCAGATTTCAGCAGATTCTGTTGTATTTTACATAAACGGTTCTTTTTTTACATAAACGGTAGTTTTATGGCATTCGTTTTATTAATCCATTCGGAAACACTTGGTGTAAAAGTCAATAATCCGACCTGCTTTTTAAAATGTTCAGATTGGGACACTTTAAATTGCTACATCTTGTACATTAATTATCCTATTCTGGCAGGCTACTTTCCAAACAGAGCCGTCCCCACCCGATTAAGTCATTTGGCAACTTTTCCGATCCTTGCAAGGCTTTTGCACCACGACGGAGATAGCTTTTAGTTTTTCGCCATAGAGGTAGGGATCTTTTCGGCGGGTGATTCCCCATTCCATAAGGAGGGCGGCTGCACCGGTAACGAAAGGCGTGGAAAAGGAAGTGCCAGTGAAGGATGCATAGCCTCCACCAGAGCTGGGAGCATAGATATCAACACCGGGAGCGACAAGGTCGGGTTTTGGATAGGGGAGGGCACGACAGCCGCGGCCAGAGAAATCAGCATAGGTGTTTTGACGGGCGTCGTAGGCGCGACGCTGATCACGCGTCTGGCAGTGGCAGGGATTGTAAGGGTTCCCTGAGGACGTGGAAGATAGAAGGCTGTGCCTGGGTTTAGCGTTTTGCCACCTGGAAGCCACAGGAAATATTCCCCGTTTTTTATATTTCTTGCTGCTAAGATTATTTTCCACACACCGCTGTCTACATAGGGGGTTTTCTCATCCTGCGGCAGAAAATCCACATAAATCTCCTGCGTCACATGATACGGTGCCGGTTTTCCATAATAAATCAGAAGTTCCGTATTTCCCGCCTGCCAACGCTGGGCGCCAGTGTTTCAAAAAGGGGGCCAACACGCTCCCCGGCTGGATGTTCCAGATAGATTTCCATCTCATCTTCGTAATTTTTCCAAAGCTGCACATTTAAGGTAGGCTCAAAGGCACCAACACCAAGTTCAATTTCCTGGATTTCACCTGACGAAAGCTTTCCTCCGGTATGCAGAGCATCATTTCCATTGTTGCCCATTCCTACACAGATCACATTTTTCCCCATGCCGGACACATTGTCCAGGTAAGTTTCCAGCAGAGAATCGCCTCTGTGTGAGCCATAATTATTTCCAAAGCTTAAATTGATCGCAATTGATCTTCCAAGCCGTATGGCCTGCCGAACCAGATAATCCACGCCTTGCATCAGCTCTGTAGTTCTTGGAAAAGAATCCTGTCTTGGAATTCCCATTTTTACAACCAGAAGGTCACTTTCATATGCCACACCCCGGTTCACTGCCCCACGGGAAAAATCGCTGCCAGCTGCCACTCCAAGCACAGCGGTTCCATGACCGCTTACATCTTCAGACGGAACAAGGCGCCGCCCCTCCTGCACAGAGAGGGACAACGCCTCATTGATTTCCTCATTGGTATATTCAGTTCCTGTTGCATAGCCCTCCGGGGGATTACCGGGAATGCTCTGATCCCACAAACGCAGAATCCTGGACTTTCCATCTGCTGTAAGAAATGCGGGATGCCTGTAATCCACCCCGGAATCCACAATTCCGATCAACACGCCGCGCCCTGTCAGCCGTAGATTTCCCGGCTCATTGCGCTGTACCTGGGTAATACAGCTTGCCTCTTTCGAAAAAAGATCTTCGAAATACAAACGAGTGGGCTTTTCTATAAATTCTATCTGGGGACGCCGAGAATATTCATCCAGCATACTTTCAGGAAGCGTCACAATGGCATACCTGCCAAGGAGAGGGACCACGGAGATTTCGGGTCCCCCAAGCAACGCCTCAACAGAATCACCCATTTCACTATACTTCACAATAATTTCCCACTTTCGTGTCTGCTTCTCATACCCCACATTCAGATTTCGGGATTTCTCTCTTTCCTCTTCTGTGGCATCCAGCGCAAGGTTCAAAAGATTATCCAGCTTCTGATCTGGCATATTTCCTCCATTTTGCAGCGTATGCATACTCAAAATATACTTATCTTTAATTTACGCCAACCCGTTTTAAATAATACCTCAGCCTTCCTATTATATTTCAGAGCGTGTTTGAAAATCATTCCCACCATCTGTACTCCCTGCTTTATGGAAATTTTTTGCAGAAAGCCTTTTTCAAACAGTTCTAAACCCTCTGTAGATTTTCAAATATCAGTTATTTTTCCTCTACTTTCACCTTTTTCAGCAGAAAAACCATCACCAGCAGCACCACTGGGAAAATCAGCCTACGCCCATACCCACGCGGATGTTATCTCCTGCATTCTGTGTGACACGGCCCACGATTCCAGGGCCTATACTGCCTCCAAGATCTCCGGCCATGGCAAGAAGGGCGAACATGGCAGTTCCACCTGCCGGAAATTTCTTAGAGGAAATACTGATGGTTCCAGGCCACATGATTCCAACGGAAAATCCGCATACAATACAGCCAATCAGTCCTGCTGCCGGATTAGAAGACAGGGATGCAAGAAGATAGCAGAATACGCATAAAATTCCGGATCCTGCCATAAATTTCATCAAGTCCATTTTATCTCCGTATTTTCCAAAGATCATACGGCTGATTCCCATCGTAATGGCAAACATGCAGGGACCGGCCAGGTCTCCGATGGTCTTTGACAGTCCAAGTGCCGCCTCTGCATAGGCAGATGCCCACTGGGACATGGACAGCTCTGATGCCCCTGAACACACCATCAGACACACGGCAATCCAGAACACAGGCTTACGAAACAGTTCCCTGATCTTCATGCCTTCCCCTTCATCCACCAGATGTTCGATGGGACAGGTGGCAAAGTTGTAAACATTAACGGCCGGAACGATTGCCCACAAAACTGCCAGCCACTTCCAGCTGTCCATTCCAAAAACTGCGAAAAACAGGGTGGAAACTGCAATGGTTCCCACAGAGCCCCAGCAGTAGAAGGAATGAAGAAGACTCATGGTCGCTTCTTTATTTTGAAAGGACATGCTTCCATAATAGGACTGCACAGCACTTCAATCAGTCCGCTTCCAACAGCATAAACAATAACACTGATGATAATTCCCATAAAAGGATCTGGCAAAAGCTCCGGAAGAAATGCCAGCCCCACCAGTCCTAAAGCGGAACTGATCTCAGAGGTTACAATGCACACGCGATATCCGATTTTGTCCACAAATCGGGCACAAAACAAGTCAACCAGCAGCTGGGTAAAGAAAAAGCAGGTGGAGATCAGTGCAATATTTCCAAGGGAAATATGATAATCTGTGTGAAATTTCAGAAACAGCAAAGGTGCAAAATTTGCTGCTATAGCCTGGGTGATAAAGCCATATAACAGGCTCGTTTGGTTTTCTGGTAATTTGGCATGATTGGTTCTCCTTTTTTTCTTCTTTAAAGAAGATTTTTGTCTTATTGGATTATATTATATTTAAATGTGTTTTTCATTGGATTATTTCTGATTTTTATTGTATAATATCGTAAAAACATTAATTTTCTATTTTTTCGGGGCACTTCCCAGAGCGGTTCGAAAAAGGTTTTCTGCAAAATATACCGCAAAGTGGGGCGTGCAGATTGCGGGAATGATTTTCAAACAGGCTCCAGGTCTCGATTTGAGGATAAACAAGATATGAAAGAAACCAACGTATATACCAAAATTATTACCGACGAAAATTTAATGGAGACCATTCCCCACGGAAGCCAGGACTATCCCTTTCGCTACTATTATGAGCATTTAGCCCAATTTGATTTTAACTGCATAGACTGGCACTGGCATACGGAGCTGGAATTTGTGTATATTCAATCCGGAACCGTAACTGCATGGATTGGGGAAAAACAGCTGGAGCTGCCAGCTGACAGCGGCATTTTTATTAATTCCAAATTCCTTCACCGTTTTTCCTCTCCTGTGGATGCTGTCATCCCAAACTTTCTCTGCATGCCCTCTTTCCTTGCAGCTACAGACAGCTATATCTACCAGAACTATGTAAAGCCTATCGTTACATCGAATATTCCTTTTTGGATTTTTTGCAGAGAGATTTCCTGGCAGGCCAGAGTTCTCGATCTTATGAAGCAGATTTTTTCTGCGCAGACTTCCGGTTCTTCCTGCCATCTTCTGACCTCTGCCCTTATGCAGCAGCTCTGGCTGGAAATATACGAACATACAGACCTTTCCACTTCACCGGAAATCACTGGACAGTTCTCTGTAAACCGCGCAAGGCTCCAGCTGATGATGCAGTTTATTCACGAAAATTACAGAAAAAATCTTTCCTTGGATGAGATTGCTGCACAGTCTATGATTAGTAAAAGCTCTGCCTTAAACCTTTTTCGGCGCTATCTTTACATCACGCCGGTCAATTATCTCATAAACTATCGGCTGAAACAGGCTGCCTTCTGCTTTCCCATACAGAGAAAAAAAGTCAGCACCATTTCAGCCGAAACCGGTTTTCACAATGTAGATTATTTTTGCAGAGCTTTCAAAAAGCACTACCAGGTGACACCTGGGGAATATCGAAAAGAAAAGTGGGATAAATAGCTGTTATTTGTTATTTTTACATTTCGCATTCAGTGCATTCACAACAGCGTCATAAAGCGGTTTCGCCTGCGGTGCAGCCCCAAGCAGCTCTGCCACTTCATAAACACCATATGCGGTTGCATACAGGCGGACTTTCTTTACCTTTTTATCAAGTACAAATGTCTTTCCAAATACCGGGAACGTGTGATCAAGGTAACAGAATCCTTATTCTCCCAGAGACACAGTCTGGCTCATGAGTGGTCACCTCCATCTGGTAATTTATTTAAACTCAGTTTAGCATGTTGCCATATGTAAAACAAGTTAGATCGTCACATAAAGATAATTGAACACCAGCTTTCTCTGATACTCATAATACTTCGCCTTTTTCTTGATCATTTCCATTACAGCACGGTCAACCTCGTCACCGCGAAGGTCGAAAGGATTGTAGGAATTGACATTATCCCGGATCCGCAGGATGCATTCACCGTTGTTGTCCATTACTTTTACGGATACATAATATTTCTTATCTGTTTCGCCGATACCAAATTTCATAATATTCAGAAGCAGCTCCTCCACGATCAGATGGATAAAGAAGGACTGTTTAAAATCAAGTTCCCATTCATCGCACAACCCTTCCAGATTCTGGGACATTTTTTCCATACTGCCTTCCTCGATGGGATAATATTCCTCAAAAACCCGGTTGGTAAAACTGTATTTTTCTTTTATGTAATCTTTTATTTTTCCAAATATCTGTATTGCAAAAACCAGCAGCAGGCAAACTCCCTCACTTATTACATACACAAGCGCAAGCCCTACGATTCCCTTTTTATCGATCAGAAAAAATCCAGCCGCCAGCATGAGAACAAAGTTGCGTAAAACAGATAACCCGGAAGCATATTTTGTCTTTCCTATTGTTTGCCAGAAGGACGTGGTTACCACATTCACTCCTGCCAGAGCCACGCTTAATGCATAAATACAAAATGCGGTCGCTGCTGTTTCCAGTGCCGGACCATCATTCAGACCGAAGAATATCAGTATGTTTTTTGCCCCGGCTGCAAAAACAATGCCATAATCATTCCTGCTGCTGCAACAATCCGCAGTCCATCGTGATACACCGCCAGCATTCCTTTCCAGTCCTTCTCTCCGCCTAAAATGGAGATAACCGTAGCAGCAGCAGCTCCGGCACCGTCAAACATAGCCCCCGGAATGGTACTCATGGTATAAATAACACCAAATACAGCCACAGAAAAAGTGCCATTTTCTGAGTTTCCCTTTAACAGCATAGTATTAAACACCAGCATAACCACCGCCTGAAAAATAAATGCAGAGCCTACGCCAAATCCATTTTCCACATATTCTTTGATCTCATTTCCTGTAGGAATGTGAAAATGAAAGCTTAAAAGCGCCTGCTTGTTCCAAAAATGAGTAAGCAGAATCAGAGTTCCTACTGTTTCCGCAATACATAAAGACGCCGAAGCCCCAACAAGTCCCCAGTTCAGCACTTTCATAAATAACAGATCCAGGCTTAAATTGGTGACAATAACGCCAGCAGAAGAAATGGCAGCCAGCTTTGGTGCTCCGTCTGTCCGCACTGCTATGGAAAGAATATTATATACCACATAAATTGGGGCAAAAGCAAACACTACCGTCAGATACTGCAGGGCCTGTGGCAAAAGCTCCGGTGTGGCACCAAGCAGACTGCATAATGCGCTGCGAAATATGAGAGATACTGCTGCAAAAAGCACACCTGTTATCAAGCCTGCACTTAACACGGAGCCAAAAATCCGATTTGCACCTTTTAGATCTGCTTCACCGAGTTTTTTCCCAATTAAGACGCCTGCACCGCCTCCTAAGGTGATCCCCATAAGTAAATAAAGCAGAAATACCGGTGTTGCAATGTTCGCCACAGCCAGGCCGGTACTGCCTATAAAATTTCCTACCAGAGTAGCATCCACAAGGGTGGATACGGTAACCCCAAGAGAAGAACATACTCCCCAGAATAAAAAGGTTCTGTATGCACTTTTTGCATAGTTTGTTTCCATATAATTTTCCTCCTGCCCATCACTTCCCAATAATAAAATTATATCGTTCATTTCTGTTTAAAACAATACTATTTTTATATGAAAGTCAGCTGTTCCGCGCCTATGGCACTCCCACAGCTGCCGACCGCATTCGTAATCCGGGCTATCGCCTACTTACTCATACGGTCTAGCCCGTCCGATACCCAAGAATTCGCTGATGCAAGCATGGCTCATTCTTGGTTGCCGTCCAGGACTTTCATAGCAAGTAAAAAAACGAGCCATCCTCCACAAACGCAGATTCCTGCATTCATGGTTCGGACGGCCCGTGTAATTTTACCGAATAAAGTAAGTCCCTGCTGGGGTTGCGAATATCCGCTTGACTTTTTAGATTTCAGCTAATTTCAGCAGATCCGGAATCTTGGACTCCCAGCCAAGTGCCATGATATGAACACCCTGGCAGTATGGCTTGCACTCTTTGATAATACGTGCAGCGATCTCAACACCGGTAATTCCAGCTTTTGTCTTTTCTTTGTCTGCCTTCAGCTCCTTCGATCATCTCATCCGGAACTGATGCCGGCAACATTGATTATTATG
>ENA-OQEX01001226-OQEX01001226.1-human-gut-metagenome-genome-assembly--contig:-NODE-1226-length-10159-cov-2.982656_pt1 | contig 10159 bp, 8 predicted proteins | sample MGYA00242802_ERZ504649 | MGnify/ENA primary metagenome ERZ504649 (study PRJEB26092, sample SAMD00036194) | human gut metagenome | host: Homo sapiens | study: EMG produced TPA metagenomics assembly of... | reverse complement strand
ATAAAAACATAAAAAAGATAGAGGTACGAAAAACGAATTCCATTGACGGATTTTTTGCAAAACGCTGATCCGCCAACACTCCTGCACAACTCACTGCGTTCAAACAGTGCCCGTGTTGGCTGCGATTTTGCAAAAGATCCTATGGAATTCTATCATTTCGTACCTCTATCTTTTTTTATGTTTTTATGAATACCTGAAGACATTCTTGTATAAAATTAAGAATTTTCAAACGGAAGGGTGTGTATGTTAAATGTTATTGGTTTTCAATTTTTGTAGTGGTAGATAGATGTTTATTATACTCCAAAACATCTCAATAAATCGGTGCTTGTTTAAGCCCTTTCATCTTTTGTTAACGAATACAAAAATTATCAACCAATACACTTTAACATACACACTGTGTAGTGATTTGAATAGCGTTCCGTTGTATGAGTCAGAAAGAAGATAAGAAGAAATATTTATAAGAAAAAAGGGTGACAACATGAGCACTTTTTGAATGCGTTTACAAATTCGCAGCGCCCTGTGGTCGATTGTTTGAACGTAGCTGCGGGCATTTTGGCTCGCAGCCAGTGAGTTATCGAAGGAACAGGCGCGGATCAGCGATTTGTAAAAAACGCTTTCAAAAATGCGGAGTGCCACTTTGCTTATTCATGATCTTTCTTTTCTTTTATTTATATCCCATACAACAGAACACTATTCAAACCTCCACACAGAGAATGTATGTTTTACTGTATTGACAATAATAATATCTGTCTGCCACTACATAAATTGAAAACTAATAACATTCAACATACACACCTACATAAGTTTTTCAATCTTGTAATTATCCACACTTTAGACTTCTGGTATATGATAAAAACTAAAGAAGCAACCGCTGCGCTTTCGGTTGCTTCTTTAGTTTTTAACATATACTCAAAATCTACAGTTGGCCAACATACAAAATTTAAAAATCATCTTAAAATTTCTCGTCCAGTAAACACCACAATAGACCGAGGTTTCATCACATACTCACGATCAATGCGAATCTCTTCTCCTTCTTGATAGAAGTACTTTCCTTTCTCATCCCCATAAGTATCCACACTTAAGTACCATGCTCCATGATTTGCAAGGTTTGGAAGTGTGATCTTTACTTCTTCCCAATAAGCATTGACTGCTACATATACAAGATCGTCTTTCCCTTTTTGCGGTCATATCCTGCAAAGCTTACTGCCAGTGTTTTTGCATTTTGTGGTACTTCCATACGTTCTGCATTAACATCGTGTGCATGCATTGCTTCCATTCCGCAAACTGCATTGTCCAGTTTCTTGCGGATAACTGGATGTTTTTTTCGGTAATCGATCATAAATTTAAAGAATTCAAATAAATCTTTATTCTTCTCTAATAAGCTCCAATCAATCCATGAGATTTCATTATCTTGACAGTAGCTGTTATTATTTCCAAACTTCGTATTTCCGAATTCATCGCCTGAGAAGAACATTGGCGTTCCACGGCTGCACATTAAGATAGCACAAGCATTTCTGATCATGCGGTAACGTAATTTGAGTACTTCCGGATCTTTTGTATCTCCTTCCATACCACAATTCCAGCTTCGATTGTCATTTGCCCCATCGGTATTGTTCCAACCATTTGCCTCATTATGTTTATTATTGTAAGAATAGAGATCATACATTGTAAATCCATCGTGACATGTGAGGAAGTTGATACAGGAATTGTATCCAGCGTAATTACTATTTCCATCAGAGTAATATCCGCCATACAAGTCACCTGAACCGCAAATTCTCCATGCCGCACTGTTAGCTTCCCAGAAATCACCTTTTAGATAACCTCGCATCGTATCACGGTACTGTCCGTTCCATTCTGCCCATCGTTTGCTGGCTGGAAAATTTCCTACCTGATATAATCCACCTGCATCCCATGCTTCTGCGATCAGTTTTACATTCCTTAGAAGTGGATCATAGGCTAAACTTTTTAGTAATGGTGGATTATTCATTGGCATTCCATCTTCATCTCGTCCAAGAATGCTTGCAAGGTCAAATCGGAATCCATCTACACGATAATGAACCGTCCAATGTCTTAAACATTCAAGGATCATCTGCTGTACTACTGGATGGTTGCAATTTAGTGAATTCCCACATCCACTAAAATTATAATAATTACCTTCTGGAGTTAATAAATAGTAGATGTTGTTGTCAAATCCCTTAAAACTGAAGAATGGTCCATTTTCATTTCCTTCCGCAGTGTGATTAAATACAACATCCAGAATAACTTCGATTCCATTTTCATGAAGTTCACGGATCAATTCTTTTAATTCCTGTCCTTCATTATTAACTTCCTCAGCAGCTGTATAACTAGCATTTGGTGAAAAAAATCCAACCGTATTATATCCCCAATATTCAACAAGTTGTTTCCCATCCACTTCTCTTGCGTTGATCATCTCGTCAAATTCAAAGATCGGCATCAATTCTACCGCATTGATCCCTAATTCTTTTAAATATGGAATCTTTTCTTTTAATCCTGCAAAAGTTCCTGGATGTTTGACTCCTGAGGATGAATGATTTGTAAATCCTCTGACATGTAACTCATAAATGATCAGATCACTCATCTCTCTGCTTGACTGTGGCTGTACACCCCAGTCAAAACTATCTCTTACAACTCTTGCATGATACGTTCTGGTTCTTTTATGTCCCCAGACTTCCTGTCCTGCAACAGCCTGAGCATATGGATCTAACAAAACTTTCGTTTTATCAAATAGTAATCCTTTTTGTTCATCATTTGGTCCATCCACACGATAAGCATATTCAAAATCTTCAGATTTCAGATCATAAACGATCATAGAATAGACATCTCCGATCTTATATGATTTTGGAAATGGAATGATTGCATATGGTTCTTCTTCTTCTGGATGAAATAATAGCAGATCACATGATGTTCCATTGCTTGTATGCACTGTAAAATTCACTCCACATGAAAATTCTGATGCTCCGTTTAGATCAAAAAATCCTGGTCTTACTTTAAAGCCATTGATTTCCATCATTGGCTTTACCATCCTGACATCGTCTGTAATATAATCATTCAAAATATATTGTTTCAAAACTATCACCCGTTCTATCTTGTTTCATCATCTTTCTTATTTATATTCTCTTAGTTTCCTAGATCGTCTGTTTACTTAAGACCGATACAAAAGTAACTCTCTGATCGATCCAGCTGCCTGTGATCGAAACCATTTTCCCCATCGTAAATGCAGCAACGATCGTTCCAATACCTAATCCATCTAAATATCCAAGCATCAGACATGTTAAAAGCCCAGTTGTGGCAAGACATAAAACATCAAATATGATCTTAACCCTTGCATATGGTTTGTCAATGATTTCTGATAATTCTCTTGGAAATAAATCCGTTGGAATGATCGGAAGCTGGCATCTGTTCTCTAAAGCAATTCCTATACTTAACAAGAAATAACTGATCAGGAAATACACAATCCTGCATGGGATCGTCTGTGGCAGGATCCCAATCCATAATTCATTGACATCTAATAATTCACTAAACGCAAATCCTGCAACGAAGCTGAATAAATAAGATGGTACAAACTTCTTCTTAGGATCATCAGACTTAACACTAATGCTCCCTGAAATATATATGTCCATGTACCTAGTGATAAATCTTTAAATACTTCCGAAAATGCATAAGGTACACTTGAAATTGCCGAAATTCCAGAACCAGAATACAGCATCAGTACTACACTAAAACTATTGATCACGATTGCTGCCATCAATGCAAGCTCTCCTCTTAGTATTGGTTTTTCATTCTCCATCTTTCATCCTCCAAGTCTACACATAGTCATAGATATAAGTTTAGTCCTAATTTACATATTTTACAAGTTATATTTTTTCATAAATCTATAGAAGATATCTATTAATCCTCTATCAAGATTAGATTCTGTACTTTTTTCTGTAAATATGATATGATTGCACTTGCATCTGTTCATGTTACATGTCACCTTAAGGTAACATGTAACCTAATGAGTAAATATCTATTATATAAGAACAGATATAAATTAATAAAAGAAATTTGAAAGAGGTTTGATTCATGTTAGAACTTATACAATCAGTTAACAGTGCCGTGAACAACTTTATCTGGGGTGTTCCAGCCATGATCTGCATCATTGGTGTCGGATTACTGTTAACGATCAAAACAAAATTTTTACAGATCCGTAAATTCCCTTATGCAATGAAGGAAACGCTTGGTCGTGTCTTTAAGAAGCAAGATGCATCCGACGGATCTATGACTCCATTTCAGGCAGTCTGTACTGCACTCGCTTCCACAGTCGGAACTGGAAATATTGCCGGAGTTGCCGGTGCGATCGCAATCGGTGGTCCTGGTGCTGTTTTCTGGATGTGGATTTCTGCTATTCTTGGAATGTGTACGAAATTTTCCGAAGTAACACTTGCAGTTCACTTCAGAGAACGTAACCAAGAAGGGGATTATGTTGGTGGTCCTATGTACTATATCAAGAATGGTCTTAGCAAAAACTGGCATTTTCTTGCTGTACTATTCTCTGCTTTCGGAGTTTTAACAGTATTCGGAACTGGAAATGCTACTCAGGTAAATACGATCACAACAGCAATCAATTCTGCTTTGTTGAATTTCCACGTGATCAGTCAGTCTTCTGTTGGAACTGCGAATCTGATCATTGGTGTCATTGTTGCAATTCTTGTGGCATTGATCTTACTTGGCGGAATCAAAAGAATCGGACAGGTAGCTGAAAAATTAGTACCTTTTATGGCATTTATTTATATCTTCTTTGCCTTAGGTGTTGTTGTTTTAAATATCGATCAGCTGCCTGCTGTTTTTGGTTCTATCATTAACGGAGCTTTCCATCCTGCTTCTGTGACTGGTGGTATTGTTGGAAGTTTCTTTATGAGTATGAAAAAGGTGTCGCACGAGGCATCTTCTCAAATGAAGCCGGACTTGGTACAGGTTCGATCGCTCATGCCTGTGCTGATACGAAAGAGCCTGTAAAGCAGGGACTTCTTGGTATCTTTGAAGTATTTACTGATACGATCTTAATCTGTACATTGACAGCTTTGGTCATCCTCTGCAGTGGAATTTCAATTGGATTTGGTGCCGATGCTGGTGCTGAACTTACGATCAGTGGATTCACTGCTACTTATGGAAACTGGATCTCCATCTTTACTGCAGTTGCGTTATGTTGCTTTGCATTTTCAACCATTATCGGATGGGGATTATATGGAGCTCGTTGTATTGAGTTTCTATTCTCTTCTAAGGTTATTAAACCTTTTATGTTAGTATATTCGTTAGTTGCGATCCTTGGTGCTACTGTAGACCTTGGAATGCTTTGGAGTATCGCAGAAACATTCAACGGTCTGATGGCGATTCCGAACTTGATCGCTTTGTTCCTTCTATCTGGAACTGTGGTAAAATTGGTAAAAGACTATTTTCATGAGAAATAGTTGCACACTCTTGCTTTTCCACTTCGTTTTGCCTGGTAAAGTGCCTGATCGGCGCGTTTATAGAGATCCATGTAGCAGTCCCCGTCTTGTGGGGCTGTGCTGATCCCGATACTGATGGAGATATTATTTCCTTTCAATTCGTCAGTTTGTGCATATTTCAGTAATTCTTTGTTCCTTGTATGATTCTCATAAACAATATACAGGATCAATAAGGTCACCAAAACAATAAATACGATCATAAAGCTTATTTCGTAGTCTTCAATGAAGTTATATGACTGTTGTGCTGCCTGTTCTGGTAATGCATAACAGAGCATCCAACCATTGACCCCCATTGTCATAATGAGCATCCCCATTTGGCTCGATCAATGCAGTCCCACCAAAATCTGTATGTTTTTTGATCTTTGTTCAACAGAACGTTTTATGCAAAAGAAGAAAACAAAAAGTCCTACGATGACTGCCGCTAAGAATATACTGATCACAGCCGCATATTTTTTAATCTGTGTCTGATTCTTCTTCATAACTTTGATTCTATATCTGGATATATGTTTGTTCTATTTAACTATACCAAAATTTGCTATATCCGTCTATTTAATCCTGTGAAAATCTTTTCTATATTAGAATAAAAAAGAGAAAACTTTCGTTTTCCCTTTTTTCACAATGTTTTATTATTTCTTAAGCGTTTTCAAACTGGCTATTATAAAGATCCGCATAGAATCCACCTTGGCCAGCAATTCTTCATGATTTCCCTGTTCTACAATGTCTCCGTGATTCATAACCAAGATCACATCGGCATCTTTGATCGTTGATAAGCGATGGGCGATCACAAAACTTGTTCTTCCTTGCATCAGATTATCCATTGCCATCTGAATTCGTTCTTCTGTTCTTGTATCGACCGAACTTGTTGCTTCATCAAGGATCAAAATCTTTGGATCTGCTAAGATTGCTCTTGCGATCGTTAATAACTGTTTCTGTCCTTGGGAGATATTATTGCTTTCTTCGTTGATCTCCATATCATATCCACCTGGCTGTGTTTCAATGAAATGATGTGCGTATGCAGCTCTTGCTGCTCCTTGGATTTCTTCTTCGCTTGCATCTAATTTACCATAGCGGATATTGTCACGGATACTTGCATTGTAAAGCCATGTATCCTGAAGTACCATACCAAACATTTCTCTTAGGTCACTTCTCTTGAATTCTCTGATATCATGGCCATCTACTTTAATGCAGCTCCATTCACATCATAGAAACGCATCAGAAGTTTGATCAACGTTGTCTTTCCAGCTCCGGTTGGTCCTACGATTGCAACTTTTTGTCCTTCTTTGACATCGACGGAGAAGTCATTGATGATCGTTTGATCTTTGTTGTATCCGAAGTTTACATGTTCAAATGTTACATTTCCAGCAAGTGTATCAACAGGTACCGCGTCTTTTTCAACTTCGATTTCTTCCTCTTCTTCCAAGAATTCAAAGACACGTTCTGCAGATGCTGCGGTTGTCTGCATCATGTTACCTACCTGTGCTAACTGTGTGATCGGCTGGCTGAAGTTTCTTACATACTGTAAGAATGACTGGATCTGACCTACCTCGATCGTCTTCTTGATTGCTAAATATCCACCTAATATTGTTACTGCTACATAACCTAAATTCCCAACAAACTGCATCAGCGGCATCATTGCTCCTGAGAAGAATTGTGATCTCCATGCTGAATTGTAAAGTTTTCCATTGACCTCTTTAAACTCTTCGATCACACTTCTTCTTTGTTAAATGCCTTAACAATATTGTGTCCACTATATATTTCTTCTACTTGACCATTTAATTCTCCAAGGTGTTTCTGCTGTGCCTTGAAATATGGCTGAGATTTTAACATGATCAATCCGATCAATCCCATAGATAATGGAAGTGTCAATAAAACTGCGATCGTCATCGGAATACTGATACGGATCATCATAATAAATACACCGACGATCTGTGTCGCTGATGTGATGATCTGTGTCATACTCTGGTTTAAGCTCTGCCCTAATGTATCAACATCATTTGTAACTCTTGACAATACTTCACCATAGGTTCTGCTTTCAAAATATTTCATTGGCATACGATGAATCTTCTCTGAAATATCTTTTCTCATCTGGTAACTGACATTATTTGATACATGTGTCATGATCAGTCCCTGAATAAATGAGAAAATCGCACTTGCTACATATAAGCTTAACAACATCAATAAAATATGTGTAACTTTATCAAAATCAATTCCACTTCCACCAGATACTTTGCGAACCAGTCCTTTGAAGATCTCAGTTGTTGCATCTCCTAAGATCGTTGGTCCAACAATGTTAAACACGGTACTTGCAATGGCAAAAATGATTACCATAACGATTGGAACATAGAAACGTCTCATATATTTGATCAGTTTGACCATTGTTCCTTTTAAATCTTTGGCTTTCTCGCCTGGTGCCATTCCTCTGCCTGGTCCACCCATCGGACCTCTTCTTCGATTATTACTCATGGTCAGACACCTCCCTTGCTTTCTTAAGATCATCTTCTGATAATTGCGATTTGGCAATCTGTTGATAAACCGGACAAGTATTTAATAACTCTTCATGAGTTCCTTTTCCTACGATATTTCCTTCATCTAAGACGATGATCTGGTCTGCATGAAGGATCGTACTGATCCTCTGTGCTACGATCAATGTTGTACTTCCATTTGTTTCTTTCTGAAGTTCAGAACGAAGTTTCACATCTGTCTTATAATCAAGTGCTGAGAAACTGTCATCAAAAATATAGATTTCAGGATCTTTGCAATAGCTCTTGCAATTGATAATCTCTGTTTCTGTCCACCAGATACGTTGGAACCGCCCTGTGCGATCGGTGAATCATACTTTTCCTCTTTCTCCTCAATGAAATCTGTTGCCTGTGCGATTCTTGCTGCACGTTTCACTTCATCGATCGTTGCATCTTCTTTTCCATATTTTAAGTTGGATTCGATCGTTCCTGAGAACAATACTCCTTTCTGTGGTACGTATCCGATCTTTTCACATAAATCATGCTGTTTTACATCACGGATATCCACCCCATCAACCAAAATACTTCCACGGCTGACATCAAAAAATCTAGGGATCAGGTTGATCAGTGTTGATTTACCACTACCTGTACTTCCAATAAATGCGGTTGTTTTACCAGCTGGTGCTGTAAAACTGATATTATGAAGCACTGCTTCATCTGCATCAGGATAGCAGAAATATACATTTTTAAATTCAACTTCACCTTTTTTCTCTGGTAAAAATTCTTTTGGTTCTTCTGGATCTTTGATCATGACTTCCATATCTAAGATCTCATTGACACGTTCTGCTGCAACCTGTGCACGAGGCATCATAATAGATACCATGGAGATAAATAAGAATGCCATAATGATCTGCATTGCATACTGGATAAATGCCATCAGATCTCCAACCTGCATCTTTCCTGCATCAATATTGGATGCTCCAGCATATACGATCAGAACAGTTAAACCATTCATGATCAGCATCATTGTTGGCATCATAAATGTCATAGCTCTGTTTACAAATAAATTTGTCTTCATCAGATCCATATTGGCTTTATCAAAACGTTCTTCTTCATGTTTTTCTGTACTGAATGCACGGATTACGGAAAGTCCAGTAAGAATTTCCCTTGTTACTAAGTTTAATCGGTCGATCAGTTTCTGTAAGATCTTAAATTTTGGCATCGCTACCTTAAATAATACAAAAATCACTAACATAATCGCGATCACACCGATAGCGATCGTCCATGTCATCTTCGCATTGGTTGTTAATACTTTGAAAATACCTCCGATTCCCATTAATGGTGCGTATACGACGATACGGAATACCATCGTCATAAACATCTGAATCTGCTGGATATCATTCGTACTTCTTGTGATCAATGAGGCTGTTGAGAATTTATCAAACTCAGAATTTGTAAACGACATAACTTTCTCAAACACTTTCTCTCTCAGAATACGACTTAGTTTCGCAGCTAAACGTGCTGACAATAAAGTAACACTCACTGCTGCTGCCATGATCAAGAACGCAAGCCCGATCATCTTTGCTCCTGTCACTAACAGATAATGTGTCTGCATCTGGTCAATATCAAGTCTGATCGCTTTGTATTCTGAAGTCACAAAAGAAATCGCTGCCTGACTGATGATCGTATCTGGCATGTCTTTTGTATCCATATTCTTCATCTGCGCCATCATTTTTTTCTGGCTCTTGCTTAAAGAAGCTGCTGCCTGAGGATTGGCCTGAATCTGTTTTGCCATCTGCGCTGACAACTTAAGCATTGCCTTTGACATACTCGTATCAAGATATTCTCTGTCTTTTTTGGAAATATATCTTCTGACATATAAACGTCCGTCTTTATAATCTTTATATTTAGAATCTTTTACCTGATCTTTTGTATAAAGTTTATAAGCATCTTCCATATCATCTGCATCATCTTGTTTCATAAGAGATTTCAATGCCAGAAATGTTTCTTCTCTCATTACATCAGGAACTGCGTCTTCAATACCCTTTGCTGAATACCTACATTGACGATATTGGATGTAAATGTTGGTAATGTCAGGTCACAACTCGCCTGTAGAATCAGCAATAACACGATCGCAATGACAGGCACATATGCTTTTTTCAAATATCGAAATAATTTAAGCATCTGATTTTT